>PDWJ01000393.1_pt1 | contig 66142 bp, 64 predicted proteins | sample 1430881 | NCBI WGS metagenome assembly PDWJ01 (sample SAMN01162460, study PRJNA174530) | Oral metagenome, whole genome shotgun sequencing project. | biome: Marine environment; feature: Marine mammal; material: Swab sample of the gingival sulcus; isolation source: swab sample of gingival sulcus... | reverse complement strand
ATCGATTACACCTTGTCGCAATGCTGCAATCCAATTCCTGGAGATAAAGTGTTTGGCTTCGTTACGATTAACGATGGAATCAAAATTCACCGCTACAACTGTCCGAATGCCGAACATCTCATGTCAAAAATGGCGTACCGTTGCTTGAAAGCAAAATGGAAGGATACAGAGATCAAAGAGAACATTGCCGCCATTACCGTTCACGGAATCGATCGATTGGGAATTGTGAATCAATTGACGCAGATCTTGTCCAATGAAGATGGTATCAACATGCGTTCGATTTCTTTTGAAACGAATGATGGTATTTTCGAAGGGCGAATGACGGTTCTCGTTTACGATACCGAGCACCTGAGTAGCTTGATGTCTAAGTTGCAGCAGGTGGAAGGTGTGCAACGTGTCGAGCGTACAACGACAACGCTTTAATTATTCGTCTTGGCGAGCAGCCATACTTCGGATAACATAAAATATAAAATCAACACCATGAAAACAATAGTGATTATTCTGGCCGTGCTCGTCTTGATTTTTATCGGGATTCAAGTCTATGCAATGTTGAGTAGAAAGAGCATTGAGAGTTATCCGTGCAAAGTGGTGGAACAGTACGATAAATTTGAAATCCGTGATTACGAAGCAAGTTTGTTCACAACGGTAAAATTGCCCTACAACGATTACAAAAGTGCATCGAGTCGTGGTTTTTCCATGTTGGCTGGATATATTTTTGGAGGGAATGATCAAAAGGAGAAAATTGCAATGACCTCTCCCGTTGCGATGTCGATTGAAGATTCAATGACGATGATGTTCATGGTGCCCAAGAAATATAAACGGGAAGATCTACCGACTCCAAATCAATCGGAAATTGAAATTGTCGAAGAGCCTGCAAAGCGTGTTGCAGCAATTACTTTCGGAGGATGGGCAAACACCAAAAAGATTGAGCAATACAAAAATGAGCTGATTGCTTTACTCGAAGCCAATGACTTGGAATATACATCGCGCTTTTTCTTCTTGGGGTACAATCCTCCTTACGATTTAATCAACCGCAAGAACGAGGTAATCATCGAACTGAAATAAATTATCATCTTGAGCATCAAACGAAATACGTCTCTTCAATTTATTAAGAACTTTTTTGATACTGGAGCCATTAAGGAAACCAGTAGAGAGGTTGAGTTGGAAATTTGTCAGCGCATACCTACCGACCGTGATGTGATTGTGGTTGAGTTCGGAATGGGACACGGAAATATCACTCAAGAAATTTTGTCTACGATTACGCCTGGCTCGAAAATTTACGCATTTGAAGTGGTAGAAGAATTCTGTGATCACGTGAAAGAGATCATTCAAGACGATCGCTTGGTGATTGTGAACGACAGCGCTGAGAATATCAAACAGCACATTTCCTTTCCGATTGATTCGGTCATTTCCTCCATTCCATTTTCTTTTTTCTCAGAAGCAAAAGGCACCACGATTATTCAAGATTCGTACGATTTACTGAAAGATGGGGCAGTGTACAGTCAAGTATTGCTCACGAAATTCAACTTTAAGAAATTTGAAGCTGTTTTTGAAGAGTGTGGAATGGTTAAACTTCCCAATTTCCCATCAGAATACGTTTACCATTGCCAGAAAAAGGTAAAACGTTAATTTTCAACTAGGTATAATTATTTGTGAGTCACGTAGATTCACCTGATTTACTAATCCATGCATTTTTGCGCTGAATAGAACGTGTTGGTATCCAGATATTTGTATTGTCGATCAGATAGATATTCGATTCAGTAGCTACCACATCGTTTGATTGACGGCGGAATCCGAAAAGCCACTATTTATAGAGTAGGAGACTAAATACCAATAATTATGTCAACGTTTACAATCGATATCCCAGCTGGACCACTATGGAACGATGAGGATGCAAAAGAAAAAGCGCCAAAAGTAGCAGCAGCGCACCAAGGAAAATGGAATGGACAGTGGAAAACTGTTGTTGCAAGTGAAATGAGTGTGATTGGAGTGGAACTGCAAGTGCAAAACACAGGAAGCCATTCATACAAGACCAACGTTCTTGCTGGGCCATTATGGAGCAATGATGAAGCTCAAAAAGTAGGACCTGCTATCGCAGCATCATACGGAGCAACGTTCACTGGACAGTGGAGTACAATCACAGAAGGCGTGATGAGTGTGATCGAAATTGAGTACAAGTACTAATTTCATCAATAGTTTATTGCTTTTACCCTTGTGATTAACGCGCAGGGGTAAAAGTAGTTTTTATTCCAAAAGTTTGCAGAAAGAGAGTGCTCTGTGAAGAACTGCAAGGTAGATTTCACCTTGGATTCAGCATCTATTTTTTCTTATCCAATTCCTTACGCAATGCACCTTCGCTAAACGCATTGGCATCAATTCCATCGGAGAAATAACGAACATTTCCATTCCACAAGTAAACAACGCCAGGCGTGTCTTTACTCATCCCGATGATTTCCCAGAAACTCACAATATCCTCAACCTTGTACGAGTACTTTGCGCCCGCATAATCGAAGAAATTCGGAATTTCCTCTGGACCTTCATCCATGAAAATGATAAAAATTTTCGGGAAGTTTGGATCTTTCTTCCGCATTTCCGTCAAGGTTTTTGCCGTTTCCATACAATGCTCACAAGTCGGAGCAAACAGACATAAAATTTTCTTTCCTTCGTCCAATTTGATAGACGCAGGAACGTGTTTACTGAACTCAGAAGTAACTTTCTTTGGAGCAGTATCTTTTGGTTTTTCTACAACTTCCTCAGGATCTTTGTCCGTCGTATTCGTATCTGGATTGTCAACATTTACGGTTGTATTTGTATCCAAAGGAATCTCATTCGGAATGGTATCAACAATTGGTTCATCTTCAATAATTACCACTTCACCTACGGTGTTATTTTCATCTCCTGTTGGCGCAGATTTTTTCTGAATGGGTGAAATCATGAAAAGAGCCAATGCACACAAGGCGTAGATCAACGCTAAAAATGGGAAATTGTGAGGAGGCTTGTCTTTTGGGAGCATGCGCATCAACCAAACCAATGAGCCAATGGTGATGATGTTTTTGATCAAAGCTTCCAATGGCGTCATTTTGATAAGCTCCCCGAAGCATCCACAGTTTCCACCGACATCATTCGCAATGCTGTAGGTGAGGTGTACACAGAATACCACCAACAATAAAATCGTAGCTGGAACAACAATTCGTTTCAGAAAATGCGGCTGAAGAATACCAATTCCCAAGGCAAATTCCGCTGCCACAAGCAAACGCGAGAAATACGGAGCAACGTCACGGGAGAACCCAAGAGCGTACAGTTGCTTTACCTCCATCGTTCCTAAACCTAAATCTGCACTTGGATAAAGTTTTGAATAGGCTGAGAATAAGAATAATACGGAAACAATAACACGAATTGTCCACGCAAAATAAACTTTGTTTTCCTTGTAAAAGCGAATAATCTGATCCATAAGTCAACTTTGTGACCGTTAAATTAATTGAAATTATTCAGTTCCACGAGGGATCGGGAAGGAATAGGAAATTTTTAACGAATTACGAGTGAATTGAAAGATTGAAGTAAAACGTTACTACGTAAGAAACCATCAAATGGCTACTTCAATCCTTCAATTTTTCAATCGCTTAGTCTCTTTTGAGTTCTAACTGTGTTTGCTCAACGCCTGTTTCAGGATTCACTGTTCCCGTTTCCAATGGCTTCACAATCTTCTTGCTATCTGGCTGACCGTACAAATCAGGTTGAAGGTATTTTCCTTGGTTCCATGACTCTTTCTCAACTTCTACCGCTTTTGACTCTGGGTGTTGTTGCAAGTAAGGATCATTTCGCTCTGCGTAAACCGTCCATGAAACTTCCATAGATGATGAACCTCCAGCGATTACAAATTGGCCGTTTTCAATTTTTTCCTTGATGAAAAGCGGTGCATATCCTCCGATTGGCGTCAATTGGTAACTGAAGTTCGCATTCACAGCGTCAAAATAATCGGGTAGGGTTACCGTTGCTTCTCCATTTGCGTCGAAGGCGATTGTTCCGCGGTAAACGTTCAATACCTCATTCGATTCGATGCTGTAGTGCTTCAAGTATTTTTGCTCTGGATCTAGTGGGTGATCAATGGCGAAGGCTTTTGTTCCTGCAGCTCCGAAATCACCGTTTGCGTAGATTGAATATCCATTTGGATCGGTTTGATCTCCCCAAACACCAATATATCCATAACCATAAGTTCCAACGGCATTTCCAAGTGGACCAATCGCATCGTAGTTTCTACCATAAACTCCAAATCCGAGTTGATAGTTCGTTTCTCCAACGGTTCCTGTATGTCCGATTCCATACACACCGTATCCGCCCGTCGTACGAAGGTTACTTCCGTAAACTCCTTGGGCTGCGGTAGCGGTTGATTCTACTTGACCAGAAACAGCCGAAGCCCCACCAGAAGTGCTTCCTACAATTGCAGATGTCGTATTAGTTGTAGCATTCGTTGTTGCTTGTATGGCTGAGAATCCGTTTGCTGAATTCGTTGATGTCGCCAAAATTCCAACTCCCGTGTTGCTTGTTGAAGCACGTAATCCAATTCCGTTCGCTGTAGCATTTACGAGTTCTACTTCGCCAGCGTCAACAGTGATAATTCTCCCTGCTCCAGCACCACCTTGATCGTATGCTTGATCGAGTGTATTTCCCGATTGTGGAAGTGTTACCGAATTTCCTCCGGAAATGGATAAACTTTGTCCGGATAAGGATAGCGATTGAATTTCATTTGTTGGATCTGCATCGGCGTCGTTTACCAAATCAATGGCTGTACTTCCAGCAGTTTCTGCATAAAGTGCATACGGTACGCTCAATAATTGAGTCGTTCCTGAGATGGTGTAAGCCGTTCCTCCATTTGGATCGGTTTCCGTTTTTAGGAAATAAGGGCCATTTGCCCAATCAATTCCAGAAAATGATCCTGCCACAACGGTTCCTGTTCCAATCTCTAGCGTAGCTAGTCCATTGTTGTTTGTTGTTGGCGTGTGTGTTTCAATATAAACGGCGACACCTGTTGCACTTGTTTGCAAAATACTGATTTGCATGCCGACAGGCGCATTGCTTACCAATTGATCGGAAGCATCCCGAATCACAGACTGAAACGACATTTGTTGAGGAGACTGTCCCCAGGCAGTAAGAATTCCGAATAGAAAAAGGGTTGTAGTAATAATGCGTTTCATGAGTTTAGTTTTTGATAATGTTAATGGTTTGAAGTGTTGTTGTTTTGTTTTTTAGTGTGAGATGATACGCTCCACTGGAATACGTACGCATGTCAATTGCTGTCTTTGCTGACTCGATCGGATGATTGTCTACCATCTTTCCGTTCATATCCTTAAGCACATATTCGAAATCGGGATGTACTTGATCCAATTCCAAAATCAGAAAATCTGTTGTTGGGTTGGGATAGATACTCAACTCAATTGAGTTTACTTCATCGATTTTAACCAAATAGAATTCGTAGGGTTGCTGAACTCCTTGATTACTTGATCCGTTCGCGCTCTGATGATTGGTATAATCGATTTGTCCAACCGAATAACTAACAGATCCGCCTGTTCCCATAGCGTTTCCTCCCGTTGAGACGGTACTTTGTTGAGAAAAACCGAGTAAAGATAGGCATCCGAAGATGAGTGATAGGGTGATTTTTGTCATAGAGTAGTATTTGATATTCCTTAAATATAGTTGTTTGAGCGTTTTTGTTCTAATCGTTCTCAAAATATTTGTGCTCTATTTCAATAAAATCCCCTGTGTAGGGGAGGTGCCAACACGCGCTATTTTGATTAATTGCAGTATTAATAACCAATATTTAATTTTATGAAAAAGATTTATAAGTATGCGTTTTGGGCATGTCTCGGTCTTGCCCCAACGAATCAACTCTTTGCACAAACCAATACTGCAGTTGGTAATTCAGCGGGAGGCGGAGGAAACGACAACTCTTTCTTCGGCTACTCTGCGGGTCAAGTGAATTCGAACGGAACCCAAAATACCTTTTTAGGTTCCTCAACAGGAATGTCTAATACGACAGGAAATAAAAACGTGTTTGTCGGTTGGTATTCAGGAAATTCAACTACAACGGGATTCAATAATCTATTTGTTGGATCGAAGACGGGGAAGGAAAATACCACAGGATATCGCAATACCTTTATCGGTCCAGGTGCTGGGCTTTTGAATGTTTCTGGGTACCACAATACTGCGTTGGGGTATTTGGCGGGAAGAAATAACCAAGTCGGAAACAATAATGTATACCTCGGACCTTTTGCGGGATACAGTAATTTGGGTTCCTCGAATGTATTCATCGGAAATCAGGCGGGATACTACGAAACTGGAAGTAACAAGTTGTACATTGATAATTCAAGTACTTCAACACCGTTGATTCAAGGTGATTTTTCTGCGGATCAATTGACGGTGAACGGTGACCTTTCTGTTACGGATGGATTGCAAGCTTCTTCTATCAGTTTGAACGGCGCTGGAGGTATCAATTTCGGATTAAATTCAGAGTCCATTCTAAGTTGTAATGAAACTAGATGGCATTTTGAGCTTCAGAGAACGTGTGGTGTAGGACCGCTTCCGCCTCCGTTTAAGGCAATGACTCTTCGTTACGCAGGTGATGGAATCGATTTAGGAGTCGGAACTCAGGCACCTCAATATAAATTGGATGTGAACGGAAGAGTTCGTGCGACACAGTATTTAACTTTTTCGGATAAGCGTTTAAAACAAGATATTCAGTCGATTGAGAATGCTTCAGAATTGTTGAGTAAACTCGAGGGAGTGACGTACTCGTACCGTCAGGATTTAAAAGAAGAAGGTAGAAACCTGGCTCCAGGTAAGCAAATTGGATTCATTGCACAAGATGTTCAAAAAGTATTGCCAGAAATTGTCGCGCAAGATAAGGAAGGATACCTCAGTGTATCTTATCAAAGTTTGATTCCTCTTTTGGTAGAGAGCCAGAATGAATTGAAATCGGAGAATGATGAACTAAAAGCGATGTTGAAGGAAACTCAAGAAGTAAATAAACAACTTCAATTGGAGATGGAAAGCATCAAGGCACTTCTTTCTAATATGAGCGAAACAATGCCAACCACTACGGTTCAATTGGAGGGAGAAGCTAAGGAGATGTTGCTTCAAAATGCACCAAACCCTTTTACCGAGTCAACGAAGATTGAGTATGATTTACCTGCGGATTGTTCAGGATCTCAATTGCTTATTACAGATGCAAATGGTGTGGTCATTAAAACGATTGAAGTATTGGAAACAGGACGAGGAAGAATTGTTCTAGAGGCCAATTCATTAGCACCTGGAAATTATCGCTACACCTTGGTTTGCCAAGGACAAACATTGGCATCAAAAACAATGGTGATTGTTCGATAATGAATCAATAGCTAATTGGACTCTTTCGTATGGATCAAGCTCTTAAAGCAATTTGTTCAACTGATTCTCATGAAAGAGTCCAATTTAAAACGCTTGTTTAATATCTCGTTTTATCAGAAAACCCTATACAATGAAAAAAATCTATCTTATTATGTGCGCTACGAGTTTATCACTTGTAGCACAAGCACAAACAGTTTTAGTAGACGAAGACTTTGAGTCGTATGCTTCAAATCAATCGGTGGCGCAACAATCCACTTTATGGGAAACGTGGTCGGGTTCTCTCGGAGGATCAGATGATGCGATAGTGTCTAGTGATGCAGCATTGAGCGGATCAAACTCTCTTCTGATTTATCACGATAACGACATGATTTTGCCTATTGGCAATTACAACTCCGGACATTTTATCATTGAGTTCAATGCGTACATGATTGAAGAAGCGTATTTCAATGTCATGCATACGTGTAAATCGTCATGGGCTTTTGATCTTTACATGACTTCTTCCGATGAGATTGTATATTTAGATGAGCCGAATGCATCCGCAAACAATGTCCTGATTGATTCTTACACAAACAACGAATGGGTCAATTTTCGATTTGATATCAACATTGACCTCGACTCGGTAACGACGTACATTAATAACGTTAAGCGCCATCAATCGGTATTTAGTAATGCCGTGACAGGGAGTACGGGAAGTGGTTTGACGTGTATGAATTTTTACGGACTTGCTGGATTTAATGGAGTGGATCATTCAAATTATCACATCGATGATATTTTGATTACTCAATTGAATACGTCTGATGTAGAAGAGTTGAAAGTGGCGGATGTTTCCATTTATCCAAATCCATCGAATGGTAAGTTTGAGGTGCAATGTAGCGAGATGATTCAGCGCATTTCCATTGTAAACTATCTTGGTCAGGAGGTGGCTCAGTTTGAGACAGAATCGAATTTGGACATCTCACAATTGGCGAATGGGATTTATCAGGTAATTGTGGAAACAGAATCAGGAGTGGTACGAAAAGAGCTCGTGGTCAATCATTAGTACGAAGTCAACCAAAAACGAGAGTGAAGCCTGGCAGCAATGTCGGGCTTTTTCGTTACTTCAACTCAATTTTTTGTAAAATCGGATCTTCTTCCTCTTCTTCTTCCGATGTGACTTCTTCTAATTCTTCTTCAAGATTTTCACTCACAATATCCACATCTTCCAACAAAGCCTCAGGCGACTTCGGTCTCAAGGCCTCTTTCCATTCAAATCCTTGAATGAATTGCTCCTCTTTTTTGATCTGATCCATCGGATAAAAAACGCCGTCGGGTTCTTCCAAATACGTGATACCACTTACTTCATTACTATCAATATCGATGCGTAAAGTACTGGAATAAAGTCGGTTCATTCCGTTGCGTTCTTTCACTACCGTAGTGTCTGTTTTCTTCTCTTCTTCCGGATAAAAAATCGTTACGGCATTACCGTTTACATTTGCTCGATACAGATCGTTGTCCCTGAAGTAGGCAATGATGTCTTTCCCTCCAATTTGATTGAAATATTGGTCATCATCCACAGACATGACGACAGAACTTTTGTTCTTGATCAGTACTTGGTGGAGCGTGGAATCCCTGAGTTGTAATTCCATCGAATCGCCTTTGAGTTCGGCACCGTTCGACCACACAATTGGATCTCGGAAAAGTTCCATTTTATCCTCGTTTGGCGCGTATGAAATACTATCGGCACGACACTGGAATTTCGTTGAGTAGATAGATGCTCTTTGATATGCGCGCATGTATTCAACGCTGTCTTCTTTATAGGAATAAAGTGTGTCAGCATGAACGTACAGTGTATCATCTTTCAATTCCTTCACAGCTAATGCATGCCCAGTCAGGTAAGAGTAGTGCAAACTATCCGAAATAAAGGCGTAATCACCCTTGAAGGACATTTTTTGTGTGGTATCGCTATAGAAAACATTTCCCTTGCCAATAGATGTTCCTTCCTTCGGAAGATAGAGTAGGGTATCGCCACGAATGATATCGCTTTCACGTTTGATTTCCGCATTTTTTCTCAATTCACCTTCTTCCGTATCGGTATTGTACCAACCTTCCTCGCAATAAATGGTATTTCCTTGTGTTTCAATCTGCGTTGGACCGTAGAAATAGGTCTTTTTTTCACTGTAGCGATAACGCAGCGTATCAGTTGTCATGTGGATATCTTTGCTTTGATATTCTACATCGTGACTGAAAAAGAAATTCTTTGATTCTGGGTGGAAATAACCCACCTGACTTGTTAAAATTTCTCGTGAAAGAATGCTTTCCACCCGTCCACCGTGTTTATAGTTCGCTTGACTTTGTCGTGCGTCGTATTCGAGTGTGTCGGTGGTCAGTTTGTATTCGTTGTCGCGAACCCGCACATTTCCCCACAATTTTGCCAACCGCGTTCTGCCGTTGTAGTACAGTGAGTCACAAAATAGGTTCAGGGTGTCGCGCTTGTTGATGTGCACACGACCGTAGGCTCTAACGATCTGTTTTTTCTCAAAGTAGTGTGCCGAATCGCAATACATTTTGTTTCCTTGGTAGAGGAAATTGACATTTCCGATCAGTCGGAGTTTCTCCGAATTCTCATCCATGATCATTTTTTTTGCACCCGGCAGCAGCTCCAGAATACTCTGGGTAAAAGCTTGCATTGGAAGCAAAAAAAGTGCGCATCCGAGGAGCGCACTTTTCACTATATGTTTTTTTGTGATCAAGCGAGCACTTTGTTTTTTAATGTTTGTGTTCTATCCGGTCCAACAGACACGGTTGCAATTGGTACTTCCAATTTTTGTTCCAAATACTGCACGTAGTCTTTTAACGCTTGTGGCGCATCATCGTATGAGGCCAACTTCGTTGTGTCACAATTCCATCCTTTGATTTCTTCGTAAACAGGAACTACTTCAACGTCATTAACGTCGTAAGGGAAGTAATCGTATCGTTCGCCATCAATTAAATAATGCGTACATGCTTTGATTGTTTCGAAGGCATCCAAAACATCCGCTTTCATCATGGAAAGTTCTGACACTCCGTTAATCATGATGGCGTATCTCAATTGAGGAAGGTCAATCCATCCACATCGTCTTGGACGTCCAGTTGTAGCACCAAATTCACCTCCTTCTTTACGGATTCGTTCTCCAACTGCGTCATCTAACTCAGTAGGGAAGGGACCGCTTCCGACACGCGTACAGTAGGCTTTGAAAATTCCAATAACATCTCCAATTTTTGTTGGAGCGACTCCCAATCCAGTACAAGTTCCAGCAGTTACCGTGTTCGAAGATGTCACAAATGGATATGTTCCGAAGTCAATATCGAGCATTGTTCCTTGTGCTCCTTCCGCCAACACTTTTTTACCCGCTTTCATCGCATCGTTGATGAATTGCTCGCTGTCGATGGCTTTCAATTCTTTCAGTTCAGCTACAGCTTGCAACCAAGGACCTTCCAATTCTGTCAAATCGTATTCAAAATCAGGGAAGTGCTTCAACATGTCCTTGTGCTTGTTCACCAAGGCCGTGTACTTTTTCTCAAAGTTCGGAGAGAAAATATCTCCTACACGCAAGCCATTACGACCTGTTTTGTCCATGTATGTGGGGCCGATTCCTTTCAAAGTAGAACCGATTTTATCTTTTCCTTTTGCCGCTTCAGACGCTGCATCTAACAAACGGTGTGTTGGCAAAATAAGGTGTGCTTTTTTCGAAATCACCAAACGCGATTTAATATCGATGTTGTATGGAGCCAACTTCTCCAACTCACCTTTGAAAATCACGGGATCAATCACAACGCCATTTCCAATGATATTTAGCACGCCATCACGAAAGATACCAGATGGAATCGTGTGGAGAACATGCTTGTTTCCTTCAAATTCAAGTGTGTGTCCAGCATTTGGACCTCCCTGAAAACGAGCAATGATGTCGTATTGTGGCGTTAAAACGTCAACAATCTTTCCTTTGCCTTCGTCTCCCCATTGTAAACCAAGTAAAACGTCTACTTTCATTTTTTTGTATTAAAAAATTCGATTCCAGCTGCTTCGTTTTCACAGATGGTATATACTTCAGTTAATTTAGCTATTTCAAAAATTTTCAGGACATTTCCTGATATGTTGGTGAGGACTAAATCGCCTCCCATAATGCGTGATTTCGTGAGTGTTCGCATGAAAAATCCGATTCCTGATGAATTGGTATGCGTAAGTTCCGCCAAATTGAATACAATGCGGAAGTAGTTTTGGTTGAGTAAATCAAATACTTCGCGTTCTAGTTCTTGGTAGTCTTCATCGGTAGTGATTTTTCCACGAAGGGAATAAACGACCACGGGATCGTGGATATCGATATCGTAACTTAAACTCACTTTTTCTCAGTTTTATCGTTAGCGTCGGGTTGATCTTGCTTGCGCGTACCGTAGAAGTAAAGCGAATGGTGTTGGATATCAATTCCAAAAATCTCTTCGATGGTCGCTTTAATGGTTTGAATGCGCGGATCACAGAATTCGAGAAGTTCCCCCGTATCTGTTAGAATTACATGGTCGTGTTGTTTTGATCCGTGTGATTTCTCAAATTGGGCGATGTTCTTCCCAAATTGGTGTTTTCGAACCAAGTTACACGCCAACAACAATTCAATTGTATTGTACAAGGTGGCTCTCGATACACGGTAATTTTGATTCTTCATCTCTACATAGAGTGATTCGATATCAAAATGTCCAGTATAATTGTAGATTTCCGCGAGTATGGCGAAACGTTCCGGTGTTTTTCGGTGACCATTTTTCTCAAGGTAAGCTGAGAAAATATCCTTAACGGTGCTTTGTAACTCTTCCTGAATCATTCATAATTCATTAAGCAGCAAATTTAGTGATTATTGATCGTTTCGATACAAGAAATTTAATAATCAATTAACGGAGTTATTCACAATGTGAATATTCCGTGATGTTTAGTAAGGGGAGAAGCTTTTAATTTTGTGGGAACAGTTGATTTTGCCCCTCCTCAAATGTACGTGAGTTAACGGCAGTTAGTCAGTAGGACGTATTCTTATTAACATTTGATGATCCTACAGTTGGAATTGCCTTTAATCCTTCTCTAGAAAAACGAAAAAAGCCACCTCAATGAGATGGCTTTCAATATCGATTAGTATGCTTACTACATAACTTCTTCCAAAATATCTTGACGGCTAACTCCCGCGTGAATTCTTTCTAAAATAACTGGGTACTTCTCTTCGATGCGATCTTCTGTAAATCCGAGTGCAATTCCGTATTTGTACACCAATTTCTCTTCAGTAGGATCTACTTTACCATCAACGGTTACCATTTTCACGAACTGAATAAAACGCTCGTAACGCTCTTCACGAGAAACGGGCGGAACCATTGGGTATTGATCAGAGTGCGCAATAATCTCTTTGACTTGCTCCGAAGTGAGTCCAAGACGTGTTGCAATACGAGAAAGTAAGTTTACTTCCGCCGTGTCGATTTTACCGTCAACACGCGCTAACATTACCAAGTTGTTAAAGTATCCTTTGTCGGCGCTACGTTCACCTGACTCAAATAATTGTGCAATTGTTCCCATTATTGTTCTTAAAATTCGGGGCAAAGATACGATTTTCTAATGCCTAAAAATGATTATTCAAAATTATTTTCGATGTAATGAATGAATGAGTGGATCACCTTAATATGTATTTCCTGTGCGCGATCAGCATATTCGGATTTTGGGGCGCGAATTTCTACATCGCACAGGGAAGCCATTTCTCCACCTGTTTTCCCAGTTAAGCCCACCACTTTCATTCCTTTCTTTTTCGCTGCGTGAATTGCATTCACGACATTTTTTGAATTTCCACTGGTCGAAATACCCAACAATACATCGTGTTCGTTGCCCATTCCTTCTACATATCTCGAAAAAATATAGTCGAAACCGTAGTCGTTACCAACGCACGTAATATGACTTGGGTCTGAAATGGAAACTGCTCCAATCGAAGGGCGATCATCTCTAAATCTACCCGTTAACTCCTCGGCGAAATGCATTGCATCACACATCGAACCACCGTTTCCGCAACTGATAATCTTTCCGCCATTTTTTACAGCGTTTACCATCAATTCTCCAGCCTGCGTGATTTTTTTGATATTTTCAGGAGTGTTAAATATTTGCAAAATTTCTGCTGCCTGAGAAAATTGGTCTGCTATTTGTTTTTCACTCATCGAAAAAGATTTTCGCCAAAAATACGAATTCTTAAATGCAGGAGAGAAAATATTGGATCAATCTTGCTATATTTGAAACCCGAGCCATGCTCAAAAACGACAAACATGAAAAAAAGTTTACTGCTCATTCTAACTGTATTTATCTCATTAGCTGCTCAATCGCAGGATTGTTTTACTCGCTTGCAAAAAGCGTTTGACGATCGAGGTGCTTACTCTGTTTCCGACGACATGCACAGAAATGTTATTCTTACTTTCTTCGAAGAAGGTGGAACCTCTTACTGTATCTCCGGAAAAGCAAGAGTGGAGAATGGATTGATTCAATCAGTGTTTCGTCAGTACGAAGACGACACGTATGAGTTGATGGAAAAGAAGTTTTACAGTGCTTCGAAACAAGCTCCTGTAATTGTGAATGGAATCTCAGAAATGATTTACAATACAGACGGTGAAAAATTCAAAATTGTATTCATCGAGGCATTGAAGCCAAAACAAAAATCATACAAAGAAATTACGCTTCCAGACGATTTGTAGGAAGTATCAAGAATAAATTTAATCCCGTTTCAATCATTTTGGAACGGGATTTTTTTTGATCGGTTTTCCTGAATCTTCATTAGCTTTGTTGCATGATCGATTGGAAAGATAAAGTCGTTTGGGTGACAGGAGCGTCATCTGGAATTGGAGCTGAGATTGCGAAACAAGTGGCAGAACGTGGAGCTAAAGTGATTCTTTCGGCACGAAGTGAAGGTAAACTGCAGGAAGTAAGAAGCAGTCTTCCGAATTCAGAATCGCACATGGTGTTACCGTTGGATTTGAGTCAATCAGATCATTTTGATTCCTTGGTAGAGCAGGTAATGTCGAAATTCAATCGAATTGATATTTTGGTGAATAACGGAGGATTATCGCAACGCTCGGAAGTACATGAAACGCCCATGGAAGTTGATCGCCGCATCATGGAAGTGAATTACTTCGGGAATGTTGCATTAACGAAAGCGGTTCTTCCCATTTTCAGAAAACAAAAATCAGGACAGTTCGTGGTGATATCCAGTATCGCTGGGAAGTTCGGATTCTTCTTGCGCAGTGCATACAGTGCTTCGAAACATGCACTTCACGGATTTTACGAGAGTTTGATGTTGGAAGAAGAAAAGAATAACATCAAGGTGTTAATTGCTTGTCCAGGAAAAATCAACACGCCAATTTCCATGAGTGCATTGAATTCAGAAGGAAAGTCTCACGGTGTGATGGATCACAATCAAGAAACGGGAATGCCCGTAGATGAATGCGTAAGTCAGCTTTTGAGCGGAGTAGAGAAGGGGAAGAAAGAACTCTTGATCGGGAACAAGGAAATCAAGGCGGTTACCTTGAAGCGATTTGCTCCGCGATTGTTCTGGAAAGTGATTAAGAAGCAGAGCGCGACATAAAAAAACTCCGAAGCTTTCACCTCGGAGTTTCCATTTATTTTTTGTGCAATCGATTACCACTGAAATAATGGTCGACCGCTCATCATCGTATTTACTTTTGATCGTACTGAAGTAACAACATCTTCGTTTTCGATGTCCGAAAGTACTTCATCAATGAATTCTACGATTGCTGGGATTTCATCTTCTTTTACTCCACGAGAAGTAATCGCTGATGTTCCAACACGAATTCCTGATGTCACAAATGGCGATTCTGTATCGAATGGCACCATGTTTTTATTTACTGTGATATCAGCATCTACCAAACGGTTCTCAGCGTCTTTCCCAGTAACATTCTTCGAACGAAGATCAATCAACATTGAGTGATTGTCTGTTCCTCCAGAAATAACGGCATATCCACGTTTTACAAACTCATCAGCCATTACTCTTGCATTGGCAAGAACTTGCTTCATGTATGTTTTGTAGTTATCCGTAAGTGCTTCACCGAAGGCAACTGCTTTTGCGGCAATCACGTGTTCCAACGGTCCACCTTGGGTTCCTGGGAATACTGCAGCATCTAATAATGCAGCCATCGATTTTGGGTTTCCGTTTTTCCATTTCAATCCAAATGGGTTGTCGAAATTTTTCCCCATCATGATTACACCTCCACGCGGTCCACGAAGTGTTTTGTGCGTCGTTGTCGTTACGATATGACAGTGCTCCAATGGGTTGTTCAATAATCCCGCAGCAATCAATCCCGCAGGGTGAGAAATATCTGCCAATACAAGCGCTCCGATTTCATCGGCTACTTTTCTGATACGTGCATAATCCCAATCACGACTGTAAGCCGAGGCTCCACAGATGATCAATTTTGGCTGCTCACGACGAGCTACTTCTTCAAGCATATCGTAATCCACCAAGCCTGTTTCTTTGCTTACTCCATAGAAGTGAGGCTCGTAGTATTTTCCTGAAATGTTTACTGGAGAACCGTGAGATAGGTGTCCACCGTGTGAAAGATCAAATCCAAGGATTTTATCTCCTGGTTGTAGACACGCAAGGAATACAGCTGTATTCGCTTGAGCTCCTGAGTGTGGTTGAACATTCGCCCATTCCGCACCGAACAGTTCTTTCAATCGTTCGATTGCAAGTGTTTCTACTTGATCTACAATTTGACATCCTCCGTAGTAACGTTTTCCAGGAAGTCCTTCTGCGTACTTGTTGGTGAGAACGCTTCCCATAGCACTCATCACTTCATCACTCACAAAGTTTTCCGATGCGATCAATTCAATTCCATTCAATTGTCGATCCTTCTCGGCTTCAATTAAATCAAAGATGGCTTTATCTCTTGACATGTTTATTTGTAATTACGTTCGTAAATTTTTTCTAATCCTTCTGATAATGTAGTTTCAGGTTTGTAGTCCGTAAACTTCAATAGTTTGTCTGAGCTTCCTACGCGTCTTTCTACTTCGTAGTCGTACCGTTTTTTAGGAGCTTCAATGAATACAATTTTGGAAGAAGAGTCGGTGATCTCTTTAATCTTTTTGGCTACGTCGATAATACACCATTCCGCTTCATTGGCAATGTTGATGATGTGGCATCCTTTGACGTCCATCAAGCGCACACAGGCTTCAATAGTATCGTCGATGTATGTGAAGTCACGCGTTTGTTTCCCTGAACCGAAAACCGTGATGTCTTTTCCTGCACGTGCTTGTTCAAAAAAGAGTGGAATCACCATTCGCGTATCTTGATTCCATCCGTATACATTGAAGAAACGCAACGAAACAATGTTGACTCCTTTTTCTTCGTAGTGCGACGCAAGGTAGATTTCATTGTAACGCTTGGCCATGGCATAAGACGTTCGAGGATCTACTAAAACCTCTTCTGTTAATGCCGACTCTTCAATTGCCGAGTGACCATAAATCCCACTCGTTGATGCGTACATGATTTTTTTGATGTTGTTGACTTCTGCCGCATGAACAATGTTCCGCGTTCCGATCACTTCAACGTCCATTGTTTCGACAGGATTGTCAGCTACAATGTCTACTCCGAGAACTGCTGCGAAGTGGAAAATAAGATCACAACCTGCACATGCATTCAGTACCGTATCGTAATCGCGCACATCTCCTTTGATGAATTTGATTTTCGAGAATGTTTCTTTTTCCAGTTTATTTCCGCGAAGCAACGAGTCCAATACGACTACCTCGTGACCATCGTCAACAAGTCGTTTTGTTAAATTGCTTCCAATAAAGCCAGCTCCTCCAGTTATAAGTATTTTCATTCGAGTAGATTTCGTGCAAATATCGACAATAATTTTAACCTATGTTCGATACCTCATTGTCACAAGCGTTTGATTAGGTAGAGTGGATGTGTTAACGATTCAATGTCTTCACGATAGATGCCGTCTCTCACAAATTGATCTCTACGTACATGCCCGCTCGCGTGGATAATTCCTCCTTTTCCATCTAGAATTCCGACGTGCGTCACCTTGCCAGATTTACTTTTGAAAAATGCGAGGTCTCCCGCTTGAATATCGTCGAATTCAATTTCTTGACCATGATCCACTTGTTCTGAACAATCACGCGGTAAATTCCAACCAAAAAGTCGATAGATTATTTGTGTGATTCCCGAGCAATCGATGCCAAATGGAGACTTTCCTCCCCACAAGTAGGGTGTATTTAAGTAGTCTTCAGCATATTCCAAAATGGTCTCAAAGTTCTCCCATTTCTTTTTTTCGATTTTGAAGACGTCACCTCCAATAGAAAAGTCGGTAACTCCTTCAGGAATAAATGACCCTCTACAAATGCGTTGTCTTCCCCAAGGGGTTTGCAGTGTCACTTCGCGTTCTTTCAAATAGGAGAGACCTTCACTCCATCGTCTTGCTTCTTTTTTTGTGAGAAACGAGACATGTTTGTGATCAATATAGCCTTCGTAACCATCCGCAATGGTTCTGATTTTTGCCCAAGGATGCTCAATCGAGTGAACTTCGACTAATTCGCCAAAAAGTAATTGTGTTACGATTTCAGAACGATCGTCTCCGTCTTGTCGAACGGGAGCAATGCTCACAAGGCAATAGGCGTCTTTTACTTCCATTATTTTTTAGGGAAATTTTTATGCGTCTTCAAATTTAGAATTTGTTGCATGTGTCGTTCGTTGTGATAGGTGATGAACAGTAATGCATCTCCCAGACGAAGACGAACAATTTTCGAAATCGAAATGGGGATTTTTACTTTACGAACATTCACTTCCGCAGAAGACTTTATGATTTCCAGTAGCTCATTCTGTTGTTGAATGAAGTCGCTCACTTCTGTCCCTTGCACCAATTCGGTGTCAATTGTAGGATTGTGTCCCTTGGGAGCTTTGAACTTTCGCTTTACGTTATTCAGTCGACCTAGCTTCATGGATTTCCATGCAGATTTTCCAAGTGGTGAACTAATGAAGTCTTCCTTCACATTACGAAAACGTGTCGACTCAATTTTTCGCTGAATGGTAGGGTGATAGTAACGTGCGTATGAATTTAAATGTGCCAGCACCTCAGCAATTGACCACACACCAGGGTTTGGACGCCAGTTCAATTGTTTTTCGGATAATTTGCCCATCCAACTAGTTGCCTGTTGAATGTTGTTCGAAGTAATTTCCGAAAGCGCTGATCTCAATTCTCGTGTAGTCATCATGGTGCGACCTGTTCTGCTTTAAATGCTAATATCAAAAGTAGCAATTTCGGAAGGAATCCTCCTAAGTATTTTCGAAAGAATCTGAGAACTTTAGTTACTTTCGTACTCCGAGTAATTCTATTGAGAGATGACAGACAAAAAACCGTTGATATTTGTAACGAACGATGATGGTATTTCCGCTAAGGGAATTCGATCGTTGTATGAAGCGATTGCTCCATTTGGAGAAGTAGTATTGATTGCTCCGGATTCGGCTCAATCAGGTATGGGACACGCGATTACAATCAATCATCCTTTGCGATTGCAAGCGTCTACTTTGTTCGATTGCACGGCTTATTCGTGTAGTGGAACGCCTGTTGATTGCGTGAAATTGGGAGTGTATGAAATCATGCATCGAAAGCCAGATTTAATTGTTTCGGGAATCAATCATGGTGCCAATGTAGCCACAAATGTGTTGTATTCAGGAACGATGTCGGCAGCGGTTGAAGGAGCGATGGAAGGGGTGCCATCTATTGGTTTTTCACTGTGCTCTTTTGAAGCGAATGCTGATTTTGATCTCGCAAAGGAAGTCGTAGCGAAAGTCGTGAAAGAAGTATTGGCGAAAAAGCTACCGCTTGGAGTCTGTCTGAATGTAAACATTCCTTACGTGTCAAAAGATTCGTTCAAAGGAATTAAAGTATGTAAGCAAGCGAATGCGTATTGGGATGATCGTTTTGATAAGCGAGAAGATCAATTTAACCGAACTTATTATTGGTTGACAGGAGATTTTATCGACCAAGATCAAAGCGATGATACCGATGTTTATTGGATCGATCGTGGATATGCATCGGTTGTTCCAACTCAATATGATTTAACAGCGTACGCTTCAATGAAAGAATTAGAAAACTGGAATTTATGAATGTAAGAAAGTGGTCGAGGGGACATACATTTGGAATGCTGTTGGGGATTATTACTCCTATAATTGTTGTTCCCGCTTTGATTTTGTTTTTGTCATGGGTGCAAGATTATGATTTCTCGTATCTCTGGCATAAATTCAGTTACAACGGTCCGTATCGAGTGCGTATGCTCACGCTTTCGATTATTGCGAACTTGCTTTGGTTCTATTTTTTCCTGAACCGTTCGAAGTGGGATTACGGAATGGGGGTTATTTTAGGATCGATCGCCTTTGCACCGTACATCGTCTATATCAAATTTTTCTAGTGCATGGCGCAAGGCAAAAAAATCTACGTTATTGCTGGTGAGGCATCAGGCGATTTACACGCGAGTAATCTTATGGCTGCGATGCTCGAGCGAGATCCAAATTTGGATTTTCGATTTTGGGGTGGCGATAAAATGGCAGAAGTTCATTCTGGTTTGGTGAAACACATTCGCGATTTGGCCTTCATGGGGTTTTGGGAAGTGATTACGAACATCCGTACTATTCTTAAAAACATTTCTTTCTGCAAAGAAGATATTCTGGCGTATGAACCGGATGCGATTTTATTGGTCGATTATCCCGGATTTAACTTGAGAATTGCCGAGTGGGCGCACGAGAAAGGAATTAAGGTGATTTACTACATTTCGCCGCAGGTTTGGGCCTGGAAACAAAAGCGTGTTCACAAGATTAAACAGGTAGTCGATAAAATGTTTGTGATTCTTCCTTTCGAAAAGGAATTCTACGAACGATTCAACTATGATGTGACCTACGTGGGACATCCACTTTTGGATGAAATTGCCAAGCATGGCTTCTCAGAGGAGCAGCGAAAGGCATTCTACGCCAAACACGAACTGGATGCTCGACCGATTATTGCTGTGTTGCCAGGAAGTAGACGTCAAGAAGTAAGTAAGAAGCTTCCTATCATGTTGGATGCGTTGAAACCCTTCACGGAGTATCAAGTGGTGATTGCAGGAGCTCCAAGTTTGGATGAGGCATTTTACGCACCGTTCAATAGTGAGAATGTCAAAATGATATCGAATGAAACGTATCATTTGTTGCAAAGTTCGGAAGCCGCTGTAGTTACGTCGGGAACGGCTACGCTCGAGACAGCTTTGTTCAAAGTACCTGAAGTGGTGTGCTACAAAAGTTCACGTTTTTCATACGAAATTGCAAAACGCCTGGTGAAGGTGAAATACATTTCTTTGGTCAATTTAATCATGGATCGAGAAGTAGTGCGCGAACTCATTCAAGGAGATTGTAATTCGGAAGCAATCCGCGAAGAATTGTCGAAATTATTGAAGGATGATGCCTATCGGGCTGCCTTGATGAAAAACTACGACGAACTAGAAGTAATTCTAGGTGGAGGAGGAGCTAGTGATAAAGTGGCTGAATCTTTGTTGCTTGAATTGAAATAAAAAAAGGGCGATCAATGTGACCGCCCAGTTTTGACTTAGTATCCAAATATTTCTTCGAGTGTTAGTTCTTTTACTTCGCCTAATGCTTCAAGCGATTTCATGTCCATATCGGCTTTTTTACCAATCACGCAGAAGACGTAGGTTCGTCCCTTGATGTTTTTATTGAAATAGGTTTCAAGGTCATTCAGGCTCATCTCACTTACCGCTTCGTAATTCTTTTTCGGAGTATCATGCGGAAGTCCCGCTTTTTCGTACGAGCGATACTTCCAATAAATTTCCGTTTTTGTAGTTCGGTCAGATTCCATTTTTTTCAAAGCAGCAATCTTCGATTCATTGAACTGAATTTCAGCTTTCGGCATGTTATTCATGAGTTCGATGATAGCTTCAGTTGCTTGTCCCAATTTGTTTACTTGAGTTCCGATAAAAGCATTTACATAATGTGATTCTCCTTCTTTGTATGGAGCCGACATGTACGCATACGCACTGTATGCAAGTGCTTTTGATTCGCGAATTTCTTGGAAAACAATTGACGATAATCCTGATCCGAAATAGGCATTGAACAAGGAGATAGAAGGAAGTAACTCTGGATTCCATTCTTCCGCTTTGGACAACATAAGCAGTTGAGTTTGTACCATGTCATAATCCACGAAATAAACTATGTTTTTGTCCGTGTCCAGTTCTGGGTACTTCATCTCTGGTGCTGACTTTACAGCTTCGGGTAAAATATGGTGCTTTTTGACAATCGCGTAGGATTGATCAAATGAGTTGTTTCCATAATAAAACACGGAGTGCTTGTATGTTGTAATAGAATGCAAGATGTCAACGAGTTCTTTACCAGAAATCGCATCTAGTTCTTCGTCACTCAAGACATTGTTAAACTCATTTTCTGGTCCGTACTTCGCGTAGCTATACAAGCCACTGTATAAGATTCTCCATTTATTCTTCTTTGCATTCGCTCGTTTCTTTTTGGCATCTTCAATCAAGTTTTTTAGTGCGTTTTCATCGACTTTCGATTCCAATAGAAGGTGCTCAAACAAGGTCAATGCTTCCTCAAACGATTCGTTAAGGCCACGAATGTAAATTGAGGAGGAGCTGATGTAATACTGAACGCCCAATTCATAGAAGTGCTGTTTTAATTCTGAGGCGGAGTATTTGTCTGTTCCTAAAAAGCTGAGGTATTCAATTGCCAATTGAACCTTGTTGTCTTTCTTGAGGTTTTCGTCGAGATCCAAGAAAAGGGTAAATAAGTCGTTGGATTTGTTCTCTACGTAGTAGAATGGAACATCTTTGATGATTTCTTTCTGTTTCAAGGCGTGATCGAAATCAACGAATTCGGGTTGCAAGCGGATGGATTTCATCTTTTCAAAATCCATGTAGAATGCAGATTGATCTTCTCGGTTGAGTTCAACAGGAGTAATTTGTGGCTTGTCTACTTTGTAAGTGTTTTTGTCTTCTCCTGTACGTTTGTACACCACACAATAATTATCCTTTAAGTGCTCGTTTGCCCAATCTACAAGTTCTTTCTTCGTGACTTTAGCCAATCGGTCGTAGAAGTTTACAAAGTTTTCCCAGTCCGCTTCCATAATGAATGCATCGGACAAGTACATGGCACGTGCCCAGTTATAATCGTATTGAGCCAAACGATCCTTTCGCTCATTTTTAACAATGGTTTCGAGTAATTTCTCGTCAAATTCACCGTTTTTCAATTTCTCAATTTCAGCCAGAAGTAAATCTTTCACTTGCTCTAACGTTTGTCCTTCTTTCGGAGAACCGCTCAATTGAATGGTGGAGTAGTCGTGCATGGTACTCGAGTAAGCACTTGCCTTGATTACTTTTTGCGATTGAACGAGGTTCAAATCGATTAATCCAGCTTGTCTGTTGTACAAAACGGATGTGATCAACGATGCCATTAAGTAATCTTCGGTGTGATAACCACCTACTCTGTAGGCAATTGCGATCGATTCTTCGTTGGGTCCAAAAACTTCCGTTGTTTTGATTGTAGTTTGAGGCGATTCTGTAGGCATTTTTCGGGGATTTACCTCCTTCGCCTCCATACTTCCAAAGTACTTGTCAACCCAAGCAATGGTTTGATCAAAATCTAAATCGCCCGCTAGAATAATGGCCATGTTATTCGGAACGTAATACTGACTGAAGTACGCATGAATTTTCTCCATGGATGGATTTTTCAAGTGCTCTCCCTCGCCAATTGTTGTTTGCGTACCGTATGGATGAGTAGGGAAAAGCAATTTATTCATAGCAGTATACGCTTTTCGGTAGTCGTTATCTTGCCCCATATTAAACTCTTCGTAAACAGCTTCAAGCTCGGTGTGGAACAAGCGAAGGACGAGTTCACTGAACCGTTCGGATTCCAAGTACATCCATTTCTCTAACTCAGTAGATGGAATATCGTTGATATACACCGTTCGTTCGTGAGAGGTATACGCATTCGTTCCTTTGGCTCCAAGTCCTGAAACCATTTTATCATATTCATTGGCGATAGCATACTTGGCTGCTTCATTCGAAACGCTGTCGATCTGCGCATAAATGGCTTTCTTCTTTTCGGGATCCTTTTCCGCCTTTTGAGCTTCATACAGGTCGGAAATCTTTTTCAAGAGTACTTTTTCCTTTTCCCAATTGGACGTTCCGTATTTAGATGTTCCTTTGAACACCATGTGCTCGAGGTAATGGGCAAGTCCAGTCACATCCGAAGGGTCATTTTTGCTGCCCGTTTTTACCGTGATGTAGGTTTGAATACGAGGCTCATCCTTATTTACTGAAAGGTAAACTTTCAACCCGTTGTCTAAGGTGTAAATTCGAGTACCAATTGGATCGTTCTCAACGGTTTCGTACGAATAGGACTGTGCATACGCTACGTGTAGAAGAAGAAATGCGAGTCCTGAAAGAATAATTTTAGAAATCATTTTCATAGTGGTTAAACATTTTGGTTTCTGATGCAAGTTTTGTGGAACCTGCATCTAATTTTGTGTAATTAATAACTGATTAATAGTCTACAGGTTACACATGGAAGTTAAGAAATTTATTCCTTTATCTTTGAAGGTGAACCTAATCGTTTATGTACACATTTCTAAAATGTAACTATTTTTCAGAAATTATTTTGGGATGGTGCGTTTATTGCAAGTAACAAAATGTTGAATCAATCGTACATGTGAGCGTGCGCATAGTTAGTAGTATACTTTTTTTAATTCTGTTTTTCTCTTCCTTCGGGCAAGAGCAAAGCATTGGTATATTGCGTGATTACAAAGTAAAACGCGTTACATTCAGCCATCACTTGGGAACATACAATGTTCAGGCAGACAATTCAATCATTGGGACAATTGAAGCACAGCAATTTGTTGAGGTAGAGTTGGTAGGAGGGAAGTTAGCATTGAAGTATAATACTATTCCTCAAGGAACGTTTTCTCGCATTTCGATTGTTGCAAATGGAAATGGTACACTGGCCATCAAGTCGAAATCACCTGCGGTTCGGGAACGAAAGTATCAAGATCATATTGAAATTTCGGTCGTTAAAGGCCGTATGACAATCGTCAACAAAGTGAGCATGGAGAATTACCTCTGCGGTGTGATTGAATCGGAGGGAGGCGGCGGTCGTCATTTGGAGTATTACAAAGTCCAAGCAGTGATGAGTCGAACGTATGCCTTGAGAAACCAATCGAGACATGCCAAAGAAGGATTTGGATTGTGCGACGGTGTTCATTGCCAGGCTTATCATAACATGTTGAAGTACACGCCTGAAATTAGAACGGCTGTTCGTGCAACAAAGGACGACGTTTTGGTGGATGAAAAGAACCGATTGGTGACAACGTATTTCTCTGCGAATTGTGGGGGCGAGGTATGTGATGCGTCGCAGGTGTGGAACAACTCGGTGCCGCATGTTCAATCTTTTATTGATACGTTTTGCATTCACACGCATCAAGCAACATGGACGAAGCGCGTTCCGAAATCGGAGTTTAGAAATTTTCTCGTCAAGCAGTATGGCTTTCCCATCTATGATTCAATTATGGCAGCGAACATGTATACCTTCGAGCAGGAGAGAAGAAAGGCGTTTTATATTCACCCATGTTTGGGGATTCCACTTCGCGATTTGAGAAAAGAGTTTAAGCTAAAATCGACTTTTTTTAGCACGCATCCAGAAGGCAATGAAATTGTTTTTGAAGGTCGTGGTTTCGGGCATGGCGTTGGATTGTGCCAGGAAGGAGCGATGAACATGGCGAAGAATAATTTCACGTATCGCCAGATTGCAGAGTTCTATTTCCATGGAGTGAGGGTGAAAAAGTACTCGAAGTTATTGCCGAATTGAAGCTTGGCTTTCACTTTGAATGATGGACATAAATTCTTCGGTACTTGGAAGAATCGTTTCATACTTGCTTGCGAATATTTGTTCATTGTCTTCGGGGAGTGTATATCGAACCAACGCTTCACTTTTATTTTGACATAGAATAATTCCGATTGTCTTATTCTCATCGGGTAATTTTATTTCGCGATCATAGTAGTGTACATACATCTGCATTTGTCCTATATCCTGATGGCGGATTTCTCCAATTTTTAAATCGATCAACACAAAAGATCGTAACATTCGATTGTAGAAAACAAGGTCAATGTAAAAGTGTTTCTCATCAAATGATATACGTTTCTGCCTTGAAACAAAGGTGAAGCCATTCCCGAGCTCCATCAAAAAATGTTCGAGTTTTCCAATGATTCGTTCCTCTAAATCGGATTCGGAATAGAACTGCACATTGCTTAGACCGAGAAATTCCAAGATGTATGGATCTTTGACGACGTCACGTGCTTTTTCAGGAATAAGTCCCTTTTCGCATATTACTTGAAGTTTCTCGTTGTCTTTGCTTATTGCCACACGTGTGAAGAGCGCAGTGTCGTAATGCCTGTTCAGTTCGCGAACACTCCAATTGTTATGAATAGCTTCGACTTCATAAAAACGTCGCTCAAATTCATTGTCAATGCGCATTAACTTCAAATAATGAGACCAACTTAATTTGAATTCAGCAGACAGTGTCTGCTGTTTTTCGTAGATGAGGTAAAATTTGCGCATTTGTCGCAGGTTCGTTGTCGAGAAACCAGCTCCAAATTCTGCGGTAAGTACATTTGAGAGGTTGATGATTAATTTCTTCCCGTAATCAGCTCTGTCTTTTCCGCTTTGCTCTTTTTCGATGATCATTTTACCTACTTCGTAATAGGTATGGACCATAGTTGTGTTTATCTGACGGTTGATTTCACGTCTTGCGGACTGTATTAGTTGTATGGCTTTTTGGAAAAAGTCCAAATCGGGTGTAGTTGTATTCATTGTAAATAGTGGTTTTGTTGAATTTATTTATCAACACTATTTAAAATACAAAAACGAAAACAAATTACTCTTCAAAAATCACGAAAATATCTTCGTCATCTTTCTTAAAGAATTTCTCCTCACGCGCATAGCGCTCAAGTTCACTTTTGTTGGTCAATTCGTTGAGTGTTTCGCGCGCTTTAACGAGATCACGGCTCACTTCTTCTTTAGCCAGCTCCAACTGTTTTAACTTGCGATTATGACGAATGATGGTGAAGAGGTCATTTTCATCCAGAAATAAGGTGTACACCAAAAAGATGACGGTCGTCAGGATGAATTTGTTCTTGAGATATGGAAGTAATTTCTTCACATCACAAAATTACGGATCAATTGATTGAGTAGAAGGGAGGACGCAGATTCTTTTACAATTGATGTTGTTCAAAACCTCACTCGGGCAATTTGACGCTCTGTGGATACCGAAACGTATTATCACTGTCGTATGTTTGTTTGATCGCTTGAAGTCGCTCGTAGTTTTCTCCAAAATAAGCCGATTCCCAATCTTTGAAGCCTATACTCGGGTAATTTCGGTATTGTGCCCGATTTCCATTCTCGTAAAACAAATGCTGAATGGCTTCAAATTCTGTTAAGTATCGATCGCGCTTCGCATCTTGTCCTTCATTCCAGTAGGATTGAAGTTCACTCAGATAGTGATAGGATCGATGAGGATAGCTCGATTTTTCGGTGTACTCTGGCTTGTTAATGGCTCCTCCAAACGTATTGACTTGATAGATCAAACCAGGGGTGGAGACAACTTTTTCCAGGACCTCATCAATACAGCCTTCAATGTCGGAAAAGGTGGAGTAGTATCCCGCTGAGGCATTTTTGAAGTAAATCGGATGTTGAATTCCGTAGTAGTTCTTCAAGGCTCCAGCTACATCCGAGTTTCGTTTGGAAGTCACAGAGTCACACAGCTCAGTTAATCCATCAACCATTTCCTTGAGTTTGGGCGAAGCCGTTTCAAAGTGAGTGATGAGAATGGTGAGCGATTTTCCGTTCAGTACAAAGGCAGAAAAACAGTCTTCTGGCAGTTGATGCGCGTTTTCGAACCATGTTTCCAATAATGTTCGCGCTCTTTCCCGATCAAGTTGTTTGGCTTTTAATCGGGTGTAGCTAAAATGATTCGGAGCTGGATGTGTTTTAAATCGAAAGGAAGTTGCGACACCAAAATTCCCGTTTCCACCTCCGCGCAGCGCCCATAAAAGTTCGTTATTACCTGAAAGCTCATGAATTTTACCGTTTCCATCAACGAAGGTAACTCCGACTAAATTATCGCATGTAAGTCCATATTTTCGTGCGAAAAAACCATAACCTCCACCAAGTGTCAACCCACCAACACCTACGGTTCCGCACGATCCAGCGGGCAAAATGCGTTGCTTTGGTAGCAATTCGTCGTACAATTCTTTCAAGAGGCAGGCGGGACCAATTTCTACTTCTTCCGCCTCTTTCCATTCGATGGTATTGAGTAAAGACAAGTTGATGACTAATCCGCCATTATTCGATGAAAACTGCTCAAATGAGTGACCACCGCTTTTTACAGAAACGGGCATGTTTAGTTCTTTTGCGTATGCAATGGCTTCGGCAACTCCTTCCGTATTGGAAACGAGTGCTATGATGGAAGGATTTTTTTGAGTGAATTTATTGAAATACGTTGCCAAGGAGTCAAATTGTTCATCTTCTTTAGTGAGGTAAACGACATTGTTACTCGTTGTTTTTTCTTCAATTTCCTCCACGAGTATTTCGGGCTCAATGGGCTTTGTTTCTGTAGACTTTTCGGGAAGTGGTACTGGCTCACTTGAACATCCAACCAAATGAATTCCAAATCCTGCGAGGACCAGTGTTTTGATGATTCTTCTTCTGTCTTCCTGAAGTTGCGACATAGTTTCGTGCGATTGATTCTTGCTAAAGATAAGAAATCACACGTGCATTGCTACTAGTCGTTCCCGTTCACCTTTGTACCTTCAAACTCAATTCTTGAATCGAATACGGAGATGAGTTCATTTAATTCGTAGACATTTTTATATCCATAGCCATACAAGTTGATATAGGTCGGAATGTTTAGAGCCAGCGTGATCGGTTTTTCGTTGATATTCGCCAATTCTATCGGGTTCAATTCGGATTGATTTTGGGCTTCTTCCAAGCTTGATAATTGAATACTCTGTGTGAGTACTGGATTGATGATAGGACGCGATACTTTGGACGCGAAATCCTGATCTTCCAGAATCTTCCCTTCTTGAATTTCGGTCATGAAGTTGTTGTTACAGTAAATGAGGATAACAGCGTCTCGATTCGGAAAAAGAGCATCCAAATTTTCTTGCGTAAAATCCGAAAAGTTCAAGTGGATGGCACCTTTAACGTGTTTTCGGTCGTACATCTCTTTCGAGCGCGTATCCAAAATGTAGACATCCTGTCGCATGCTCATTCGTTGGAAGGTGTTCAAGTCGACGAGTCGCGCCTTTCTGTGTTCTTTTACTTCCGACATTAAACGTTCGTAATCCTCAAAACTGACGAGGGGAGAGCCGCTGTCTTGCGCAAATGATGTACATCCAACAAAAAGTAATAGGAGGAAGGCGATATTTTTCATGATATGAGTTGTTATTGTTTTGATTGGGTACAACTCGTTGGAGGTTTGGTTCAGATGTTGGCAAAAAAGTATGGTAAAGTGAATTGGTTAAATGATAAGTGAAGAACTGTTTGGGGTTAGCTGAGTTCTAACTTTGAGGATAGGTGAGTTAGGAAGTTTATATCGAATATTCAAATTGCATTGTTGGGTTTCCATAATGGTTAATTACCTAATAACCCGTATTTATATCACCAATATACCACATAGTCAATAAAACGATGATAAGTACCCTTTTGGGCGTTAGCGGGAAATTATTAATGACACTAGGTATCAAAAAAAGCCCCCAAAATTGGAGGCTTTTCGTGAATCCATCGGATTCTAATTTCGTTCTATAAAAGATTACTCTTTCGGTTTATTCACAATTTCATCGTAAAGATCTTGCCAATCATCGTCCTCCTCGAACCATTGTGCAACTTTACCAACGAGTTCTTTCGCCTTATCTTCTTGGCGTGAGTTTTTCAATGCTGCAGCCGTATGAAGAACTCCATACTTCAGCATTTTTTTATCAGCTTCACTCCAGTTTTCAATCGATTCGATCTCTTCTAACTGCGCGTTTGCAGTTTTCCAGTACTCGCGAGCGGAGTATTTGTCTTGAGCGTTGTGTTTACAAGCTCCCATCAGGAAGTTAGGTCCAGCCTCTTGAGAAGTGATTTTTCCATATTTCAACACCCATCCGAATGCTCGCTTGAAGCCTCCGTCAAGGATTTCATTGTTAATTGTTTCGAATAATGTTAATTGGAACATTGATACGAACTCACTTTCTTCAGCACTATATGATCCGTCGTTGTACTTGAAGTCATACTTCATTCCTTTACCCAAGTACTTGATTGCATCTTTATACGCGTTTTTGTAATTGTCATCATCTGTTCCAGAGATAGAGATTTTGTAAAGCCCTTTTGCCATCCAGAAATAGGGAGCAGGGTCTTTTTTCGTATCGTCTTTCATCGTGTACTTTTCGGCTTGCTTTACGAGCTTTTTGTAGCTATCGTAAGTACCATCTGCATAGAGAATGATCAAGTCTTTGTACTCTCTCGTTTGAGAAAATACGGTTACCGATAAAAATAGAAAGCTTAAAATGGCTACTAAATGTTTCATGTTTTGTTTGTTTTACATGTATAAATTCAAATACTGTGCCGAATCCACAATTCACTCAAAAATAGGGAATTTTCGACAATTTGGATTACTCAAAACTTTTTATGAGTAACGAAAGGATTTCCTGCGCTGCACGCGAAATCTTTGTCCCCGGTCCAAACACTCCGAAGACACCTGCGTCGTACAGAAAATCGTAGTCTTGCTGTGGAATAACTCCTCCAGCAATGACCATAATGTCCCCACGGCCTAACTTTTCCAATTCAGCAATCACTTTTGGAATAAGTGTTTTATGTCCCGCGGCGAGCGAAGAAACTCCGAGAATATGCACGTCGTTTTCGACAGCTTGTTTGGCGGCTTCTTCTGGCGTTTGGAATAGTGGACCGATGTCTACATCAAATCCAATGTCCGCGAAAGACGTAGCGATTACTTTTGCACCTCGATCATGACCATCTTGCCCCATTTTGGCAATCATAATTCGAGGTCTTCTTCCTTCGAGTTGACTGAACTGATCCGCCAAGTCGAGTGCTTTTTTGAAATCTTCGTCTCCCATTGATTCTGATGAATAAACGCCATTAATCGAGCGAATTGTTGCCTGATACCTACCGTACGCCTTTTCCAGTGCAGCAGAAATTTCCCCCAGTGAAGCCCGTTCACGTGCACATCGGATGGCAATTTCAAGGAGGTTACCCGTGTTGTTTTTGGCTGCCTGCTCTAATTCTTCCAGAACTTCAGCTACTTTTTGGGCGTTTCGATTTGTTTTGAGCTCATTCAAGCGCTCGATTTGTGCATCGCGCACTTTTGTATTGTCGACTTCAAGAATATCCATTTCGGCTTCTTCATCAAGCTGATAGCGGTTCACACCAACAATAATGTCTTTTCCAGCATCAATACGTGCTTGCTTCCTTGCGGCAGCTTCTTCAATGCGCATTTTTGGAATTCCTGTTTCAATGGCTTTTGCCATTCCTCCGAGTTCTTCCACTTCCTCGATCAATTTCCAGGCTTCTTCTACCAATTGATTGGTGAGCTCTTCCACGTAGTAGCTTCCGCCAAGTGGGTCAACATGGTCGGTGATTCCTGTTTCTTGTTGAAGATAGATTTGTGTGTTACGTGCAATACGCGCCGAGAAATCTGTAGGAAGTGCAATGGCTTCATCCAATGCGTTGGTATGCAAGGACTGTGTTCCTCCAAAGGCTGCGGCAAGTGCTTCGATACATGTGCGTGCGACATTATTGAAAGGATCTTGCTCAGTTAAACTCCATCCTGAAGTTTGACAGTGCGTACGTAATGCCAATGATTTACTATTCTTCGGATCGAATTGTTTGACAATTTTTGCCCAAAGTAATCTTCCAGCACGCATTTTCGCAACTTCCGTGTAATGGTTCATGCCAATTGCCCAGAAAAAACTCAATCTTGGAGCGAAATCATCGATGTTCATTCCTGCATTTACTCCAGCTTTCAGGTATTCCAATCCATCGGCAAGGGTGTATGCCAACTCAATTGCTGCCGTAGCTCCCGCTTCCTGCATGTGATAACCAGAAATAGAAATGGAATTGAATCGCGGCATGTTTTGCGACGTATATTCGAAAATATCCGAAATGATGCGCATTGATGGCAATGGGGGATAGATGTAGGTGTTTCGCACCATGAACTCCTTTAGAATGTCATTCTGAATGGTTCCCGAAAGTTTTTCTTGGCTTACACCTTGTTCTTCAGCCGCCACAACGTAAAATGCCATAATTGGAAGCACAGCTCCGTTCATGGTCATCGAAACGGACATCTGGTCCAATGGAATTTGATCGAACAAGACTTTCATATCCAAGATTGAATCGATGGCAACTCCCGCTTTTCCAACATCTCCTTCTACACGAGGGTGATCAGAATCGTATCCGCGGTGCGTAGCTAAATCAAAGGCAACGGACAATCCTTTCTGTCCTGCAGCCAAATTTCGTCGGTAAAACGCATTGGATTCTTCCGCAGTGGAAAATCCTGCGTATTGTCGAATGGTCCACGGACGAACCGCATACATCGAGCTGTACGGACCTCTTAAATAAGGTGGAATTCCAGAGACAAACTCTTTGGTTTTTGTTTCTCCTTCGTGTTGATAAAACTGCTTAAGTTCAATCTTATCTGCAGTTGTATAGGTGGTAGAAGCAACCGTGTCGCGTTGTTCTATTTCTGATTCGAATGGGATGGTACTAAAATCTACTCGTTTCATGCAGATACTGTTTTAGTGATGAGCTCAAAATTTAATAGTTTCATTCCGAGGTATTCGGGGAGTGCATTCCAATTGCTTATGACAGGATCGGGATTAGCAAATTTGTTGATTCCAATCAATAATGTATCTCCTGCCAAGAAGGCTTTTTCTCTCAACGAACGTTTCGATTCGACATCTTTTTTGAAGGCATGAAGTGTGCTTTCTTCGAACAGTCCTCCATTTTTCTCAAGTGATTGAAATGTTTCCCACGCCTTTCGTCCGATAACATTTGTTAGGTGCTCCAACGAATAGCTTCCTCCAATCGGGTCGATTACCTTATCCAAATACGATTCTTCTTTTAAAATCAATGGAATGTTAATGGCCATTCTTGCCGAAATCGAATCAACTCCTTTGTCCGAATAGAGGTCGTGAGGCAAGGTTACTATATTTTCAACACCCGCATTTAATGCAGACATCACTTCTGTTGTTTGACGAAGTAAATTGGTGTGCGGATCACTCAACGATTTATTTGTGTGTCCGATGATTGCGGTAATTGCACAATTGTAGGAACAGTTATGCTCGGGCTGATATGCTTTGATGATCTTCGCCCACAATGCACGAAGCGTTCGAATTTTCGCTACTTCGTAGAAGTAATTGCTTCCTATTCCGATATGAAAACCGATGCAGGCCGCCGCATCATCTACGTTCAATCCTGCTTCCATCAATCGGACGAGGTATTCATGACCGACATTCAGAGAAAAAGCAATTTCCTGCCACGTTGTTGCACCGCTTTGTTGCACACCAAAACCGTTAACCAATGCAAATCGTTGCTGCTGTTGTTGAAAGTGCGCAGCGAATGCTTGAATGTCGACATTTGAGAAGCTGAGAAAATCAACATTGAAATGAACCGTATTCAGAGTGCGTGCAGAAAGTGCCTGAATCGACTGAACATCTTCTAACGAATTTACGCTAAATTGAGAGTGAATGTGCTCAAGCTGAACATCGCTGAGTACTTTGTTCCAATCGATGTTTTCCTTTTTAGCGACAATCCAAAGTGCATCTGCACCAGTCATCAAAAAATGCAAAATTTTAACGTTCGCTTCGTCTTCATCCTCAACAGGAATATACGCTGTATTTTTCCAATCGTTGAGATTCGTTTTTAATCCGCGTGTAAAGGGGAACGAACCTGGTGCTTCATATTTAGTGCGATCACTAATGTGGTAAACACTCGAGTAATTGATTTCCTCAATTTCATCGTTGTGCTCCAAGAGACTCGGGTCTTTCCCTTTTAAGTCGGCGTGAATCTTTTCAATCCACTCTTCTTTTCCGACGAGATTAAATTCCTTAAAAAAACTATTCATTCGACAGTTGTTTTGATTTTGGCAATTGTTTGGTGTAGTATGCGTACGCTACCGTTGAAATCATCACGACTAAAACAGGAGCAAGTGGGATTCCGATGTAGGGAATGGCATAAATGGCATTAAAAATGACTCCAATAATGATCATTCCGAGTGGCGCTTGGAAGGCAAAGGCAAGTGAAGCTCCCACTCCTTTAGCATAGCGTTCCAAAGCGAAATCGTAAAAAGTAAATCCAAAGAAAAATCCGATGATACAGTACTTTATGACTTTATCAACCACCTCTGGAAATCCGAAAAGAGCATCAATCATCCAATAGAAGAATAAGAAAACTCCTTGCAAAAACAAAGAGACAATAACGATCCATATCATACGCAGGAAGTCGTTTATGAAGCGCAGAATTCCGCCTTCCACTTCATAACCTGTCAGCTCTTTGTCAAATTTTTCACCTAAAGCAGTAAAGAAAGGGGAGAGTGCCGTCAATACAAGGAAAATATACAATGACTCTAGTGCTGAATCGAGAAAGCTCAATACGCCGGAGAAACCAGTGTCTAACCAACTCAACCAAGAATACCCTCCGCTAATATCAACGGATTCATCGATCTCCTTAAAGGTTGAACCGTAGATCATAAATAATCCTGTCAGGATTAATCCTGGAATGAAGAAGAGCAAATATTTCCCTTTGAACAAATATTCAAAGGTGGTAATGATTCCTCTTATGTGATAATTTATTGCTTTCATGATTCGTTTCTGGTCAATTGGCTGTAATTAAACAAAAATTTTGAAAAGGCTATAAAAAATGCCGTAAAACACGATTATTCCTATAAATAGTTGTGGTATCGAGTTGTATCCCTGCTTCCGATAATACAACCATACGAGCAATCCAAAGGCCACAGCAGGAAATATTGGGTAGAGAAGTAGTGTGGGCATTACAAGTTAAACTGCGTAAAGTGATGAGTGAAATGCTTCGAATGAACACGTAGCCAATCTTGGTAATTGAGATTACCGTAAACGGGATGCATGTTCTTTGCTTCAGGCGAGTCGATGTAGTATTCTTCAAACCCTACCCATTTCATAGCAAGCTCGTCAATCGCATCGTCTAAGCTTTCGTTACGCAAAGGTGGATTCTCTGGTGCATAATCAACTTTAAAACCTCGTGGAAATGGCTTGTCCGAATGCAAAAACTCAACGGCTTTCGGAACTTTTTCTTCGGGAATACTCAACGATGCTTTTAATTCACCAGTTGAAAGATCAAGACTGTTGGAAAGATGTTCAACCATTTGTTGAGCATTCATCGTTCCCCATTCGGGTTGGCGATCCTCCGTTAGCTGATTCAGTTTTCCAAGAAAAGTTTCTAGGTTGGGAGAAAGAAAATCGTTCATTGTCCTTTTTTACCGACTAAAACATGTAGACTTTTCGGAACAACACTCACGCTCAATTCATCTGTAACGTCAATGGGTTCTCCATCATAGTGTGCAATCTTCTTCGAAAGCTTGATTCGCGCATTCTTAAATCGAATGATTTCTCCAAATTTCTTTTTTTGTCGCTTCTTGCGGAAGAAGTTGTACGCAATTTGAGGGGCCGACCAAATGGAGAAAGGTTTTAGAATGAACAACTCTAATTCTCCGTCTTCCACATTTGAGTCTGGCGAAACAGTGAAGCCATTACCGAACTGCGATGAATTCGCTACTGTACAAAGCATCACAGGAAGTGATTTGACTTTACCGTCAATATCAATGGATACGTTGAGTGGATTAAACTTGAAGAATTCTTTAATCACCGTAATGATGTAGCCAAGAAGTCCACGTTTTTTTCCTTTATCGAATTCCTTTGCAACGACAGCGTCAAAACCATATCCACCAATCCCGATGAAGGAACGATTATTCACTTTCACGGTATCCATGTGGATGTATTTCCCGTCGTTAATGCATAAAATGGCATCCTTTACATTCAGTGGAATATTGAGGTGTCGAGCTAAACCATTTCCAGATCCAACTGGAATAATCGCCATCTGCGTATCTGTTCCGATTAGGGCTGTTCCAACTTCGTGTACAGATCCGTCACCTCCCACAGCACAAACAATGTCAATTCCCTCTTTCGAACATTGCTTAGCAATTTTAATCGCGTGCTTTCTATATTCTGTGTAGGAAATGCCGTATTCAAACTTGTCTTTGTCTATATGTGCATCAATCAACCCAGGAATATCCGTTTTCTTGTGGATTCCTGATATAGGATTGATGATAAATTGAATACGTTGTTTCATTTTACTTTTGTTTGATTCGAAATCAAATCTCTTGAGTATCGTTGCAAAATTGCCTTCAGTCGATTCTCCCGTTCCTGAATTATTTCATCATAATTGGGAAGTTCTTCCTTCGTGACAACACTGCCCTTCGTAAAGTTAAGCAAATTTTGTGCTTGATCCGAACTGAAAATCATCATTTGTTCACCATCAAAGTAGTAATAACTTCCTTCAAGATGCGCAAGCCCATATTTTTCGGTGCTTTGCAGTAATGATGAACCGTACGAATAGTAGGTGCTTTTTATGTTTAAAAGGTCCAAAATGGTCGGAAATATGTCTAATTGTTGGGCAATTTCAGTTCTTTTTTCGGCTTTTATGAGTCCTTTCGGATGGTAAAATGCAAGGGGAATGCGATACATTTCATTGCGGGTATTGTACTGCGGAGTGACGCTTGCAGGACTGTGATCTGCGACAAAAACAAAGAGGGTATTTTCGTACCAATCTTTCTTCTTTGCTTCTTCAAAAAACAGTTTCAATGCATAATCCGAATAGCTAATAGCTTTGGCAATTTCTTGCTCACCAGTTTTTGTGAATTGTTGAAACTCTTTGGGGACAAAGTAGGGGTGATGCGACGAAGTATTGAATAAAAGACCACAAAACGGTTGTTTCAAATCGCTCATTTTTTTCGCTGCCCAAGGATTAAAGTAAGCGTCTGAAATGGCCCAATGACCATCGAAATGAGCATCGTTCGGGTATTCATTTCGTCCAAAATAATAGTCCATTCCTGATCTGAATGAAAAACTGTCGAAGAGCATTGATCCATTGGAAGCTCCGTGGAAGAAGGCACTTGTATATCCATTTTTCTTCAGAATACTTGGAAGTGCTTCGATGTAGTTGTCACCATATTGTGACGAAATATAGGGATTGGGAGTTAACGAAGGGATTGATGCCAAGATAGCGGGAATGGCTTCGTTGGATTTCTTTCCATTCGCGAATGCGTATTCGAAGTTCATCGACTCGGAAAGTAGTGAGTCGAGAAATGGTGTAAACGTTTCTTTACCACTCAATGATCCAACGAATTCTTTTCCAAAGCTCTCTAAAACGAGAATGACCACATTGCTACTGTCGGGGAGTAAATTCGCTGGTTGCGATTGGTGTATAGGATCGAAAAGTTCGCGTTCTCGCTCGATCGAAAAGTAATTCTTCTGCTCAATTCCAGTAATACTAATGGTTTTCAAAAAGGTAAATGGAGTATTCAATACCAGGGCGGTATTTTGTGAACTGGTGAAAGAGGTCGCGTCAAGAATTCCGATTGGAACGGGACGTGTACCACCACGACCAATGAGAATTGTAAGCGGAACAATGATGAGAAACCAGAGCCAATTCGTTTTTTGGAATTGTAGGGTCGACATGCTTGGTTTTTCTTTGCTGTCGTGTGAAAAACGGTACAAGCGCTCAATCACAAAAATAAGCGCAATGAAAGTCAATAGGAAATACCAGTTTTCGGCGAGAAAAGTTCCGACCAATTGCCCGAAATCACTTCCCGTTGAAACGGTACTTACCAAGTCTGCCGTCGATCGTTTTTGCGTATAGGGAAAGTACGAAATATCGACAAGATTCAGGAAAGCCATAAATCCCGTCAGGAGAATAAAACTGATTTTGAAAAATAGTCGGTGCCATTTGAAATGTCGAATTGGCAATGGAAGCATATACAGACCAATATAAGCCAAGAAATAGAGAGATATGGTGATGATGTCAAACCATGCGCCCCAAAAAAAGTCCATGAATCCTACTTCAGCAAACGAACTCGAATTACTAAAGTAAAAGATGAAACGGGTGAATTGGAGGATACCAAAAACGATAGCGAGTCGAATACCAATATTTCGAACGTGTTCAGGAAAAATCTGCTTAATACTCATTCCCGCAAAAATAATCATTTTAGAAGATCGTGAGAGTGAAAATTGCGCGTCAGAGGAACGCGGAAACGATCGCGTAATGGATCGATGGAGAAGAATTAATGAGTGTGCTAACTTATGTATTCATTGAGTGAATGGAAGCGCATTTATCCGCCTATTTTGCGATATTTGTACCTTTAAGAATCCATCAAGATGAGAAAACAAGGAATCACATTGCTTTTGGCCCTAATCGCGAGTTTTTCAGGATTTAGCCAGATTGAATTAGGCGGAGAGGAGCCTGCGAAAGAGGATAAAAAGAAGAAAGAAGTCGAAGTTAAACCCAAGCGCGAGCAGGATGGAAGCACCGAAGTGTACATGGTTGCGAACTGGTCCAATACATCGCGTAAGCTAGAAATGAACGACGCGCCTTTTGGTGATCCACTTGGAAATCGAGAGTTTGAATCGCCTTTAAATAAATGGTCGTTCGGGATCGGTTTTAGAAATCGTTTGAACCGCAGTATTTCTGTTCAGGGCGGAATCAGCTTCATGAGAAATGGTGAAAGTTATTTGTACGAGGAGGAAGATACCTTATTTAGATATGAAACAACCTATTCGTACGTTGCGATGCCGATAAAAGTATTGTATACGTATGGTGATAAGTTGACCTTGCTTGCCGGTGGAGGATTAACGCCACAGCTTTTTTTGAGCTCTGTGCAAGAACAGGAATGGAGAGATACGCAGGATGAAACAGGAAATCAAACAATCAAGCAACAGAACGGTTATTCTTCATTTGTATTGAGTGCGGCACTTAATGTTGGGGTTCAGTATCAGTTTTCAGACAACTGGACGCTTTTATTTTTGCCAGAGTACCGTGTTCAGCTAACCGATACGTACGAGAAAACAGATTCATTTAATCACTTCGGTCGAGCATTAGGATTCGATATCGGGTTAACCTTTAAATTATAACATGAAGCTATTTGAGCTAACAAACTACTTGGAGTCGCTGGCTCCACTTTCGAGTCAAGAATCATACGACAACTCAGGATTGATTGTTGGAGATCCTCAAATGGAACTGACAGGTGCACTGATCAGTCTCGACTGTACTGAGTCGGTAGTTGAAGAAGCCATTCAAAAGAAATGCAACGTTGTCGTAGCGCATCATCCTATTTTGTTCAAAGGTTTGAAGCGGCTGAATGGTTCCGATTATGTTCAGCGCACGATTATCAAAGCGATCAAAAATGACATTGCTTTGTATGCCATTCATACCAACCTTGATAATTATCAATTTGGAGTGAATGCGGAAATTGGAAAACGAATTGGTTTGGAAAATCTTCGTGTCTTGGCACCAAAGAAAGATGTGCTCACCAAATTGGTGGTGTACGTTCCCGACGATTACGTCGACAATGTAATGAATGCTTTGTTTGAAGCAGGAGCAGGCTCAATTGGAAATTACGGCGAATGTAGTTTTTCAACATCTGGAACGGGAACGTTCATGCCGTTGGAGGGAGCTGATCCTTTTTCTGGAAACCACGGTCAGAGGGAAAATAGTTTGGAGACGAAAGTCGAAGTGCTTGTGTCCAAACATATTTTGAATCGAGTTGTACGTGCAATGAAGCAAGCGCACCCATATGAAGAAGTCGCTTACGAAGCGTATCCAATTTTGAACGAAAATCAGTTCGAAGGAGCGGGAATGATTGGAGAATTACCAAACCCAATGGACACAACATCCTTTCTGCAACAGGTGAAATCAGCTTTTGGTTGCGGAGTGATTCGTCATACCAATCCAGTCAAGGATACCATTGAAACGGTGGCTTTTTGTGGCGGAGCGGGAAGCTTTTTGCTACGAAATGCGATTTCTCAGAAGGCAGATGTGTACATCACGGGAGACTACAAATACCATGAGTTTTTTGACGCAGATCAACAAATAATGATCGCCGATATTGGTCATTATGAAAGTGAACAATATACTTCTCAGTTGTTAGAAGGTATTTTGACGAAAAAATTTCCTAAATTTGCGGTTCATTTAACAGAGGTCAACACAAACCCGATAAATTATTTTTAGCTCATGGCAAAAACGGCAACGAAAAAAGAAATGACAATCGCTGAAAAGCTAGACAGTCTTTACAATTTGCAAAAAATTGACTCTGAGATCGATCGAATTCGAACGATTCGTGGAGAACTTCCGTTGGAAGTACAGGATTTGGAAGACGAAATTGAAGGATTGGACAAGCGAATTGCCAATATTGAGTCGGAAATAAAAGACTTGGAAACAGAGATTTCGAACCGAAAAAACGCAAACAAAGACGCTGAAGCGGCAATTGCTAAGTACAAAGAGCAACAAAATAACGTACGAAACAACCGCGAATTCGAATCAATTGCAAAAGAAATTGAGTTCCAAGAATTGGAAATCAGATTGAACGAAAAGCGTTCGAAAGAATCGAAAGCGAAAATTGCTGGTAAGAAAGAAGTACTTGACGAAGCAAAGGAAAGAAGAGATTTCCGCGCTGAAGATTTGTCTTCAAAGAAAGCTGAGCTAGATGAAATTATCGCTGAAACACAAGCGCAAGAGGAAAAACTCGAGAAAAAATCGAAGTCTGCATTGAAAAAATTGGACGATCGTTTGGCGAACGCGTACACTCGTCTTCGTTCTAATGCTCGTAACGGTTTGGCTGTAGTTCCTGTTGATCGCGATTCATGTGGAGGATGTTTCAACAAGATTCCACCACAACGTCAGTTAGATATTCAAACAAAGAAAAAAGTGATTACTTGTGAGCACTGTGGACGTATCCTCGTTCCATCGGAATCAGAAGATTAATCAAAACCAATAAGGTATTTTAAAGGACTTCGTACTCGATGGCTATCGGGATAGAGGTCCTTTTTTATTTACGCCAAATTTGTTCCTATGAAGTTTGCCGATTACAAAATTGCCCCTGAAATCAAGAAACAGTTGGATACATTGGGTTACAAACGACCTACTGATATTCAATACAAAGCGATTCGTCCTATTTTGGATGGAGAAGACGTAATGGCAATTGCGCAAACGGGAACGGGAAAAACAGCCGCGTTCGCTATTCCAACCATTGATATGATCAGTCGTTCGAAGGCGAAGTATGCGAAAAGCAAAGGAGTGAAATGCCTTGTGTTGGTTCCAACACGTGAGTTGGCAAAACAAATTGCAGGCGTATATCACGACCTCGCCAAGTTCACGAAGGTTAAAACCTATGGTTTATTTGGTGGAGTAGAGCAAGAACAACAAATTGCAACACTCAACAACGGAGTCGATATTTTGGTGGCAACACCCGGACGGATGTTTGATCTCATTTCTCAAGGAGCGTTGGATGTTACTAGTGTAAAGCATTTGGTGCTCGACGAAGCAGATTTAATGCTCGATCTTGGTTTTGCGAAAGATATCACAGATGTACTCCGATTTGTTCCCCGAAAACGACAGACTTTATTCTTTTCAGCAACCATTTCCAAGAAAATCAAAGCCTTGGCGTATGATGTTGTAAAAAATCCGATTCGCATTCAAATTTCACCGAAGAATCCTGTTGCCAAAACCATTACGCACTCCATTGTGATGGTGGAAATGGATGATAAACGTTTCTTCCTAGAGAACATGGCGAAGGAATATCCAGAGCAAAAGATGGTGGTTTTTGTGCGTACACAGGTGCGCGCTGGACGTGTGGTGGCCGCAATGGAACGCGTTCAAATTGCATCAGAAGCCTTGCACGGAGGAATTGATCAAAATGATCGCTTTGCTATTTTGGATCGTTTCCGAAAAGGCGAAAATAAAATACTCATAACAACAGACGTGGCCGCGCGTGGAATTGATATTCCGAACGTCGACATGGTGATCAATTATGATCTTCCTGATTTACCCGAAAACTACGTTCACCGTTGTGGACGAACAGGTCGAGGAAACAAGCAGGGGCAAGCACTTTCGTTTTGCAGCTCCGGCGAGTTAAGCTTGTTGGAAGAAATTGAAACTTATACGGGCGACACCATTGATCGCTACGAAATGGACAAGCACGAATACTTGAGTATCGTGAAAGACTCTGAGGATGGTTCCTACAATTGGAAAGCCCTCATCGACGAAGCAAACGAAGAAGACGGGACGGAAGATACTTGGTAATTGTAAGCGATTGAAGCGGTAATCGTCTTAGCACTAAACAAACATAAATGCACATGATGAAGTTACTGGTGATCTCCTTGTTAGCAATGGGACTTGTTTCCTGCACAACATCGACAGAAAAAGAAGAAACGACCACTGTGTTCAAGAATAAAGGGCATGAATTGGTGGTAAAACTGTCAGAAAAAGTCGGAGAGTATCAAAAGTTGCGCAACAAACATGATGTAATTTACACGTATCGATATGAAACGCCTGATGGAAAAGTAGATGTCTCAACAGAGAAGTACATGTTCGACGGAGAGCTTTCGTATGGTGAATATCGTCAACATGAAAGAACGTTCCCAGAAATGGAGGGAACAGTCGAAATGGCATATGACGGAAATGATTACTGGCTGAAGAATAACGGCATTCTGATCACGGATTCAGCAAAAATCGATGTGGTAAAATTCAAACGTCCGACAAATTTCTATTGGTTCGCCATGTTCCAAAAATTATTGAATCCAGGGGTGAATTACGAATACCTCGGAGAGGAAAAATCGAATGATCAGGAGTATGACATTGTGAAGATCACGTTTGATTCGAAAAATGGCAACCCAACGGATATTTACCAGTTGTACATCAACAGAGAAACAATGTTGGTCGATCATTTCTTGTTCACCGTTGTCGATTATGGAGTGGTGGACACGCCTTTTCTCATGGAATTGGAGTACGAAGAAATCGATGGCTTATTGATTCCGACGAAACGTCGTTACAAAAAGTCTACGTGGGATGCAGAAGTAACAGATGAACCGTGGATCTTGGTCAACTGGACAAATATCAAGTTTGATAACGGTCTTACCCCAAAGGATTTTGAAAAATAACGTAGTTTCGCTGTTATAGCGAACAAGGTTACTAGCGTTACGGTTTACCTTAGTAGATGTTTACTTCACGCTCCAACTCAACACCAAACTTTTGGTAAATATCTTGAATAATCTCTGTGGATAAATCGAAAATTTTCGAGCCTTCCGTGTCCGAATAATTCACCAAAACAAGTGCTTGTAATTTATGCACACCGTAGGTGTCGAAGGTTTTTCCTTTCCATCCTGCCTGATCGATGAGCCAACCTGCGGCCAATTTCACTTTCCCATTTGGAGCGGGGTAGTTGGGCACATTTTCGTAGTTCAACTGAATGTTTTCCAAGACTTCTTTTTCCACCACGGGATTTTTGAAGAAGCTTCCCGCATTACCAATTTCCGCTGGATTCGGCAGTTTACTTGAGCGAATAGCGATCACGGCTTTACTGATGTCTTGGATCGTTGGGGAGTCGACACCCATTACCTTGAGTTCATTCTCAATAGCGCCGTAGCTTGAATTAATAGTATGCTTCTTACTCAATCGATATGTCACCGAAACAATCACATATTGATTCTTCAATTTACGTTTGAATACGCTCTCGCGGTAACCGAACTCACACGCGTCTTTGTCGAAGGTATGTATTTCGCCACTTTCGATGTGATACGCTTCCAATGAAACAAATACATCTTTTATTTCTACACCGTACGCACCAATATTTTGCATCGGACTTGCGCCAACACTTCCAGGAATGAGCGATAAATTCTCAATTCCACCGAAATCGTTTTCAACGCAGTACAGCACGAAATCATGCCAAACTTCACCTGCACCTGCTTTAATTAGAACATGATCGTCTGTTTCTTCGACCTTTTCTATTCCATGGATTTCATTTCGCAATACAAAGCCATCAAAATTCTGCGTGAAAAGAACATTACTTCCTCCTCCTAAAAACAACAATTCATCACCGTCGCGATGTTGCAAAAAATGAGAGAGTTCCTCAATAGATGAGAATGCTGCAAATCGTTTCGCAAAAACCTCAATACCAAAGGTATTGTATGGGCGTAAATTGAAATGTTCTTGAATCATGTTTCAAAATTAGAAGTAAAATGAAACATAAGTGCACAAAAAATGAAACATCATCAACGATCAATTGTTCTTAACGTGCACAACTGAGTATGGAAAATTGGGAGACGACTTCTTGTGTTGAATCTTGTAATCTAATCCTTCATTCAAGTATATTTATGGCATGAAATTGAAACAAGTGCCCTTAGAAAGGGTGAATGCAGTGAGTAAGAATACCTTGATGGAGGTATTGGGGATTGAATGTGTTGAAATTGGTGATGATTACCTTGTGGCAACGATGCCTGTAGATCATCGAACGCACCAACCAATGGGAATACTTCATGGTGGAGCAAGCGCAGCGTTAATTGAAACGATTGGGTCGATGGGATCTGTGTTGGTAATTGACACGGATAAACAGGCTCCTGTTGGCGTAGAAGTGAATGCAAACCACGTGGGATCGGTGAAATCGGGTAGCGTTCGCGCAAAAGGAACAATCGTTCATGCTGGGAAACGCACGCATGTGTGGCAAGTGGATATTTTCGACGAAGCAACCGAGAAATTGGTCTGCACAGGACGTTTAACGGTAATGATCGTAGAAAGAAAGTAGGTTGAGCGATTTATTGAAATACCGTCTCCCAAAGGGGGAAGTTGTCGAGAAGTTGGGTGCTTTTGTTCCTGTTCAGCTGAATGAGTTGACGAAGGGATTTGTAGTCGCGAATGCAGATAAATCCAAGGTGTTTGCGTTCGAAGAAGGGGAGAGAGCAATAGAGAAAACCTCATTCACGGAGCCCAACTGCTACGCAAAGGAGGAATACCTCGAAAAAGCTGATACGTTCATAGCGGCAATTCAATCCAAGGGATTATCAAAGGCGATTTTCTCAAGAGTGAAGTCGCATACTTCGGATAAAAGTGGCGAACAATTATTCAAGGCATTGATCGATGCGTATCCTGCTGCGTTTGTGTATTTGATCTCCAGTGAACACTTCGGAACATGGATTGGCGCCACGCCCGAAAAATTAATTCGAACCACGGACGAGCAGGCAGAAACGGTATCTCTCGCCGGAACCATGAAAGCAAATGATTCGCAGAGTTGGGGTGAAAAAGAACGCTTTGAACAGCAGTTTGTTTCGGATTTTATCGAAGAGCAGTTGAGGGAAATCGGTATTAAGAATCTTACGATAAACGGACCGCATGATCGAGTGGCTGGTCCTGTAAAGCATTTGGAAACACAGTTTCAATTTGATTTGAATCAAATTTCTCCTATTCAAATTGCGGATAAGTTACATCCAACGCCTGCGGTAAGCGGATTGCCTCAGAAAGAAGCCTTGAATTTGATTGCTTCCATTGAAACGCACGATCGAAGTTTGTATACGGGCTTCATAGGTGTTGTGGGAGAAGAAACGGATTTATTTGTGAATTTACGCTGCGCTCAAATTATTGGAAATGAGTTTTTCCTCTATCTCGGTGGTGGTTTCACCAAAGATTCGATTGCCGAAAAGGAGTGGGAAGAAACGGAAAATAAATCCAGAACGCTGCTCAACATCCTCGAAAACTCCTAGTTTTGTAGTCTGATAGATAGATTATGCGAATTACAACAACGGATAAGGAACACATAACAACATTTATTCACGCCTGTATTCGCAATGGGATGACGCGCGTAGTATGCTCTCCTGGATCTCGAAATTCCTCAATAGTTATTGCGCTGGATGAACATCCTGCAATAGAGACACTGATCGTTCACGACGAAAGAAGTGCAGCGTTCTATGCGATGGGAATGGCCTTGCAATTGAAGGCTCCTGTTGGTGTGGTATGTACTTCTGGGTCGGCTATGCTGAATTATTATCCGGCAGTAGCTGAGGCGTTCTATCAATCCATTCCTTTGGTGGTGATGAGCGCTGATCGTCCAACTGAATGGGTAAACCACGGAGATGGACAAACGATTGTTCAAGAAGGCGTTTATGAGAATCACATTCGCTATCAAACGCGTATTTCGAAGGATTTAGTGGAGAATGAGATTAATGCGGAGGTAGATAAAGCTTTTGAAGCAGCGTTACGAACGTGGGTTGGTCCCATTCATTTTAATCTTCCTTTGGAAGAACCTTTGTACGGAACACGCGAAGTAGAGTGGGAGAGTGAGGAAGCTGTTGAGTTCAATCACGAGCGATTGGAGTTGTCGGATGAAATGAAGTCTGAGTTATCCCAAATTTGGAATGATTCTCCAAAGAAGATGATTTTGGTCGGACAGCATGATAAAGATTTGGCGCTCAAAAACGGACTGTTTGATTTGTGCAATGATAGCTCCATTGCTGTGTTGGTGGAGAATACTTCGAATCTGACGCATCAGCGATGGGTACATTGTATTGATCGGACATTGGCAGGAATTTCGGAAGATGAAATCGAAAAATTTCAACCTGATTTATTGATCACTTTGGGGGGAGCTATTGTTTCGAAGCGTATCAAACAGTTTCTGAGAAATGCACCCATTAAAGCACACTGGAAGGCAGGATACGAGTTTCCAGCTATGAATACCTACCGAAAGCTGACGCATTCATTTGAAGCGAAACCTTCAGATTTTGTGGACGCATTGGTTTCGATGAATTTGAATAGAAATACTTCAAATTTTGGCTCAGTGTGGAAGCAAAAAGACTTTTTGAATCAGGATAAACTTCCTGCTTTCTTCGAAACGGTTCCTTATTCCGATATGGCGGTGTTCGAAACGCTGTTGGATTACATTCCTGAAAATTGTCACCTGCACATGGCCAATAGTTCGGTCGTGCGTTATTGTCAATTGTACGATCCGATCCCTTCTATTCGTTATTTCGCGAACCGCGGAACGAGTGGGATTGACGGAAGTACGAGCACAGCTTGCGGTGTTGCAGTAGCAAGTCCGAATACGTGCAACGTGTTGATTACAGGTGATGTTAGCTTTTTCTACGATACGAATGCCTTTTGGAACAAGCAATTACCCTCCAATTTGCGTGTTTTCCTGATTAACAACGGAGGTGGAGGAATTTTCCGAATCATTCCAGGACCAAGGGAGAGTGCACAGTTGGAAGACTATTTCGAAGCACATCACGATCGTAAGGCAGAGTTCATTTGCAAAGCACACGATGTGAATTATGTTTCGGCAACTTCATTGGAAGATATTGAAAGCCAAATGGCAGACTTCTTTGAGGAAAGTGATCGTCCGAAAGTAATGGAGATTTTCACTCCTAGAGAATTGAATGCAGGGGTTTTGAGTAACTATTTTGAGATTTTTAGTTAGATCAATAGCCATTTTATACCCTTTAGTAAGTTATTGGTGTATTTTTTGATACTGTAGGGGGGAATTGATGGAAATTTTGTAATTTAAAGCCTATGTCTAAAGAAAAACAGTACCTCACAACAAGAATAGTTCGATCGGCTGCACAACAGGCTTTCAGTTCTGCTTCCAAGCAGGCAATGAAAGACCATGGTTACATTATTGTAGTGGAAGATGGAAATGTTGTAAAGAAATTCAGTAATGGAAATATAGAGGTGATCGAGGAAATTGAAAAGACAAAAGTCTCGCTTACTTTGGATTAGATGAAAAAGCGCTTGAGGATATTTGCCGGTCCAAATGGCTCAGGAAAAAGTTCTATAATTAGATCCATTTTTGATAAAGATTTAGGAGATGGAGTAAAAATAGATTTTGGTATTTATATCAATGCGGATGACATTGCGAAGTGTATCCTCTCAAAGGCAATTGATTTTTTCAGTTTTCATACAACAATCACCGAAGATGAGTTTCTAGACTACGCCTCCTCGTCAGGATTGTTGAATTCAGAATTTACATCTAAGCGTCTCAAACAATGTATTCTTTTCGAAGAAAATCAAATGTCTATTGATCAAGCTCATGCTGCAAAAAAGAATGATAATGCATATGAACGCATTGCACAGATTATCGCCTATGTACTTCGTGAAAAGTTATTGTTAGAAGGTAAAAAGATTTCCTTTGAGACTGTGTTTTCGCATAAAGGTAAAATTGACTTTATTCGAAAAGCACAAGAAAACGGTTATAAGGTATATCTATACTTTGTTTCTACAGCTTCTCCAGAAATTAATGTGTACCGAGTGAAAACTGTTCGTGTTGGAAAGAATGGGCATGATGTTCCGAAGCAAAAAATTATTGATCGTTATTATCGTTCAATGGATCATTTATACGAGGCTGCTCAGTACTGTTATCAAACCTATTTTTTCGATAATTCATACGAAGATGTCAAGCATAATCTTTTCGCTCATTTCAAGGTAAATGCTGAAGGAGAGAAAAAATGGAATATTCCTAATAGAGATTTTGTTCCGAATTGGTTTATCAAATATTACTCTGAAAAAGCCAAAGGATAGACGACCTATAACTTCATCTTCATCCATTTCCTTATATTCACGCTATGAAAAAAATGGCATTGCACTGGAAAATTCTGATCGCTATGGCTCTCGGGGTCGTTTGGGCGTTCATGTCTGGCAAGTTTGGTTGGAATGATTTCACGGAAGATTGGATCGATCCTTTTGGAACAATATTTATCAATTCGCTGAAATTTATTGCGGTGCCTTTGGTGCTTTTCTCTATCATCACAGGAGTTGCAGGAATGGGAGATCCTTCTAAGCTTGGACGAATGGGAGGGAAGACACTTGGTTTGTATTTGATTACGACAGTTTTTTCAATCTCGATGGGGTTACTTCTTGTGAACTTGTTTTCTCCAGGAGTGCAGCATGATGAGGAAACACGATTGAAAAATCGACTTCAATACGAATTATGGGCAGAGGAAAGTGGTGTGGAGGTGAAAGACGGCCGACACGAGTTAGCCACGGCGACTCCAGAACAAATCAAAAATGCGAATTCGGAATTAGCGGCATTGAAAGACTCCAAGGAGTATAAAAAAGCTGAGGAGAAGCGGGAAAAAGCAAATGAAGCGAAAAAAGGGGATGGTCCATTGCAACCGTTAGTAGACATGGTTCCTGAAAATCTTGTGATTTCGTTAAGCGATGGACGTTTCATGTTACAAGTAATTTTCTTTGCGTTGTTCTTTGGTATTTCTCTGGCTTTTCTTCCGAAGGAAAAAACCAAAATGGTACACAGCTTTTTCGATGGTATGAATGAAGTCTTTGTGAAGATGGTACACATCATCATGAGGGCTGCGCCGTTTTTTGTTTTCTGTTTAATGGCAGGTGTTCTGGCTAAATCAGCGGATAGTCTTGATGAGCTCATTAGTATTTTCACCAAACTACTCGGCTATTCGCTTGTCGTTATTTTTGGACTTTCGGTCATGCTTTTTGGATTCTACCCATTATTCATGCGCATTTTTGGTGTGAAAATCAGTTACAGAAAGTTCTTCCAAGGAATGAGCCCAGCACAATTCTTAGCATTTTCTACCAGTTCAAGTGCCGCGACACTTCCCGTAACCATCGAATGTGTAAATGAGAATTTGGGCGTGCCTGAAGAATCAACTGACTTTGTGTTGCCAATTGGCGCAACGGTGAATATGGATGGAACCTCACTCTATCAGGCGGTAGCGGTTATATTCTTGGCGCAATTTTTCGATGTCGATCTATCTATAGCGCAACAATTGGGAATTGTAGTGACGGCAACCTTGGCTTCTATTGGTGCTGCTGCCGTTCCTGGTGCAGGGTTGATCATGTTGATGATTGTTTTGGAATCCGTAGGATTGAACCCAATGTGGGTGGCAATTGTTTTACCAATGGACCGCATCCTAGACATGTGTCGAACGGTGATTAACGTAACCAGTGATGCTTCTGTCTCAGCGATTATTGCGAAGTCGGAAAAAATGATGGATTGAAACGTGTGCCGCGTTAGTGATATGAGTGGAAAGCTGCCGATAGCAGGATGATTTCGGCACTTGCAACGTTAGCACGCTCGAACGCCCATATCATATACCGTTTACGTTTCTGTATCGATGTGTTAATTCAGCTATTTTTTTCATCAGGTTCAATCGCTTTCTTTTATTTGGTGGAGTTACAGTCAAAGCGTTCAGATGGATAGTTGAGTGGTGTATCCCAATCGCTCGTGGAAATGGCAAGCGATGAATCGGCATAAACGGATTGCATATAATAACCATAAATGGGAAGCGAGGCGCGTGCTCCTTGTCCCCAAAGCATGGATCGAAAGCGGACTTGTTTGTCCTCGCCACCTGTCCAGATTCCTGTTACTAAATCGGGTGTGATTCCAACGAACCACATATCGGCATTGCCTTGAGTTGTTCCGGCATAAGATGCAGTTGGATAGGTAATTCCTCCCCATTCTTCGTGCCAACGTAAACTGGTAGAAGTGCCGCTACGCGTTGTTGATTTCATCAATCGAAGTACATCATGAGCAAATATTTCGTTGAGCACTTTTTTCGACTCTTTGACTGACTCATAAATTACATTTCCGTGCTTGTCTTCAATGCGACGGATCGTTCGTGGAGTAACGTAGGTTCCTCCATTTGGAAAGATGGAACAAGCACTGGTGATCTCAATTAAAGACATATCTGGGATTCCTAGGCAAATTGAAGGGACAATTTGCATTTCAGGAATAGTGATATTCATCTTCTGGAATAGGTCAGCGATGTTTTGTGGACCTTCGCAAGCGCCCATTTTGGACATGACAGAAATGGTAGTTCCGCCTCCACTTGAAAAGACAAAACCTTCTTTTACTGTTTTACTTGGTGTTCCAGAAGGGCACCAACGTTCTCCGCTGGGGTCGCAAGGGTCCATACAATATTGCTCGGGGCTTAACTTTGTACAAGGCTCAACAACTCCCATAGAAAATGCTGTGGCGTACGTAAACGGACGAATCAAGGAGCCAATTTGTCGCTTTCCTTGTTGCACATGATCAAATTTGAAATGATCATAATCAATGCCTCCTACCCATGCTTTGACCTCACCTGAGGCAGGCTCAATGGAAATCAATCCTGCGCGAATCATATTTTTCGCGTAGCGAATGGAATCGTTGGGTGTAAGAACGGTGTCAACTTCGCCCTTCCAAGAAAAGAGTTGCATGCGTACGGGGACGTCAAAACTTTTCTCAATTTCACTCTCAGAATAACCGTTTGTTTTCAGGTTCACGTAACGATCGGATGATTTTCGAGCGCGCCGCATGATGTTTTCTATGGTTTCGCCTGTTACTTTTCGTCCGTTGTAGGTGTCGCTGAAAGGAAATCGTTTTACGGTTTGATTGTTTTTCGAAAAGGCAGGCTGAAGGTTCGTTGCCAGGTGTTTTTTGAGAGCTGCTTCCGCATACGTCTGTAATTTCGGATCGATGGTCGTGTATACTTTGAGTTCGTCTTCATACAGACTGTATTTTTGCCCATTCTTTTTCCGACGGATATATCGTCCCTTTTTATCTTTTTGATTGAGTAATGTTTTCACCTCTTCACGAAGTGATTCACAAAAGTAGGGCGCTGTTTTGTAACCGTCGAAAGAAAACGTTCCAAGCAGGGTCGTGTCATCGTCGGCATAAATTAGAGAGGGATTTATCACCTTTCGGTCAAGATCTTTTTCAGGTGAGTAGGAACACATGACGAGAAGTGAAACAAGAAAAAGCAAGGAAGAAAGGTAGGTTGTGAGTTTCATTTCATCACAGTTTCTCCTTCAAAAAACGTCCCGTATGGCTCTTTTTCTCTTTCACAATATCTTCTGGCGTTCCAGCGAAAACAAGATTTCCTCCGTCGTTTCCTCCACCTGGCCCCATGTCGATGATGTGATCCGCACATTTGATTACATCTAGGTTGTGTTCAATCACAATCACCGAATGCCCAGCGTTGATTAACTCATTTAACGCAATGACTAACTTATTGACATCATGGAAGTGCAAACCTGTCGTAGGTTCATCGAAGATGAAGAGTGTAGCAGGACTCGACTTTCCTTTCGATAAGAATGACGCCAGTTTGATCCGTTGTGCTTCACCGCCACTCAATGTGCTGGAGGGTTGTCCAAGTTTCAAGTAACCCAAACCAACTTTTACCAATGGTTCGATCTTCTCCACAATTTTTTCTTCTGTTCGTGAATCTCCTTCTTTGAAAAAATCAAACGCTTCGGAAACATCCATGTCGAGCACATCAGCAATGGATTTGTCACGATACAAAATATCCAATGTTTCCGCTTTGTAGCGCGTCCCTTTACATTGTTCGCATGGAAGATGAACATCCGCCATGAACTGCATTCCGACGGTGATAGATCCTTCGCCATCGCACACTTCACATCGACCTCCATCCACATTAAAACTGAAGAATCCGGGTTTGTAATTTCTCGCTTTTGCCAAAGGTTGGCGTGCAAATAGATCACGGATATCGTCAAATGCTTTTACGTACGTAACGGGATTACTTCGAGAGGATTTTCCAATTGGGTTTTGATCAACAAACTCAATCGATTTGAGTGTTTTTACGTCACCAGAAAAAGAGCGATAATCGCCTTGTTGATCCCCATAAATTCCCAATTCTTTGCGCACGGCAGGTAGTAAAATCTCACGAACCAAGGTTGATTTACCCGATCCACTTACTCCCGTTACGCACACCAAACTATTCAAGGGAAAATCGACATCTACATTTTTTAAATTGTGTTGACGTGCCCCTGTGATGCTCAGTTTGTTTTTCGTTTTTCGTCTTCTTTCTGGAACAGGAATGTTTTCTTTTCCTGTTAAATAATCAGCGGTAAGGCTGTTTTTTGCCTTTGGTAATTGTTTGTGTGTTCCTTGGAATACAATTTCACCTCCGTATGCGCCGGCCATTGGACCTATGTCAATGATTTCATCGGCGGCTTTCATAATATCTTCTTCGTGCTCAACAACAATTACTGTGTTCCCAATATCACGGAGTGAATGCAACACTTTGATCAATCGTTCTGTGTCTTTCGGGTGCAATCCAATTGATGGTTCATCTAAAATATACATGGACCCCACCAAGCTACTGCCGAGTGATGTTGCGAGGTTAATTCGCTGTGATTCTCCTCCAGATAAGGAATTCGATCGGCGATTTAACGTCAAATACCCCAATCCTACATCGTCTAAAAATTGAAGGCGCTGTTGGATTTCGGGAAGAATTTTCTTCGTGATTTGAAGGTCGTGTTGATTCGGTTCGAGGTTTTCAAAAAACGCGATAGAATCTTTAATTGGACTCAAAACGATATCGGTAATCGATTTCCCTTCAACTTTAACATAATTCGCATCTTTACGCAAACGTGTTCCACGACAATCGTGACAATCCGTTTTTCCGCGGTAGCGAGAAAGCATGACGCGGTATTGAATTTTATACGATTTGCTTTCCACCATTTTGAAGAAATCGTTGATTCCTTTCACGCGCCCTTTTCCATTCCAAAGAAGTTCTAGTTCTTCATCCGACAACTCAGCAACGGCACGGTGAATCGGGAAGCCAAGATCGGATGCTTGATCAACAAACTTATCTCGGTATTTTCCCATTTTTTCTCCTTTCCACGGGGCAACAGCTCCTTCATACACACTTAAATCGCGGTTGGGAATCACCAAATTGCGATCGATGCCGATTACCTGACCAAATCCTTCGCAGGTTTTACAGGCTCCAAATGGATTGTTAAAGGTGAAAAAGTGCTCCGTAGGAACTTGAAACTCCATTCCGTCGAGTTCAAATCGGTTCGAAAAAGAAGTGTTTGTATCATCTTTCATCGTTCGTATGACACATTCTCCACCACCTTCAATGAATGCCAACTGAACAGAATCTCCATAACGAGAAACCGCATTGTCATCAGAAAAATCTACTGCGATTCGGTCAATCACGAGGAAGGCACTTTTGATATTCTTCGGAGCTTTTTCCAAAATGTCATCGAGATCTACAAAAGCATCATCCAACCATAGTCGGACATATCCTTGTTGTTTCAGCAATTCCAACCGCTTTTCTGGTCCGTAGGTTTCCGTTCCAATCAATGGACATAAAATCAGACAGCGATCTCCCGTTTCTTGTTGGCGAAGAAAATCGACAACGTCTGATACGTTGTGCTTTTTCACTTCTTTGCCCGAAATAGGGGAGATGGTTCGACCAATTCGCGTAAACAACACTTTTAAGTAATCGTAAATTTCAGTGCTCGTTCCAACGGTAGATCGTGGATTGTTCGAAATGACTTTTTGTTCGATGGCAATAGCTGGAGCAATACCTTTAATGTAATCTGCTTCAGGTTTATCCAATTTCCCTAAGAACTGTCGAGCGTACGAAGACAAGCTTTCAATATAGCGACGTTGTCCTTCTGCATATAAGGTATCAAAGGCAAGAGATGATTTTCCAGATCCCGAAAGTCCCGTGATTACCGTAAATTTTCCATGTGGAATCTTGACATCAACGTTCTTCAAATTGTGTACTCTCGCACCTTTAATTTCGATTTCCTTTTGCTTCGCTGAGGGTGATTTTATTGCCATACATCAAAGATAAACATCGAAAGAACGGAAACTGAAAAAATGGAAAAATGTTTTAAAAAATTTGGTAGTTCAAAAAAATGACGTAGATTAGTCATTCAATTCATAATTAAAAACACACGGCGTATAGCAAAAACTTTACTTTAAACTACAGTTTGGATCAATTAAACTACGAAAGTAAAAGTTATGGCTATGAATGAATTCGAAGACCGTGAGTTGGTAAGTGCATATCTTGGTGGAAGCGAAAAGGCGTTTGAAACATTGTTGATGCGTCATAAGGATAAAGTGTATCGTTTCATTTACGCAAAAGTGCGTGATGGAGCGCTTGCTGAAGATATTTTTCAAGACACGTTTATTAAAGTCGTGCGAACCTTAAAAGGAGGTTCCTATAATGAAGAAGGTAAGTTTTTACCATGGGCAATGCGTATCGCGCACAACCTTGTAATCGATTATTTCCGAAAAAAGAACAAAGTTCGAATGGTTTCGGAGTCGAGCTCAATGCGCGATGATTACAATATTTTCCATACCATTGATAACGATGAAGCAACGGTGGAAGAGTCGATGTCTCAGGTAGAATTAGAAAAACAAATGGTGGATTTAATCGATCATTTACCAGATTCGCAACGAGATATTTTGAAGAAGCGCATTTTTAAGGAAATGTCGTTCAAGGATATCGCGGAGGAGGAAGATATCAGTATCAATACTGCTTTAGGACGAATGCGTTATGCGTTGATTAACCTTCGCAAGTTGATTGATAAGCACAATTTGGTAACGCACTTTTAAGCGGATTTTACCGCAGGCTGAACTTCTAATCACTATTTTTACCTAAAAAAAGTATGGCAGCAAGCAAGCGAAAAGGGATGTTCAAGAAAATACTAATTGGACTTCTAGTTGTTTTTGGGGTAATGCAGTTCTTTAGAATTGATAAAACGAACCCGAAAGTTGATAAGGCAAAAGATTTCTTGACCATTACGCAGCCGCCTGCGGATATCGAGAAAATGATTCGCTCGGCATGTTACGATTGTCACTCCAACGAAACGGTTTATCCGTGGTATTCAAATGTTGCTCCAGTTTCCTGGTTTTTATCACACCACATTGAGGAAGGTCGTGAGCATTTGAATTTCTCTGTTTGGGGAGATTACAAAGAAGGGAAAGCAAATCACAAGCTCCATGAATGTGAAGAAGAAGTTGAAGAAGGTAAAATGCCTTTGAACTCGTACACATGGACACATGGAGATGCCAAGCTTTCTGATCAGCAAAAAGAAAAACTAGGCGAATGGTTCGAAAGTCAAATGACGGAATCAGAAGAGAGTCGCGATTACTAAGAAAAGAACATTATACACAATAAAAAACGCAAGAGTCCCATCTACTCTTGCGTTTTTGCGTTAAATAAGTCTAGACTTATTGCTTGTTTGGACCTGTATTCAAAACGTATTTCGCACCGTTTGAATTTGAAACAGTATTGCTTTGTTCTTTTGAAGCATCTGCAGCCGTGTACGAGTGTGTTCCAAGTGAATCGTCTTTTCCAGCATCTGAATCGTACAGACCGATTACCAGCGTGTTCTTGTATTCAATTGGAAGGTTGACCACCCATGGATTGTTGTCGTTGGGTGACATCGATTCGTATCCAGAGCTCGGAAAACGCTTGTTGCGACCTCCGTCAACAGAGTATTTTACGTAAACTTCATCGTGTCCCATTTCTGAAGTGTTTTCGCAGACGATTGACTGCAAGTAGATTGTTACTGAATTTGCCATTTTTCTATTGTTTTAGTGAATAATAAATTAATGTGATCGTTCGATGGATTCAGATGGGAAATGTACTCGAATCCGTACCATCAAATCACATCACAAAACTAGGTTTGGAACAAGGTCATTTTGCAGAGAGAAATCGCTAAAAATGCAATTCACGTAGATTCCGAAAAGCCCCCGTATTTCTACCCGTTTTAAAGGCTAATGCTTGTTATCCTTTTGATATTATGTACTTTGCTTTCGTTATTCATGAATCAGATAAATGAAGAAATAAGATGAGCGATAATCGAGAAGATTTAGATGGAGCAGTGCACGCTGTGAGCTTAGAAGAAGCAATGAGTTGGACCGCAGATTGGCAGAAAATAATCAACCCGAATAAAGGAAAGCCTTATCCGAAATCATACACGTTTGATAAGATAGATTTTGAAGAAATCCTCAAACAGGATGGAGTGCGCTATGTAAGGATTTATCCAGCGATGAAATCAGATGGATCGGTTACGATGTTGGCTGTTGGAGCGAATTCAGATAATGCAGATATCATTCACATGGGGTCAGATGCAAGTGGAATTTATGATTTTGCTACGCCTTGCCCAAATACGTGCGGAGAAAGTCCTTTGAATCACAGTCGTGAAGAAGAGTAATGACGGAGCTATCTCTTGTTGAGTTTTTTGCAATCATTGCCCCGTTACCCATTCTCATAGCTGCAGCAATTGGCTTAATGCGGATTCAATGGGCGTCCAAGCAAAATCGATACATTGTGTTATTGGTCGTTTTTGCTTCCATTTCTCAAATTATTGCAACACTACTGTGGTGGGAACAAGTGAACAATATGTTTGTTTCTCATGTCTTTACAATTGTTGAATGCTATTTACTCTTGCAGTATTATTCGTTTCAATTTGAAGAAAAAGCCAAGAGACTCATCAAAATAGTATCGTGGTTGTTTGTGGGATTAGGCATTGTTGACTTCGTGTCGTCGTACAACAATTGGAACATGAACGCTTTTTCGAAAGGAGTTGAATGTGCCATACTGATCATTGTTTCGCTAATCACATGGACAAAAACAATGGTAGATATGAGTGAATCGAACCTACTGTCAAAACCATTCTTCTGGGTGAATTCCGCGGTATTGGTGTACTTTTCTGCGAACAGTTTATTATTTGCTTTTAGCGAATCAATTCTGAGCGGTGAGCGCACAATTGGCTTGTCTCTTTGGGCCATTCATCTGTTCTTTATGACAGTCTATTATTCATTGATAAGCATTGGTTTATGGAAGATGCCTCAGAAATAGTATTCGTAAAATTAGTCGCATCCGGGATGCTACTGGCATTCGTATTGGCTGCAGCGATTGTTTTGTTTGTACTGATTTATCAGAAACGAATGGCAAAGCAAGCGTTGAAAATGCAAAAGCTCAAAATTGAGCACCAAGAAACATTAATCCAGTCGGCGATTCAAGTATCGGAAGATGAACGAAGAGAATTCGCCTCGAATCTTCATGATGAAATCGGAGCGCAATTGGCCATTGCAAAAATTACCTTGAGCAGTTTAGAAAGTCTTCCTGAGGATGATCAAACAACAGTGAGCAACACGCTGGGAATTATGGATGAAATTTCTTCTTCCATTAGAAGTATCAGTTATCATTTTATGCCGCCCGTTTTGGTGAAGTTGGGGCTTGAAAAGGCGATTGAGGATTACCTGATCAAGATTCCGGATCGCGCAATAAAGACTTCATTTGAGAGTGATCTCGAAGGAAAACGATTCGATCGAAATGTAGAACTGCACGCGTATCGAATTGTGCAGGAAGCGGTGTCCAATGCGCTGAAACACGCCGATTGTTCTCAAATAAAAATCACCCTGACTGAAAAGCAGCGCTTATTCGAATTGTCGATTTCAGACAATGGAAAGGGGATGCAACAGAATGGAAGAAACGGAACAGGACTACTCAATATGGAGAACAGAGCAAAGCTAATTCATTTCGATTGGACGGTAAAAAGTAACGAATCGGGGACGCGTATTTGCATTTCTCCTGAAAAAGTAAGTGGATGAATGCACGTATTTCCATAACAGATGATCACGCCCTTTTCGTGGATGGATTGAGTGCCATTTTAAATCGAATGGATGAGGTAGAAGTGGTCTTCACTTCAACGAGTGGCACAGAACTTATCCAGGCATTGAACGAGGGAATTGAAGTGGATGTGGTGTTCTTGGATCTTGAAATGCCAGAAATAGACGGACTTGAAACACTCAAGCTTATTCGTAAACAGTTTCCAGATTTGCCTGTGCTGATTTTGTCCATGCACCACGATGAATCCATCATTTTGCATCTCATTCAAAATGGAGCGAGTGGTTACTTGTTGAAGAATTCTTCGGTTTCAGAGCTTAATCGTGCCATTTCCGAAGTCGTGAAAACGGGCATTTACTTTGATGATTTTGTAGTGAATATTGTGTACAAAGGGTTGAATGTAAAGCAACGAAAGCCGATTCACTTGGGAAAGGATCAATCGTTTACTTCTCGGGAGTTGACCATTCTTGAATTGCTCTGCAAGGAGTTGACAGCCGCTGAAATTGCAGAAAAACTATTTGTTAGCCAACGAACTGTAGAAGGACACAAACGTAGTTTGATGGAGAAAACGAAATCCAAAAATACCGCTGGACTTATCGTCAATGCGTTAAAGCTAGGGTTGATTCAATTGGATGAAATTTAGAGTTGTTTACTCTTCTCTTCGAGCGCATTTTTCATCGAACATTAAGGTTCTCGAATTGGAAAATGTCCGTTTATTCTCCCTCGTCCAACTTCCATGTTCTGCATACAACCGTTGCGTCACATCCGTGTTCATACGCAAAAACGGCAGCGTCTTCGTAAATACGAACGTTTGAAGAGCCACAACCTTGAAACTTTTGAATCGTATCACCAGTCGTAAGGCTAATGACAGCACATTCTTTACATTGATTCGGTGTAACCAATCCACGCGCAATGTTTGCACAGGAGAAAAGAAAAAGTGAGCTTGCTGAGAGTAAAAATAGATTCTTGGTTTTCATAGTGGTTGGATTAAAATGTCATGTGTCGCTCTTTCTTCTCTGGATAGATATCATCCAAAGTAACCAGAATTCCCGTTTCTTCCACTCCTCCAAATTCTTTATTGATGGCGGTTCCAAATGTCTTCATCGTTGGAGAAAGGTTCATGTAAATGTTTACAAGTGGTGGAATGAATTCTCCTCGTTCACGCACGAAACTGTTCAGTACTTTGAATCCTTCCTTGAAATCCAATCCGTCCAATAATTGATCGAATACTTTCGGGGCATAATTTTGAACGAGAGGTTCATGAGGAGTCATTAAGTTCTCTTTGTCAGGGAAATAATGGTGCATGAAATGAAGCAAGAAATCGCGACTTTCGGTGTTGTAATTATCATACATGGTCACTTTTCCGAAAAAATACTTGATTTCAGGATGTTCCAAAACAATCGCTCCCAGTCCGTCCCAAATGTTATCCAAGGCAAACAATCCTTTGCGTGGATTAACCGAGGGTTGGAAATTTGGTTGTACCCAACTTCTTCCTAATTCGATCGTGTTCGGAAGGTAATCCTTGATAAATCGCTCCGAAAAGTTAAAATAATGACTCGTAGAAAGTGGAATCTCGTTCGAAGAATCGCTTAGTACTTTATCACATAAAATGTAGCGATACCCACCAATAATTTCTTCATCTTCCGGTGACCATACAATCAATTGATCATAGCACAAATCCGAAGTGTCGAATTCGTCAATGTCGATTTCTTCACCCGTTCCGCCACCTGCATTTCTGAAAGTCACTTCGCGAAGCCGCCCAATTTCCTTTAAAACGTTTGGCGCATTGTGCACATTCACCGAGTAAATGTCATTGCCACCTTTTCGAGTATTTCTCAAAAAACGATCTGATGTAAGTTCACTCTTCAAGAGGTCACGATCTATCGGGTCAATAATTTTTTTCATTTTTCAATATAATATGTCTCAATCAATGGTTCGAATCTTCTTTAATGATCATAGGGCGTTTGAATGCTAAATTCTACACTCATTCTTTTCCCAAATCGTAGACCATTCCGCGAATTTCCTGCGCGATCTCAAACTCGGACTTCTTTTCATTGTTTAAAATTGCCGGGTCAATCGCATCGCCTACAACGAACTTGATGTGTCTTCCTGATTGCTTGAACAACTCATTAGAAAGGTACAACATTTCTAGGTTTACCTTAATTCCCAGTTTTTTTCGAAGATTCGAGAATTTGTAGAAAAACTCAGAAAGATGACCTTCAATGTAGATAGGAACAACTTTCCGATCGAACTTCTTCGCATTCGTTACAAAGGTTTTTTTCCATTCGAGGTCCTCAACTTTTCCACCTACTTTACGACTCACCAATCCAGCAGGAAAAATACACACGCAGGCATCCGACTCAAACAATTCGTAAATCCGCTCGCGCGTTCCCGACTTTTGACTTCCAACTTTATTAACTCCCACAAACATGTCTTCCATGTTGCGTAGATTCAGTAGAATATCATTCACAATGAATTTTAAGTCATTGCGCCTTCCGTTCAACGCAGTAATGAGAATCATGGCATCCATTCCTCCCAAGGGATGGTTCATAACAAGCACAATTCGTTCATCAACAGGGATTTTTTCCAAGCCAACTACTTCAACGGTTAAGTTGAAATAGTCAACAACTGCCTGACAAAACTCTTCGTTTTTCTTGTCTTTATGAAGCTCAATAAAGTCATTGATTTCGTCTTCGTGAATAATATTTTTCAAATAATTCAAGACAACGCGCGGCATCCATTTAAGAACTGTCGGGTTCTTGTCGGCGATCACCTTTTCAATATCTATAAATTTCCCTTCTTTCATTTACAACACGAAATTAGTTTTATTTCTTCCAGTGATCAGGCATGTAAGATGATTTTATTCACATTCTTAGTTTAAAAGTTCGCTCGATTGATAGTTAGCTTCATTCCATTATTGTAGATTTGTAGCTCTGAAATAGTAGCAAGAAATTATGATCGAATTATCCGATAGAATCAATGCAATGGAGGAATCAGCAACCATTGCTATGTCACGAAAAAGTAGAGAGCTCATCGCAGAAGGTAAAGATGTGATCTCATTGAGTTTGGGAGAGCCCGACTTCAATACTCCAGACTTCATCAAAGAAGCTGCTCAGAAGGCGATGGATGAAAACTATACGTTTTACACGCCAGTTCCTGGATATCAGGATTTGCGCGAAGCGATTTCAACGAAGTTTAAACGTGATAATAACTTGGATTACAGTCCAGATCAAATTGTCGTTTCTACTGGAGCTAAACAATCGATCGCAAATGTCGTTTTGAGCGTAATCAACAAAGGAGACGAGGTAATCATTCCGGCTCCGTACTGGGTTTCTTATCTGGAAGTTGTAAAAGTAGCAGAAGGAACACCTGTAATTGTGAACGCTGGAATCGATAACGATTTCAAATTGTCTGGGAAGGAATTGGAGGAAGCGATTACACCTAAGACGAAATTGATCATGTTCTCTACGCCGTGTAATCCTACAGGGTCTGTTTATAGCAAAGAAGAATTGGCAGATTTGGCACGTGTACTCGAAAAGCATCCAAACATTGTGGTGATTGCTGATGAAATTTATGAGCACATCAACTTCCGTTCGAAGCATGAAAGTTTGGCGCAATTTGAGGCAATCAAAAATCAAGTGGTTACGGTAAATGGTGTTTCAAAAGCCTGGGCAATGACAGGTTGGCGATTGGGATACATCGGAGCGAACAAAGAAATTGCTGCAGCTTGCACAAAAATGCAAGGGCAGTTTACGTCAGCAACGTGTTCGATTACACAGAAAGCTGCAATTGCGGCAATGGAAGCCGACCCAGCTGTGTTGAAAGACATGATTGCGGCATTCGAAAGCAGAAGAGAATTGGTGCTAAATGCACTAAATGAAATAGAAGGAGTAAAAGCAAACGTACCAGAAGGAGCATTTTACGTCTTCCCAGACGTTTCGTACTTTTACGGGAAGTCCTACAACGGTCGAACGATCAACAATTGCAACGATTTAGCAATGTATTTGTTAGATGAAGCGCTCGTAGCATTGGTAACAGGGGAGGCATTTGGTGATCCAAACTGTATCCGCATTTCCTATGCAACTTCAGAAGAAATTCTGACAGAAGCCATGAGACGTATCCGTGAGGCACTAGAAAAATTGAGTGAATGAGTTTAGATGTAAATGCATTATTTGACCAATTTTCGCAACAGCGTATTCTTGTTGTTGGAGATGTGATGATTGATGCATACATGCGAGGAAAAGTTTCGAGAGTAAGCCCTGAAGCGCCTGTTCCCATTGTAAACTTAGAAAAAACGGAAGATCGTTTGGGAGGTGCTGCAAATGTGGCACTCAATTTAGCTTCTTTGGGAGCAGAGCCAATTCTATGTGCTATCGTTGGCGATGATCGAGGAGGTAAAACGTTCAATGATATTTTGAGTATCCGCGGTTTGTCCAATGAGGGAATCGTGAAGAGTGCCGATCGAATTACAACCATCAAAACACGTGTGATTGGAAACAATCAACACTTGCTAAGAATTGATGAAGAAGTACTTTCGGATATCTCCGCAGAGGAAGAGCAGGAGTTTATTGAGCGTGTTCGGACATTGATGGATACAAACGTCGATGCTATCATTTTGGAGGATTACAACAAAGGATTGCTTACACCGAAGGTGATCGAATCCATTATTTCTTTGGCAAATGAACGTCAGATTCCTGTAACAGTAGATCCAAAGAAAGACAATTTCTTCGCATACAAAAATGTGACGTTGTTTAAGCCTAATTTGAAAGAACTCAAGGAAGGGGTCGGACGAAGTACCTTGGATGTCACGGATAGAAATGCGTTCGAAGAGGCGGTTCACGAACTTGAAGTTCAACTCGACAATCAGATTACATTGGTCACGCTTTCTGAGCATGGCGTTTTTGTGAAACGAGATCAAGGGAAACATTACATTCCTGCTCATATTCGAAATATTGCAGATGTAAGTGGTGCAGGTGACACGGTAATTGCTGTGGCAACGCTGTGCTTGGCTGCAGGACTCGAAATTGAACACATTGCAGACATTGCAAACCTTTCTGGAGGGCTTGTTTGTGAAGTGAGTGGAGTGGTTCCCATTGAAGCGAATCTACTCCGAAAAGAAATCGCTAAACTCCAGTTGGCATGAACATAAAGGAACTAAGAGAAAGAGCGAATCTTTATTTGTACGGTTCGAAATCTAGAGTACTTCGTATTCTTTCTTTTCTCAATGTCCTTGTTTCGTTGACAGCACTCGGTGTACTGATTTATTACTACGGTTTTAAATTAACGCCTGAAGCGGAAGAAATTTCGTTCAATATCCTAGAAACGAGTTTTGCCTTTTACATTTTGAGGTATGTTGTCAAGTTTATTTATGATTTCAATCCTCGGCAATTCATACGAAACAATTGGTTTGAAGGCGTCATTGTGATACTGCTACTGATAGAAGGGATTTCCTATAATTTCTTCGATCAGATGGTGATTGAATCCATGTTTATTTCGCTTGGATTCAAGTCCTTTGGGGCATTTTCTACCATCTTCGTTCAGTTGTTTATCTTCATTATTATCATTAGCAATTTACTGAAAGAGCGTAAGTTAAAGCCTTGGCTGAAAATTCACCCTGGATGGCTCTTTACAATTTCCATTGCATTAATGACGCTGATTGGAGGATTGCTACTGATGCTACCCGAAATGTCAAGGATTGAAGGCGGAATGGATTTCACTGATTCTTTATTCTTGTCAATGTCTTCGGTGAGTGTAACGGGGCTCTCAACAGTCGACGTTGCCCAAACATTGACGTTCAAAGGACAAATGGTGGTGATGGTTCTCATCAAGCTTGGAGGATTGAACACCATTGCCTTCGGAGCGCTGATGCTCGTTGTGGCGAAGTTTGGTGTTGGAATTAAATACCACGAAGTCATTGAGGATTTTGTAAACAGAGATTCCATCCTGAAAGCGAAATCAATGTTGGCTAAAATTGTGATTTGGGCGACAACAATTGAGATTATCGGGATCATCCTTTTGTTCATTGGATTTGGTGATAAAGGTGTTTTTGCGGATACAGGAAATCGGGCATTTCAGGCCGTCTTCCATGGGATTTCCGGGTTCAATAACGCTGGATTGTCCACCTTACCAGGAGGGATGATGCACCCCGACGTAATCAACAGTACATTTGTTCAAACAATTATTATGATCCTGTTCTTCCTCGGAGGGTTTGGGATGATTTACTTATTTGATTTATTCGAAATAAGACGTTTGCGTGAGCGAATGAAGAAACCATGGAAAACAATTGAGTTTGGAACCAAAATTTCCTTGTACTTCACGTTAGGATTGATTGCCTTTGGAGCCATCGTTTTCATGATTGCTGAATGGAATCGGAGTTTGTCTGATGAAGGAACGTTAAGTTCTGTGGTAATTTCTCTCTTTGAATCACTCACTACGCGAAACGCTGGGTTTAATGTTGTAGACACATCGGAACTGGCAATGCCTGTATTGATCATCTTCCTCTTCCTGATGTTTATTGGAGCATCATCGGGTTCTGCCGGTGGAGGTATTCGAACATCGACCTTTGCGATTATGTGGGCATCGGTAATTTCAACAATCAAAGGAAAGAAACATACGGAATTGTTTAAGCGAACGATTGCCAACGATACTGTACTTAAGGCGTACGCCATTTTCATTTTCTTCGTGATTGGAAATGTGGTGGGACCATTTGTGTTGTCCATTACAGAGGCCGATTTGTTGGCTTCTCCTGAGTACGACTACGATTTTATGGATTTAGTCTTTGAACACGTTTCGGCAGCAAGCACCGTTGGATTGTCAACAGGAATGACGGCCGATTTAAGTGTTGGAGGAAAATACGTACTCATCGTGGCTATGTTCATTGGTCGTGTAGGAACACTCACACTGGCATACTTGGTTGGAAAAAGAGTGATTAGTAAAAATTATAAATATCCATCGGGACATACGATGGTAGGATAAATTGTAGGAAATGACTGAGGAGAAGAAAGTAGTGAAGCCTTACAACAAGGAGACTAGCTCGAAGAAGGAGGAAGTAGCAGAGATGTTCAATAATATCTCGAAGCGCTACGATTTTTTGAACCATTTTCTGTCATTGGGAATTGACAAAATTTGGAGAAAGAAGGCCATCAAACAGTTACGTAACGTACAACCGAAGAAGATTTTGGATATCGCCACAGGAACGGGAGACTTCGCAATTGCAGCGATGAAATTAAACCCGGAAGAGGTGATTGGTGTGGACATTTCGCAAGGAATGCTGGATGTTGGAATTGAAAAAATGAAACGAAAAGGACTCGATCACGTTATTCAAATGAGAATTGGTGATTCGGAACAACTTCCTTTCGATGAGGGGTACTTCGACGCACTTACTGTTGGATTCGGTGTTCGGAACTATGAGAATCTCGAAAAGGGATTAACAGATATGCTCCGCGTGCTTCGTCCTGGAGGTAAAGCAATTATTTTGGAGTTTTCAAAACCGAAGAAATTTCCGATGAAGCAAGCGTTTGGTTTCTATTCGAAGCGAATTATTCCATTCTTCGGAAAACGCATTTCGAAAGATAAACGTGCGTACGAATACTTGCCAGAATCGGTAGCTGCTTTCCCAGAAGGAAAGGCATTTACGGATATTCTCGAAAAAATCGGTTACACGAAAATATCAGCGACACCTGTTTCGGGAGGAATCGCAACGATATATGCTGGATCGAAAAAAGAACAATAAGAAAGAGTTGCATGCGTTCAGTTAATATGAAATTTCTAAGCATCTGTTTTATCCTTGTTTCCTTTGCGGGGTGGTCTCAACGCGAAAAGCCAATGAATTACCGTCGCTTTGATGAAAAGACCTTTCATTTTGGATTCATGTTGGGAGCAAATTCAGCAGATTTCACCTTGTATCAAGTGCCAAAGGCATACGAGCAATTTGGTGTGAAATCCGTTTCGAATATTTCTCAACCTGGAGGACAAGTTGGACCGGTTGTTACCATGAGCCTAGGAACACCGATTGTACGCATGCGCTTCATTCCGACATTGTCGTTTCAAGAACGCATTATTCGTTACCAGTTCGAAGACGACTCCTACGTTGGGAGCGAGTTCAATGATGAACGTGTGCAATCAACGAATTTGGATTTTCCGCTCATGTTGCAATTCAGAACATTGCGCGTGAACAATTTCGCAGCATATGCGCTAGGAGGATTTCAATATTCA
>PDWJ01000392.1_pt1 | contig 66255 bp, 56 predicted proteins | sample 1430881 | NCBI WGS metagenome assembly PDWJ01 (sample SAMN01162460, study PRJNA174530) | Oral metagenome, whole genome shotgun sequencing project. | biome: Marine environment; feature: Marine mammal; material: Swab sample of the gingival sulcus; isolation source: swab sample of gingival sulcus... | reverse complement strand
CGACAAAGACATATAATAAGTAAAGAGTCAATGCATGGTGCTATTCATCTTTCTAACTTCTACCTGCATGATTACAATAAACTATTGGATTTTATGGTCGATGATGAAGAAAAAGACAAAGCTGAAAAAGCCCTTCATTGGATAGCTGAAAGATCTGAAAACCCCAAATTTGTTAAGAGTATTGGAAACGAAACGGGTATCTCATTTCGGAAATTCAGAGACAATGGTGTCGCAAATGTTCAAAACACTGCAGAAGCCCTAGGGCTTTGGGAAATTCTAGAACATCAAGGACATGGTCATATCAAAAGTGATGGGAAAAACCCCCATCCTTCGAGAATATTTGTTCTGAAAAAGGATTAATAAAAACTGATCTGACAAATAATCTTTACTGCCCCAACCTTTGTGTGGGGCAGTTTGTTTTCTTGGGGTATTTCTTTTGTTTTGGAAATGTTGTCTGGTATTTAAATGTTTCTGAGAGACTTGAGGTCAAGGAAAGTATCTTTCGTGACCTCTTTTTATGTGCTGGGTAACTTGCAGGGTAAGTTAATTAATGAGCAAACACGTCTTGTAGTTGGATTCTAAGATCATCTTAAGGTAGTGCAGGGTGCAGGGTTATAAATGTAGATTTCTAAACTTGGCTAGTTCTATAGCTTTTAAGTAACTCTGTTTTCTACCTCAAGCGAAGCGGAGGTCAAATGTAAAGCTCTGCCCAGAGCGAGCATTTCAGCTACGAATAACCAGTTACTGCTAATTCAGTGTTAAGAAACTAGATTGTTCTTTTCAAAATTTGATTATCAAATGATACAGGGATAGTTTTGCAGGAGCGTCAGCGTAGCTGGCGGTATAATGTGAAGTTCTTGGCAAGAACGAGCATTTCAACTAAACTGAAATTCATATACAACCTTATGAGGTGCTTGTGAATCAGTAGATTCTCGACTTGCCACAGTCCCCCTTCTTAAAAAAAATTCAAGCAGAGCTTGTCGCCTTCGGCGAACATTTTTTTACGAACAAGGACGGTCGTCGAATCTACTTTCTTCACTTTACACCTGATCGTTTCTTCGAAACGACAGAACACGAATTTACATGAACTAAACTCTAAAAGATTGAGGTTAAAAGAAACTTAGAACCCAGCACCCCGCATTAGTACATACTCGCCTTGAGAACAAACAGGAAGATCGTTTACAAGACCCAATGGTACACCCAGCATCTAACCCTGCGCTGATTTCACCTCATTCCAACTTAATCAAAGAAGGTTCAAAAACATCTACGACATAGTCATTCAAAAGATGATAAGTTTTCAGGCTTCCTTCACGCATTTGTTTCATAAGTTTCACTTTCAACTTAAACTCCTTTTCGAAATGTAGTTTCGCTTCACCATACTTCAAGTTTGAAATTGCATCCTTTTTAAGTTGGCGAACTCTGAGAATTTTCTTGGCAAGTTTTAATGACTCTTCAATAAGGTTGTGACGTACATTGTAACTGATTCTGCGTTTAAATTCATCATGAGTTTCAAATGAGTTAATTACATCCCACATGTTTGTGAACCTACAACCATTTTGGTGAAGAGAATAAATCAACTTTTGAAATTCTTTATTACTAACGTCGTCGTTCAGTCTTTCAATAATTTCCTGCATTTTGAATCAGCTTTAAGTTGACTTCACAATCGCAAACGATTTGCCATGAGAACTTAAAATGACAGGGTGACATGCTAGTAAATCTAAAAATGCATTCAAGAGCTGCGCACAGGGAATTACAAAAACCAAATAAGACGCTGGCTTTGGAATTTAATTTAAGTCGATTCTTTAAATGTTGTCATTTAACATGACAAATATGACAGTATAAAACGGAGGTTTAGATAATAGGGGTTGTCAAAAAATCAAAACTTAACAAGTTCCGAAAGGGTGATGTCTAAAGCTTTTGCAATTGAAACGAGAGCGTCAATGGTTGTAGCGTACTTTGCATTCTCAATCCTTTGAATTGTAGTCTTCGCTAGATTAGCCATATCAGCCAACTGTTGTTGACTAATTTCCCGTTCCTCTCTTAGCTTTCTAAGATGAGTTCCGAACTTTTTGACATCTGCTGGATTTTTCACATTCAAATGTCGTGTTATGAAAAAAAACAACTGGATGCATATATGCATCCAAAAAGAAATTATACATTTGAGTTTAAGTGATTCAAAATCACATGACAGCCTTTCATGCCGTGATAAATTGGCACGTTGCTTGAAATTTCAATCAGATAAAAAATAAAACTTAATTACGATGAAAAAGACAATCTCATTATTATTTGCACTAATTAGTTTCTCATTGACGTTCGGTCAAACCACAGAAACGATCAAAAAGTATCATGACCCATATACACAATCTCAATTAAGAGAAGTGTATTCAGTTATAGCTGGATCGTATACCAAACATGGCATGTACAAGAGTTACGATGCAAATGGTCATTTGACACAACAGGGGAATTATAGCCAAGGAAAGGAAAACGGAATTTGGAAGAAGTTTTATGGATCGGCAACGGCATCACTTCACAATGATCCCAAAAACTGGATTGACAAACTTTGGGAAACTTGTGAATATAAAAACGGTCAGAGACACGGCTATAGGGCTAAGTTCAAATATCCAAATGGGGTTAAGCAATTTGATCACGAATGGACATATGAAAATGGTGAGATCATCAAAGAAGTCTTGTACTGGGAAAATGGTAAGAAGAAAGCTTCTTATCAAATGAATGGTGAGTGTAAAGATTGGAATGAGGAAGGAACCCTGATAGGTGAACACGTCTATGAGAATGGTGAGCCAATTAAATCAATCGAGTATTATGAGAATGGACAAATGAAAACGCTACTTCAGTTGAACGGTGATTGTGGAGAGTGGTTTGAAAATGGTGATAAAAAGAAAGCATACAAGTTCATCAATGGAGCTGTTGTCGGGGAATATAAAGAGTGGTATGAAAACGGAAAATTGATGTTTGACAACGTATACAATGAGAATTCAAACCTTCTGATAGAGAGGCATTACGCTGAGTCTGGAGAACTTTTAGAGTGAGTTATAATTTTTACGAATAGTGAGGTCTAGAGAAGATCGTAAATATTTTACGTTGTGACATTGTTCCTTTAAACAAAATTAAAATGAAAAGAATACTCATTCAATCGGAATGTGTACATCTTTTCTGATATTTTTGTAAAGGATGTTAGACAATTTTTTCATAAAAGAACTTGGCTTTTCAGAAGCTGTACAAAAGCCTCATATTGAGGCTACCGATCTTGTTAATAAGTTCGGATTAGATTCTGTGCATTATTCTGGAAATTTTCCCGCAGTTTTTTTTAAACAAGTTGAGTCATTTAACATCGAATCACTAAAAACAATTGCGGAGTTACAGCGAAAAATTTGGAATAATAGTAGAGTTTCTTTTTTGTATGTATCATCGAGTAGCGAGATTAGAATATACAATTGCAATGAAAGCCCCGTTATCCTGAATCGAGAAAATTCAGAAGATGAACTTCCTTATGAGCTAAATAAGCGAGTAATTGAAAGTTGCGCCTGTGATGATATAAATAAACTAGAACTATTAAAACAAGTCTTTTCTTCTGTAGCTATAGATTCGGGTTCAATTTGGATGTCAAATTATTCAACAAAAGTGAAACTACAAACAAAAGTAGATCATTTTTTAGTTGGATCACTTTTAGCACTGGCTAAGGCAATTAGAAAAGACATTAATGATGATACTATCATTCATCATTTGCTGATGCGATGTATTTTCATAATGTACCTTCAAGATCGACAGGCTATTCCGAGAGAAATTTGGGAAAGGCTGGGGACTTATGATTTTCTTGAATTACTAGGAGATAAAGATAAAACGTATGAGCTTTTTGATGAAATTCAATTACACTTTAATGGTAATGTTTTTCCAATAACCTCAAAGGAAAGAACTGAGATTGATGAGAACCACTTACTTCTTATAAAGAATTGTCTAACAGATGGTGATATTGATTTATCACAGCAAAAGTTATTCAATTGGAGAGTTTTCGACTTCAGTTATATTCGGATTGAATTACTTAGTGAAATTTATGAACGCTTCTTGGCAGAATTTGACCCAGTTAAAAAGAAACAAACTGGAACCTATTACACTCCACCTTCTCTAGTAGAGTTAGTCCTAGATGATGTTTTGCCTAAGGGAGGAACGATGTATAATTTGAAAGTTCTCGACCCAGCTTGTGGTAGTGGTATTTTTTTAGCACAAGCTTACAAGCGAATTGTAGAATACTGGAAGAATGCCCATAAAAAGGATCCAGATTTTAAAACATTGGTACACCTACTAACTAATTCAATTTATGGCGTAGAAATTGACAATAAATCCATTAAAGTTGCTTCTTTTAGTTTATACCTAGCTCTTCTAGATTTTTTGTCCCCAAGGGATGTTTGGCTAAAAAATGGAGAAAAGTTCCCATATTTAATTAATGATTCAGAAGTAGATATTGAGAGCGGAGAAAACCTTCATAGATGCGATACTATTGAACACGGAGGAACCTTTGAAAATAAATCATATGATATCGTTGTTGGAAATCCACCTTTTGGAGCGAATGGGCTATCTGAAAATATAAAGAAGTATTGTCAAGACCTTGGGTTTAACGCTCAGTACGTTATTCCATTCATTCATAAATCCGCCAAACTCTTAAAAAAGAATGGAAAGGTTGCAATGCTTTTTAATACTAAGCTTTTAACTAACTCGAACACAAAGGCAAAAAACTTTAGGAATTGGTTGTTCAATGAGAATTATGTTGAGAAAGTATACAACCTTTCAATTCTAAGAAAATCGCCGAAAAACTTCGGCGGACATTTATTCTCATCTGCTGTTGTTCCTGTTAGTATAATGTCGTTTAGAAAAGAGGCTATTAACAAAGTTGATACTATAGAATATTGGGCTCCAAAAACATTTATCAAGCATCATGTGGTTGATGGTGTTATCATTGATTCTGTAGACATCAAATATTTGCCTAGAGAGATTTGTAATAAACCTGATTCTAAAATTTGGAAAATTGCACAATGGGGAACAATGGCTGATTTTCATTTAATGGAAAGATTGTTGTCATACCCATCGATTCTAGAATGTCTGGAAGACGATAACCACGGAGTTGGTTTCCAAACGATAGATGGAACAACGGAAAGACCGATTCCAAATAATAATATTGGAAAACTGCCATTTATTCTACCTGAGCATATCGAACAGTTCTATACCAAAAAGGATAGAACCTATTCCATCAAAAAAAGTTTAAAAACTGTCAATTCATCACAACATTATCAAGCATATCCACATCATGATGATAGTACTGTCAACGTATTTAGAAGATTAGGAAAAGTAAATGCCTATAACGCACCTCACATTCTTGTAAAAGAAGGGTTATTAAAAAATAGAGTCTGTGCTTCATATCTTGATTATGATTGTACATTTAATAGTAAAGTATATGGAATCCATCACAAGGATGAGTCATTCTTAAAAACGTTAACATGCCTGTTAAACTCTGACTTCGGAATGTACTTTTTGTTTTTACATTCTTCTTCACTCGGTATTGAACGTGAAGAAATTAAGCCAACTGATGTAAAGAGATTACCACAAGTCCCAAAGGAGTATTGGGGAAAATTTGAAAAGATATGTAACTCACTAATTGCAGGCTCAGATGATTTGTTGAATGATTCAAGCAATTTGCATAACAGAGTTAACCAACTTATTTGCGAGTCTTTGCAATTGACGGGAAAGGATCTAATTTTAATAGAAGATTTTTACAATTATACGTTACCACTATTTTTTGAAGGTGCAAAAGCAAAATCACTGTTCCCTATTGACAATAAAGGATCAGAACTTGTTAGTTATAGTGCTGCAATAAGTGGTGAGATCAATAACTTCCTGTCTAATAATGGGTTATATCTAAATCCGACCGTATATATCCCGAATGTACATTCGCCTCTTGTTGTTGTTGTGCTAAAATTTGAAGGTGAAAAGAAGAAGTTAGACATTGTGAAATCAAATACTGATATGGAGCAGCAATTATTTGATATAAACAACTATACTATTCAGAGCTTCTCACAAAGTGTTTTTGTTAGAAAGCAGGTTCGGTATTATGATGAAGATAAAATCATTATTGTTAGACCAAATCAAAAAAGATATTGGAGTCGATCACAAGGGTTAGACGATGCGCTTTCTATTATTAACGAAATAATGAGTTTCAAGTCATGATCGGTGGATTGAACGGTAATATCATCCAAGCCTTTCACGAGAGTTTCGAAACTCTGTGTCAAAAAGTCTTTATTGAAGGTTATGATCAAGTAAGAACAGAGGCAAAGTATAGTCTAGATTGGAAAGAGGATTCATTTACAAATTACATTGCTTCTTTTATGAGGAAGAGCCAAATGGCACTGGAAAGATGTCTGTTTATTAAAACACAAGTGGAACCAGAAAATGATAATTTACCCGAGCCCAATACAATAGACGATCCTAATAGACAACCAAGAATCGACTTCTGGATAGGTAATTTCACAAGCTCTTCTGATCGCAATGAGTACTACATCGAAGCGAAGAACCTTTGTGAAAATGATTGGAAAAAATCTTCGGGAACAAAAGTTTCAGCTGTGACCTTAAAGAAGCGATACATTACTACGGGAATTGAAAACTTTAAAACAGGGCGATATCCAAAGGGATGCTTGGCTGGTTATGTCCTAAATGGGGAAAATGATTCCTGCGTTACTGACATAAATGAATTGTTAACTCAGGAAGGAAGGGAAAAGGAGGTTCTAAAAACTCATATAGACGAAGTTAATTACCCTTGCACATATGTATCGACGCATACAAATATTAGTTTAAAGCACTTTTTCCTTAAGTTCTAATTAGCCATTTCTTTTGTTCCAAGATTTAAGATTTGGAAAGGTACTTTGCAAATTTTCAATTCCAAGAAAAATTGACTCATTTTCAACGCTCATCAATGATGATTTGTTGAAGTCTGCATTAGTGTAAATAGCTAAGAACACCTCATAACCTAATGAGATTGATTCTTTTATTTTGGTGTGCTTTGTTGATACACTTGAAGCGAGTTCAGTTCTATCCTTATTCTTCCCCGTTAAATGCTGTCTTAATCGATCCCCCTCTTCAGATTTCCCAATATAAGTTATCGCTTTCTTTCCCTTTTTCTTTAGAATGAAAGCATAAATTCCAGTATGATCATAGAAATGTTCGAACTCTCCTTTGAGTTCTCCTTTTTGATTATAGGTAACAGGATTATTTTCTTGAAGTAATAAGCCTTCAATTACGGATTGTGAGAACGCAAAAATGATTTGATTTATCTGAGAGATGGACATTATTTTGCAGCTTTTGCTTGAATTTGTGCTCGACGAATTAGATAACTGTTTAAAATTTTGGAACTTGCCTTTTTAAAAATGTCTTCGTTTGAAATTAGTTTAGGATTGTTTTGATTAAAGGTATCATATACTTTCTGTTTTTTATCATACAGTCCAATCTCATATGCCTGCTCCTCTCTAAATTTAGTAATTTCCCAATGATTGGTAAGATCAATATTTGAAGCAATTAATCGTTCTTCTATTTTTAATTTCTCTACTAAATATTCGTGCCACAACCCTCTGTATCTTTCAGCCAATTCGCTTCTGGTCGTCCCAATAAGTTTTAATATCTCGTTTTGGGCTTTTTCAAATTGCATCTCAGTTATCAGACTATATGTTTTCGGGAAGGTTAGCTGCTGATATTCGTAATCGGAATATTGATTTCCTTCTTCTTTCCATTTGTCGCCTTGATGAATAATTGTCAAAACATCAAATTCACTTGTATAATCGGTAACTTGAACAAAAAGTTCATAATTATCACCTTTGCTGTAATAAAATTTTTCAGTCATGTTATAGATTGTTATTGCTTACTATTTAATAAATTTCTCGGCTGCCATGTTAAAAAAATCACGGTTCAATTCTATGAAAGGGATTGGTGACTTAGGATTCTCTGCACTGAAAAGAGAGTATATTTTACTAAAAGTTGAAAATACCGTGTCTTTTGAAATTTCATTTAGCTCAATTTCTAACAATGTGCCTTTTTCAGGGATCGTCATGGTTTGGAGATCAAATTTTCTAGGGTAATCAAATGGAGAATGTGGTTTGTAAAGTTGTGATTTTCTATTTGACTCGAATTCAATTTTAAGGGAGATGTCAACAGGTTTATCCAATTGCTGGTGTATACTTTGAAGTATTGATAAAATATAAAACAATGAAGAAAATGGCTGTGAGATGTATAGCAACCAAAACTTTTGATCTCCATATTCAGCAAATTCGTATCGTACATTAGAATTAATTATTTGAAGTTTTTCATGGGTTAAATGATTGTATGCTAACTCCCTTTGGAGTGGTACTTCAAACAAAACACTTGGGTGATGGCTTATTTTATAAGATGAGTTTAAAATGTGGGGAAGCAAAATGTCATATTCATCGTTTATTATGTTTGAAGAGATCAGATTGTAAATGTCCGCATGAGAATTATCAAATAAGGAGTTTATTGATATATCAAATCTCCAATTAGCGACAGCTGACATTTGGCAGACAGTTGAATCCAGCTCGTTATTAATTAATCGTTCATTAACATTGGACTTACCTTTTTGTACAAAGGATGGTTTTTTCCCTAACGGAGGACGCTTTATTTCGGGTTCATCATAAATGATTCGAAGAAGGTTATCAAAGTCTCTATGATAAGTTTCATCATTTGTCATACTGTGAGAAATGACTGATTTAATGAAATACGGTGCGCTTGAATCAAATGATCCTTCGCGAACTATGGGAATAAATTTGTCAGTGTCATTGTTTTCATAAAACTCTTGAGACACCATTGAATACTCATAGCCCACGCCACCAATTCTATTATCGGCTTTGTGCTTATAATTTGGTGTTAAAATCAACAGAACTTTATTTGTTCGATTAACAGCTTTTTCCATGAATTGAGTCATGCCTTTACCAGCCGTCAAATCAAATCGATCTAATACAACATTAATACGATTGTCAGTTAATTCATTTGCTAGTTTTAGTACCCATTCTTTATGCTCCTCATTATCCCATGAGTAAGAGATAAAAACGGATATAATTTCGTCCTCTAAATTTGAATCAACCATTTGTTTTACTTATTCAAGCAAGATATTCATTCAATTCCTATTACAGCCATGAAAAAGGCATTTAAGCTCAAATTAAGTAGTTATACCTAGTTGGTATTACAACAATTACCTAGTTTCAAAATGACAAGGTGTCATTTTCAATCTCTTGGCACGTCCTTTGAGATTTTTCTAGCACGAACAATTTTATAATTAACCCCAAAAGTGTTCTCGAATAACTCAGAAATATCCTCCTCTACGGAATCTCTACGACAAAAAAAAGACGAGAGCTTAAAACTCCCGTCTTTAAAGGTCTTTAGACTATTGACCTGTGGTCCCACATGGGCTCGAACCATGGACCCCCTGATTATGAGTCAGGTGCTCTAACCAGCTGAGCTATAGGACCCGTTCACGATTTCTTGAAATGTCGAATTTCGTGAGCGTGCAAAGTTAGCATACTCCGCGATATTGTCAAATTAATTTTCTAAGAAGTTTAAGAGCCTATTTTACGGGTTGTAACGTTGAAATTCATCACGCTAAAATGAGTTTGTGTGTTTTTTCGGCTCATTCATTGAATCGATTTTGACAAAATATAATTCTTTAGTATCCTTGTCGTGTGGGTCGCGAAGCGAACACATACTGCTAAAACATATAAACGAAAACCAAAAATGGATCTCTACTCCCAGCGAATTGCCATTCTCGATGACGAGGAAATATTTTCTTTTTCCGTTGAACACTATCTGAACAAGGCGGGCTTCTCGAATGTCAAACGATTTGAAACTTCAGGTGAATTCTATTACCATTTGAACGAAGGATTTGTACCCGATGTTCTCCTGTTGGATCATTTTCTGAATGATGAAATCGGACTAGATATTTTAGAAAAACTCAATGAGACGCACCCTGACATGAAGGTCGTTTATCTTTCTGCTCAGAAAACAGCAGCGATTGCGGTTCGAGCGTTAAAACTTGGAGCCTTCGCGTATCAAGAAAAGAGCGTCACAGATATCAAAGAAATTATCGAATTGATTAAGTCGGATAAGCGAGTGGAGTTCCTTGCCGACACTCCGTAAACCGCGAAAGAGTTCAATTCTAGTGTAAGAACAACTTCTGGATCAACACGCCGATTGCAACAGCGATCAACAAGTAACTAAAGAGGTTTCGCAGGAGTTTTCCGGAGAAATGACGTTGTAGATATGTTCCCAGAAAGACACCGATCACGGTTAGGAGTGTGATGATTGAAACAAGCATCCAGTCAATTCCGCCGTCTTTGGCTATCTGTGGATTGAAAATATCTCCAGACAAAGCAATTGCGGATTGAATGGAGATGATGAACATTGATGTTCCAACTGCTTTTCGGATATCCATTCCCAAACGCATTAAAATGGGAACAATGATAAATCCTCCGCCTGCACCGATAAATCCACTTAGTAATCCAGTTAGCAAACCGAACAATATTACAATTGTAATAGAAGGAGTCTCCGATGAAGGTTCACGTTTTGAAAAGAGTGTTTTGAATGCCGTAAACAACATCACAGCGACAAGAAGCAGGGCAATTACAATCTCCAAAGACATCTGAATTCCAAACAACTCGAAAGATTGAGGAATTGCGGGAAGCATATAGCGTCGAATCAGGAATGCGATCGACATGCTTGGAATTAAAAAGATAAGTCCTTGTTTGAAATCAACTTGCTTCGACTTCAATCGCTGAAGCGTGCCGACACCTGATGCCACCGATACAACAATGAGTGAATACGTTGTTGCCAAAAGCATGGATGTCCCGAAAACATAATGCACCAATGGCACGGTCAAAATAGAGCCGCCTCCACCCACCAGTCCGAGTACAACGCCAATGAATAAAGAAATCAGTGCACCGAGAAAAATCATACCGCAAAAATGATTTTATGTTGAGTCAACTTACCCAATTTGGGTCGCCGTTTTACCGCGCATAACGCCCATTGTCATGACCCCAAACAAGATCGTTGCAAATACTAAGTGAGATGTTTGCACCAATCCTGGCATATCTGCGTAGGCCAACAATACACCGGAAATCAATTCGAGCGCAAGTACAATGTACAATGCGCGCACGGAAAGCAACTTTTCGCCACGTTCATTTTTCCAAGCCATTACAGAAAGTAAGATCAAGACCAACCACGAAAAGCTTCTGTGAATATAGAAAGGCATTCCCAACTGTTCTGCCCAATCTTCTCTCCCGTAGCCCATCTTGGTCAATACATCAATCGATTCTCGCACCTGCGTTCCCAAAAACATTTGATAAATCGTAATTCCAAAACAAATCCACAAAAGGTAAAGCGTCCACTTTGGAAGTTTCAGATACCCTTTCATCACAGGGCTGATTTGTCGAATAAGGTAGAGTTGCAATGCGATAATGACCAAAGCCAAGAACATGTGAACAGTGATTGTCCACGGAACCAAATTTGTCGCGACCACTATAGATCCAAACCACGCCTGAACTCCCATGAGTACAAGGTTGATGCCTGCTATTAGCAATAATTTACGCTTCCTATATTTCACGAGCATCCACAAAAAGGCAATCAGCATGGCATTTCCCGCTAGAAATCCGAACAAGCGATTTACGTATTCTGTCCACGTTTTTCGTGCGTTGAAATCTTCTTCTTTCAACACATCAGGGTCGTTCTGTAACTTCTCAGCTGTGCTTTCCATCCCCAACGAACGAAGAAATCCAGAAAATTTATCAACCTTTTTTTTCCTTCCTTCTGAATAATTTTCCTTGTAATCTGCTGGTAATTCATCTGGATTTGTTGGAGGAATCCATTGACCGAAGCATTTTGGCCAATCTGGACATCCCATTCCACTTCCCGTAATTCGAACAAAGCTTCCCGCGACAACCACTAAATAAATGAGCACGAGCGCTATCCAATTAAATCGAACGAAAGCCTTTGAAAAATTCATACTACAAATTTAATCATTCGTACCTTAGCAGGTAGTAAAATGAATGATTTGTCAACAACAACAATAATAGGATGTGGATGGCTTGGAAGAGCATTTGGTGAAGCGCTCGTCCAACAAGGGCAAAAAGTGTACGGCTCTGTTCGAAGTGAAGAAGGCTTTGAACAATTAAGTCAAGTAGGTATCCATCCCTTTCAATTGGACTTAAACGAAGCTGTTTCCATTTCGAAAGAGATAGCCGAGCAAACGAAAAATCTTGTCATCACCTTGCCTCCACTGCATCGCGATGAGCCCATGCGTTACCACTCCAAATTGGTTGCCCTACTCGAACAATTTGCGGACAACATTCCTGTCATTTTTACCAGTTCAACAGGAATTTATCCAGATAAAGAAGGTGAATACGACGAATCTTACTCCTTCTCTACTGATCAGGATTCCTCGATTCTGAACGTTGCCGAGAATGCGATTCGAGAAAATTCTAGTGCGCACATTATCTTTCGTTTAGGAGGATTAATTGGTCCAAATCGTCATCCAATTCGATACCTTCAAGGTAGAAACGAAGTGAAAAATCCGTTGGGATTGATCAACTTTGTGCACCAAGGAGATTGTGTTCGCGCCATGCTCTTAGCACTTGAAACTAAAGAGATCGCGGAAACATTTAATCTCGTTTTTCCAGACCGTCCTACACGAAAAGATTACTATTTTTCAGCAGCAAAGCATTACCAACTGGAACCGCCCACCTTCTCCAACGAAGCACCAAGTAAACGGATCATTTCTTCAGAAAAAATCAGACAACAATTTGATTTTGAGTTCAAATATCCCATCCACAACTTTCCTGAACTCCAATTCAATTAGCTTTGCTTTTCAAGAGTCCAAAGAAATTCTTTCATTTTTGGAATAACTTTTGCTTAATTCTTTCGTCTAGCAAATAGGATGACGAAGTTACTACTAGTAATATCACTGATTTTGAGCGCTTTCTTCTCGCAGGCGTCGCATATTGTAGGTGGTGATATTTACTACGATTACCTTGGGAACGACATGTATCGTTTTTACATCTCGATCTACCGTGACTGCAACTCAACAGGAGCTGCGTTCGACAATCCTCTTCCTTTGGCTGTGTACAACAACGGAGCACTCATCCAGAACATTAACATTCCCTTTCCAGGAGATCAAAACGTTCCTGTGGTTTTCAACAACCCGTGTGTGACTCCTCCGAATAACATTTGTACAGAAAACGCTATTTACGTCACCGATATATTTCTTCCTCCAGCTGTTGGAGGATACACGATTTCTTACCAACGTTGTTGTCGTGGCCCGAACATTACGAACATCACAAACCCTGATGATACGGGGTTCACCTTAACCTGTGTTGTTCCTGGAGTAAACACGAATGCATGGGTAAATAGCAGTCCGCGTTTTACGAATTACCCACCACAGCTACTCTGTAATAACGAAGATTTAATTTTCGATCACAGTGCTACGGACCCTGATGGAGATCAATTGGTTTATTCCTTGGTAACGCCAAACGCAGGAGCTGGAAGCTTTAATCCAGCACCGAACCCTGCTCCACCGCCCCCATATTCTCCCGTCAACTGGGTTGCTGGACACAGTGCGGCAACTCCACTTGGACCAGGATCAACTATCAACATCGACCCTGCAACAGGTTTACTTACGGCCTCTCCAAATTTAATCGGACTGTACGTAGTTGGAATTCGCGTGGAAGAAATTCGAAATGGTGTCGTAATTAATGCGACTACGCGTGATTTTCTGTTCCGAGTGTTCAACTGCAACTTACAACTTGAAAGCATTCTGCCTACGCAAGAACAACTTCCGACCTTTATTGATTACTGTCAAGGACTTACCGTTGATTTCGTGAATGATTCGTACGGAGGAACAAACTATGAGTGGGATTTCGGTGTTCCAGGAATCACAACAGATGTGAGCACGGCATTTGAACCTTCATACACGTATCCTGGCCCAGGAACATATCAAGCCATGTTGGTGGTAAACCCAGGGTGGCCATGTACAGATACTGCTTACATGGACATTATTGTGAACAATCCAATTACCGTTTCCTATACGGTTTCCGATGACACATTATGCATCAATGGAAATAGTTTTGACTTTGTAGCTGCCAGTACCGCCCCTGCTGGAGCAAATTACACGTGGGATTTTGGTCCAAACGCAACAAGTCCAACCACCACTGGAAACGTTGTGAATGGCGTTAACTTTAATACAACGGGACACATTCCTGTTACGGTTGAGGTTGAAAGCAATTCGTGCGTGGCGGACTACACCGACTCTATCTTCATCTTTCCAGAGCCTACAGCAGCTATTATTTTGCCTGCGGAAGTGGAATGCGGAGGGTTAACCGTTGATTTTGGAAATGGATCGACGAACTCAAACGCTTACGATTGGGATTTTGGCGTACCCGGAACAACCACAGACGTGAGTACTGACTTTGAACCTACGTTCACTTTTCCTGCAGCAGGAACATACACTGTGACTCTCGTTTCGAGTTCCAGCCCAATATGTACTTCAACGGCAACAGAAACAATCACTTTGAATGAGCCGCTGACAGTGGCATTTACGTCACAAGATTCCATGTGTATTACTGGAAATAGTTTTGATTTTGACGGTACCGTTAGTGGTCCTCCTGGCGCTGTGTTCACATGGAACTTCGGACCGGATGCTAGCATTCAAACGTCCAATGATATTGATGTAAATGGAGTAAGCTTCAATAAAACAGGTCCTATTCAAGTGACACTTACAGGTACGTTTGAGAACTGCGAAGAATCGGTGACACAAGAAATCTACTTGTACAGAGAGCCAACGATCAACTTTGGTATTGCTCCAGGATCACAATGTGCTCCTTTCAATGCGCAATTCATAAACCTTTCTGATGCTGAGACGCCCGCTTCGTACACGTGGGATTTCGGAGATGGCACAACATCCAATTTGGAAAACCCGACACATTTGTACACCACACCTGGAAACTACCCTGTGACACTAACCATGGAAACAGTTTCAGGCTGTGTGGCAACGCTTAACTTGCTGCAAGCCGATTTAGTGAATGTGCGTCCATCACCTGAAGCAGGATTCTCGCTTACACCAGATTACACCGATATCTGTAACTCAACTATTCAGTTTATTGATGAATCTGCGGGAGCAACAGAATGGTTCTACATCTTTGATGACAGCACATCGAACAGTAGTGGTGTTCCTTCTCCTATTTACACGTATCTCAATGACGGAGGACATCACCCTGTACAAATCGTAACGAATGAATTTGGTTGCAAGGACACAGCTCGAAATTACCTATTCATTGAGCCATTTACCTTGTACGCACCGAATGCATTTACACCAGACGGAGATCAATTCAACAATACATTCTTACCCATTGCCTATTTACCTGTTGTTGAGTGGAAGATGGAAATATTCAACCGTTGGGGTGAACTCGTGTACACAACAACTGACTTGTACGAAGCTTGGGATGGAACTGCACCGAATGGAAAGATGTCACCCGATGGCGTATACACATGGAAGGTAACTTACGTGAGCTGCGAACCTCTGAGTCAAGAGAAAATTCAAACTGGACATGTTTCCTTGCTGCGCTAATGCAACGCATTTCAAAACGGAAAGACTTTATTTTCGATTTACGCAAAGGAATCTCGAAGAATCATTCGAATAGAAATCACTCCAAGGTAAAGGACACTACCAACTTCGGCACTAAGTTTTGTTTCCAGTCTGGATCGGCATAATATCCATAACGGTAGAATACTCCCAAACCGATTGACGTGAAATTATTCGTTAGCATTCCATCAAAAATGAATCCTGCTTCGTAATACCCTTTATCCATGGTTTCGAATGTCCATTGATGCGCTTCTCGATTGGCAAAGTTTCCAAATCCGATCGCATGATGTAATCCAAATTTCGGTTGATTCCACTTCGCTTTCGTTTTGATCGATCGGAATGTAAACCGCAGGAATAAGTTTGCTTGCTCTGTTGTAAAAAAGCTACCGAACGGCATTGTTTCGAAGGTATTTGGCACGGAAACATTCCAGAATTGATTGGTTCCATTTCCATTGTGCGCAAAGGTCAACGGGACATCTCCAATAACCTTCATGGCTGCCAATTTCCATTGTAATTTACCCAGTGTTCCGATGTTCGCTGTATGATTGATTTCTGCGTTCAAGCGCAAATAATCCAATTCACTCTCCGCCACTCCTTTCCATCCACGTACAGCCTTGAATCTGATTTGAGGATATTTTTTTCCCAAGGAAACTTTTTGTGTTCCAATCAACATGGATTTCTCCAAAATGTTCCACGTAAACTCGACACCTGACTCAAAAACATCCAGTTCGTTCGCTTCGAGTTGTGTGTATTCGTAACCCTGAGTGAACCAAATTCGCTGGTAATTTCCAAACATCTTCAATTCAATGTTCGCTTTTATGTCCCACGAAAAAGCGAGTTCTCCTAATCGCTGACGATCCATTTGGGAGATAAAAAACTGTCGGTACAAATCATTTGAAATGAGTGAGTAGTTATCGTGGTACACCGTCCCACCTCTTTCTATCAAATCTTGCTGGTAACGCAGATCAAAACGAATCCCTTTTCTTCGATTTATATGAAAGGTGGCATTTCCTCCATACTTCCATTCCTTGTCTCGTGTTCCCCAACCGAAATAACCGCCAATTTGTATATTCTTCATGAGGTTTTGCGATGTTTCAAGGCCTAACCCAAGTCGATATCCTTCATAATTTCGGAATGTCACGAGGCGCTGAAGGTCCAAATTGATCATTTTACCCACTGGAATTTTTCCTTCTGAGAGCACTTTTAGAACGCCAATGAATCGATCAAAATTATTCGCTTCTCCAATGCTATCAATCACGCGGTAGGTTTCCTTTTCCTTGTCGGTAATCGTATATTTCCGATACTTCTCCCACTCCTCATCTTCGAGTTCGCCAGCATTTTCTGCTGTTTCCACAACAATGTTATCATTAAACCCTTTCTTATCGATCTCAGGGTTGATTTTGACCTCATCAATATACGAACTACCACGTCCAATTAAATATGCCGATTTCAGATTTGGATCTAACTCCAGTGATCGGAAATCAATCTCGGTTGTTAACTTGGAAGGAAACCATTTTTGTCCATCCACGAACGCATACTCTTGAACGATTCTCATGGAATTCCCTGTTGAATCGCCATAGGGTTCAGCGATCACTTTCTCTATCGCGTAGCCATTCGTGTTAATGTACAAATGTCCCGTCATCCCATTGAATACTTTTCCGAGCCGAGGTCGATAAAAGATGGTGAAGGTCGTGTCTTGATTGACGATGGTTGTATCTTCCAAAATGAATAGATAGCGGTTAATTCCACCACGAGCAATGGGGTTTACATATTGATTCCCGAATAAATTGAATTGGTTCTCGTAGAAATGAAACGACTGCAAGCTCTTTGCGAAAGTAGAAAACAAAGGATCAGAAATCCCCGATACCTTGTACGCTAGAATCTCTTCTTTGTCGCGGTAGGGAGGAATAAAACTTCGTTTTGATGTGCTTTCCATCAAGAAAATATGCTGATCTTCAGAAAAATCGCGCATATCAATCAAGTTGGAGTCTGTGGTTTCTTCAGGAATTTCCGCTATTGCCTCAGGATTAATATCAATTTTGAACTTGCTGTAGCTTCTGTAGGTGAATGCATCGTTTTTTACTGGGTGGTTTATTTTTCGTCGATCAATCACCTTCCGCATGATGCGATGAGCAGGGTTTTCACCAGCTACAACAACCACTTCTTCTACGTCTTGCTCTCCATACTTCATGTGCAATACGTTCCCTTTTACCTCCGACAATACATAGGTGGTATCGAGATACTGTGTGTAATTCAACTCCACTGAAGTCACCTCATCACTTAGTGAGAAATAACCATCCAAATCACTCAAAAAAGGTGTTCCAACATTTGGGGTTACTTTCACAAAAGGAATCGGTTCATTGGTTCCTTCTTCCTGTATTTGAAATGTTTGTTGCGCTAAAGTACAGAAGGCACTAACAACTGAAAGGAATAGAAGTATCGTTTTGTTCATGGTTACAAAGCTAATCGAACTGTTTGATTTTTTTGATCTTTCCAATTAAGACTGAAGAAGAAACGGAAAGTTGCATCGACAAATTGCATTTGCTCGGTTTTTTCGTACGTTGCTGATCGCGCGATTTCTCCGTACTTTTGGTGTATCGGACGAACAGCAGATCATATCAATATTTTACGGCATTTGACATTTCCTAGGATTTGGCAAAGCGTTGTATTGAAGTCGAGTTATTGGTTTTCACGTTTGCGGAAGAAGTCATTTCATAAGGGAATGCCGATTAGTTTGAGCATTGAACCCACTACGGCCTGTAATTTAGGATGTCCTGAATGTCCAAGCGGATTGAAACAGTTCACCCGTCCGACAGGAAAACTGAATCTTGATTTACATGAGAAGATGTTGGATCAAGTGAAAAAATCAGTCTTCTACATTAACTATTATTTCCAAGGAGAACCGTTTTTGCACCCGCAGTTTTTGGACTTAATTAGAAGCGCGAAGCAACGAAAAATCTATACGGCTACTTCAACGAATGCGCACTTCATCAACTCGGAAAAAGCAAAAGAAATTGTTGCTTCAGGCTTGGATCGGTTAATTATTTCCATCGATGGACTTACGCAGGAAACTTACGAGAATTATCGCGTTCATGGAAAACTGGACAAAGTGATTGAAGGAACAAAACGCCTTGTAGCAGCGAAGCAGGAAGCGCAGTCGAAAACACCTCATTTGATTTTTCAGTTTTTGGCTGTAAAACCGAACGAACATGAAATCCCTGAGGTCTTTCGTTTAGGGAAAGAAATGGGTGTGGATGAAGTTCGGATTAAAACGGCTCAACTCTACGATTACAAACACGGAAATCCACTCATGCCCGAGAACGAAACATATGCACGCTACAAGAAGAATGTGGATGGAACATACTCCCTGAAGCACAAAACAGGAAACCATTGTTGGCGTATGTGGTCTTCCTCTGTGCTAACGTGGGATGGAAAAGTCGTCCCGTGTTGTTTCGACAAAGATGCACAGCACGTATTAGGCTCATTAGAAAATGCCACGTTCAAAGAAATTTGGGACAGCTCCGCCTATCGCGGATTTCGAAATGCGGTACTGACATCACGAAATGAGATTGACATCTGTCAAAATTGCTCCGAAGGTGCGAAAGTCTGGGCGTGACTTCAACGGACTCTGTCACCAGAATATCGATTAAAACGGCAAAGTCAATCCTAAATCGAAGGCAATTATGTTTCTGAATAGGTACTCGCGAATTTCGCCTGCCACATCTCGATTAAATTCATACGATGTAAACCCAAAATCAAGCGTGTATCGAATTCCGTAGTTCAGCATTAATGATTTCCCGATGGGCGTTCGCGTTTTCAGGCCGTACATCAATTGTGCAAATCTTACAGAACCCTCCATGTTATTATCCTTGAATAACGCATCTTGATCTGCGGAAGCACCATTCGGACCACCTGAAATAGTTCCGTTATTGTATTCAACCAAGTAATTTTTCTTAGCAATAGAATTAATGGTAAATCCGACACCTATTTGGTGCACTAGTCCATTTGGAAGGAGTCCATTTCGACCACTTATTTCAATTCTTGGAAGAATCAGAATCGAATTTGTTATCAAGCTTTCATGATTCTCGATGTAGGTGTAACCATCCATTTCACTTCCATATAGTACTCTATCAGACAACCTGAAACGATCGAAGCCAAGTTCAAGAGCTAATCCTACATTCGATTCTATTGCACGCCCGATGCTCACTCTTGCTCCCGTATTGAACCATTCAGTATAAGGAGATAATGAATTCCCAGAAGGTCGTAATTCGGCTCCCCGGTTAAGGTTGGTCAACCCATAAATCAACGAAACATACGAGCTAGAAGATAGATCAATGAAGTTCTTTTTTCCGTAATATCCGTAGTTGTCTTGTGCGCTTACTGTAATAGAGAGCACGGTAAAACTGATCAATAATATAAACGTGTTTTTCATGCTCTCGAATTAATGTGTTGAACTTAAGTGTTTGAACAAACTGTACATTCTGTTCCCGATATTATGTTTCGTCAAACGCTCGTTGAAACGAAAGACATTTCCCGCTTTGAATTCACCTGAATCCAAGTCCATCAATAAAACAGTCAACCTGGTTTGATTCCCCGACATCAATTTGATTGGAATGTAGAGTGTGAGTGTAAACGGAAGTGTTGGATAAATAAGCGCTGACAGCAAAACGCCATAAATGTTAATGTCTGGCTCAAAGGTATGATCTACCACCGTGAACATCACATTTGAGGTTCCATTGTAATCGGCAATCTTTTTCAACTCTAGGTAATCAACAGGAAAAGGTGTCACATCATCCTCTTCCACAAGCTGATTGAGGAATCCAATTAGCGTAGAGCGCGCATTGTATGATTCAGTCGTTAAATTTCGCTTATCAATACTATGTGTCATTGTTCCTGCCTGATCTGCCGCTTCAACAATGGCATCAGCAAACATTCCTTCCAGTTTTTCACTTTTCACCAAATCAACGCCCTTTCTGCTGTAATCAATGGCGCGAGGCTCCACAACAATCACATCATCGGACCCAATTTTTAGCTCTTCATAGGCCTTATTCTGATAATATTTTCTACCTCTTCTCCCATTATAATCTTCTTCTGGAGGCAAATTTGATTCAACCGGAGTATAGCTTTCCAATTCTTGCAAGAACGAAGAATCTCTCACTAAATCAGCCAAGCCATAATAATAGTACTTTAAAGAATCAATGGATTCATCGATTACATCTGGCGATTCATTTGACTTGATTCGATCGTATTTCGATTTTTTCTTAGGCTCTTCAACCGGTTTTACTGATAAGGTATCATTTTCTGCCTGAATCCGCTTCAATTCTACCGAATCTGCATACTCTGCAAAGGTCATCACCGAATACTCATCTATGTCAAATTTTTCATCTTTCGCCAACAACTTTAAACTGTACGTGTACATCGCGCCGATTTCAAGATCTTCAGGGTATTGTTCATGAATATCGTAGATATGCCGCAACGCAACCGTTGTTAACGATTTTCTATTCAACTTACGAATGAAGTAATGTACTGGAGCAGACTGTCCTTCCAAATCACGATTACTTAGAATGGTTTTATTCACTCGTGACAGCGATTCGTACTGATACAAACCAAGCCAGGAGTGCATTTTCATGCGTTGTAAAAAGATTGATTCTGGAAATTCACGCTCCAACAAATAAATGGAATAGAGCGCATTACCAAATGCTGCTTGGGCAACATCCGTTCGAACAGATTCGAATCGGGCAATGTTTCGCAATTCATAAAAGCGTGCATCTCCCTCTGAGTTTACAGTGGTTCCCCACGACTTTTTGACACCATCTATCTCTTTTTGTACTGCTTCTTTACGCTTGGAAACATTTGGGTGCGAACTATTGGAGTCATCCTCATCTGGATCTGCTGTGATCTCATACTCCTTGGTTGGAAATAAAAACTCTGGCAAAAACAATTGATCCGTTGCGAAATAGTCTAGATCGATTGGAACTTCATCAAATGGCAAATAAGAATAAAGCAAAACATCGAAAGTCGTAAGGATCTCCTCTTTTGCATAACCTGCCTTTCGATACATGTCTACCGCGAGTTCATCTGCTGAGAATTCTTTGTCTTTGGAATAAACGCTCATTCGATCGACCCAATCACGACCGTATCGATTATTCTTCTTCCACGTAAATGTTTCTACCACGTGTTTTTCAGTATAGTGAGAGATTTCATGCGCCAAAATGTACGCAAGTTGAGCTTCACTCGACAATTGACTGATCAATCCTGTTGTGACAAAAATGATTCCTTGATCGGTAGAAAACGCGTTCGTTGCATTCAACTTCAAGGTGTAAAAACGCAATTTTGAGCGTAAATCGGGATTCCCCTTCAACAACTTATCGCCAATGGACGAAACGTAATTGGAAAGATCATCACCGTAAACCACCAGCCCTGAGTGCAACAACTCATCGATGGCATATCCCGTTTGTTCGAGAAACTCACGTTGCTCCATAGCGGAACCAATTTCCGTCCGACGTTCGGTCATTCCTTCCTCGATTTTTTTAGATGTTAAATCGGAAAAATCAGCTGGAACATCACCTTTGGATTGGAGGGTCTGGTAGTTGTTAAAGTCGATTTGGGAGTACGCATTAATCCCAACAAATAATGGGAGTAAAAAGGATAGGAAGTGTTTCATTTAATCGTATTACATGCCAAATCTACGAAATTGCAGGCGTTTTTCGCATAAATGGGTTTCACTCATCTATTTTGCCCTGCTATAAAAGCGGCATTCTGATAACTATTTAGGAGCCCCCACAAAAAAAGCCCAACGCTTTCGCATCGGGCTTGAATATTTATCTATGAAGGAATATTATTCTTCCTCGTCTTCCAAAATTCTCTTTGGGCGCAATTTTTCTAGTGCTCCCAATGTTACCCAATACGGAACTGCAAATCCCATAAGGAAAACCAATAGCCAGAATGCCATTCCGCCAATAAAAAGGAACAATACTAATCCGAATACACTCATCTCAATAATTTTTGTGTTTGCTTAACGCCGCTAAATTAATGAAATTATTTAATAAGATAAGCCCCAAATTAAATTTGATTTACATCCTGTTTATTTTTTTTCATTTACGGAAAGTTGATCAGGAATTAACGGGTTATTTGGAAGCGGTTTGACGAAAAAATCGCACCTTTACAAGTGAAATACTATCAGGTTAAACAATAACATACATATGGAATATCGTATCGAAAAAGATACTATCGGCGAGGTAAAGGTTCCTGCTGATAAATACTGGGGAGCACAAACAGAGCGCTCACGTAATAACTTTAAAATTGGGCCTGCGGCGTCTATGCCTCTTGAAATCGTTCATGCATTCGCCTACCTAAAAAAAGCAGCTGCACATGCAAATTGTGAGTTGGGTGTTTTGGAAGAAGAAAAAAGAGACCTTATTTCACAAGCAGCCGATGAAATCATTGCTGGAAAATTGAATGATCAGTTTCCGTTGGTGATTTGGCAAACAGGTTCTGGTACGCAAAGTAACATGAACGTAAATGAAGTAATTGCTAATCGTGCGCATGTCTTGGCTGGAAACACTTTGGGAGATGGTGGAAAAACAATCGCTCCAAACGACGATGTCAACAAATCACAATCAAGTAACGACACCTTCCCTACGGGAATGCACATTGCTTGCTACAAGAAAATCATTGAAACGACAATTCCAGGAGTTGAGCAATTACGCGACACACTTCAAGCTAAATCGGAAGCGTTTAAAGATGTAGTGAAAATTGGTCGTACACACTTGATGGATGCCACACCTCTAACACTTGGTCAAGAATTTTCAGGATACGTTTCTCAATTGAATCATGGATTGAAAGCCTTGAAAAACACACTTGCTCACTTGTCTGAATTGGCATTGGGTGGTACAGCTGTTGGAACGGGGTTGAACACACCAAAAGGATACGACGTATTGGTAGCAAAGAAGATTGCGGAGTTCACGGGACTTCCTTTCATCACAGCAGAAAATAAATTCGAAGCGCTTGCAGCTCACGATGCTATTGTAGAAACGCACGGAGCATTGAAACAACTTGCTGTTTCGTTGAATAAAATTGCGAATGATATTCGTTTGATGGCATCTGGACCTCGCTCAGGAATTGGTGAAATTACCATTCCAGCAAACGAGCCTGGATCATCTATCATGCCTGGAAAGGTAAACCCAACACAAGCCGAAGCAATCACAATGGTGTGCGCTCAGGTAATGGGGAACGATGTAGCCGTTACAGTTGGAGGAACGCAAGGACACTACGAGTTGAATGTATTCAAACCAATGATGGCTGCCAACTTGCTTCAAAGTGCACAACTTATTGGTGATGCATGTGTTTCTTTCGATGAAAACTGTGCACAAGGAATTGAGCCAAATCATAAACGCATTCAAGAATTGTTGAACAACTCATTGATGTTGGTAACAGCCTTGAACACAAAAATTGGGTACTACAAAGCAGCAGAAATCGCAAATACTGCGCATGAAAACGGAACAACACTTCGCGAAGAAGCTGTTCGTTTGGGATATGTTCCTGCGGAAGAGTACGACAATTGGGTAGATCCTAAAAAAATGATCGGAAGTTTGGATTAATCGAATTCAACCAAAGATTCTAGAATTCAATAAATGAGGCGTTCTTTTGAACGCCTTTTTTCGTATATTGTGAGGAAGAATGCGCTGAAGAGTGTGTTTTTTTTGATCTAACCATCAAAATAGACCCTTTGAAACTGCTATTAACATTTCGAGATAAGAAATACTAAAGCTATGATTACGTTTGATTTAGTCGAAGCAAAACGGAACTTACACTGCCTTAGAAGCAATGGTCCAAATGCCAAAAGATGCCAGAAAGATTTTGCTACCAGAGTGGAATCAATTGCACGAAAAACGCAGCAACATTTACCTTTTACCTTACTTCATAAGGGACAAAGTAGTGCAGGTCCAGATTTCGTTTCATCATCAAACGCAAAACCAAGCTCGACTACGGTTGAAAAGTTGATCTATCCAACCAAATTCATGAGCAACTCCTACCTAGCGTGGGATTTGAAATTTACCCTCACTACAGGAATTCAGGTCGGTGCGTTTACAGGTGATATCATCAACCGATCAGAAGCGAAAGAATACGCACGACAATTTGTAGAAAAATTCATGAGCCAGGAAGGCGGTTTTTGGATTGATGATGGTGGACTTTCAGACGCGATTAAAAAATCAAGCGAAGGAAAAAAACTGATTCGGGACATCATTAGTACGTTCAAAGAAAACATGATTCTCCACAAAGGTGATTTCACCAAGTGTTCGCTAGAAGGAGCACAAATTACATCTCCAAGCTTTTCATGGAGTTCTAGTCCAACATTGAAAATTCTGGTTGGAGGAACACAAGAGTTACATGTTGAACTTACATACATCACGTACGACATCACAAAAAATACCTGGAAAGCACGTATAGACGTAGAAATCAAAGATGATTTTGGTGTAACAGAAAGTGATATCACAGATGCCTCTCCATCTGCCATGATGGGTGTAGGAGGATTGATGGATATGTGGGTGTTGCAACGTCAGCGCGGACAAAAACCGTTCACGAGCGTATTCAACTTTTCTTTCTTGTGTAACGGCGATTATTAAACTTTTCACAACCTTTCTTACCGCAAGGTAAAACGATCATTTTACGGAATACCCGTTATGGGTACGGTCATCTTATTGACCAAAATCACCATTCACAAACCGTAATTGCACCTCGCAAATTCGAGTAATATTCGTGATTCTATATTCAATAATTTCGAGTTTAAATACGACGAAACGATGAATATTAAAATTGCGGTTAGCACATTATTCTTCTTGATTGGATACTTCACAATTGCGCAAGAGGACACGACTTTTCCCAATGAATCGTACCCATATGGTTTTGGATTATTAAACAACAAAGTCGTTTTTGCAGCTTCAGATGCCAACGGAAACAACAATATTTGGGAATACGATGGCGTCAACGCTCCTGTTATGGTGACTAATTATACTGTATCGAATTATTCCAACCAATTACTTATCCGCAGTATCATTGATGATGAATTATATTTTTGGGCAGATGAAGGTTCGAACTTAGGTCGAGAATTGTACCGATACGATGGAATAAATGCTCCAATCATGCTCGACGAAGTATCGCCAGGTCCTTTATCATCATCGAGCCAAAGTCAATCAGATGTAGTCGCATTCGATGGATACATTTACACTGGAGCGAACGACTGGGTTATCGGAGGTCCATTCGGACGAGGTGAACTTTATCGCTTTCCATCTTGCGCGTCATTCACTGTGACGATTAGTCAAAATAATGGTGTACTTGAAGCCGATCCTGGATATGTAAGTTATCAGTGGTATGATGCCAATGGTCCAATCTCAGGAGAAACCAGTAATAATTTCACCTTCAGCACAAATGGAACGTATTACTGCGAAATTCTTAACTCCAACAATTGCAGCGCTGTCTCCAATTCAATCACAGTTATGGATGCTGGTATAGAAACATCAAGTATTTCCACTATTCGTGTGTATCCAAATCCAACACAAGGATCGATAACAATTGAAAGCGACACTCCAATTGAATCAGTTGTGATTCAATCAACAGCGGGCAAAGTTCTCGGCATCTTTCATGAAACGACAATCGACCTAAGCCATCTTAGCCGGGGCGTGTACATTGCGCAAATAACCTCAAACGGAACAACTACTATCCGTCGAATCGTGAAACAATAGGCAAACAATTAATACAAAGAGACCGACCTGAATAGCTAATCGGTCGGTCTCTTTATAGGAATGACAGATGTATACTATTTCTAGTATAATGTAAAAGTGATCGGCAAACGCGCTCTGCTTCGAACAGTCTTCCCATTCGATTGGGCAGGAATCCATTTTGGCATTAATCGGATAATACGAACTGCTTCTTTGTCCATTGTTTGAGAAATTCCCCGAATCACCTCGATGCTCGTTAAGCTTCCATCTTTTTCTACAACAAATGCGACATACACTCTCCCTTGAATTTCGTTTTCTCTGTCGACTTCTGGGTAGTGAAGATTGTCCTGAATGAACTTTATCATGTTCTTATTATCCGTGGGAGTATCCCCTGGGTACGTCGCTTCCACATCTGGAAATTGAATGACTTCTGGTTCTTTAAGCTTTCTCTCTGGGAGTGGAGGTGGTGGAGGTGGCATGATGGGTTTGATTGGATCTGGCATTGGCTCAGGATAAGGCTCAGGCATAGGTCCCGGCGGAATCGGATCCACGGGAGGAATGGGTTCGGGAGGTGGAGACAACTTCGCTGCTACAGGCTCCACATCGGTCGTATCGGCAACTAAAGCATCTTCCTCTTCGAGATCCTTCACTTCTACTATTTCCCTATTTTCCTTAGATTCATCTTTCTCTATTCGTGGCTCTGTGCAGGATGTTACGAACATCAAACTCACCAACAGAAAAGAAAACAATTGTCCTATTTTTTTCATAAATATTAGTGTAAATCAAAATTAATGGGCAGTCGTAACCTTGCTGCAACAACCTTGCCGTTATGTTTCGCTGGAATCCATTTCGGCATGGCTCGAACTACGCGCAAAGCTTCTTCATTGAGTTCTTTGGATATTCCTCCGCGCATCACTTCAGCATGCGTTACACAACCATCTTTTTCAACGAGAAACGTAACGTAAACTCGTCCTTGGTAACAACCGATTGGATTAGGATACTTCAAGTTTTCTGCAATGAAGGTTTTCATTTCATGGACTCCGCCAGGGTATTTCGCTTCGCTATCTGGAAAATCATAAACACCGTATTCATCTGGCACTTGAGTTAAATCCGACGGTGACAAAGGTGGAATACACCTCATACGAACTGTTTTTTTCGATCTTGGATAAGTTGATAAAATGTTGACATGAGCAGCTTCATCATGCCCACTCGTATATATTTCAAGCGGCGGAAATTCTCTGCAAACCTCATTCTCCATCTTCCCCAAGGACGAAGAAGGACTCGTTCTCTCGATATCAACTGACACTTGAACATTTGTTGAATCTTTGAATTCTTCTTCAGCATCAAATTCAATCTCCTCCACCTCTACCCGATTTTTCATTTCTTCATCCGAAAGTTCATGGGTTTCACCTTCCGTTTTAGGAACACCCACACAGCTTTGTCCAAGCAGAAACACGCCGAACATCAGTAGTATGTATTTCATATTAAGTAGATTTAGGTAAGAACAGAAGCGACCACCCATTGGCAGTCGCTTCCGTGCTATTCAGCACGAATTTATTTTAGTTCTGTAGAACAAATACGATCGGCATACGCACGCGCGTACGAACCACACCGTACTTATCTTCTCCAGGTTTCCACTTAGGGAACGTTTTAATAATTCGAACTGCTTCGCGATCAAGCGTTTCAGATACTCCTCTTTCTGTCTTTACATTAGTAATTGAACCATCTTTCTCCACTACGAATGACACGTAAACTCTTCCCTGAACACCCAATTCTCGATCAATCTCTGGGTATTTCTGAACAGAAACAATTTTTTCCATCATCGCCTGACGTCCTCCTATGTATTGTGCATCCTTTTCTGGAATCACAATCGGGTCCATTGCCGTAATTTTTACTTTTCCTCCAGGCAGACCAAATCCAAAACCTCCGGGGCCATCTGGCAACTTGGGACCAACTTTACCATTGTTTTTTGCTGTGGTCAATTCAGATACGGCCGTTTGACTCCCCAAGTTTTGCTGTTGGTTCTGTTGCTGATCTTGTTGAGGTTGTTCAGGCTGCTTCGGACGTTCAATTACAGGTTCAGGCTCCTTTTCTGATACATCAAACGTGATGTTTTCTTCTACTGCTACGGCTAGCTTTTCATCCTTAACAATTGTTTTCTCCGAATAGGTAAAAGCTGCAAGCGTAAACGAGCTTGCTACTAAAAGTCCAACATTGAAGATGGCCACTCTTTTGCGTTCCATGTCCACCTTCGGATTTTTCTTTGCGATCATAATTAATAATTTAAAGTTATGACCTAAAACGCCCAAATTATATGCCAAGGAACTGGCGCTGAGAGCTCAACTAGCTACTTGTTAAAATCTGTTAATGAAGTGAACGGTATGTTGAGTGAACGGTTCTACTAACCCGTGAACTGTTTGAGAAAAAACCTTGAATTTTCTATTTAGGAAGGGAATTTGATCAAAAAAAGAACCTCTAATTCCAGGTTTCCACCCCGTTTTATTTACAGAAACATCATTTTATCTTTAACAGAAGATAACAATTGAGCCAACAAAATCAGTACTTTCGCAAAGATGGCGAAGCAAAAGAAATATACGCTTGCTTTTGAGCAAACTTTTGATTTCGATATGATCGGAATTTGTTCACATCACAGCGACTACCGATTGGCATGGGGCATCAACGAATGTCTTGCAATTCAGCTCAGTCGTTGTGAGGAAAATTATATTATAACAAATAGAAAAGGAGAAACTGTCTCATCACATTCTATGTATGAGTTCACCGATGAAGAAAACCGTTTGGATTATTTCCTTGTTAAAAACAAAATGCACGGAAATTATCTCATTCCAGAAAAACCTTCCATCGACTATTTTCTTTTCTTATGTGACAACTACGCCATCAACATTGAACAATTAGTGAAGCAGTTAAAAACGATCAAAAGTGTTCTGGGAGTCTATCTTTTTGAACCTGAAGAAATCGATTCTGCTGAGAATTTAGTATTTAGATAAATATGAAAAGAACGAAAATAGTTGCAACACTTGGACCTGCATCCAGCAACAAAGAAGTATTGAAGCAAATGCTCCTCGAAGGAGTAAACGTTTGTCGATTGAATTTTTCACATGGAAGTCATGAGGATCATAGTGCTGTAATTGAAACTATTCGCGAGCTCAATGATGAGTTAGGAATGAACACTGCAATTCTTGCCGATTTACAAGGACCAAAAATCCGTACTGGTGTGATGAAAGATAACGGTGTAGAATTGATAAATGGTTCAACCGTAACCATCGTTACCGAAGACATCGAAGGGACAGCGGAAAAATTCTCCATCAATTACAAGCAGCTTCCAAAAGACAGCTCTGCGGGTGAGTTTATTTTGCTCGACGATGGAAAACTCAAACTCGAAGTAATTTCGACAACCGATACCGAAATCGCTGCGAAGGTATTGCACGGTGGTATTTTATCTTCTAAAAAAGGAGTTAACCTTCCGAATACGAAGATTTCGCTTCCATGTTTGACCGAAAAAGATTTGGTGGATTTAGAGTTTGCCTTAACAAACAATGTAGATTGGGTTGGATTATCATTCGTGCGCTCGGCCAGAGACATCATTGAGTTGAAACACATCATCCAAACGCGTAAGTGTAAAGCAAAAGTTGTGGCTAAAATCGAAAAGCCAGAAGCGATTGACGATATTGATGATATCATCCGCGCAAGTGATGCCTTGATGGTTGCCCGTGGAGATTTAGGAGTAGAAATTCCTTACCAAAACGTTCCATTGATTCAAAAAATGCTGATCAGTAAAGGACGATCTCATTCAAAACCGGTGATTGTTGCTACGCAAATGATGGAAAGCATGATTACTAGCATTTCTCCGACACGTGCGGAAGTGAACGATGTAGCCAATGCTGTTCTCGATGGTGCTGACGCCGTAATGCTTTCTGCTGAAACATCTGTTGGGAAATTCCCTGTGGAAGTGATTCGTACCATGACCAACATTGTGAAGAAAATGGAAACACACGATGGATTGTACAATAAAGAAGAACTTCCTGAGAAGAATCAATCTCGATTCATCACCGACAGTATTTGTTTCAACGCATGCCGATTATCGCGCCGCGTAGAATCAAAAGCCATTCTCACAATGTCGTTCTCTGGTTATACAGCATACAAGATTGCCTCACAACGGCCACGTGCAGATATCTTTGTTTTCACGAGTAACCGACAAATTTTGACTCAACTTAATTTGATTTGGGGAGTGAAAGGATTCTACTACGACAAAACGGTGAGTACCGATCATACCATTGCCGACATTAAGTACCTATTGAAGAAACAAGGTGTACTAAATAGTGGAGATCTCGTTATTAATATTGCATCCATGCCAATTGAAGAGCATGGTAACTCTAACATGTTAAAGTTGAGTTACGTGGAATAATTCCGCAACAATTAATTGATAGACAGGGAATCTTGTCCTATTTTTGTTGTCATACATAAATATATAGTGTAGTATGAAAGTATTTCTAGCGTGCTTAGTCACTCTTGGAACTTTTTTGACTGAAACGACCTTTGCACAAGTACAATGTGCCGTAGATGTTCAAATTAACGAAGGAGATGCAATCACAATGTGCGAAACAAGTCCAACAACCATTTCTGGTACGAACGGGTTTGTAAATTACGCGTGGACAGGACCTGAAACTCAGGTTAGTCAGACAATCACTCCTAACTTTTCTGGACAATACGTGTTAAGTGCCCTTGACGGAACAGGTTGTGTTTCAACTGATACAATAATGGTAACCATCGTATCAATTCCGACTGAGACGATTATTTCATCCGAAGGAAATCCTATTTGCTCTGGTGCAGGAACCACGCTTAGTTTGCCGAATTCTTACACAACTTACAATTGGACGGGTGGTGTCACTACCCCAACATTTTTCGCATCTGGACCGGGAACATACGATGTTACCTATGCCGATGATAACGGGTGTTCGGGTTCTTCATCCATCACACTGACTGAGGCTCAATTTACCTTAACAGGAAGCGAAAGTTCGCTGTGTACAGGTGGAGCCATTACCTTAACCGCATCTGGAGGAACTTCTTATGTATGGTCAACAGGAGAAACAAGCAGTACAATTGTCGTGAATCCTTCGAATACAACTTTGTATTCAGTTGTGATTTCATCTGGATCTTGTTCACAAACACTTTCTACCACAGTAGAACCAGGAGAACAACAAACTAGCTCCCTACCCGATACATTGTATGTGGGTGCAGGAGATGCGCAATACGTAGCAGGCCCTGAAGGATTTCAATCGTATGTTTGGTCACCGACAGATCAAATCAACAACCCGTTTGGTTCAGGCGTTACGTTTATCGGAACAACATCGCAAACATTAGTCGTAGAGGCAACACATGCCGACGGATGTGTAATTACCGATAGCGTTGTGATGATCGTTGTAGATTTGACCATTCCGAATGGCTTCTCGCCAAACTCGGATGGAAAAAATGATCTATTCAGAATCCCTGAACTCGATCAATACCCTGGTGCGTTATCCGTTTGGAATCGTTGGGGTGATCTTGTACTTGATGATCCAAGCTACAAAAATACGTGGGACGGAACTTGCCAAACATCAGCATGCCTTGGCTCAGGAGACTTACCACAAGGAACCTATTTTTACCAAGTCGACGTTGAAGGCATCACCTTCACAGGATACATTACACTAAAACGATAAATATGCGCGCGAAATTAACCCTACTGATTTGTGTGCTTTCCGTTTCGATTTCATTCGGACAAAACACTCCTCGATTTTCACAATTTAACTTCGCCCAAGGCGTAAACAATCCAGCTGCACTTGCCATTGATTCAAAAATCATGGTAGACATGGTGATGCGCAGTCAATGGTTCGGTTTGGAAGGAGCTCCAACAACAGGTGCGTTGAATGCTCAGTTTGAGCTTTACCACGACATGGCAGCAGGTCTCAATGTTTCGTATGACCTTATCGGTGTTAATCATGCTACGCACATTTCTGGACAATACGCCTACCGCGCCTATTTTGAAAATGACAACGCCCTTATTTTTGGTATGAGTTTAGGTATTGATCAGCGCGTGAATGACTTACCGAGTTCAAAACTTATTGATGATTTCGATCCTGCTTTTGCGAATCGTTATTCAAAAATGCACTTCAATGCAGGTTTTGGAATGTATTATTTTTCACCGAAGTTTTACATCGGTGCGAGTATTCCTCAGTTGTTCCAAAGCATAGAGAAAGGTCCCGAGTCAGGATTCAGTCCTCCGTTGTGGCATTACTACATGACGACGGGATTCTACTTGGATGTTAACGACAACTACCGATTGAATCCAAACATTCAGGTGAAAGCAGCACTTAACACGCCTATTCAAGGAGACATTATTTTGCGCAACACCTTCATGAATGCATGGAGTTTGAATGTAGGGTACCGTACGGAGAATTCCTTGATTGGTGGATTCGACTTCCTCATTGGAGGGCGTTTCAGAATGGGATATGCTATCAACTATGACTTGGGTAAATTGAGTAAAGCCCGCGGACTTTCTCACGAAATCTATGCAGGAATTGGTTTGCCGTACCACAACAGTCGTGAAAACTTTTCGCAACGAAAGTACCTGAACCGAAAAGCATCTCACAAACGCGATTTCCACAAAGGATACAAGCAACGTCGTTGGTACCGCAGATAGGCATTTGAGCGCCTATCCTCCTGAATTCGAATCAAAGAATTTAGCATATCAATAATCTTACTGTAAACTTCTTTATTTACAGAAACGAACACCGTATATTTGCATCTCAAATTTTACGTTAGTTCGTTATGAATAAATTCTCTAAAAGACACATTGGACCAAACGAGATGGAGCGCGCAGAAATGCTCTCCAAAATTGGTGTTTCATCCATCGATGAACTCGTTGACAAGACGATTCCTGCTCACATTCGTTTGAATCGTGAATTGACTATCAGCGAAGCAATGACCGAGCAAGAATACTTGAATCACATCGAAGAGCTTGCAGCTAAAAATAAGTTGTTTAAGTCCTTCATTGGAATGGGGTACTACGAAACGACTGTTCCTTCCGTGATTTTGCGTAACGTACTTGAAAATCCAGGTTGGTACACGGCATATACGCCCTACCAAGCTGAAATTTCTCAAGGAAGATTGGAAGCACTCTTGAACTTCCAAACAATGGTATTGGATTTAACAGGAATGGAAATTGCCAATGCTTCACTTCTTGATGAAGGTACTGCAGCAGCTGAAGCGATGATCATGTTCTTCAACTCTCGATCGCGTGCTCAGGTGAAAGCAGGTGTTAGCAAATTCTTTATCTCGAAACATGCATTCCCGCAAACGATTGATGTCGTAAAAGGAAAAGCTGAAAACTTGGGAATTGAATTGGTCATTGGCGAGCCAACAGAATTTGAAGGAGACGACTCATTCTTTGGTGCGATTATCCAATACCCAGACATGAATGGTCGTGTAAAAAACATCGATATTTTCATTAAACGACTCTCTGCTCACGGAATTCCCGTAGCTGTTGGAGCTGATATCCTTTCACTTGTGCTTTTGGCTTCGCCAGGTTCACTAGGTGCTGATGTTGTATTCGGAACAACACAACGTTTTGGTGTTCCAATGGGATACGGAGGACCACACGCTGCTTATTTCGCAGCAAAAGAAAGTTACAAACGCAACATGCCGGGTCGAATTATTGGTGTCTCAAAAGACGATGACGATAACATTGCTCTTCGCATGGCCTTGCAAACACGTGAACAACATATCAAGCGAGGAAAAGCAACATCAAATATTTGTACTGCACAAGCGCTACTAGCTGTAATGGCAAGTATGTATGCGGTTTACCATGGTCCTGACGGAATGAAATTCATCGCGAAACACGTTCATTCACTTGCTGCAAAAACAGCTGAAGGACTGAAGGAAATGGGTATTGAGATTGGTTCAGACGACTATTTCGATACAATTTGGGTGAAAAATGTTTCATGTTCAGCCGTTCAATCGGCAGCAGAAGAGCACGAAATGAACTTCCATTACATCGACGATTCTCAATTAACAATTAGCTTCGGAGAACCACACACGAATAAAGATGTTGAGACAATACTCTCGATTTTTGCAAGTGTACATGGGAAAGACGTGGTTGAAATCACACCAGAACCTTCTTTCTCTTTGGTAAATGCGTTCCTTCGATCAGATGATATTTTGACACACGAAACATTCAATCGTTATCATTCAGAATCAAAAATGATGCGTTATTTGAAACGATTGGAAAACAAAGATCTTTCACTTGTTCACAGCATGATTCCACTTGGATCGTGTACCATGAAGTTGAATGCTGCAACAGAGTTGATTCCGATTACAAATCCACAATTCTCGAAAATGCACCCATTCTCTCCTGTAAACCAGGCTGAAGGATATCACGAGATGTTTAAAGAGTTGGAAAAAGACCTTTGTGAGTCAACAGGATTTGCAGCGATGTCGCTTCAACCGAACTCTGGAGCACAAGGAGAGTACGCAGGTTTGATGGTGATTAAAGCTTATCACGAATCGCGCGGAGATCACCAACGAAAAATCATTATCATTCCATCTTCTGCGCACGGAACCAACCCTGCATCTGCAGTAATGGCTGGATTTGAAGTGGTCGTAACAGGATGTGATGAAAATGGAAACATCGACATCGAAGAACTACGCGATAAAGCAACTGAATTAAAAGATACTTTGGCCGGATTGATGGTAACGTATCCTTCAACGCACGGAGTGTATGAAGAAGGAATTCGAGACATCACTTCAATCATTCATGACAATGGCGGACAAGTATATATGGATGGTGCCAACATGAACGCTCAAGTTGGATTAACCAATCCAGGAAACATTGGAGCTGATGTTTGTCACTTGAACTTACACAAAACATTCGCGATTCCTCACGGAGGTGGAGGACCTGGAATGGGACCAATTGGCGTAGCCGAGCATTTGGCTCCTTTCTTACCAGGATCACCACTTATTCCATCTGGTGGAGATAACGCCATTCATGCTGTTTCTTCTGCACCTTACGGAAGCGCATTGATTCTTTTGATCTCTTACGCCTACATCAAAATGTTAGGAGCGAAAGGATTGAGAGAGTCGACAGAGGCTGCGATTTTGAATGCAAACTACATTGCTGCGCAACTCGAAGGACACTACGACGTGTTGTACACAGGTAAAAATGGAACTGTTGCCCACGAAATGATTGTTGATTGCCGAAACTTCAAGAAAACGGCAGGAGTTGAAGTCGCTGATATCGCTAAGCGTTTGATTGACTACGGATTCCACGCACCAACCGTATCTTTCCCTGTAGCAGGAACATTGATGATTGAGCCAACGGAAAGTGAGGATAAAGAAGAATTGGATCGTTTTATCGAAGCAATGATCTCTATCCGTGCTGAAATCAAGGAAATTGAAAACGGTCATGCAGACAAGGAAAACAACTTGTTGAAAAATGCACCGCACACAGCTGATTGCATCATTAATCAAAACTGGAACTATCCATACTCTCCACAAGAGGCGGCATTCCCTGTTTCTTACTTGAAAGAATGGAAATACTGGGTTCCTGTTCGTCGAATTGACAATGCATTTGGCGATCGTAACTTGATCTGCTCTTGTCCAAGTGTTGAGAGCTACGTAGAACAATAAAATTGATTCAAAGTACATACAACCCCGATTCTTCTGGAGTCGGGGTTTCTTTTTTTTGAGGTGCAAAAATTCACTAACTTTAAGCTATGAAAACACTTTTTGGTTTACTTCTTTGTTTCGCCACTTATCAAGCATCTGCTCAGGCATTCAGCTTTCAAGATACCACGACAACACTTGTAAAAACGACGGATCAGTCACCGGCACATTGGTACTTGGAAATTTTTAATGATATTTCAATTGATACTACCTTGCGTTGGAAAGCCGTGTTCGATCCTTCGATGCCTGCGCAGTGGGTGATCACTTTTGATGATCAAAACAACTTTTACAACCCAGTGAACGATGGCGATAGTGCCGATTTCACCTTGTACGCGAATCCTTCATTTCCACAAAAACTGATTATTGGCGCTATTCTGAACAATACCGCAGGAACTGCTTCTGTCTATTTTGACATTTATGATCCTGCTGACCCAAGCTATGTGCAAACAATTGAGTACCGTTTCATTATTTCCATGGGAAGTGGAACTTGGGGAACAGAAGAGCTATCGGAAGAAGAAAAATGGTTCACCCAAAGCGGACGGAGCTTTTCATTTTCGGACGAATACAATTCGAATGAAGTGGTTGTGTACGACCTGAATGGAAGCCGTGTATTTTCTCAATCGATTGAATCGAACACTTTAGAAATTCCAGAAACAATCGGAACGGGTGTTTATTTCATCACCATGAAATCCGAACATACCTTCTATTCTACCCGTGTTATTCTCTGAAAACCGATCACACAAAATCGGGAATAGTTCTCAAGAGTTTCCTTATCTTAGACTAAAGTGAAGTTGTATGCGCTACGCCTTATTTCTTTTCCTCTTTTTGAGTTGGGGAACCACCTTCTCTCAAGACCTTCATTCCTTAAAAGAACTGAAGCCGGATACGGATTTTGAAAACATTCACGTTCAAAAAATCGCTGAGGATTCTTTGCAGAGCACCTTTGTTATTTGGATCAAGCAAAGCGTTTCCGAACATTATCATGCAGAGCACACAGAGAATATTGTGGTAATTGCAGGAAAAGCCACCATGACACTCGGCGACTCCACTTTTACAATTCGAGCAGGTGATCATTTGACAATCCCAAAAGGAACGCCGCATTCGGTTACGAAAGTCTTCGGACGTAAACCCTTGCAGGTACTTTCCATTCAGTCGCCCAAGTTCGATGGATCTGACAGAATTTTTACAAAAAAATAAACACGATGATTATTTCAACCACACCCACCATTCCCAATAGAGAAATCACAGAAGTGTTGGGAATTTCCCGAGGAAGCACTGTTCGCGCACGAAATGTAGGGCGCGATATTTTTGCTGGTTTCAAAAACCTCGTTGGAGGAGAAATTAACGAGTACACAAAATTACAGGCTCAATCGCGCGAGCAGGCATTACAACGTATGACCGCAGACGCGGAAAAACTAGGCGCAGATGCCATTGTAAATGTTCGCTTTACCACCAGTATGATTATGCAAGGAGCTTCAGAAATTTTGGCCTACGGAACGGCTGTAAAACTATCATAATATGAGTTCTTACGATATAGGCTATGCGATTGGAAGTATACTTCCGTTTTTATTCGTTGCAGGAGGATTTGCGCTGTTCGTTTATTTGATGATTAAACGTTCGAAGGAGCGTGAAAATGAAACTTTTGAAGATCGCGACAATTAACAGACCGATTCTAGTGTGCGTTGAAGTTGGTGAAAATGTCGCTCGTTGTGACATAAAATGAACTCGCAGGCTTCACTGGCATTGAAGCGAACAATTGGTCCGATGGCAGAATTGAATCGAATAGAAGCCACATTTTTGAAACGCGTTTGTTCGATCCACTCAAGTAATTGGCTGAGTGAATGATCCATTTCTTTTAACAAATTATCGACTTGTGAAGCATCCAGCTCGCTTGGATCTAACATGGGTTTAAATTGCTTGGAAGTTTTCATTTTAAAGCGAATTTCACCATCGATTGGAGGAAAGCGTTTGATTAGAAAGGAAGGAATTCGTTTCGTTTTGAGCGCATCGACTTCGGTATTTATCGTTTTCAACTTTGATAGTGCGCCATCTAATTTCTCCGTGTATATTTCTTGCGCTACCATCATGTGTTTTAAAACTTCTGCTCCGCACCATGCTTTCTCATTCGGGCGAATGGTAAACAGTGTGGAATTTTTCTGCTTTAGCGCTTCCAATTGATTTCTTAATAGGTTAACACGCTGAATTTGGTGGGTGGGTTTGATGTGAACTCTCATGATGCTATTGTTTTCTTTTGTATTGCTTACCACAAAAATCCAACTATGTCATCACGTAGCTATTGATCTACATCAAGATTTTTAAGTGTCTCCGAGTTCGCGTGAAATAGATCTCTTTCACGTATCCATTTTACTCCTTTCTCAATCGGCTAAACGTTTCAGGAGTCATGTTTAAATAGGAAGCGAGGTATTTTTGAGGAATGGTTCGCAAGAGAGGTGGACACCGCTCCATGAACAACTGGTACCGTTCCTTTGCCGAGAGTGTAATGAGTTCAACTTCTCGCTGCACTCTTCCTAGCAATAATTGCTGATGCACCAATCGTCCCCACCGATCGAACTCAGGAAATTGCTCGAATAAACCATCGTATTTTGACTTCGTCATTCGGATTAATCGCGATGGTGTAAGTACTTCGAGAAAATAATGCGAAGGCTTTTGGAGTAGGAATGAATCGTAGACACCCGAGAAACTTCCGTCGTAAGCGAATCCAATTACTTGTTTATCTCCCTGTTGATTGAGGATATATATGGCTTGAACTCCTGAGATCACTACATAAAAATAACGTTCTACCTTCCCCGCTTCGGTTAAAAACTCCGAACGTTTGTACTCTACCTCTTCCCAATCGCGAAAGAAGTCAGGATGCGTTTCCACACTCAGGTCGATTGGACCAAACATGTTCATCGCATTGATTAGTAATTGTTCGTGCTTCATTTGAGCCACAAAATACGTGGTTTCTACCCAGAATCAAAATGAGCGAAACCTGCGTCGGCGCGTTCAATCTTGATATCAACCAGCGATTGTCGCGTTAGCGATTGAAGAGGAAAGCTCCTGACCATCCCGATTGCAATCGGGATGTCGGGACTTGCAACGAAAAGCGCGGCCCCAGACTACTGCAGTGCATGTCTGGGGAAACGCCAAAAAAAACTAAACTTACTTTACTTCCCAATATGCGGCCACTTGCCCGAATTGGAAATGAATTGGATTGTGCCCTGGATCTTTCGTCCACAGGTACAAATTCGGATTCTTCTGGAAGAGCAAAATGGTATCGGAGCCTCCGAACATGAACTTTCCAAATTCGTCGCCTTTTTTGACTTTCTTACCTTCCATTTTTGTGTACATGTCTACACCTGATACCTGAGCCATTCCAATGGGAACAGAAGCAACCAGTCCTGCAGGTCCGCCCGTATCCACAACGAAAACTCCTCGTGCTTGTTGGAACTCGTATCCTCCTTCTGAGCTATCTGGTGCATGGAACTCTCCATCCGCCCCCAACTCGACATCCAAGAATACTTTTCCCTGCACGGCTTTACATGCTTTCACTTTTCCATCTGCTGGAGAATGGAATCGGTGATAATCGAATGGGCTTAAAAAGTAGTGTACGAAAGTTCCTCCGTTAAATGCTTTAGCGAGCTCTTCATCTTGCAAAAGTTCGGCAATCGTAGTGACATTGTGCGTGTGCTTCAAATTGACGCTTGTTGGCAATCCATTGAGTCCAAGAACACGCCCTTCATCATCGATTGGATATACTTGCTCATAGGTACAATCTGCTGATGAAACAATCGCGTTGTTGTTTCCTGGCTCGGCAATTGGGCGCAGTGGCGATTGACCTTTTTTATCGGCTCCGTTAAATTCTCTGTAGAAAAATTCGTTGAAGGTTTTCCATGATTTGGCATTGTCGCGGTAGAGCGGAAGGTTGTACATTGGATCGGCCGCAAACGACGCCAAGGCCCACATGGGTAATGATTCTTTTGTGTCGAGAAAAGCTCCCCAATCCACCGCGAAATCGCGCAGCCAATCGGCAAAAATGAATTTTCCATGTTTGTAATCTTGCATGGTCGCACCCGTTAATGGCAAGGTCTGATCTACGAGAAAGTAAAAATGACACAACAAGTCATAGACTTTTTGATTGTAGCCATTTACGGTGTCATCGCTCGTCCATGCGGCAGGATATGCTGGATCATTCGTTTCATTTGGAATGAGTACGAGGTATTTTTCGACATAGTCAAGGTAATCGTCTGGGCTTGTTGGCCATCCGTTGCCATCAAAAACGTTGTCGATGGCATGATAAAGATCAGGATTGAGTTCGGCATTTCCTCTTCTCACAGCAATTTGCAGGGATGTTTCTAATGCGAGACTGAAAGCTTTATCTTCCTTAATTTGCTTCTTTAGTTCTTTGTACGCTTTTGTGGTTTTGGGCCACTTTGGGTTTGATTTGTTCATAATGGTTATGTGTTTATTTGACATGAGTCTTTCCGCAAGGTATTGACACCTATTGGTTTTGTGTAGGGTAGAAATACCTGAAAGGGGAATTGCGTAAAATCACTATATACAGGACACCCCACTGTTGACATTATCAGGTACCTATTCCGTCGAAAAAGGTGATACAACACCTCGTTGATCTGGTCTTACGACTCAGATAAAATACACTCATGAACAAGAAATCATGACAGGCTTGATGATTATTTAGCCATTAAACCACTTTTTGTATCCTGCTTCCAAGATGAAGCACACCGCGATAATTGAAAAGGCAATGATCACGCTGATACGGTTTGCCGAATACTGCTGAACGACTAGCGCTCCCAAAGCGAAGGTACACGACAAAAAGCCAAACAACGGAATGATCCGTGAAGCGTTCAACTTTTTCGCTAATCGAAATCCTGTTAAGTTGACAATGGCAAAAATGAGCAAGAAACCAACACTACCCGTTGTTGAAATGCTTTCCAAGTTGAGACTGTTCGCTAGCAGCAAAGTTGCAATCGATGTGATTATCAACCCTACGGGCTGGCTCCACAGTTTACCTGTAAGTTCATGCGGTAATTCATCGTCTTCTGCGATTTCATAACTCACGCGTGAGCCACCGTACAATGACGCATTAATCGCCGAAAAAGTGGAAATAAGTGCCGCAATGGTAATGACGGTAAATCCAATTTTACCCGTAATTGGTTTGGCAGCTTCTGCCATCACGTAATCTTCTGCTTTAGCGATGACATCAAACGATAATGATCCAACGGTAATGATGGCAATAATCACGTACAATAGAATCACGAAAATCACTGAAATATAGTACGCCTTTGGAATGTTCTTTTTGGCATTTTTAATGTTTGGTGCTGCATTGGCAATTAGTTCAAACCCTTCGTAGGCGACAAAAATCACCATTCCACCCGTGATTATATTCATGGGGGATTCCCAATTGCTCACGGAGAGTTGTGTCAAATTTTCGTTCCCTATTAATCCATAAACACCAATAAAGACAAAGGTGATCAAAATAACGAGCTTGATGAATACGGCATACGTTTCGATCACACTCACGACTCTCGCGCTATAATAATTGACGATTGTTGCCAGAATGATAATGGCATTCGTATACACGTAAAAATCGATGTTACTGTCGCCTGTTATGGAAAGTAAATTGGGCGCATATGACCCGAAAGCGGATGCATACAACGCCAACATGATGATATAACTCACCCAGAGCAAATTGTTCATGGCTCCACTAAAAACTCCTTTCTGAAATCCTTCGTTGATGAATCGGACGGTACCGCCAGAATCAGGAAATTTAAGCGATAATTTCACATAACTATACGATGTGATTAAGGCGAGGAATCCCGCAATTAAAAAGGCAACGGGTGTTGCTCCACCCGACAAGGAAACGGCCAAACCGAGCACTGCAAAAATACCTCCGCCTACCATTCCACCGATTCCGATGGATAATGCGCCTCTTAAACTGATTTCATCATTATTGGAACTCATAAGTTGGTATTTTTTCTTCGGTAAACAATGTGAATACCGAAGGTGCATAATACAAAAACCCGCAAGAAGCGGGTTTTCATATTATGTTATTGTTTTCTTAATCCTTTTTCACGTACTCTTCAAATGAATCGAGTTTTGGTGCTTTGAGTTCCATCTTGCTCAACTGAGCCTGGTACTTCTTCAATGCTCCAGATCGGATATCAGCCATACGGTCGCGAGCATCTTGCATGCGCTCTTTGATTAAAGCAACTCCTTCCAATTGCGATGCTGTTGGAGGTCCATAGTTGCTCCCAATTGTGCTATACACTTCGCCCAAATCTTCACGCAACTGATTCTCGGCACGTCCAACGTAGTTGTCTCCCGTTGTAATAACCAAGTCTTTGCGCAACTCTTCCATTGCATCCACGAGCTTACCTCCAGTTTTCGCCAACTTTGGCTTCATGTTAGCCATCATTTTCGCGTGATTCATCCATGTATCTAATTCGTAGACCATGTACGCCAATTCTTCGTTTAAATCGTACAATTCTTTGGTCGTTGCTTCCTGACGTTTTCTTTCCGCTAATGTAAACACCGATTTTTGTGGATACGCCACGTCGATTGTTGTTTTGAAGGTTTTCTTTCCTTTTTCGATTACAATTGTGTACGTTCCAGCAGGCACACGAGGCGCAAACATCCCACCTCTTGAGAATGTTTTTCCTGATGCTGATTTAGGCGCAGATCCATTAAAGTTCCAATAAACGAGGTTGAGTCCTTTTGTTTTTCTAGGCGAAAGTGACGCTACGAAATTTCCGTCTTTGTCCAGTACTTTCATGCGCATCTTACCGAAGGTATGACGCTTTGCCATATAATAAGCAATACGCGCACCATTCGATGGGTTCGCACCAACAAACTGCGTCTCCGTGCTTGTTCCTCCAAACGTGCTTTCCTCATTCATGTAGAAAGTTGGCATATCCATAAAGTGCACTTCTTCTGTTATGACTTCTGGTGTAATTTGTCTCAATGGTGAGATATCATCCAGGATGATGATTCCACGACCGTGTGTTCCCAAGATCAAATCATTTGTTTTTGGATGCATTTCGATGTAGTGGACAGCCGTTGCTGGCATGTTATTCTCGAATTTCATCCAGTTTGAACCACCATCAATGGAAACATACAATCCGAATTCTGTTCCTAAGAAAAGAAGGTTTGGGTTCTTCAAATCCTCTTGAAACGAACGGGCAAATCCGTAGACATTTTCATCTGCCAATGATGTCCATGTTTTCCCGAAATCCGTCGTTTTGTAGCAGTAGGTATTCCCGTCATTCTTCGTATGACCATCGAACACCGCATAAGCCGTTCCTTTATCAAACACACTCGCTTCAATGTGGTAGCACCATGTATTCGCAGGAAGATTCGCTTTCAACAATCCTTCAGTCACATTTGTCCATGATTTTCCACCATCTTTTGTGATTTGAACATTTCCATCATCTGTCCCTACCCAGATCACCCTTTCATCCAATGATGATTCTGCAATCGTGAAAATGGTACAATGGTTCTCCGCTCCTGAGTTATCCTTGGATAAACCTCCTGATTCGGCTTGATTTTGCTTCGTAGGATCATTTGTTGTGAGGTCTGGCGAGATTTTCTTCCATGTATCTCCTCTGTCGTTCGAAACGTGCACAAATTGACTTCCCACATATAAACGATCAGGGTTGTTGCTGCTTGTTGTGATGGGTGCATTCCAATTGAAGCGTAGCTTCGGATCACCTTTTACGGGAAATGGTGTAATTACTTTTGTTTGTCTGATGTCATCATCGTAGCGCCAAATCGTTTCTGCTCCCTGCATTTCAGAGTACATGATGTTTGGTTTAGTTGGATGCGGATAGACACGGAATCCATCTCCAACACCAATCACTTCCCAATCACGTGCTTCTACTCCGCCTGGACTTTTAGACGGTCCAAACCAACTTCCGTTATCTTGTAATCCTCCGTAAATATTGTACGGCTCTTGGTTATCGACAGAAACATGATAGAACTGGGAAATCGGCAAGTTCTCGATTCGTTCCATCGTTTCGCCTCTGTTTAATGAACGGTACAAACCACCATCAGTTGCGGAGAATAATTTATCTGGATCTGTCACATCGAACCAAATATCGTGGATATCAGGGTGCATTGAACCAAGGCTTTTGAAGGTGTTTCCACCGTCGCGACTAATTGAGCCAAACAATCCTGCTTTTGCCACTACATCTGGATCAGTTGGGTGCACAACAACACGAGAAAAGTAGAACGGACGCACGGTCAACCCGAAATCGGAATTCGTGTGTTTCCACGATGCACCGCCATCTTCTGATCGATACATCCCACTTTTGTTTTCGTCTTCCGACTCAATTGCTACGTACATGATATTCGGTGAAGAAGGTGCAATTGCAATCGCCATTCTTCCAAGTTGTCCTTCTGGGAATCCATTGTGAATCTTGTTCCATGTTTTTCCTCCATCTGTTGTTTTGTACAGCGCACTTTTGTCTCCTCCAGAACTAAACGACCATGCCGTTCGGCGGTGTTCCCAAAACGCTGCATACATGATATCGGGATTGGTTGGATGCATCACCAACTCAGAACAACCTGTTTTTTGGTCGATGTAGAAGATTTTCTCCCATGTTTTTCCTCCGTCGGTTGTTTTGAATACGCCTCTTTCTTCGCTATCACCCCAGAGTGCGCCAAGAACTCCTACGTATACAACATCACTATTTTCTGGATGAATTTGGATCGAGCTGATACGTTCAGATTTCTCCAAGCCTATTTTTTTCCAATTGGTTCCTCCATCATTTGAGTGATAGATTCCATCTCCAACCGACGTACTGTTTCGCGTCCAAATTTCTCCTGTTCCCACCCAAATGCTCTTGTCTGGATTTTGCGGGTCGATTGCGATTGCACCGATTGATTGACAATAATCGTCAAAAATAGGGCTAAACATCACTCCACCATCTTGTGCTTTCCAGACTCCACCACCGGCTGTTCCGATGTAGATCACTTTGTTATCCGTTGGGTGTCCTTCAATATCGCTCACACGACCACTCATCAGCGCGGGACCGATATGACGCGCTTTCAATCCTCCAAAAAGATCATCTCCTGACAGTTCTGAAATTGATTGTGACATGGCTACGCCAGATAGCAATAGAAGTCCTGCTGCTAAAACTTGTTTTAACATGATATAAAATTTTATTTGATGATCGAATTATTCCTCTGTTGGGAAAGCGAAAAACGAATCGTCTACGTCAGGATTCAACTCAATCGAATCGAATTCAATCACTTGACCTTCCGAATCTTCTGTTTTGAACGTCATTGAGAAAGGGAAATATATTCCATCCACTTCTTGATAATCACTGTACAAGGTAATTACCATTGTTCCTTTTTGTGGTCCTGATGTAATTTCTGTTTCCGTTTTGATTGGAACGAATGTTTCTTGATCGAAATAATAGTACTCGATATTATCTACTTCCTCACCATCGGCAAGCATAGGTTCTTTCGTCAATTTCAATTTGTAACAATCGACACCGTCTACTACCTCATCTTCCATTAACTCTACAGAAAACCCTTTATCTGAATAATCGAGTAAGGGGCTTGGGTATTCACCAGCTGCTCTTTTCTTATTTTCGGACTCCTCTGCATCGGCCTTTTCCGCTTTTTGCGTCATGAAGTTCGTACTCCAAGCATCTGTTCCATCGAAAGCATCTTGCGACATCGACATTCCCATTATTTCCAACTTCGTGATTTGCTTTCCGTCTGCCATCACGTAGATTTCCAATGGAATTGTCATTCCTTGCGCATTCACTTCGGCAGTCATTTTTTGACCTTTTAAATCACGGAATGAATCTTTCCCTCCGATTGCCTCGAAATAATTGTCGATAATTTCATCTGCGGTTGTTTGCGCGAAACTCGAAACCGAGATCAATAGTGTTAATGCTGCTACTAGTACTTTCATAATCGTGTCTGTTTTTAATCTGAACCTAAAGGTATGAAGAGAAAGCTCTGTTGATCAGCAAAAAAGTATGAGCGGTTCAATTAGATGGATTGGTTGTGAATAAGTTGAGGGTGTGTGGCAAAAACTTCTACCACAGTTTTACATTTGCATATCTCACATTTCGCTGAAAACCTGGCGCATCAGAAAAATCACACTTCATAACGAATAGACCATTTTGTGTGATGGTAGACACATCAACAAAAGTAAAACTCTCCTTTCCTCGGTATTCTTTTTTCTCTACTATTTTTCCTTCCATTGAAATTTTTTTCAAATACGCATTTCTGCCATCACCATCAGAATGAACAATATAGAGATGATGATCATGTAACGCAGAACGTCTCAACCATGGCATTCTAAAACCAAACCTATGTATAACTTCTATCGTATGTTTCCATTTAATTTTACCACTTTCATCTATCCCAATTGGGTTCAATTCCGAAAAATATTCAATTGAAGAACCTTTTGAATTGGTAAACGTTTCAAGGAGGCCTCCAACTGCTACAACGGTTTTGGTAGAATCGTCAAACATAATTTCTGAAATTCGAAAATCAATCGACGATGGTTTTCTTGGGAAACGTGTTGTATGTTTACCATACATTTTCAGGATTTCTTTGTTCAGTATCTTTCCTTGATAATCGAGCTTCAAGGTATAAATCCCATTCTCTCCTTTTTTACTATAATCCCCTACAACTAAAAAATGCTTCTCAAATTGAAAAATATTCTCGGAACTTAGCCTCATCTTTTCGTCAAAATTGACTTGAAATTCGGTTATCTCACCATCAATTGCCAACACGTACTCAGCAACTTTAGTTTTGGAATTGAGTTTATGACCAAATATAACAAGACCTTCTCCGAACAAATTCTTAGAAGTACTTAAATAGTAATCCGAACCAATCTCTACCTTTCTCTCTTCTTTTAGTTCAAGATCTTCCGAAATTTCTGCTGCCCTAATCAACGTTTTTTTTCCGCGTTTTTCTCTAGCGTATTTAAATGGAACTCCATTAAATGTGCTTAAGGTGTATTCTTTCGACTGAAAATCGATGTACGGTTTAAATTCGTTGGATATCGTATTTTCTGACACTTCAAGATAAACATAGGACTTTGACGAATTACTTAATCTCTGAAAAAGCAGCGCCTCTTTTCCTTCCAACTCTATAACTGAATGAAAAGAAACGATATCATCTCCAAGCTTTGAAGAAAAGGTGCTTTCTGCTACCGCCTCATTTGCTGAGTTTCGCTTCTCAATTGTAAATTCATTCTCGTTTTCCTGAATTAAAAAGTAGAAGTCTTTGTTAAGAGATACGGCTACATTAACGTGTTCTTCTGAACCTTTCATGCTAAACTCATCTACTAATGCATTCGTTTTTTGATTGTAAATTCGTAAGGTAAAAGACCTTCCAAAAGTTGAACTTGTGAAGAAAAAATGATTGTTGCTTCCTACTATGTGTTGAGAGAATCCATTTTTATCATCCTCAAATTCTGGACCAAAAGACAATTGTGTTTGACACCAAGAAGTTGAAAAAATGAAAACTGTAAGTGTTAAAAAAAGAAGTTTACGTGGCATAATTGACAGGTTGTATTTTCAGGTTGGTTATTCAATGTGTACCGTTAACGGGAACCCTTCGAAAATACGAAAATTCGGACAAATTATTGGAACTTCGGGATTCAACATTCATGAACCAACTGATTTGCATGCAGAACGAGAGCAACTAACGACGGACATCAGATTGAAGTGGTATCATCATCTCAGCATGAAATCCAGATGCAGTATTCTCATAGTTTATTATTCCAGAGAGTACGGACAATCTACTTTCAATATTCTTCATCCCAATTCCTTTTTTTAGGGTTGTTCCTTTCACATCAAGTCCTATTCCATCATCTTTGTAGATTATATTCAACCGATCGGCTTCTGCTAGCAATTGAATAGAAACTCTTTTGGCGCGAGCATGCTTCATCGTATTAGTAATCAGCTCTTGAAGAATTCGGTAGACATTAATACTTTGCTCTTTAGTACAATGCATGGCTCCCTGCTTTGTGTAATTTAATTGAATCTCCCCCGATTGATTTACGGTATCCACAAGTGCTAAAATTGCTTCATGCAAGCCTAGTTTATCCAAAATAACGGGCCTTAAATTATGTGATATTTCTCGAACGCTTTGAATGGTTGCTCCAAGGAGTTCATTCATTTTGGTTGACAATCGAATGCGATTTTGCTCATCCAATTGATTCAACAGCTGCCCCGTGTATATTTTTGTCGTTGTGAGCATGGTTCCCACATCGTCGTGCAACTCTTTAGCAATTCGCAGTCGTTCTTGTTCTTGTCCATCGATAGAGGCTTGGAGCAGTTCTTTTTGATACATCAACTCTTTTTCTTGCTGGGTTCGCTCCTGCTTGAGCAGTCTTTTTTGATAGACAACAAAGAAGATGATAAACGCCAAGGCAAAAAAGAATACCAATGACATACTAATCAAAATGATTTCCATTGCTAACCCTTCTTTGGCTGTATCCATAATGCGACCGTAAAAAACAGAATTAATAAACAATTGAATATCGAATGAAGCCCCCAAATCGGCAGGCTATCCTCGTATGTAAGCTCCACGCGACTTCCTAAATAAAACAGAACGATATTGCTACTGAAATAAAGCAACAACCCAGCACTGATCCAAAAAATGGGAATCAAATGCAAGGTCGTGTAGACTGGTCCGATGAGCATTCTGTAGAAGGAACTCAGACTTAGCATAATAATGAGCGCGCTCGAAGTGAGTGTTACATTCGAATTAAATTCGAGTGGACTTTGCCACAAAAGCATGTTCGCAAGCGCAAAAAGTGTAAATGAAGTACCCAGAATGAAGAAGACCTTGTTGATTCGCGTTCTATCGAAGTAAGATGAATAAATCGATAAGATGATGAGAAATTCCAAAATAGAATATACATGATAGACGGGATGATTATTGATGTATTGTCTCCATAATAGATTAGCGACCAACTCAACAATTGCGACAACAGCAACCAAGCAGGCTAGCCGTTTTTGTGTTTTCACTAACCTCCTCCATCGGACACATGCCACTGCGAATGGAACGACAATTAGAAAAGTCGAAACCAGACTCAAATTCTCATAGAATTGCTCATTCATTTTACTTCTTACTTTTCAATGAGCAACTATAAATCAGGTGGCTTGCAGGTAGGTGGACAAGGACGAGAATACTCAATAAAGGTTTCTTTTTGTGTCACCTCCAATACACCATGTTTGTTTAACACTCCATTTGGATCTTGCAAATGTCCAAACCCTAATACGGGCGTAAAAGAGATCAACTCCTTGTTTCCAAATTTGTTCATATCCACGCCCGGATACATCCTAATCTTTTGAATATTAGGTTCCGAAATCAATGGAGAGCTACCCGTCTCGATTTCTCTGTTTATCGCATTGATGAACTCAATCATGTCTTCGTTGATAATGAATTCATGCACACGAACCATTTGATTCAAGCTCACTCCATCATCCGTTCGTGCTTGGGCGATAAATAGATCATCTATATTCATGATGTCCAATTTGTTCCAATTATCCTGAATCATTTCTTTGAATATTCCTGGGACAAATTCCGATTGAATTCTAAGTTCAGAAAAGGCAACTGGCTCAAGAGGGAAGTACATTATTTTCGTATTTCCTTTGCATTCTATTTCGAGAATGGGGTAAAATGTGAAATCATCTGTTGCCTCCAACGACTTGAGAGCTAGACATATTTTCATTTTCTCAATCTCTTTCAGTTTCGTGAACAAATCGAGGAATTTATAGTCCATCTCAAAATGGTGCACCCTCCTGTGTTGAAATGAGTCTTCTTTACAGTATTCATGAAAATGATCGGCAAGCTTTAATACGCTTTGCTTTTTCCATAAACTGATGTGATTTTCATAATCAGCTGTTGTCATGCATTTTCTATTTAAATTGATATGATATTTTCCTTAATGGCTTTCATGATTAACCCTGCCGAATTTTTCACGCCCAACTTACTCATCAGGTTTTTTCGGTAGCCTTCAATGGTTCGCGTACTCAAGAAAAAGTGTTCGGCAATTTCGGGCGTTGTGTGTTCTTTGGAAATTAAGCGTAGGACTTCCAATTCTCGCTTAGTTAGTTGGTAAGGGTTGTTGAGTTGCGGGACTGTATCTTCCTTTTGTTGAACTTGTTTCAACAGGACTTTCGAAACGTGTGGACTTAAATAATTTCCTTCTTCAAAAGTTGTTTTTAGTGCTATTTCCAACTCACTTTGACTGGAGTCTTTGGGTAGATAAGCGTTTGCCCCTATTTCCATTAGATACGAAATCATGCGATCTTCGCCGTGCATCGTCAACATGATGATTTTCACATCAGGGTAGGATTCTTTTAGCTTTTTGATGATTTCTATCCCGTCAGAATCTCCTAGTTCCAAATCCAATAAAATGATGTCTGGAACGGTTGTTTTCAACTGGGTAAAAAACTCACGTTCACTCGATGCTTCTAACACAAAGGAAATCCAAGGGGTTTGTGACAGTAATGATTTTATTCCTTCTCGAAATAGTTGATGATCGTCGATTAATCCTACGTGAATGGTGGCGTTCTCTGAAGTCATATAACATCTGGCTATGCTTCTAATATAAACGTTTGTTTGCAGATTCCTTTCCGCGGACATGGAAAAAAGGTATAAAGAAAAAATCCCAAGCACAGAAGCTCAGGATTTTTAGGTCGATGGAATTGAAATGGCTTAATCCATTTGCATTTTATGTCCTTGAGGCCACAAACCGACTTTAGCGCTAACAGGTCGATCGACAGCAACCCATGTGTACAGTCGTTCAGTATCCAATTCGATTTTCACTCTTGAGTCGTGAATAACCAATGTGTTTCCAACTGTTATGTATGATACGTTGTCTCGACGGTCGTTGTTTAGAACTACTGAACACACTCCAGAAGGTGCCTCATCAGCCATGATAATTTCGATTTCACCTTCAATCTTAACGATGAAATTCGCATATCCTTTGACGTGTAGATGTAAAGGAGTCAATGCCAGAAGTGTTGCTTCTCCCGGAATTTTCACTCGAAATCGGTGTTCGTAAAGATCAAATTCCATTCCTTCTCGTGCTCCTTCCCAAACGAATTTTTTAAGATTTGCCATGATAGTTATTTTTTAAGTTAAGTCTCCTACTCTGTTTCAGGTTTTCGGAATCCCCCGTGTTGTTATCAATTGATGAAACAAAGGTGGGGAGTTGAACGCCCAGAAAATAGACCAGAACTACGGGAAATCCATTTGCGGGAAATACGGGGTTGATGATTTAGCAAACGTACAACCTCATCCTTCTAGGTATCGGATTAAAACTTCACCCGATAAATCAGATTGGGAACAAGCGATAACTGTGTGAACTGCTCCACTTTGTTGTTTCTCTCATTGTAGTATTCTGAAACAGCCGCTTGGTGATTCGTCAGGTTTTGAACATCTATTTTAATCGAGTGACTTGTGTTTTTCATGTCTACTCTGTACGTCAGCCCCAGATTTAAGAAGAAAATGTCTTCGCCTTTTGCCGAAAGAGGTCGATCGTTTTGATAAACGGTGTAACCATTTGCTTGAGATGCTGCCAAATCAATGGGCGTGTATCTATTTCCTCCAATGAGGGAAACTTTGGTATTCACACCGAAGGTCTTGTTCTTCTTTTTCCCAAACTTGAATTCTTTTCCGAGTAAAATATTGGATGCGTAATTGGCATCATAGCGAGAATTACGTTCGATGCCATCCAGTGCGGTATAGGTTGATTTATACACCGATCCCGTTACTAGGAAATAAAAGTTATTACTGAAAAAGCGTTCGAGTGTGAGTTCTGCTCCATAGTTTTTCCCTGTTCCTTCGTTCACTAATTCAATATCTGGAATACCGGAGGAAGAATTGATGAGCGAATAGCTACTGGTTGAGTCGTTGTGCACTGGAATATTGTACAAGTGCTGATAGTACACTTCTGTTTTCACGTGGAGATTTTCACTCAATTGAAAGCCGTAGCCCGCAACAAAATGATTGCTCTTCGACAGCCCTAAATTTCGATTGGGTGTCCAGTACGTTCCGTCAGGCTGCAATTCGTTGTACAAATACGAAGAAATGCTCTCTGCTCGACTATGCATTCCATAGCCCAAGGATACCGTATGTCGAGCTGCAGGTTTCCACTTTACTCCAAATCGAGGTTCGATAGCGCTGCTATTATTGAGAAGAAAATTGGTGTAATGCATTCCCGAAACAAATGTAAGGTTGTTGCTGAATCGGTACTTCCAACTCACAAAGGACTGCAAAATTCCAGCATCTCCAGAAGCATCAAGGGTTTTGGAAAGCGTTCCATCTTCATCTTTATCCGAGAAAATTAGATACTCGAAAAAGGACTGTGTATAGGTAACTCCTACTTGGAAAATGTTTTTCTGATTGTATTTGTAATTCACAATCGACTGTCCTTTTAATTTGTGATTTCCGAAGGAATCGTTGAAGGAATTGTAAAGCGCACTGCTATCCGATTTGATCTCCTCGGCAATTTCTTTACTTCCAAAGGTTGTTGCGGCAGCATAGCTTTGCACGTATATTTTCGGATTGATTACATACAAATGTTTCACGCCTACAACGCCCATTCTCGATCCGAAATCGTAGCGCCCGAATACCTTTTCTGTTTCATCATCTTGATCCGTTTGAATGATGTGACTAATTCCTCCCAAGCCAATCACAGAAAATCGTCCGGCCTTCTTTGTGGGCAAATCCAACTTGAAGGAAGCATCTTGATAAATTGGAATTCCGTCAAAATCAAGTAACCCTGCTTTATCCAAAATTGCAATACTCGAATATCGATAGTTGACGAGATACGATCCTCTGTACCCTTTTTTGAACGGGCCCTCCAAGGTGGCATCAATTCCTAAAATTCCAGCGGAAAAGGTATACTCTCTTTTTTCGTTGTTGCCCTTTCTGAATCGGACATCGAACACACCCGATAAGGCATTTCCGTATTCAGGAGCAAACGCCCCCGAGAAGAAATCGGAGTTAGCGAGCATGGCACCATTCAATGCATTCACGGGGCCGCCCGTCGATCCTTCTCCTCCGAAATGGTTTGGGTTAGGAATATCAATTCCATCCAATCTCCACAAAATACCACGAGGTGAATTTCCCCGCACCACAATATCGTTATCACCTTCGGCATTTCCCGCAACTCCAGCAAAGCCAGAAACCATTCGAGCCGGATCATTTAAGGAACCTGCATAGCGATTCGTTTCTTCCACCGAGAACGTTTTGGCGCTGACGGTGGCCATTTTATTGATCGATTCTGATTTATCTTTGACTGCTTTTACCTGAACATCTTCCATTTCCTGAATTTCTTCGACCATTTCCAAGTTCAAGATTTTCTCTTTTCCCGATTCCACTAAAACGGAAGGCAAATTGATCTCTTGATACCCCATTGCTGTAATTTTGAGGTGTACTCTACCCACTTTGACATTCTCAATGGTGAAATCGCCGTTTTCATCCGCAATTGCTCCTTGGATGGGAGATGTTCCTATCACGATAACTTTTGCCCCGAAAACGGGAATTTTGGAATCGGTATCAGTGATTGTACCTCGAATGGTTTGGGTTAAATCCTGCGCATACGTGACGCTAAAAAGTAAAATAAAAAATGTGAATGTTAGGTTCTGTTTGGTGTTCATCTTTGTACGTTTCAATGTTACGTACTTAAGACAACAGAAAAATGAAATTCCCCTACGTATGACTTTGTGCCAGTCTGTGTTCGCTATTGAATAGTTACACCTTCACCTCCAAAAACTCCTTCTACATTGACGTAAATTACATACTTAGGTCAATATTAAGACCTTTCAATACATCTTCAATAGGAACCGTAAATCCGACCCCTTCCACATTATCAAAGTTGGCTTTGGCGTTGAGAATACCAATAATATGACCTTTGTCATTCAGCATAATTCCACCTGAGTTACCGACACTCATGGGAACGTCTGACTGAATGAAGGGTTTATCCTGAAATGTTCTAAAACCAGAAACCACACCACTCGCTACATACTTATCCAGTGCCTCGATACTTGAAAAGCTAAGTGCGAAAACTTGCTCTCCCACATTTGGAGGAGCCACTTGGTGCCAATTAATAGGAGTTAATTGATCCGATTCTACTTTCAGTAAGGCCAGGTTCAGCTGCGCATTTGTACTTACAACTTTCGTTGGTTTCCAATCACCTTTAATTTGAACCATGACACTATCACCACTTGAAATTGCTTGGTAACTCGTTACGATATACCCTTCATTCGAAAGTACCGTCCCGGAGTACAACCCGTCTCCTGCAGATAAACGAACAATGGATTGTATCTGCTGCTCTAGTTGAATGGCATTATCCGAATTGAGCATATTCACGTCAAGACTCGTTAACGGGTTACTTCCTCCAGTTGCGAGATTAACATCGAGTTGAACAAGTTCTTTAAATTCAGGATCATTATGCAATTCAATCATCGCATATTCGATTGCATCTTTTACGGAAGTCTTGAACTCAGAACTTTCAAAATTTGCCGAGCTCAATCGTAAATCAGAGGTTCCATAAGTGGTCGTTTGATACAGGCGATTTCCAAATCCATCATACAACACCCATTGGACATCCACATCGATAAAGAAGCCCGCTTTTCGGCTTTTCTTCAGTCCAGCCACACTCGTTTCTAGTGTTTTTATTTCAGAAGTTAAGTATAAACTATTCCATGAGGAGGCGATTACATTTTCGGCGGTATCTGAATATCCGTATGAGAGCAAAATATCATTCATATCATGTTTGAACAGAGGGACATCGTACAACATTTTGCCATCTGCCTTGTATTCATACACAGATTTATCTCGTTTCATTTTCCCGAGAGATTGATAGTATTTCCCCAATACATCACCTTCATTGATATTTACAATGACATCCTGTACCCAAATGTACTTTTCGTTTCCTTGTTTTTGGGGAAGCTGAACAAGTTCTGGAAATTCGTAAGAACCTTTAAACCTCGTCATTTTTTTTGAGGACGCCACACCGTCGACTACCAAACAAAAAATACCAATCATCCAAGGACTCAGCGCCAAATCTGGATAAATCAGAAAGGTTGTTTTTTCGGCAGATATTATGCCATGTCTGGTTTTATACCCATTCTTTCTCGCAGAAATCGCATACTTCGTATCCTTTTGAAAAACTTCCTTTATTGTATCATTCTGCTTATTGTTTTCTCCAATAAATATTTGGGCATCTTCCGTAACAGAAGTCACCTTAATCTTTTGCTTTTTTCTTCCAAAAATGGTTACACATCCCGCAAGACTGAAAATGATGCACCACGCGATGATTGAACTAAAAACTCTTTTCATTTGTACGAAATATTAATTCTTTCCAAAATTGACTTGGTAGCAATCGCAAAACCAATTCCTTCGAAGAAAAGACCGACGGCCTTAGCGTTCACCAACCCAATAAATTCCCCTTGCGCATTCACCAAAGCCCCACCGGAGTTTCCTCCATTAATTTCAGCATCTGTTTGAATGTACTGCACTCCATTTAGGTCAAGATTAGACGAAACCACTCCTTTCGAGATAGATTGTGAAAGACGTAAATCAACAGGAGTTCCAATCGCATAAACGGTTTCTCCAAGGCGCATGTCCTTTTCCTCTAGTGTAAAAAATGATGTACAAGCTTGTCCTGTTTCAATGATGGCGGCATCAAGAGATGGATCCCCCATTACCAATTTCCCGATAAGTGTATCTCCTTGAAAATTTACCACTTTAATGGTGTCGCACTCGGCAATCACGTGATAATTCGTTAAAACAAATCCATTCTCTGAGATAAAACATCCACTACCGTGCCCAGTCTCTGTTATTACCGTCGTAACCGACTTTCGTGCATCAGCGAACGTTTCGTGTTTCACCATTGGACGCGCTATGTCCTGTAACTCATTGAATGGCTCTCGCTCCTCTTTTTCCAACTGTAATAATCCTTTATCTTGGACATCTTTCACAAACTGACAGAGCACATCTTTCATTGCATGCGCCATATTAACAGAATAGCTTTGCCCCTTAGAATGCTTCGACTGAATCTTAAACGACTTCTTTGCCAGTTCTTTGTATTCAATATCTAACAGCTCCAGCTCAAATTGAATTTCGGAATAGGTAAAAACACGCTGAAGTTGAATCATTTTTATACTCTCAACATTGATATTCACGCGAACTGAATTCTCAGGAATACTCAACGCACTCAGCTTTGAACTGTGTCCAAAACCTTCTTTATCTAAGAAATCAGAAATTTCATGGTAAATTCGCCTACTGTTTAGGCCTAACTCAACATCTGCTATAAAGTTGATCGTATAGCTGCTTCCAGACCTATAATCATCGTAGTTGCCATATTTATGAACAGTTATTGATTCTGGTAAAGAATCGTAGTTAATTTTATTAATCACAATTCGTTTATCCAATTCAGACAACTCAGGAATCTTTGTTAACGAATCAAAGTCGACGAGCACCGATCTCACTCTCGAATACAGAACTGCTCTCGTTTTTGAGATGTATCCTGGCTTTATATTTTCCAGTATTGCCACATCTTTTCCCACTTTAAGTCGCACAGCGTTGTTCGTCATGGGAAACGTGTCCTTGTAATCGACAATGATTTTAGTCCCCTCAATTGGAGAAGTCGCTGTCGCATAGCCTTGTCCGAAAACGATGTTCCCAAAGCAGAAACAAAAGGCAAGTAAGATTAAAATAGTTTTCATTCGCTTGAAAGTCGATCTAAAAGTTCCAAAATGTATGTTGTAGGTATTGCAAAGCCAAGTCCTTCGATACCGAAACCATCAATTTTCGAAGAAACTACCCCTAAAATTTTCCCGTTTCTATCCACCAACGGACCTCCACTATTACCTGGGTTTACTTTTGCATCTGTCTGAATAATGGTTAGTTCATCAAGGTTGCGGACACCCGAAACGATACCGCTTCCAATGCTATTCGACAATAATTTTGAAGTTGGAGAACCAATTACCATTACATCTGCTCCTACGAGTATCGAATCTAAAAGAGGAGAGTCGTTCAACGAAAAATAAACTTCGGAAGAAATACTTGGACGCAGAATTGCTAGGTCTAAGACAGAATCGCGAAGTGCTACAGTGAGAGAAAACTTCTTTCCTTCAAACGATTTAGCTTCAACGCTATCAGCCTCTTCTACAACATGATAATTCGTCACCACTAGATTATCATTGATGAAGAATCCACTTCCATGGCCATCTTCGACCAGAATTGTTATCGACGCTTTTATGGCATCCTCCAAGTTGGAAACCCGCTTCGTTTGAAAGAGTTGATCTTTGGTTTGGGAGTTCGATTCTACAATCGTATCATGCTGGGCAAAAATACTATGACCTAGAATGAAGATTAGAAAAGTTGAGGTTAGTGTATGTAAATTCATATGTGTGGAGGCGTGTCCTTTGACACTTTGTAACGGTATTCTCAGTCTTTAGTTTGCTCAAAATACAAAAATCCCGACAACTCACCTGAGCGTCGGGATTCAATATTTGATTAGCTTTTCAATCTTACAATCCGAAAGCTGCTTTTACTTTATCTACGTAATCCAATTTCTCCCACGTAAACAACTCAACGTCGTGAGTTACTGTTTCACCACTTGGTGATGTGAAAGTTTTGCTTACTGTTTCTGGCGTTCTTCCCATGTGACCGTACGCTGCTGTTTCTGAATACATCGGCGTTCTCAATTTCAATCGTTGCTCGATGAAGTAAGGGCGCATATCGAAGATTTCAGATACTTTCTTCGCGATTTCTCCGTCTGTCATATCTACTTTTGCCGTTCCGTATGTATCTACAAAGATTCCACATGGCTCGGCTACACCGATTGCGTAAGAAACTTGTACTAGAATTTCATCACATACTCCAGCTGCTACCATGTTTTTAGCAACGTGGCGCGTAGCGTATGCCGCTGAACGGTCTACTTTTGAAGGATCTTTTCCAGAGAATGCTCCACCACCGTGAGCTCCTTTTCCACCGTATGTATCAACGATGATCTTACGACCTGTCAAACCTGTATCTCCGTGAGGTCCTCCAATTACGAAGATTCCTGTTGGGTTGATATGGTATTGAATGTTATCGTCGAACAATGCTTGAAGGTTCTCTGGCAATTTCGCTTTCACGCGAGGAATCACGATTTCGATGATATCCTTCTTGATTTTCGCCAACATTTCTGTTTCTGATGCGAAATCGTCGTGCTGTGTTGAAACTACGATTGTATCGATTCGTTGCGGTACGTTATCGTCAGAGTATTCGATTGTCACCTGAGATTTTGCATCTGGTCGCAAGTAACCGATCAACTCAGGCTCGTTTTTACGAATCTCAGCCATTTCGATCAAAATCTTGTGCGAAAGATCCAATGCCAACGGCATGAAGTTTTCTGTTTCTTTGGTCGCATACCCGAACATCATTCCTTGGTCACCTGCTCCCTGATCTTCTGGGTTTGCACGCTCAACTCCTTGGTTGATATCCTCCGACTGATCGTGAATTGCAGACAAAATCCCACATGAATTCGAATCGAACATGTATTCTGATTTCGTGTAACCAATTTTTCTGATGGTTTCGCGAGCAATTGACTGAACGTCTAGGTATGTATTTGTTTTCACCTCTCCAGCGAGAACAACCTGACCTGTTGTTACCAAGGTTTCACATGCTACCTTCGACGATGGATCAAACGCTAAGAAATGATCAATAAGTGCGTCCGAAATTTGATCGGAAACTTTATCTGGATGTCCTTCTGAAACAGATTCAGATGTAAACAAGTATGACATAATTATGCTTTAAAGTGTAATGAGCGCGAAATTAGTAATTTTTTCGATGTTGCGATAGCTGTGAGCCTTGATATTCTGATTGTTCATTCAAGCGTTATTGGATTCGATACAGCTCGGTTCGTTTCGAGGTGCTCCATATACTGTGTTCGGTGTTCTTCTCATCGTGAGGGATTGGAATAGCTACCGAAATGAATTGAGCGATCGATGTGCTTGGTATATTGAACGGATCTAAAATGGAATAATTATTGCACTTACAAATTCCATGAAAACACTTTTTACCGCCCTCGCCATTGGATTCCTCGTACTTTCTTCTTGTACAAAGGAACAACGCATTGTGAATCGACTTGATGGAAAGTGGACTGTCACAGAAGCCGAAATTGTAGGATTCGGAGACGTTGTACCCAACATTGTTTTTGAGTTTGAGTATTGTAAACAAAGTAAGAATGACTTTTGTGATTACTCATTCCACGACTTTGATCAGGATGAAACGGAGAATGGTATCTACTCTGTTGGAAACAATGGCGAATCTGTTCTTCTATCGTCGTTATCTGGGTGGGGAAATACCTTTGATGAATTCGAAATTGAAAAACTGAATGCTCGCCGCTTACGTTTAGTAAACTACAGTGCTGAAAATGGCGAATACCGTCGATTTGAGTTAAAATCTATTGATTAAGCATTCATTTTCGGTGTCTCGTTGAGATTCCTTCTTCCCAATCGTGAAACACAAAAATTCCATTGAACAGGTTTTGCTGTTTGTGTGATTCGTTGATCGCGAAATAGCCGTAATTCTCAATCAGTTCTTGTCCTTGTTTTGAGAGTTCAAATTGCAAGAAATCCATTATTTCTCCAGTTGGCATTCCATCAAAATATTGATACAAAGGGCGCGATAATCCGTACATCCCTGCACGTACTTTTGAGCGTTCGTACGGAGAAATTGCTGGCATCTCTCCCGAATAAATATAATTCCCCAGATATCTCCTGCTGGTTTTCCTTTGTGATCCATCACATAGCCAACTCCAACATAACCAATTGCTCCGCGTACTTTTTTTACTGCTGCAAGCACCTCTTGGGACGTTTCAAACTCAATGATACTTTGTGCATATCCATCGTGTGCCATTCGCTCTTTGAAAAAACTCCGTGTCCCTGATCCTTTTTTTCTTCCGATAAGTTGAATGGGAAGGTTGGGACCTCCTACGCTGCTCCAATTCGTGATTTCTCCAGAAAAGATTTCGCGAAGCTGATCCGTCGAAAGGCTATCTACTCCCAATTTTATGTTTGTGACAACTGCTACGGCATCGTGCGCCACAATCACCTCAATAGGATTCACTGAATTTTCCCATGCACGTGCTATCTCATCCTGGGTCATTGGTCTCGAAGCATTTGCCACTGAAATCTCGCCATTTATCAACGATTCAATTCCCTGTTCCGTTCCTGATGAGCTCACGGAAATCTTGCCATCCAAATCCATGTTTTCTTCAAACTCATGCACCAACTTCTCTATCATCTTTGCCTCTGTATCAGAGCCCGAAATAAGCAGTTGCTTGGTAGGAGATTGAACTTCGGGACTACATCCTACCACAACGAGGATGAACATACATGCACTAAACCACTTAAGACCGAACTGCTTCATACGATTACTTTTTGAGGCAAATGTATGCACAACGCGACCCTTACTTTATTAGGGCAACATTAAGTATATGTAAAGTGATTTCACTATTGAATCGATCTACCTAACGTTCAACCGAATATGTATTTATCGCTGTCGAATGTAGCCTGGCTCGTCTTCGTCTAGCTTAAAAATCCACGTGTAATACCCTACAAAATGCGAGTCGAAGAAGCCTTTTCGTTTGTAGAGATTATCCGGGATGAACACACGGTTTTCTTTGTTTAATCCTCCTGCCTTGGTTTGAGGTGCAATTCCATCGAGTAAGCACGGAGAGATGAATTTATTCTCATCGAAGTCGCTTCCATATTGCCAAATTTCTTTCCATTCAGCCATATTTACTTTCCCCGATTCCGCGTTTTCAGGAGCCAGAATGTAAAATCCGCCAAAGTTGATTTTTCCACGTAGCTCATCTGTAATACCTAATGCGTACGCATATCCCATTGAGTGCGCCACAATGTACAGCGTATCATCAAACGATTGGTTAGGGATCTCATTCAGCATCTGGTAAAGATTTCTCCCCGCAATTCGACCGTTTCTTCGTCGCTCTTCAAATCCTTTTTTGTTTGGTTTCAAATTGAACATTTCGTAGGTCATATCCCCCTCAACATCCTGACAAACGTGCTTCTTCGGATTCTTGCAACGATTCGGATATTCCTGCGAAAGCGTAGTAAACTCCACCAAACCGCGATGGTTCGATGTTGACACAGAATGATGTCCATCTGCATAAAAAGTCTCCCCTGGATTAATCTTGGACTCGAAACGTTTATTCATTTCGTTCCAGATTTCCCAGTAGTTGTAACGGTCATGATCGTAGATCAAATTGTTCGAGTTGGCATGCTCCAGTCCTTTCTTCATGATGGAATCGAACGTTGCTTCAAACGAATTTCCATTGGACGTAGGTCGATAACCGTTCACAAAAAGCAGAATCCGTTTCTTAGGATTTGGCAACGTAATTTTTGACGTGATTTCGACGCGTAAGTGATTGAACAAACGTTGTTTCTCCACCTTTCCATCAGACAAATAGTTGATCACGATGTAGTGACTTTCCGCTTTTTCGGCGTAATCCATCGTAGAAACCACAAGTGAATCCGAGTCCTTCACCAATGTGTAATACACCTCATCATTTCGCTTGTACTGATTGAAATAAAGGACATTTTTTCGGCGTTCCAACATCCATTTCCCCTTCTTCTTCACGAACAGTTCAGAACCCAATTTTTCTTCTGATAGCACCTCGGGCTTAATTCCATTCTCAATCGCTAAACGCATTTCACTGAGAGAAGCACCTTCCATTTCCGTTATTTCTCCACCTTTCATCTCGAAAAGTCGGTATCCACGGTTGACAAGTAAAAAGGTTTGATATGCAACGAAGCCGAAGAAAATGAGCACACCCAAATTAGCGCCAAATCGCAACCATCTCGATCGGTTTGCCATCTTTCCCTTTCTAAAAAGCCATTTTCGCAAGTAATAGATCAACACGCAAACGGCAATAAATACGATGAAGTGAATGGTATTGATTCGGAATGAAAGTACGGTAAACAGCGGTTTAAAGAAAATGCTCGTAATGTTCTGATAGTACGAATAATGATTCCGTTTGAAGGGCATTTTCACCTGCGAAAACAACTTCCCATTCTTCGCAACGATTTCGCCTTTATCGTTTTCTTCCCAGAAATAATAGGCGATTAATCCACCTGTGGTGCGCACGTCTTCGTAATCATCATAGATTGAAAATGCGTGACAGTTTCGTTGAATTGACTCCCATTGTTCATGAATCAGGCGAACTCCGATTCCGAGATCCATTAAATTTTGGGTTGTTCCTTTTTGAGGTTGATCTTCTCCTCCGATAAAACGCAAAGCACCAACACTAGAGCCTAACTGCTGGGCAATCGTTCGGTACATACGCCAAGTATTTTCACTGTTCTTTACAAAGGAAATGGATTTATTCACCACGTTGTATCCCTCGATTGTTTCATTGTTGAACCCAGGGACAACAAAGACGTAGTAAGCATTTTTGCTGGCATCAGGATTCTCTTCAAAATAACGGTCTCGCAGCTGGTGCATCTGATCGGTATATCGATCGAAATCAACACTCGGGTTGACAAAAGGCACTTCAGGATCAATATCGTCATCCTTAAAAATGGGGTCAATACTCAGGTGAATTCCAAGCTGTGCTTGTGCAAATACCGAATTCATGTACCTACTCAGACTATCGACATTCAATGCTGTTTCAACAAGCGGTACTACGATGACATCCACCTCGTGGGACCAATACACAGCCACGTTTAACTGCGCGATAATTGCCCCGTTTTTTTGCTTCACGAAAACGACATAATTGTCATCACGGGCTGGAAGCATCAGCACACCCGTATCCAATTTGAGTGATTCTTCCGTTACCTTCAATTGAATCGTATCGAGATAAAACTCTATTTCGGAACGCTTTCCCCGTTTGATCTTATTCCATAGAAACCCCACTTTTGTTGGAGCATTCTGTTGAACGGAAAGGTAAGGCACATAAAATCTTACAGAATCCTCATTCGCAATTGTTTCATACTTATTGACCCATTCCTTGTGTTTGTACCGATCAAAATGCGTGGTCGAATCCAGTTGGACGAATCGCTGCTGAGCAAACGAAAAACTGTCGAGGGCAAGACCGAACATCACAAGAAAGAGAACTTTCAATGTCACTAGTTGATATTGCTTGAGGAAATTCATGCGGTAAAGATAATTGTAAGTTTAGTTTGAAACGAAAAAAAGACCCACACTAATGTGCAGGTCTCATAATTTCATGAAAAAGAAAAATTATTCTTTTATCACCTTTTTCGTAACTAGTTTTCTACCGTTTTCACCAACAAGTGTTGCGAAATAAACTCCATTTTGAAGGTGATCGATATGCATTTGAGCTGTTCCGTTGTTCAACAGTTCAGAGCCCACAGTTTTTCCAGTCATATCCATCAATACAACACTTTCAACTTTTGAGCTTCCTTCTTCTACCTCTATGTTGATCAAAGAAGATGAAGGGTTTGGATATACTGCAACTGTTGATGGAACTTGCTCATCGAGTCCGACATTTACATTTGACAAGTAATGCGCTGAGTATTGTGTTGGCGCAATATTTGAAGACAATTCTGATAAAAGCAGTAAAGACTGATGAACTCCAGCTTTGTACCACATATACACCGTTTGGTCATAATCGATCGTTCCTCCAGCATATACGTCGCTGTATACCATTGTGTGTTTTACACGAACGACATCCGTAAACGTCCCTTCTGGCGTGATGAGTGTACCGTATCCGTCAACAGTGATATTCATTGTGCCTGAGCGCGTAAACGGAAAACCTCCTGACGTAAACGTGCATTGAAAGCTACTCATTTCATTTACCGTATTGTCTAGTGGAAATACTAAGATTTTCTGTGGTGTCTGGTAGTCAAAGACAACAGAACTTGTTTCAATGCCCTGAATGTTTTGTTCAGAAGCGGTTGTTTCTAAATAGGTCGTAGACGATTGCCCTCCAGCAGAAGCTTCAAGGGCTACGGTTGCAGCAGGAAAAGAGGACGAAGAATTGCTCGTATAATTATTCGACTGAGTAGCACCTGTTTCTTGCAACCCGCTAAAGTCCCACGTGACGTTTGACCCTGCATTTCCTTCAGAAATCCAATCAACATATTTTAAGGTGAATACATCTCCAGCTACTGGATTGACTTCATTCGCTTGAATGACAACTTGACTTGTCGCTTGAAGGCTCACAAATGCCCCAAGGAGGAATAGGTAATTTTTTTTCATTTAAAATAGGTTTTAGTTATAAAAAGAGAAGCAAGAGGCCTACAAGCACTCTTGCTTCATCTATTACAAAGTTAATGATTCTTGTTCAGAGAGTTATACCAAGTTTATTTTTTCACACGTTTGGTAACCCTCACTTTCTTTTTAACAAAAACCTAATGTTTGTGCACACTCGGTTTGCAGCAAGCTGGCAATTTAGCAACCGCTGATTCTTCCGCTTCAACCTCATCGGCATCGTACCCTGCGGCAGCAATTTCTGCTTTAATTTCATCCAACGACACTTTCTTTGTCTTGTAGCGAACAGTAACGGCCTTCGTTTCATTATCTAACTCGGCAAACTTCACTCCTTTCAGGTAGTTCAATGCATCTTCAATTCGCACTTTACAATCGCCGCATTTTGCCGAAGTTTGAATGGTTACTTCTTCTACTTTCTTCAATTCTTGTGCATTCACTCCTCCTGCGAGAAAAATCAATGCAAATACAATCATTAGTCTTTTCATTTTATATCTATTTATGCTCGTTGCGAGCTGTTTTACATTTTTGTTTTTATTCATACAAAGCACATGCCAGTACACAACTATTCGTCGTCGTGTTTTGGTTGTTCAATCGTAAATCTAAATCCAGCGTACACATTCATTCCTACGACAGGTGCCCAAACACGTGTAGCATCAAAAGTTGTGCTGAAAGGGTTTTCTACATCAATGATCGGGTTTCGCTGAACAAAGTTACCGATGTTCTCGCCCCCAAGATAAAATTCCCAATTGTGATACACGTGTGTTACTTGCGCATTTACCAGCGCATAAGTTTGGCTAAATTGATCCGATGTAAAGCTACCATCAGGCAATTGATTTTGCGGTAATCGCGATTGACCAAAAACGGATACTGTTGCATCGGCAAGCCAACGTTTGTTTCGAGTTGTGTACCCAATATTCGCAAATCCGCGGTGAACAGGTACCATAACACGAGACTGCAACTCTCCTCCTGTTACAGCTTTCACATCTAACCATTTATAGGCGAATCGAAGATCGAGCTGTTTCACTGGAGAATACGCTAACTCCACTTGCAAACTGTTCGAGTAGGACGTTCCTTGAAGTGTATTGAAAACGATTGAATTGACGTCAGCATCGCGATCCACGACCATTTGGTTCTCAAACTCCGTATGGTAGAAATCTACCGTAATCGACCCAGCCTTTTTCCATAATTTGAAGCGTTGAATTACACTTCCTCCAACATTCCATGAAATTTCTGGAGTGACCGTATCGGGAGCAATCCATGTTCGACCTGTTGCGAGCAATGAAATGTTATCAATCATATAATTCGGTACACGCCATCCTTTTCCTACTGTTCCACGCAAGTCGAGGTATTCCGTTACCGCATACTTCAAATGCAAACGCGGTGCATATTGAAAGCCATAAATATTGTGGTAATCTCCGCGCACTCCCGCTACTGCCGACAGTCGAGCACCCGAATAGGTGTATTCACCAAAAACTCCGGGCACGATTTCGAGTCGGTCATCATTGAGTGAATCCATTTGCTGTTGCAATTCGCTGTACACACCACTCACTCCCAACTTATATTTATGCGTTGAGTTGTTAATGATTCCATCGTAAATTGCGTTCACATATCCTCGTTTTTCCGTCCCCGTAAACTCGCGATTTCCAAACTGAGCATTGACCGTTTGGTACTTTGCGTTGTAAACCACACCTATAGAATGCAAGGGCTTTCTCAGGAAGAAACCTGTCTTGGCAAAAGCATCAATGTGCTTCGAATCAATGAGAACACCATAGGCCTGTGCGAAGTTGGAACCGTTAAAACTGGTTTGTCCACCCATTCGTTGATCCCAATACGCATTGAATCCCAGCTTTGCCTCCATCTTATCGCCTTCGTAGT
>PDWJ01001160.1_pt1 | contig 66375 bp, 53 predicted proteins | sample 1430881 | NCBI WGS metagenome assembly PDWJ01 (sample SAMN01162460, study PRJNA174530) | Oral metagenome, whole genome shotgun sequencing project. | biome: Marine environment; feature: Marine mammal; material: Swab sample of the gingival sulcus; isolation source: swab sample of gingival sulcus... | reverse complement strand
AATCTGCTTTGCAATGCCGCGTTTGTGGCATTTTTCCAAAACAGTTTTCTGCTGTTCAGCACGGCCAAACAGTATCGTTGCCGGGAAAACAAGCCTCTCTGTTATGGGCATCATGCGATTCCCCTCATATCCTGGTGTCCTGTCAACGCTGCTCTGTCGTATCCTGCTTGTCTTTTTCAGCTCTTATGCAGCCTTGCCCTGGGTCACACAGCCCTACTATGCAACGCAGGACAAGGCTGCATAAGGACAAGAAAAATCCGGCGCAATATCCTGACATTTCATCGTTGACATGACACTGGTTACTGACTAACCCGGATTTCTCATGAACACCTTGTCTGATTTGAGAAGAAATACATAAAAACACATGTCTGTGATGTCAGTGAACAGACTCATATTTTGCCAAAAATGTTCACCAAAGGTCAGCTCAGGCAGGCACCATCTTCGCCAGTATTCTGGCAACACATATACCAAGCTATAACGAGTTACCAGAAACTACCAAACCTGGCACCGCCTGAGCTGATGAGAAATCCGGGCTAACAGCTTTTATCCCGTATATGACTTTAAAAAATCCAGCACCTCGTCGGTGTTACCGGTAAACAGACAAGCTCGCTGCTTGTTCTTTATGGAATAATCATAGAGCGGATCGTAATAGTCTTTCAGCAGGATAGCTATCCATTTTTTATGCTCCTCGGCAGAACCGCTCTTCAGCTGGTGGTCGCTGGCCTGTTGTTGAAGCAGGGTTATGGTGCGAGCCCGCTCATGTCCCAGCCTGTTCCGGATACGCTCTGTCGCGCTTTGCATGGCAGTCAACCATAAGGTCATTCCTTCCTCTTGCCCGAAAACATCTCGAAACGCTGCCTGCTCGTGGAGCACATACTCTTCATAGGTAGCCTGAATTCGTTCTTCCAACGCCGCTTCCAGTACCACATAGGGGCTCTGCGCAAAAAACGCGGCCAATGCTTTGGGCAAAAAACAACGCCCTACATTGGAGCCTTCCGCCTCAAGCACCAGAGTCGAATAGCCGCAATGGGAGTGCTTGACAAGAGCCCAGGCGAGTCGATTCTCAAAGGTTGCCTGGGATGGCTGTGGCTTTATATGTCGACCAAAGGAAGAGCCACGGTGATTTGCCAGACCTTCAAGATCTATACTGTTTTCCAGTTGGTTGAGCAAAATGGTTTTACCGCATCCAGTACGGCCTCCCAGTATAACAGGCCTGCTCTGAATCTGCTCCGGCATAAGCTGCTCAAGAAGATATCCCCTGAAAGCTTTGTATCCCCCCTTCACGCGGGAAACAGTAATACCGCACTGCTGCCTGATCCACTCACAGGAGACAGCAGAGCGCATCCCGCCCCGGGCGCAATAGACAACAGCCTGTCTATACTCGCGCAGGTATGCACACCACTTGTTTATACGTCGCTGCCTGACTTCACCACTGACGAGTTGATGGCCAAGACGGATGGCGGCATCACTGCCACGCTGCCGGTAACAAAGGCCGACCTGATGACGTTCCTCATCATTTAGCAAAGGAAGATTAACTGCCCCGCACAAGGTGCCGCGCCTGAATTCTACTGGGGCCCGGACGTCAAGTAAAGGGGTTCCTGAAGTGACAATTTCGTAAAAATTACTGACGGTCTGCACCTTTCCTGCCAAATCTGAAATGCCAGAAATCGGGGTGGGTCATGGCAAGGATGGGAATCAGCTCCAATCTGCCGGCAATCATGTTGAAGATAAATATAATTTTAGTTAACGGGCTCAAATCACCAAAAGTGCCCATGGGCCCAATTTCACCAAAACCAGGGCCAATATTGCCTATTGTGGCAGCCGTTCCCACCAGGCCGACACCTGCGTCACCTTCTATCACTGTGACGACAAGAGAGGAACACGTCATAAGGACAAAGTAAAACAATAAAAAACCCAGGATCTGGCGGCTTATTATTTCATCAATTGATTTACGGTCGATCTTGACAGGCAGCACGGCCTGCGGGTGAAGTATCTGCATAATCTCGCGCTTAAGGTATTTGGCACCAAAAAGCACACGAACCACCTTTACTCCACCGCCCGCAGAGCCGGCGCAGCCGCCAACCAGCATAACCATAAAGATGAGCACCTGGGCGGTGATGCCCCACAGGGCAAAATCTGCTGAAGAAAAACCAGCAGTGGTTATAATGGAGACTATCTGAAAAATACTGTCTCGCAGGGAAGCGGAGAGCCCTTTACCCTTGTCCATGAGCACCAGAAACAGAAAAAAAGAGGTAACCAGCACAATGATAAAATAGAAACGAAATTCTTCACTTTTTACCAACACCAGTGGTTTTCCCTGGATCAGAACCCGGTAGAGCAGGGCAAAGTTACTCCCGGCCAGAAACATGAAAAGGGTTATAATCCAGACTACCCCGGGATTTTCGTACCCCATTATCGACTGTGGATGCGGCGAAAAACCACCGGCTGCCATTGTAGACAGTGCGTTGCACACAGCGTCAAAGAAAGGCATGTCAGAGGCATAAAGCAGACCTGTTTCTGCAATCGTCAGCAGCACATATACCATCCAGAGTGCTTTGGCCGTCTGGGCAATACGGGGAGTCATCTTTTCTTCAGTCGGCCCAGGTGCCTCGGCAAAAAACATCTGCCTTCCGGCCACAGAGAATTGCGGCAGGATTGCTACAAATAAAACGATAATGCCCATACCGCCCAGCCATTGGGTAAGGCTTCGCCAGAAAAAGAAATCTTTGGGATATCTGGAAAAATCTACGAGGATTGTAGCCCCGGTGGTGGTGATGCCGGAAACTGACTCAAAATAAGCGTCAAGGGGGCTCAGTTCAAAAAACAAATAGGGAATAGCACCCATGGCCGCCGTCACTACCCAGGAAAGGGTAACGATCAATAAGCCCTCGTTTCTCTTGAGTTCATCAAAATTTCTTGAAAAACCACCATACTTCTGAAACCCAAGGCCCACAAGGACAGACACTGAAGAAGCTGTAATAAATGGAAGAACTGAAGAATATTCCTGCTCAACAAGGGCAATAATGATCGGACTAAGCAGTATCCCGCCAAAGGCAACCAGAACGATGCCAAGAGCATTTAAAACACGATTAACTTTCATCAGGCGAACAGCGTTTTGATCTGGTCGGAATGATCGGCCATGGTAAAGATTTCAAGCTCATCACCGGCTTTCAAAATGGTCTCTCCATGTGGTATCAGCAGCTGCCTGCCCCTGGTCACCACGCCGATAATTGCCTGGGCCTGGAAAGGTATGTCCACGACCCTGGTGTCGGGAAACTGCTCTGCAATGCGTAAACGCAGCACCTGGCCCTGTCCTCTTTCAACAAGGGCCAGAATATTGACATAGCTTGCCTGCATCCGGTTGAGCAGCTCTTTCAACGCTGATTCTCTGGGAGAGACAACGACATCTACCCCTACCTTTTCAAAAAGCTGGGCTGTTCTGGAATTACTGACCCGGGTGATAATGCGGCTTTCAGCACCAAGCTGTTTGACCAGCAGGGAACAAAGTAAATTCTTTTCATCATTGTCAGTGACACTGACGATAACATCAGCGTTACCCACTGACTCTTCCTCCAGAAGTTCCAGATCAGTGCCGTCTCCATGCAGGATCAGGCTGTCTTTCAATTTATCGGCGAGAAAGGTGCACCGCTCTTTGTTATGTTCAATAATTTTAACCTTGATTCCAGCTTCTTCAAGCTGACTGGCAAGCATTGAACCTACGCTCCCGCCACCGATGAGAACGGCTGTTCTCGTGCGATTGGAGGTCTGAAAAATATTTGCCGATAACTGATCAAGCCCTGGCCCCGTACCGATAAAAATGACCTTGTCCTGTTCATGGATAACTGTTGAACCGTTGGGAATGAAAAGTTCTCCTTCACGGGTGATGCCAACGATGAGAACGTCTTCAGGAAAGAGACAGTCCATCACTTTGCAATCTTTTAAAACAGAATCCTTGTCGATGCGATATTCAAATAATTTTGCCCGGCCATCAGCAAAGTAAACAACATCTATGGCTTTGGGGACAAGAATAATGCGAAATATATCCTGGGTGAGCAGCTGTTCCGGCCAGATAACCATATCAATATCATACGGGGTTCGATATTTATTATGTTTTGGGGATATCAGGTTCCGGTAGAGTGCCACCTCTCTGACAAAACAAACCGTTTCAATATCAAGCAGTTTTTTTGCTGTCCAGCAGGCTACTATATTTGCTTCATCCCGCTTTGCACAGGCAATGAACAGCTCGCAATTATTAATCCCTGTGGATTCAAGCACCTCCAGGTCGGCGCCTAACCCGTTCACAAAGCTGATATCAAGATTATTAAACCGTTCAGGGAGCTTTTCTATGTCATCAACCAGGATAATACTGTGCTTTTGATACAGATTCACGGCAATCATGTACCCTATATCGGTTGCACCGTATATCATAACATTCATCATTTACCGTCCATATTCATCGTCAAAACGAACTATATCATCTTCCCCCAGATAACTTCCGATCTGCACTTCAATTAATTCGAGCGGGATTACACCTGGATTTTCCAGTCTATGCTTTGTGCCAGAAGGGATGTAGGCAGACTGATTTTCATGCAGTAAAATGCTTTTTTCACCATTTACCACCCGGGCTGTGCCGGAAACCACCACCCAGTGCTCATGGCGATGGTGATGCATCTGCAGCGAAAGCCTTGCTCCCGGATTAACTGTTATCCGTTTTATCTGAAAACGATCCTGTATTTCCAGGCTCGTATAAGAACCCCAGGGCCGATATACAGTCCTGTGTGCATGGAATTCAGCCCGGTTTTCTTTTTTCAGGCGGTTGACAATCTTTTTCACATCCTGGGATTTTTCCATTGGTGCCACCAGGAGGGCATCAGCAGTTTCCACTATCATGGTATCCTTCAGGCCAACCGCCGTTACCAGGGTGTGTTCAGAGCGCACCAGCGAGTTTGTCACATCTTCAAGCAGCACATCCCCGCTGATCACATTACCTTCCCCGTCCTTATCGGCAATTTCCCATAATGCCTTCCAGGAACCAATGTCACTCCAACCGATTTCAGCATCTATCACTGCTGCGTTGCCGGTTTTTTCCATCAGGGCGTAGTCAATGGAATCAGAGGGGCACTGAAGCATTAACTCTCTGTCAAAACGAAAAAAAACACCATCAAAGGAGCCTGATTGTACACTTTTTGTCATACAGGCAGTAATGTCGGGGGCATGCTCTTCCATCTCTTTGAGCAGTGTCTGCGCCGTGAAAGCAAACATGCCGCTGTTCCAGAGATAATTACCTTGAGCCAGATACTCCTCTGCTTTCTTTTGGTCCGGCTTCTCAATAAAATTCTTGACTTCATGGCCCTCTCCCCTGGCAATATAACCATACCCTGTCTCCGGGGAAGTCGGCACAATGCCAAAGGTCACCAGCTTTTCCAATTGGGCCAGAGCAACAGCCTTAGCCACTGCTTCAGCAAAGAGCTCCGGCTTAACAATCAGGTGATCAGCTGGAAGAACCAGTAAAACATCTTGCGGATTGCCATGAGTCACAACAAATTGAGCTGCCCCACAGATCGCCGGAGCCGTATTTTTGCCTAAAGGCTCAAGAAGCAGATGATAGGAGTCAAAAAGAGAAAGCACTTCTATCTGTGACTTGGTCATAAAACGATGTTCCTCGCCGACTACAAGAATAGGAGCCAGTGCTTCAGGCAGCGCTGCGATACGCTGTAAGGTCGTCTGCAAGAGAGAGTACTCACCTGTCAGGTTAATCAACTGCTTGGGATACAACTCGCGGGAAAGGGGCCACAATCTTGTACCGGTTCCACCGGCAAGAATAATTGGCTGAAGAGCCATAATTCACCTCAAATTATTACGAATCACCTTAAGTATTTCTTCTGTTTTACTGCGGAGCAGGGCTTTATCTCCTCTTGTCTCTACATTAAGGCGGAGAAGCGGTTCGGTGTTAGACTTTCGTACGTTAAACCGATAGTCAGCAAAGCTGACCGAAAGGCCATCCGTACGATCGATTTCCCCTTGCTGATACTTTTCTTCCAGAAGCCTGATGACCTCATCCGGGTCATGCACCGATGAGTTGATTTCACCACTCACCGGAAAAGCCCGCATCATATCATCAACAAGGGTTGAAAGAGGCTGCTGCCTTGAGCTTATCAGCTGCGTGACCAAAAGCCAGGGGATCATACCGGAGTCACAGTAACCAAATGATCGGAAATAATGATGAGCCGACATTTCACCGCCATATACCGCATCACATTCCCGCATCTTTTCTTTAATCAGAGCATGACCGGTACGTGTCATTATCGGTTTTCCCCCGGCAGCGCGAACAGTCTCAATTGTGTTCCAGATTGACCGCGGGTCGTGCAGGATCAAAGCCCCCGGATGCCGTCTCAATATTGCTGCTGCAAGCAGAGCGACAATATATACGCCCTCAATAAACCGGCCCTGTTCATCATACAAAAAACAACGGTCAAAATCTCCGTCCCAGGCAACACCCATATCGGCTTCAGCCTGCTGCACCATCTCAGCAGTTGCAACTCTTTTTTCTGGTAACAAGGGGTTGGGCACCCCATTTGGAAACGACCCATCAGGCTGATCATATATTTTGATAAAGGTGAAGGGAAGGTGCGGTTCCAACAGGTCAATAATCGGTCCGGCGCAGCCATTTCCGGGATTAACGACTATGGTAAAGGGCTGCATCTTTTCCGGGTCAACATATGAGAGGAGGTGGTCAATATAGGGTTGCTTTTTGTCAAGCCTGACATGCGTCCCTGCCGAATTGACTTTCTTCTTTTCATACCTGGCAATCCACCTGGCATCGTTTATCCTGGCTTTAATGGCGTTGAGTCCACTGGCTCCCGCTACAGGCTGTGCTCCCCGCCCGACCAGTTTCATGCCGTTATATTCAGCTGGATTGTGACTTGCCGTAATCATTATACCGCCGTCTACGCCTTCATTGATGCCACTGAAGACCTTGTAATACACCTCCTCGGTACCGCATAAACCAATATCAATGACCTCGCTCCCCTGTTCAGTCAGCGAGCTGATCAACGCGGAAGCAAGTGCCTTGCTGGTCAGGCGCATATCATAGCCGACAACGATTTTTCTGGCACCAGTCTCCTCAACATATGCAGCACCAATACGGGCTGCCAGTTTCTCATTGAGCTGCTCCGGTACTTTCCCGCGTATATCATAAGCGGTAAAGCAGGATGCCTGGTCACTCATTATTTGCTCCAGGAATTGCTGTTTGAAAGAAAAATATAAATACAGTAAGTAGTATTCTGACACAGGGCATATTTTTACCATAACTACTCAGAAGGCGTATAACTGTAACCAATCACGGGGGGGCATACTTCTTCATAATTCTCTGCCTCTGACGTGTAACTGGTCACAGGTGCAACAGAATTGGACAGGCACCATTTCCCGCTATACAAGAGTATGCGGGCAATCGTGATCGCCCGAAGACAGGTGAGCCGGGAGCAGTTACCCTGAATCCGGGCTAGACATTATCACACTCTGGCTGCTTCAGGCAACGAGTTGTTATAAAATTTCAACGTAACTCCTCACAGCTCACCCCTCTTTGCACGATCACGACCCGCCGCATAGAGGGGCTATAGCTGCCAATCGTGCTTGTCCAAAGATGGGCAGCCTGAGAGCAGTTACACCTTTGAGGCAGGTAGAATCAGAGCGTTACACACCCAGTGAGTCGTTACATTTCAACACACTAATCAGGGAGAAGGCTACTTGAAAGGCATTATTCTGGCTGGCGGCTCAGGAACCCGCCTCTATCCTCTTACCCGGGCAATCAGCAAGCAGCTGATTCCTGTCTACGATAAACCTATGATTTACTACCCTCTCTCTGTCTTGATGCTGGCAGGGATACGGGACATTCTCATCATTTCGACACCCCGTGATCTGCCCAGGTTTCAGGAACTGTTTGGGAGCGGCGAACACCTGGGGCTGAATATGCAATATGCTGAGCAGCCCAGCCCGGAAGGGCTGGCTCAGGCCTTCCTCATAGGAAAAAAATTTATTGCTGACGATGCTGTTTGCCTGGTTCTGGGGGATAATATTTTTTTTGGTCCCGGTTTTCGTACTATTGTTACCCGTTGCAGTGCCTTAAAAGATGGCGGCACCATTTTCGGTTATCTGGTAAAAGATCCAGAGCGTTATGGAGTCGTCGCATTTGACCAAAATAACAAGGTCACCAGCATAGAGGAAAAACCACAGCAGCCAAAATCAAAATACGCGGTTCCCGGCCTGTATTTTTATGATAATCAGGTAGTTGATATCGCTGAAACCATCAAACCATCAGCCAGGGGTGAGCTGGAAATAACGGATATTAACATGCGATACCTGGAACAGGGGAAATTAACGGTTGAACTCCTTGGCCGGGGATTCTGCTGGCTCGACACCGGTACCCATGAATCACTGCAGCAGGCATCCAGCTATGTGCAGGCGGTTCAGGAGCGTCAGGGGTTAAAGATTGCCTGCATCGAAGAAATTGCATTGCTGCTGGGCTACATTGACAGGGAACAGGTGGAAAAACTTGCCGCCCCTATGATCAAAAATCAATACGGCAGTTATCTCATGGACATTGCCGCTGATATCTCGCGAGGATACTCATGAAACTTCTTCTAATCGGGTCCAACGGGCAATTAGGTCAGGATTGCCGGCACATTCTTTCTCCCAGACATACCATTTGCGGTCTTGATGTTCCAGATATTGATATAACCAGCGAACAACAGCTGACAGAACTGTTTTTTCGAGAAAAACCGGATGGAGTAATCAACTGTGCCGCCTATACCGCAGTGGACCAGGGCGAGAATGATCAAAAGCAATGCCTGGCAGTAAATGCCTGCGGCCCTGAACTGCTTGCCAGACTCTGTGATCGTTATACCTGCCGCCTCATTCATATCTCCACCGATTACGTGTACGACGGTAAAAAGCCTGTTCCACAGTCGTATAATGAAGATGATATCACCGAGCCCGTTTCCATGTACGGCAAGAGTAAATTGCTTGGTGACCAGGCTGTAATAAATAATACCAATAATTACCTTATTCTTCGTACTGCCTGGCTTTATGGTATGGGAGGCGGTAATTTCCTTAAAACCATGCTGCGCCTCGCCCTGACTGACCCAGAACGAACTATCCGGGTAGTCAATGACCAATACGGTTCGCTCACATGGTCATGGCGGCTTGCCAGACAGATAGATGCCGTCCTGGAACAGGATATTACTGGAATTTGCCATGCCAGCGCTGAAAACTATTCCACCTGGTATGAAGGAGCCAGGTTTTTTCTTGACTGCATGGATGTTCCTTACTCCCTGGAACCATGCACCACGGATGAATACCCTACTCCGGCTGCTCGGCCGGCAAATTCAATTCTTGCAAATAATCGACTTAAAGAGGCAGGGTTAAATGTAATGGTAGACTGGCAGGAAGATATTCGCGCCTTTGTCAGGGCCAACAGAGAAGCACTGCTTGCCGAGGCTCTGTAAAAACGCCAGCCCGGCAGCGAGACCAGCATTACAGGACATAAATATTTTTTCTCAAAGCCTGATGAGAAATTCGGGGCAAATCCGGGCAGCCTGAGAGCAGTTACGCGGCGGCTTCTTTTGTCAAGCTGGTACAGGAGAACGGCTATTTTCTTTTGTTTTTCTGTGGATCCTGAATAGCCGGCTTTTTAGGGGCAAAGTATTCTCGCAGACGGGGATCGTTTATCCACCTCTGCAGGTACTCTGCTCCAAGCTGCAGGTAAGGTGCGCTCATGGAACTTTTAAGCATGGTATTTGATGCAGACAGGCTGGAGGCAACAAACATATAAAGCAGGGAGGCAATAATAATCGCTTTTATTACTCCCAACACCCCGCCCAAAAGGTGATCAAACCAGCCCATGAGGGTGATGGTCATGACCAGTCGCAGCAATTTACCCAGCAGGGTAAACACAAGGACTGATGCCAAAAAGATAAGAACAACACTGACGAGAAATATCAGTTTGGGATTATCGATGAAGCGTTCTACAAAGGGAGAAATTTTTCCATGGTAATGGGCTGCCAGCCAGTAGCCGCCTATGAGGGCAAACAGAGCCGCCAGCTGGCGAAAAAAACCTATCCAGAGCCCCCGTGCCAGAAAAAAAAGCACAATCACCACAACGATAACATCAAACCAGGAAAAACCGGGTACTAAAGACATGGCTGCCTCCTCATCAATATGACTTAAGAGAGCGAGCACCTACTCACAGGATATGTAACCTCTTTATTTTACGTGCTTCAAGTTTGTAACTGCTCAATACTATTAATCCACGTTAGACTATACCTCAACCAGTGAAGAGTACAACCCATACCTTTAACAAAACGGACCCGCCTTACCGCAGTCTCTTTTTCGCGACGCTGGCAGCTGTCCTTTATCCATAGGAATACCATGCCTGAATTGCCAGAAGTAGAGGTGACAAGGCTGGGCTTGCTGCAGCAACTAACCGGGGGAACAGTCTGCGATGTGTGGTGGAGCGGTAAACGTCTGCGCACAGAAATTAAGACAGCAGTTTTGAAGAACTCCCTGTGCACACAACAGCTGGTTACCATCGACCGCCGGGCGAAATATCTTCTTTTCCGGTTCTCACAAAAAGCAGTGCTTGTCATTCATCTCGGCATGACCGGTAAACTGAGCCTTGTTTCTTTCACAAGGCCCAGGGATAAACATGACCATCTGGGGCTGACATTATCAAACGGCATGGAGCTGCGATTCAACGATTGCAGAAGATTTGGCAGCATCATCCTCTGGCCGCATGATACTGCCGAGAAACAGGAGTACCTGCTTTCGCAGCATGAAGGCATTGAACCTTTCAGCAGAGAATTCAATGGACCTGCCCTGCAGCATCTTGCCCGTAAGCGGACAGCTGCGGTGAAAACATTTTTGATGAACGGCAGAATTATTGCAGGGATCGGCAATATTTACGCCAACGAAATCCTCTTTGCAGCCAGGGTACATCCGGCCCAGCCAGCAGGTACACTCGTTCTGGAACAATGGCAACAGATTGCAGATGTCAGCAGGAATATTCTGCAGAAAGCTATTGCTGCCGGCGGCACCACCATTGCTGATTTCCTTGGAGCAAACGGTAATCCTGGATATTTCCAGCTGCAGCTCAGTGTTTATGGCAAAAAAGGGCAGCCATGCCCTCTGTGCAGCACCCCGATAACCAGAACTGTACTGGGGGGTCGGGCCACCTTTCTGTGCTCTTCCTGTCAACAGCAAAGGCACTGATCTCTCGTAATGAGGTCCGGAAAAAATATTTGATTGCTTGTAACTCCTCACAGCTCACCCCTCTTTGAACGATCACGACCCGCCGCATAGAGGGGCTATAGCTGCCAATCGTGCTTGTCCAGATATGGGCAGCCTGAGAGCAGCTACCCGTTTGAGGCATGTACAATCAGAGCGTTACACACCCTGTGAGTAGTTACGTTTTTGTAACGGCAACACACCGTCATCGAAAGTAATTTCTTCCCCATTAAAATCTGTTGCAATTTCTTGTTTTCCAGGAACTTGAAAATCATTATCAAGTTGAGTACAGTCTGTTGTTCTCACAGGTCATAGTTATTGTCAAAGTTATCGTACTGGAATCACTCTGCTTCACAACATTTCAGGCCTGCTGGCCTGTAAAATCCGAGACTGCTTGCGGACATCACATACATCTGTTTTTATGTGTTTCTTTTCAAGTTGTCCTGGAATGTAGCAGGGTTGTTGTTGTATTTTCTCCACATGGCCATGGACCAGTTTCCAGAGAACATTGAAGCCGAAAAACTAAAAAACAGCTGGCTCCAGACAACATCGTGTACTCGTGCCCTGTCAACGCTGCTCTGTCGTATCCTGCTTGTCTTTTTCAGTCCTTATGCAGCCTTCCCTGGGTCACACAGCACTACTATGCAACGCAGGACAAGACTCCATAAGGACAAGAAAAATCCGGCGCAATATCCTGACATTTCAGCGTTGACATGACACGAGTGACCATGGACAGCCTGCTTCAGGCCTTCTCCTGTTTGGAAATGATGCAGGAACTTGCATGACAGAAAAACTCTCTCCTTTCTCATTACAAAACATCAGGCTTTTTATACTCTTTCGGGTTTTTTTCAATGCCCGGTTTTATTATCCTGTTTTTACCATTCTTTTCCTTGATTACGGGTTGAGCATTGAACAGTTCTCCCTGCTTAATACGGTGTGGGCCTTTACCATTGTTTTGGCAGAGGTTCCTTCCGGGGCTTTGGCGGATCTCATCGGGCGAAAACGACTGATGATAAGCACAGCCTGGCTTATGTTGTTTGAGATGGCGACCATAGCCTTTGTCCCATTGGGAAATTCAACCATTATTTTCACGGCATTTTTCATCAACCGGGTACTCAGCGGCCTGGCAGAGGCCATGGCCAGTGGTGCTGATGAGGCTATGGCCTATGACACCCTGGTGGAGACGGGGTTGGAGAAACAGTGGCCCAAGGTGCTTGATTACCAGATGCGTGCTCAACATCTTGGCTATATAATTGCCATGACCATTGGGGCCATGGCCTATGATGCCGGCATGGTCAACCGTCTACTTGGCTGGCTGGGGAGTGATGTGCAGTTGAGCCAGCAGATAACCATGCGTTTTCCTGTCTATTTGACGCTGGTGCTGGCGTTTTTTTCCATGCTGATCACCACCCGGATGCGTGACCCGCTGGTCCAGGCCGACCATGCTGCCCCAAAAGAGAAGGCATCCATACTGCAGGTGTTTACAATGGTACTTAGAGCCGGCGGGTGGATTGTGCGGACACCCTTTGTCCTGGCAGTTATCCTTTTTGCCATGGTCATTGATCATGTCATGCGGATGCTTGTCACCATGACCAGCCAGTATTTTCGGCTTATCTCTCTTCCTGAAGCCAGTTTTGGTGTGATCGGGTCGGCGGTTGCAGTACTTGGTCTCTTTGTTCCGGGTATTGCCCGCGTTATGGCCAATCGTTTTTCAGCTGGTATCAATGCCGCTGTACTCATCATTTTTTCGCTGATTGCGCTTTTCCTTCTGACCCTTTTTATACCATTTTGGGGAATTCTCCCGGTTATGATGCTGTTTATCTGTCTGACCATGACCTCATTTTTTACCAGTCATTACCTCAATGAGCTGACCTCTTCCGAGAAACGGGCAACAGTTCTCAGTTTTAAAGGGATGGCTTATAATGTTGCTTACGGGATGACAGGCGTTCTCTACGCTGGACTCATTACCCATCTTAAAGCCAAGTATGCCCAGCTGTATCCGCAGTGGACAGGTGACATGCTGGGTGACGCGGCTTTTCAGGCCTCTATCTCCTGGTTCCCGTGGTACATGACAGGCGCCCTTGTCCTGGTTTTTCTGGTTTGTCTGCCCAGGATGCTTGTTCGTAACTGACCAGGATGACAGGAGCTGGTTTTCCGTAACTGCCTCCGTGATTCTTGATTATGCCACAAGATGAAGCCACCCCAGGCCAGTCTCTCCTGTTTTTCCGGTCATTGCATCGATTCGCTCACTATCGTGAAACACTCCAGTAATCTTGTATCAAAGCAAACGAAATAAACGGTCAACTCTGATCCCTGCTGAATGTGCGCTGCAACTTCGTCGTATGCGATCCGACAGGCCTGCTCAATGGGAAAAGCATAGACCCCGCAGCTTATTGCTGAAAAAGCGATGGATGCAAGGCCTTTTTCTTCAGCAAGAGCAAGTGATTTGCGGTAACACGAGGCCAGCTGTTCATGCTCATTATTGTTTCCCCCCTGCCAGACAGGGCCGACAGTATGGATCACGTATCGTGCCTTCAGTCTGAAACCTTTGGTAATTTTGGCGTCTCCGGTTTCGCACCAGCCTAGCGATTGACAGGCCTTCAACAGCTCAGGCCCGGCTGCCCGGTGAATTGCTCCGTCAACCCCGCCCCCGCCCTGAAGTGAATTGTTGGCTGCATTGACTATGGCATCGACGTCCATGGCAGTGATATCACCGCTTACAATTTCTATGGTTCCCATAGCTTTCTCCGATGGTAACTACTCACAGGGTATGTATCGCCCTGGTTTTATTTACTTTACGCCTGTAACTGCTCTCAGGCTGCCCGGATTTGGGCAAGCACGATTGGCCGCTATAGCCCCTCTATGCGGCGGGTCGTGATCGTGCAAAGAGGGGTGAGCTGTGAGGAGTTACAGCAGCAGTATTATTTCTTGCAGTTCAGCAAGGTATCTTCGTCGTTGAACACTCATGGTTTTCTCCTGCCAATTTTCATACTATTGGCTTAACCATGTACCTACCTTTTTATAGCAGGATTAGATTAATGAGATCAACAGTAAGGTTAATCTTGTCCGCATACGCGTCATTATTTTTCATGAATAGTTTGCCGAAGGTTGAAGTTGCCCGCTGGCATCATCTGAAGGCAGCACTCCAAGGCTTTCTTCTTGACTTTTTTCCCCCAATTTGTTCTTGTTAGGCAGTTTCAGGTGTCCTTAATGGATGAAAACGGGAACTCCGTGAAAGTCGGAGACGGGCCCGCCGCTGTAACCGGGGACGAAAACTGCATGATGTCACTTGCGTAGAAAAAGCTACGCTGGGAAGACGCAGTAACTAGAACGATCCGGAAGTCAGAAGACCTGCCTGGGATACGGCTATCTTTGCGAGGCACCTGAAGATAGGCAGATACGAGGAAAAACAGGGCATTCCCGGATCATTCATTGGTTCGGGTTTTTTTATACCCGGATGAGCAAGAGCAGAAAAGGTAAAGGGAAGGTGGACTGAGCTGAAAGTGCTGCGTCAGCAAACTTTTTTCTTCCACAATTGCCGCAATGATTCTGTTTAATGCTCCCTTTCAATAGATGAAAGGCTCTGTGCCTATTCCACCCGGACATCATGACAGCACCGAGATACACAAGGCCTGCCATGTCCGTTATTTTTTTGATGCCGATTGCCGGCGGCATGAAAAGAATAATTTCCTTGATGATTTCGAGATGCCGGGCTGGAATATTTCCATTTTTTTGCCTCACGATTTTTCGCAGTGAACCACTCATCTTCTTCAACAGTTACCTTTGTTGATGCGTAACTGATCACGGGTACTTCATCTTTGCACGATCACTCTTTCCCGCATACTCTTGTACACGCAAGTCTCACTTCGCTTGCTTACCTGCGGAAAAGAGGGCTTGCCCAATTGTGTTGCACCCGTGACCAGTTACACATCAGAAACAGAGCATAACACAGGAGTACAGACCCCGTGATTGGGTACGTTGATGCTCATATTCATCTTCAAGATGCTCGTTACTCAGGTTTGGAAAAGCAGGTTATTGACCGGGCAAAAAAGCATGGGGTAAAGCGTTTTTTCTGCAACGGAACCAGAGAGTCAGACTGGCCAGCGGTACTTGACCTGGCGGCAAAATATCCTGAGGTCGTACCTTTTATTGGTATACATCCCTGGTACGCGAATACGGTAAAAACAGGCTGGGTTGAACGCCTCAGGCAGTTTATCCTGCTTCATGGCTGCGGCATAGGTGAGACAGGACTTGATCGGCTTTCCCCAGTATCATTGAAACAGCAGGAAGATGTTTTTCTTGTTCAACTGGAAATGGCCTGCACCCATAACTGCCCTCTGGTGATTCATTGCGTTCGTATGTGGGGAAGATTACTGGAAATCCTTGAGGAGTATGCAGAAGCAGCCAAGGCTCCTCCTCTTATGCTGCATTCTTTTTCCGGTACCACGGAGGTCATGATGAGGCTGGCAAGAATTGGGGCGTTTTTTTCTTATTCTTGCGCTTTGCCTGCCCCCGGAAGAGATAAAATGCGGCAAGTGTTTGCAAAGACGCCGCTGGATCAGCTTCTTCTGGAAACAGATTCCCCTGATCAGTGCTACGGGTATCAGGGGGAAAAGTTTTCGGCGTCTTGTAATGAGCCCATGAATATTATCAGGCTGTATAAAAAAGCAGCACAGCTACGCAACATGGAACTTGAGCAGTTTACCGGTATCGTATGGTATAATGGATCGGTTTTCACGCACCAAAACACTGTTGGGAAGTAACCGGTTTCACCAGTTGTCAACCAGCTACGTGGTTGTGGTCGGGCTGGGCGCAGTGGGTGGATACGTCGTTGAAGGGCTTGTTCGGGGTGGAATTGGCCGGCTCAAGCTGGTCGACTTTGACCTCGTTTCCAGAACCAATATTAACCGCCAGCTTTTGGCGCTGGAAACGACTTTGCATCGGCCCAAGTCCGAGGTTGCGCTGGAAAGAGCTCAGGACATAAATCCAGCCTGCCAGGTTCAGACAAGCCAGGTCTTTGTCGATGAGGAAACAGTGCAGGCTGTCCTCGATCCTGTACCAGATCTTCTCATTGATGCCATTGATGCCCTGAATCCCAAGGTGCAGTTGCTCACAGCAGCATTCAGGCAAGGCATTCCCATACTGTCTTCCATGGGAGCCGCACTCAGGACAGACCCAGGCAAGATCACTTTTGCTGATATTTCAAAAACGTATGGGTGCCCGCTGGCTAAAAGGGTCCGCAAGCGTCTTCGGAAGCAAGGGATTGAGCAGGGGATAGGCTGTGTCTATTCATCAGAATCTGTTGATTTCATCTACGAAGGGCCGATGGTAGACATGGAGTCGCCGCAAAAATGGCGGGGACGTCAGCGCAACGTACTAGGCAGTTTACCGACCATAACCGGTATATTTGGTCTGGTTCTGGCAAATCAGGCTATTTTGCACCTGGCTGGAGCAGCTGATTCATGGTAACCCGAAAGCAGGTGCTTTTTTATAAAGCAAAACCTGCCTCCCTTAGCTGCCGCACTATATCCTCGGCGTTCTGCCGGACATACAAAGAGGGATCGTTGAGACAACGTTTGAGGTTTTCTGCCATAGATGAGGATATTTCTTTTTCCGGTCTCCAGGTAAATAAACCATGAGTCCGATCGTAGATGTAATAACTTAAGCCAGACAAGGCATGGATGCGCACGGGTTCTGATTCAATGGCTAAACATTGAAACCAGAAAGGGAGCAGTTTCTTGCTGCGAATCTGACTGACGGCAATCAGCCCGTTGGAAAGGGTATATTCATCATCCGGGTCGATCCGTTCGGTTACATAGGATATAATACGTTTTCTTGCCTTGCCTCCGATCCCGCTGACACGATAATGCAGGTCAATGATGACCAGTGCCTGAATCGTCGTGGCCGCTCTAAGTCCAATGGTTTGTATATCTTTGAGATACTTGCCTACTCCGGAAATTGCCCCCGGCGAAGATTGGAGGCGTTGTACTATCTTCCGGGCAATCTCGTCCGGTACACGTCGCTCGTCACCCAGTAACAAAAGGATATAGGGGATCAGCTTATGTCCCCTGGCCATTCCCAGCGTATCGGTTTCCAGAAGAGCCTGGGCAATGGTGGCGGGATCGTCGGACTGAAGTGCGGCGATGGTTTCATCAAGTTTTGGGTTGTGGTAGTAGATACGGTCATGCATCCAAAAGGCCAAGACTACGATGCCGACAACAAGGATTGCACCTTTCCAGCCTGTTACTGGAATTGTTGTTTCCATTGGATACACCTCTATTCACAGGGTGCGTACCACCCTGATTTTACTTGCATTCTCTGCTTCTGACGTGTAACTGGTCACGGGTGCAGCAGAATTGGGCAGGCACTCTTTCGAGCAGGTAAGCAGGCGAAGTGAGACGTTCGTGATCAGTTACGGGGAGTTCAATCCGTACCTCAATTCTCCAGGGCAGGTATTCGCCTTTGTATCTCTTCACTTATTTCACGGGCGGTAAGGCAAATATTGTCCAGAATTTGTCTTATCTCACGCCGTCCAATACTGGTATTCGTTACAAGCAACCGTAAAGCCAGGGTACCGTCAACATACCCGATACCAATAAGTCCTCTTTTGCCTGTTTGCATACGTGTACGCAGTGCGCGTATAAATGCTTCATCGTCCTGTCCCTCTGGTATAATATGACGAAAACAAACATTGTACGACTCCCTTGGAGCTACCATTTCCAGCAGAGGGTTATCAATAATACATTGTTCTGCGTATGTACAAAGCTCCAGATAATGTTCCACTCTTCGCGCCAGTCCTTTTCGGCCAAAAAACTTCCAGTCAAGAAACCATTTCAGCGAATCGACACGTCTGCCGCATTGCAGTGACAAGGTGCCCAGGTCACGTACTGTCCCATCTTCTCCTTCCCGGAAAATATAACTCTCGTCGCCAGCGCTGCATATCTCTTTAAACAGGGCAGAACTGTTATTAAAAAGCAAGATGTTACACATAAGGGCAGTACCAGGCATCTTGTGGAAATCCAGGGTAAAGGAGTCAACCTGTTCGAGCAAAGGAAGAAATTGCTGTCTCAGGCGTTCGCTGAGCACTACCGCTCCACCCCAGGCCCCGTCTACATGAAGCCAGAAATCGTACTGATCCCGCAGAGCCAGGAGTGGTGCCAGCTGATCAAAGGCCCCGCGTACTGTTGTCCCTGCAGTTGCGGCGACAAAGAAAGGAAGAGTTCCTGCTGCCTGAGCCTCAGCAAGTTTTCCGGCCAGATTCCTGGCATCCATCCTGCCATGGTTGTCTGTCGGCACCTTGATCAGGTTGTCTGTGCCAATCCCAAGGATGACAGCTGCCCGATCCATGGAATAGTGGGCATCTTTATTGACAAAGCCACGCAGCGGCCTGGCATTACAGAGCCCCTGAGATTTACTTTCAGGACAGGCCCGGTAACGTGCCGCCATCATGGCAATCATATTGGCGTTGCTGGAACCGGTAGTCATCTGACCGCTGCCGTTTTCAAAACCCACCAGGCTGAGCATCTCCTGGATCATAAACTGCTCCATCAGCGTTGACACAGGAGCTGTCTCAAATGTGCAGGCCGAAGTATTGGATACTGCTGCGACCATCTCCCCAATGATGGAAGGCAGATTAGCTCCTGCCCACATACGGTTGCAATAGCCAGGATTACCTGTCCTTACGGCATAATAAAGATATTTCTTGACCCATCCCAGCAAGGATTCCAGATCACCCGGCTTATCTTCTTCATCAAGCTTGAGCAGCTTTCTCAGTTCATCAGGCTCATGATAAGCAACAAAATCCCCCTCTTTTCTGTTGACATGATAGCGCGCCAGCATATCAACAACCCGTAAAAAAACGTTTTCTGTTTCCATGGCCGTTCCGCCCTCTCCTTCCCCGTACAAGTGTTAACAGCTGCTCTTTGTTTACTGCAAACACCTCACCCAATGAGCAAAAAACACAAGATGGCGTTACGCTATACTATAGTGTGGCATAATTATCTAATAGAAATACAGAATCAGTAACAAGCAAGGGTAAAAATAACCTCTCGGGACAGATACTGCCCTGGTGCCTTACCCCCTGTAACTGCTTTCAGCTTGCCCGGATCCGGACAAAGGCGATTGGCAGCTATAGTCCCTCTATGCGGCCAGTCGTGACAACCCGAAGATGGTAAGCTGGAAGCAGGCAGGTAAAAAAACAATACCGGATAACAAACCATCCTGTCAGGCGTTTTTACTATCAAGCCGCACCATACTCTGCAGCAGCAGGGAGTTAATCCTTTCGTTCAGTAACATATTCTGTTCCATTGGTTTTTTGTTTGAATGAAACAGAAAAGATCCCCTGTTCCAGGTTAATGTTTCAAAAAAAGCCTCTCTTATCTGCGTGGCTAACGCCTCTGTGAGCATGTTGGGCTGGAGATACCCTTTCCTGATGAGAATATTACCGAGTTTCTCCTGGCCATTATTATCTCGATGTTCCTCAAGACATTCGTCCAGCTGTTCCGGGGTTATGATCCGCTCCTTCAGGAGTCGTTGACCAACTCTTTCCTGATTGCTTTCGAGAAGGCCGAAGACAAGGTTGCCATTGTCAAAATAAAAAATCCCGGCATTGTTTGAGGTTATCACCTCCAGCACGCCGGTAAGCTGAGCCAGGTCAAGGAGTTGAGCCAGGTCAGAGAGTGCTATTTGGGACAAATCGCCCTGGAAGGCAGGAGTTTGGCTGACAGTAGAGTCGGGAGGCACACCGGATATCTTCTTTTCACCTTTCCCTGAAGTTTTTGCGATAAACAGATTATGAAACTTGTACTCCATGACCATCTTCGTTCTCCACAGTGTAACCGATCACAGGGTCTGTACTTCCTCGTTATTCTCTCCCCAGTATATAGTATTATTTCAAGCCGACATCTTATTATCCAGCGTACCTTGTTCAGAAGACGAATTCCAGTAAAACCTCAATTGACTGATAACGAACCTTTTCTGTGAAGGATCTGCCAACAGTGTCATTTTTTCTTGCTGTTCACACGTAAATACACTAATATATTATCAATATTTTTTTGCAGTTACTCGCAGGCCGCATAACTCCCTGGCTTCACTTGATTTACGCCTGCAGCTGCTTTCAGTTTTCCCGGATCTGGACAAGCGCGACTGGCAGTTATGGTATCTCTGTGCGGTCAATCGTGATCGTCTGAAGGCAGGTGGCCTGAGAGCGGCTGCCCGTTGCCGGGAAATCATTGACATGGTACTAAGGCGGAAAATCCGCAACCCAAGAGGCATTACACCTCAAATAATTTTTTGTTTTTTATGACAGAAATTGAGGAGTAAGCCACTAACATCGCATAGAATGATATACAAAAGGTATTTTCACTGGCTGGCTGCCCGTACATTTTTCATTTTTTACCAGTTGTAACAAAGGAGTTTTTCATGAAACAAAACGTCATGCGCTCGTCTCTGCTGAAAGGAGGAATAACCCTCTTGTCATTTGCTATATTGGTATACCTCATCACCACATCAGCCCATGGGCAGGCATGGGATGCCATCGGCATGTTCATCACTGGCATCGCCCAGCTTATCCTGTGGGCCATCGGAATGACCATCGGCATAACCTTTTGTCTCGCTGTTTTATTTGGAATTTTTCTTGGTGCTGTGGCCATGGTGAATAAGGAAAGCAGTGCTGCCATGTACCAGGCCCTTAAAGTGAAACTTGTTACCTTCAGCAAATATCTCATTGACAGATATACCTGTCCCTGCCGTGACAACACCCTCACCCCTCAGGAATTCATGAATGATCCGGCTCCATCAGTCAGTGCTGCCCAGCTGGATCAGGTTACGCTCACACTCGACGCCCAGGAGACTCAACTCGCCGGATTAACTGCAAGAATAAATACCCTTGAGCAAACATTGACCTCACTGATCTCAACTGACAGGATGGAGGAAGTTGCTGAAAAAGTGGAAAATTCTGTAGATATGCTGAGTAACCTTCAGGCTCTTGTTGGCGGAATCGAAGCCAAAGCAGAAAATACAGAAGAAAAGCTCAAGGCAATAACCCCTGACAAGCTTTTAGGAGATATTCCTTCACGTATAGCCAGCATTGAGCAAAAGGCAACAGACCCTGAGGAAGCAAGGGCCACTGTCGAGGCAATGGAAAAATTCCAGAAACATCTCGATGAACTGACAACCAGGCTTGGGACTACTGAAGAAAACCTGAAGAAAATGAATCCTGACACTCTTTTAGGCGATATCTCTGCACGCATTGACAGCATAGAAAAAATGGGAAAAGCCAACGAGGAAGAAATCAAACCATTAGCAGAAATGGTTGAGAAACTGCAGAGAGAAACACGGGAAGATCAAAGCCAGGACAGCCAGAAAGAACAGGCCGAGGTGCAAGACGAAGCACCGTCTTCTGCAGAAACAAAGACCGCTCACCGGCTCTTCGTCTATTTTGAGGACAGCAAAGACAGGGAAAAAATTGAATCACTGGTGACCGAAACCCTGAAAAAAGATATGACCTATGCCCAGGTGATGAACCATGTGGCCAAGGAGATGGGCAACGAGAAGGGACAGGTAATCACTGACCATCCTTCGCTGGCCAAGGACTATATACGTCTGCGCCGAAGAGACGGGTAGTCGCTGATTACGTTATCCTGAAAGGTAACTACTCACTGGGTGTGTAACTCTCTGGTTTTACCTACCTCAAACGTGTAACTGCTCTCAGGCTGCCCCTATTTGGACAAGCACGATTGGCAGCTATAGCCCCTCTATGCGGCGGGTCGTGATCGCCCGAAGACGGGTGACCTGGAAGCAGTTACTTTTCACCTACTATTTTCTTGGCAGCAGTTCCTTAAAATACTCAATTGAGGGGAAATGACAGGAATACTGTACTCGTTGTCTGCTGCTTGGTCGGGCAATGTAAAGCAGGTAACCCATTCCATGTTTCTGGGCCGAAAAGAGAACCTTTTCACTGTCATCCACCAGGATTGCCCTGTCCTTGTCATAATCCAGCAATTTTTCAAGGCGTTCCCAGAAAAGAGGCTCCTCCTTTGCAAAACCAATTTCTTCTGCACAGACAACCCGGTCAAACCAGGGACCGATCCCGGTCTGATCAAGCTTTATTCTCAGAGTTGAAGAATGAGCGTTGGTCACCAGATAGAGTTTTTTTCGTTTGGCCAGACACCATTCAAGAAATTCTATAACGTAGGGATGAACGCCGATCAGGTGGTTGATACGCAATTTCAGCTCCGGGATGTCAAGTCCCAGCTCAGCAGACCAGAAGTTCACATCTGCCCAGGCAAGAGTTGACTCCACTTTTCTATATCTGACAAGCAGCTGTTTTTTTGCCTCTTCAAGAGAGATGTCATGCACCAGGCTATAATGCTCAGGCAGATACTGTTCCCAGAAATAATCGTCAAAGTGTTTATCCAGCAGGGTGCCATCCATATCCAGCAGAACCGTATCTATTGTTTCCCACTTAAGGACAGGAAAAATTTTTTCGCAATACTTCTTCATTCACTTTCCTCCAGCCGAAGCTTGTCCAGAACAACATCTGCCTGGGAAAAGATATCCTGCCCCCCAATCAGCGGCACAATGAGCCGGTTGTCCGGAGTCAGCCTCATCTCTTCACCTCTCTTGTTTCTGCGTGTTTTTCCTTGAACCAGAGACAGCAAGGTCTCAATATCTATTGGCGATTGTTCTCCAAAAGTAAATACCATTGAAGCAGGAGCCTGTTCAAGTTTATTTATTCCAAATGTTCGCAGGCGCATTTTCAAGGCAATAATCTGCAGCAGATTCTTCGTTTCCCGAGGCAATTGGCCATAGCGTTCACGCAGCTCCTCCCGCATGTCGTCAAGTTCTGCAGCAGTAGCCGAACTTAACGCGGAAATGCGGCGATATGCCTGGTAGCGCTGCCCTGTATCAGCGATATAGTCATCAGGGATATAGGCACTGAGCTGCACTTTTACTTCAGGATCAACCACAGGCATCCGCTGCTCTTTCTCATCTGCAAGTGCCTTCTGTTTCAAGTCAGAGACCGTTGCCTGTAATAGTTCCAGATACAGGTCATAACCTACTGCGGCAATATGACCAGACTGTGATACCCCCAGCAGGTTGCCTCCCCCGCGAATCTGAAGATCGTTCATCGCCAGTTTGAACCCGGCACCAAGATCAGCGTTATCGATGATGGCCCGAAGCCGTTTTTTTGCGTCCCCGCTTAACTGGTCAAGTGAAGGGACAAAAAGATACGCGTATGCCTGACGGGGAGATCGACCGACACGACCACGGAGTTGATAAATATCGGCCAGTCCAAGATGATCTGCCCGGTTGATAAGAATGGTGTTAGCGTTAGGGATATCCAGGCCAGACTCCACAATGGTGGTGCAGACCAGAATGTCAATCTCGTGATTGACAAACCTGACCATTACTTCTTCCAGTTGTTGTCCGGTCATTTGGCCATGAGCGATGCCCACCCTTGCATGAGGCACCAGTGAGGCAATATTCTCGGCGATACGGTTAATGGTGCGGACCCGGTTATGCACAAAAAACAGCTGTCCTCCACGGTGCAGCTCCCTGAGTACAGCTTCTCTAATTACCAGCTGGTCATTTTTTGCCAAAAAAGTTTTTACTGAGCGACGCCTTTGCGGGGGAGTGGAAATAACAGAAAGATCCCGAATCCCCAGAAGAGACATCTGCAGGGTTCGCGGTATAGGTGTTGCTGTCAGGGTAAGTACATCGACCTCGGCCTTCAGTTTTTTTATCTTCTCCTTGTGGCTGACTCCGAAACGATGCTCCTCGTCTATAATAAGCAGGCCCAGACGATTAAAAGTGATATCCCGGGAAAGAAGGCGATGGGTACCAACTACCAGGTCGATACTGCCCTCACTCACCTTTTTTCTGATTTCCCGCTGCTCTTTTGCGCTGCGGAAACGATTCAGACAGGCTGTTTCAACCGGAAAAGAGGAAAAACGGTCGCGAAATGTTGCGGCATGCTGTTCGGCTAAAACCGTAGTTGGCACCAGCAGGGCCACCTGAAAACCATCTTCGATCACCTTGAAGGCGGCTCGAGCTGCGACTTCGGTCTTGCCATAGCCTACATCACCACAGACAAGCCTGTCCATGGGGCGGGCACTGGTGAGGTCTCCAAGGGTGTCATCAATTGCCTTTGCCTGGCCAGGGGTTTCATCAAAAGGAAATGATTCCTCTAACTCCCGGTACAACTCACCTGGCGGGGAAAACCGGTGCCCTTTTCGAAGTGCTCTCCGGGCATAGATTTCCAGCAATTCCCTGGCAACTTTCCAGACCTCCTCGGTTACTTTCTTCTTGGTAGCCTGCCATTTTTGCGATCCCAGGCTGTCAAGCCTTGGCTGCTGATCTGACAACCCCTGATAGCGACTTACCCAGTGTAATTTGTCAACAGGAACATAGAGTTTGTCATCATTACGGTAGGTAATGAGCATAAAGTCACCTCGATGACCGGCAATGTCAATGTTTACCAGTTCCTGGAAGACACCGACGCCATGTTCTCTGTGAACCACTACATCTCCTGAATGAAGTTGATCAAGCTGTACCGGTTCTCCTTTTGGCGCGGCCTGTGATCGGCGCTTTTTCTGGAGCCGTTTGTCTCCAAACAGCTCGTTGGCTGAAAGAACATGCAGCTTTTCCAGGTTTAGATCAAACCCTTTGGACAAAGAATGATCAACCAGATAGATACAATGCGTATCAGTGAGGTTTTCTGGATACAGAGGGGCCTGTAAAGGCTTTACCTTAAGCTGGTAATTGTTGAAGATTTCAGCTAAATGGTTTGCCTGCCTCTCTGAGCGGCAGGCAATGACAGTCACCTCCTTTTTTTCCTGCCATTTTTTTATCCGGTCAGCAAGCGGTGCCAGCAGGCCGCGTTTTTTCCGCTGCATTTCGATCTCCTGGCAGAGCAGGCTGTGGTCTCCAGTCTGGATGACACAGGGCTCACCAGGAGTATCGGGATCAGGCAGACTGATCAGCCTGGCTAATGTTTTTTTGTCAAGGATCGCCTCAACCTGTCCCCTGTCCAGAAAGAGATTGTTCGGCATAAAAACGGGAGAAGCCCCTGCCACAGCTTCTCTGTAATTCGCCTCTGCCCTGTCCAGCACCAAAGCAAATTTCTGGTTGACAGCAAACGGGTCAAAAACGACTATAGAAGTTTTTTCCGGCAGGTAGTCAAAAAAAGACTGAAGCCTCTCGGCACCGTAAAAAAGAGGGGCCAGTAAATCAATGCCCGGAAAACGATGGTGCTGATGCAAATCTACTTTAAGTTGCTGCACCTGTTTCTCTGACCACCCCTGCATCTCTGCCGCCGGGTAGAGATGCTTTTCCCATAACGGCTCAGCTTCCTTGCGGGTAAAAAGAATATCAGATACCGGTAACAATACCGCCTCTTCGATCTCATCTCCGCTTCGTTGGGTGAAAGGATTAAAAAGCCGGATAGATTCAATGGTGTCGCCAAAAAAATCCAGCCTTACAGGGCCCAGCCCTCCTGAGTCCCAGGCAGGAGGATAGAGATCGATAATCCCGCCCCGCACAGTGAGATCACCTTCCTGCCGTACCATTTCACAGAGTTGATATCCCCGGCAGATAAGGTCAACCACCAGATTTTCACGATCAATCTCTTCTCCTGACAGCAGAAGCTCGCAATTATGAAAAAGGATATCTTTTGGTAACAAACGGCGCAATACTGCCTCAGCTGAGGCAAAGATTATACATGGCTGCCCTGACTCACTGACCTGGTACAGTGTTGAGAGTCTGCCTGCTACAGTCTTTGGATCAGGTGAAAGAGGGGTGTAGGGAGGTGTTTCCAGGCTGGGATACAGCAAAACACGGGCAGAAGAAAACAGCCCGAAATCATAGGCAAAAACTTCAAGCTGCTCATCTGAGGGAAGGATACAGCAGATTGATTGTCGACGTTTCTCCATCATCCGGGCGAGAAAAAGAGCGGAAGCGGAGGTATTAAGGCCTGCTATATCCTGGTGGACAGAGGAAATTTCACCAAACCGGCTAAGTATTGACTGCATAAAGTAACTAATGCGGAAAACCCGCAACCCAAGAGGCCTGACACCTCAAATAATTTCTTGTTTTTTATGACAGGAATTGAGGAGTACGTCACTCATGACAATTAGAACAGGAATTGAGGAGTACGTCACTCATGACAATTAGCCCGGATTTCTCACTTTCCTGTTGTGTATGCCCTCAGGGACACTCGCCCGCCTTCGAGCGAGCACGATTGGCCGGATACAAGGGCTGCAGCTGCCTTTTACGCTGACCTGAATCTGGGCGAGTTTAAGGCAGGTACAGACTTGAAGCAGGTGAAACCAGAGCGATACATGCCCTGCGAAAAGTTACGTTTTTTTAACAGAGGCTGAGAAATCCGGGTTAAAAAGACCCCCCCATACTAAAATCCCAGTTGGACTGATCTTCATCATCCTGTTTGTCGAGGTTATACCCCCAGGCCAGTCGAAGCGGTCCGAGAGGAGACATCCATAAAATGGCAAATCCTGCGCTTTTCTTGTACTCACCAAAATCCCAGTCCTCATCGGTCGCGTACACATTGCCAAAATCAGTAAACAGCTCACCCCGCATACCGATATCCTTGAAAACAGGGAATATAACAGCTACCGTACCATACCACATTTTGTCGCCACCGATCTTCTCGCCGGTTTCCTCGTCGAGCGGACTGATGGAATATGAATCAAATCCCCGGATAGAGTTCATACCGCCCAGATAAAAATGTTCATATACCGGCAGTCTGTCTTCTTCGTTTTCAAAAGCCTGACCAGCTACAGCCTTGACACGAAAAACCGTATCCCAGATCATCGGGATCCACCATCCTGTCTTTGCTTCTACCTTGGTAAAAGAGGCATCACCTCCAAGGGGGCCGCCCGCATATTCGATTTTTACTGAATTTCGAGATCCCTTGCTGGGTATGTACCTGTTATCTCTGCTGTCTCGAACCAGAGCAAGGTTGGCTGCACTGGTCCAGTGAATATCTTTTGATCGCACGATGACCACAGAGGCATCATCAGAGATATCAGATAATTCAGTGTCCTTAAGGGTATAGCCGTAATAAATATTCCATTTTCCGAAAAAAGGGTGGCCAAACCGTACACTGCCGCCAGTGGTGTTTTTCGTATAATCATTATACTCTTTTTCCCAGCTGTACAGATCAAAGCCGACAGAGACTTTTGAGTCAAAAAGCCGGGGGTCGGTGTAGTTGATATTATACTTGGTCGTCGAGCTGCTCACCTTGCCGGAAAGGGATACTTCCTTGCCGGTACCTAAAAAATTATCCTCCTTGACCTGTCCCATTAGCATGAAATTCTCGGAGGTGGAATAGCCAGCACCAACACTGAACTGACCGGTGGACTTTTCCTTGACCTCTACCAGTACATCCATTTGATCCTTGCTCAACGAAGGCCTAGGTGTAACCCTGACGTCCTCAAAAAAGCCAAGATATTGCAGGTTCCTGGTTGATTCACGGATAGCCTTTGAATTAAACAGGCCGCCCTCTTCAACGGCAAGATCACGGCGAATTACATTGTCACGGGTACGGGTATTGCCCTCTATCTCTATCCTGTTAAAATATACCAGGGAGCCTTTGGTGATATGCAGCGTGATGTTTACCCTTTTTTCAACGTCGCGCTTTTCCACCTTGGGCATGATTTCTGCAAAAGCGTATCCGTGCTCTGCGTAAAGATCTGCAAGACGCCTGTTGTCTTCGCGCAAAACCTGCCGGTTTAAAAATTCTTCTTTCCTGATTTTCAACAGGGTCAGCATGCTCTGTTTATCTTCAATCAGGTCTCCAGTAATATCAACGGTACCGACCCGAAAACGAGGGCCTTCTTCAATGGGAAAAATGACGGTCAGCTTGTCTCCATCTTCCTCAATCCTCGGTGCCCCTACTCTGGCCTCAATAAAACCATGATTCTGGTAAAAAGCGGCGATTCTGGACACATCCTGTTCAAGGATGTCCATCTTCAACGTGCCGGCTGAAGTCAGCCAGGAATACCACCATTTATAACTACTTGTTTTTATGATGTCTTCCAGGTCGTCGTCATCATAAGAGATATTCCCCTGAAAGACTATCTCCCTGATGGAAACCTTTTCTCCTTCCCTGAGCACAAAGCGTACCTCTGCCTTTTCAGGCGTGGGATAACTGATGACTGATTCAATGCTGGCATTGTAATATCCTTTTGATTTGTAGAGTTCTTTAATTCGACGTCTCCCTTCATTTACCCTGGCGGGGTTAAGGATGGTGTTTTCATTTATATTAGCTGCCTCTCGTACATCCTCTTCTTTTACTTTGTCTGCACCAGTAAAAATGACCTTGCTGACAAGTGGTTTTTCCTGTACCCGGAAAATAATTTTTTTGCCGCTCTCCGTGTCTTCAGCCTCAATCTCGACATTATCAAAATACCCCATGCTGAAAACATTTTTCAGGTCCTGGCGCAAAACTTCCGGATCATACCTGTCTCCTGGCTTAGTAGATATTTTGCGTATTATAGCCCCGGTATCAATGCGAACATTGCCTGCTGCTGTAATGGAGGCAACGATAATGTGCTGATTGATATACCCAAGGATATTGTCAACAGCGGTTTCAACACTCTCCTTGAGCATATCAACAGAATCAGCTTCACCATAATAGGTATAGGGTGTATCTGGCTGGAGGGCGTTAAAAACCGATATATCAAGACTGTAGCGAACGCCAAGCTGCGTCAGTGTTCCGACAGCTACATAATTACGGCCTGTTTTCTCGGCTATCTGGCCAATCTCCTCTGCTGAAGGCGGCCAGCTGGAATACCTGGCAAAGGGGCTGGAAACCAGTTCACACCCTTTTTCAACAACTGTCTTTTCCAGTATAAGATGAATGTTTTTATCCAGAGCATCCGGCTCAGGGGCATTAACCTTAAAAGGCAGAAACACGGTGTTCTGTTCAGTGGCGCAGGCAGTTCCACTGCACCACAACAACAGCAGTAATAAAAGAAGAGAAAGCAAACAGGAAAGAGGAGAAAGCGCAACTCGCATTTGTGGCAGCATCTGGAAACATTCCTTTAAATAAAATAGTACGTAACCTGAAACAGATCTATATACCCGGTAACTTCTCCCGTCTCACCCATCTTCAGGCGATCAGCATTGACCGCTGAAAGAGGCGATACCTGACAAGTGGCTTGCCCAAATCCGGGCAACCTGAAAGCAGATACAGGCTTAAGGCGGGTACAACCAAGGTGGTATATATCCCGGAAGTGGTTACTACACCCGGTAATATGGGAAAAAGGTACCTGCTCACTGGGTGTGTACCTCTCTGATTGTACCTACCTCAAACGTGTACCTGCTCTCAGGTTGCCCATGTCTGGACAAGCACGATTGGCAGCTATAGCCCCTCTATGCGGCGGGTCGTGATCGTTCAAAGAGGGGTGAGCTGTGAGGAGTTACGGAAAAAGAAAAACCTCATGCCCTCGAAACATATAAAATTCTATTATGCCATGTTCCCCTTTTTTTGCAATGAATAAGAAGTACAAGAGCTTGAATCCCTCAGGCAGCAATTGCTCACGGGAACTCAATTTTGAGAAAGGGGTGATTGCGCCAGGGTACCTGCTCCCAGCTCATCCATCTTCGGGCAGTCACCAATGGCCGCATAAAGGGGCTGCAGCTGCCAGGCGGCTTGCCCAAATATGGGCCGGATAAAAGCAGATACAGACGTAAAGCAAGTGAAACCAGGGTGGTATATACCTCGTGTCCTGTCAACGCTGCTCTGTCGTATCCTGCTTGTCTTTTTCAGCCCTTATGCAGCCTTGCCCTGGGTCACATAGCCCTACTATGCACCCCAGGACAAGGCTGCATAAGGACAGGAAAAATCCGGCGCAATATCCTGACGTTTCAGCGTTGACAGGACACGAGGGAGCAAGTATCTGCACAGCTGAAATCCGTAACCTGTTATCTCAACCAGGCTTATTTTCTCCAGTAAAAGAAGCCGTTACTTCTGATCGTTGACGTGGTTCAAGCAATTTTTCTACTTCCAGGTGCAAGGCCCTGGCCAGCTTCTGTTTATCTTTTGCAGTATAATGATCTGTCGGCACCGGCTTTCCTATATTGACAACAATCTTACCAGAGTCGGCCAACAGCCTGCCCTTGGGAAGGATAGTATCAGAGCCGTTAATTCCAAGAGGAATAACTGGCACACCTGCCTTTATAGCCAGGATTATGGCTCCGGTTTTAAATTCTTGCAGCCTGCCTGTTTGACTACGGGTGCCTTCAGGAAAAATCAGCACAGAGTCTCCCTGGGCTATCTGTCTTGCCGCCTCCTCCAGGCTCTTCAAGGCCTTTCTCCCCCTTGACCGATCAATAGCTATATAGCCAACCTTTTTCATGGCAGCTCCAAACACAGGGATCCGAAACAGTTCTTTTTTGGCTATCCACCTGAAGTTGTATGGAAAAAAGCCCTGAAAACAAAAGATATCAAACTGGCTGCAATGGTTACCGGCAAAGATATATGTGCGGTCTGGTTGGATATGGTCAAGTCCTTTAAACTCAACCGTTACCCCTGCCAGACGGCACAAAAAAACGCCCCAGAAACGGGGAAAGGCCAGGGCCTTTTTTTTTGACCTGCGAACACAACACATATCGAACCAAGCCATAAAAGAAACTGTAATGGTCAAAAACGGAGCGACAATAAGAAGGGTAATCGCTCTTATTCGTTGAAAAAAACTCATGGCAATTCCATAGTCAAGTTAAAGAAAAAGGTAACTGCTCACAGGGTATGTACCGCCCTGGCTTCACGTGTCTTAAAGTTGTACCAGCTTTCCAGGTTGCCCAGATTCAGGCTGGCACGACGGGCCGCTACAGCCTTCTCTGCAGCCAATCGTGATCGACTGAAGGGGAGTCGGCCTGGGAGCTGCTGCTGAAAAAGTATTCCTGAAAAAATTTGTGAACCTGTCATAAAATAATTTATATTGAGTAACGACTTACAGGGTATGCAGCCTCTTTATTTCACTTGCTTTTAAGCCTGTAACTGCTTTCAGCTTGCCCAGATCTGGGCAAGCACGATTGGCAGCTACAGCCCCTCTGTGCGGCGGGTCGTGATCGTTCAAAGAGGGGTGAGCTGTGAGGAGTTACTTGAAATCATATAATCCGGTTAAGGTCCATGCCATGGCAATACATTCAATCATTGGGGCTCTCAATGATCTGTTCTTTCCCCCGCGCTGCCTGACGTGTGCAGCTACCCTGGAAAACTCAAGACCGCCGCTTCTCTGTCCACGCTGCCAGGAAAAAATCGAACCAATTTCCTCACCCTTGTGCGTATGTTGTGGTGCCCCTTTTGCCACAGGCAGGAATCATCTCTGCGGGGTATGCCTGCAGGGTAACTATTTTTTTGATCTTGCCCGCTCTTCATATGTGTACAACCGGCAGCTAAGCCCACTGATTCATTCCCTCAAATTCAATTTCACCACCAAAAGTGCCTCTTCACTCGGAGCCTTGACCAAGATATCCGGTGTTTACAGTCAATTCAGCATACCAGATATTATTGTTCCGGTTCCTCTCCATATTACCCGACTGCGCAAACGAGGATATAACCAGGCCCTGATCCTGGCTCGTTCCTGTTTTTCAACATGGAGAGACAGAATTCATGTACGCGCCATACAGCGCCACCGGCTGACACCTCCTCAAACTGGGCTTTCCGGGAAAGAGAGAAAAAATAAGCTGCGAGGCTGTTTCAGCCTTAGGCAACCTGACCTGCTTGCAGGTAAGCGCATTCTTCTTGTTGACGATGTATTTACCACCGGAACAACGGTAAACGAATGTGCCAAAACTATCCGCCAGGCCCATCCAGCCGGCATAGAAGTCTTCACTCTGGCCAGAAGTATCCTCAAAAACAGGTAAACACCCAGCACATCCTTTGTAACCAATCACGGGGTCTGTGATTGGTTACAAAGGATGTGCTGGGAACAGGTATAAAACAAGATCTAATATTTTTTTTAAATCTCCGCCCATGTGCTCTCCCTTTAATGTTGGGCAACAAGAGTCACCTAATGCTTTCCATCCTCATTTTCTAGCATTAAAGAGTTATATGTAGTATTTTCGAGAAAAACAAACTTAATATTTTGTCAACAATTTGTTAACAAGTTACTTAGGCAAGACTAAACTGTTGTCCAGCCGAATTTTCTGTGATATGCGCAGCTAAAAAAGAGGTTCCGGTAAAATATGCTCCTAATCCCCTATACTGCGAAGAAATCAGGGCATTGTTTTTTTTCACTTCTATTTCTGAATTTACCTGCCAAATCACCTCAGGTTGCCCCTATCTGGACAAGCACGATTGGCAGCTATAGCCCCTCTATGCGGCGGGTCGTGATCGTTCAAAGAGGGGTGAGCTGTGAGGAGTTACGAAATATTTATTAATTATAACTCCACTTCCTCCAAAATAAAAAGGTTGACTCATGGTGTGGGACTCTATCAAATCATCACTTCTAGCTTCCCTGTCTGAAAGCGAATTTTCCCTGTGGATCAAGCCGCTGGAGTGCAGACATCAAGGTAAACAGTCCCTTGAGCTGTATGGCCCTGACCGTTTTTTCTGCGCCTATGTTGAACAGAAATACCTTGGGCTGATAACTGATATTATCCAATCAATGAAACTGGATCTATCTGTTCGGTTTATTGTTTCAGACAAGACTCCGGTCATCATGGACAGCAACATCAGCGGGCAGATGCGCCTTCCAGGAACAACTGCACCAGCCCCCAGGTTCCGTTCACTCCACCCGGCCTACACCTTTGATCAGTTCATGGTGGGTCGGTCCAACGTGCTCGCCCAGTCCGCCTGCAGCGCCCTTGCTAAAGGTGAACGTACCTTTGGTACGTGTCTGTTTATGAGCAGCTCAACCGGTCTTGGCAAAAGCCACTTGACCCAGGCGGTTGTTCATTCAATTTTTAATTCAGCACCATCGACCAGGCTGCAGTACTTAACAGCTCAACAATTCAGTGCCGAAATGGTTCAAAACCTGCGAACCAGATCCATGGAACAGTTTTCCAAAAAATATATCAACAGTTGCGACATATTGCTTATTGAAGATATCCATACCCTGACCGGCAAGAACAAAACCCAGGAAGAATTAAACACCATTCTGGACTACCTGATCAAGTCAGGCAGACGGGTTATACTTACCTCAGCTGTCCAGCCCAACAAACTGCAAGGACTGGATACTGACTTTTTAAGCCGGATGACCTCAGGCCTGGTGACGGATATTCAGTCACCAGACTACGAAACCAGAGTACGCATTATCAGGCACAAACTACGAGTCAATCAGGTGCGGATGGAAGATAACCTGGTCGATTACCTGGCCCAGACCCTCAAGGGAGATGTACGCAGGATTGAAAGTGCAATCTTGGGAATCAAGGCAAAATGCTGCCTGCGCGGCGAAGCACCATCCATGGACGTGGTCAAGGAGGTTGTTTCCAGATTTGTCTGCACCGAAAATAACCTCTCCTCTTCCTCTATTCTTGATTTTGTTGGCGATCAATTCAATGTATCAGTGGAAGACCTGAAGTCAAGATCACGCAAGCGCTCTATCTCTCATCCTCGCCAGGTTGCCATGTATCTCTCCAGAAAGTTTACCAAAGAATCCTTGGCTGACATCGGCGGAATCTATAATCGCGACCACTCCACCGTGCTCCACGCCATCAAGGTCATCACCAAGGAAATGGCCAGACAGGGCAGCACGCGGGAACAGATCGAATTGCTCAGCTCAAGGCTCCAGCAATAATACTAAAAATATACGCCCTTGACCTCAGCCTTCCCGCTTCCATGTTTTTGGGTCAGTATACGCTCGGCAGTTTTCTTTGCTTCACTGGTCATATCGTATATGCCAATCCCTTTCCAGCCAAAGCCGCTGATAAAAAGAGTTGGTTCAAGCTCCATAATCTGGTCACGCCAGGCAAGCAAGCTGGTATACCCCTGCTCAAGCTGCGGTAAACTACCCGCTGATCGGAGCACCTTGCTGAATACCGGTGCTTTTGGCAGAGCAACAAGTTCCTTAAGATCACGACAGACTGCACTGACGAGAGCCGCATCATCCAGTTCCAGCCGTTTTTCATGACGTCTTCCTCCGACCATAACTTCAACAAGCTGTCTTCCTTCTGGAGCCCTGCCCGGGTACATATGTGAAGAAAAAAGTCCTCCCAGGGCAAAGCGTTTTTCCTGCTCCGGGGCCAGATATCCAAAACCAAAGGGAATTTCAGCAGACGTATCAAATCCAAGGAGGACATTGACCAGCCTCGTCTCCGGGATTTTCCTGACAGGCGGCAGCGGCATTTTTGCCTGCTCACTTTCCATCTTTTGCAAAAGCTCAAGACAGGTATTCACAGGCAGAGCAAGAACAAGATGAGACGTCTGACAAGAATTTTCGCCATAATAAACCAGCCAGCCAGAGCTGGTTCGTTTAATGCCTGTAACCTCCGTATTACAGGATATCTCTGCCTGTTGGCTTACCTTTTCCGCCAGAGCCAGAGGGAACTGCTCCATGCCGTGGACAAAAGAAGTCATTGAGGGAAGCCCCTTTCGCCTGTGACCGCTTCCCCTCTTTTGCATCATGCGCCTGACAAGTCCTTTGATTATCGAGCCATATTCCAGCTCAAGTCTTCGGGCACCCGGCATTACCGCGTCCATCTTCAAGCGGTGGATATCTCCGGCATAGGTTCCGGTAAACACAGCATCAGCAAAAGGTAACATGGCCGAGCCAAACCGATGTTCGACCCATTGGGCAATGGTAGGTTCGCCCTCAAGCGGTTTTTTCCATACCTCACCCAGCACTCGTAATTTGGCAGGAACGGAGATAAGCGGACGTGTAATGATTTTATGCGGCTGTTGTGCAATTTCGTTTAGTTTTCCATTCAGGCAGATATAGCGCACATACTTACCAAGTGGCGCGAAGAGCCGGTCTTCTTCAAGACCAGCCCATTCCACCAGCTCCATACACTCTTCATAGGTATCCAGAAAGCCGTGCGGCCCCCATTCGGCGAGATACCCATCCTGCTGAAAGGTGCTGATAACTCCTCCTGGAACAGCCCCCTTGTCCAGCAGGAAAATCCGCTTCTGCGCCGCCCCTTTCAGGAGAAAAGCAGCCGTACTCAGGCCAGAAAGTCCTGCGCCGATAATACAGACATCATAATGTTTCATAGTCACTACTCACAGGGCATGTACCACCCTGGTTTCACTTGCTTTACGTTTCACAATGGTTCGCTTTGTAAAAATCAGAAGTCATGTCCGGTCTGACCTGATACAGTCAGTTGACAGCGCATGAATCGTGCTTACCATGTTGGCCGAATAAATAAAACATTACTAAGCAACAGTCATTTAAAAAAGAGGATCACGCCCATGACGGAAACACAGGTCGAAACCAAACAGTTCCAGGCAGAGACCAGGAAAGTTCTTGATATTGTCATAAATTCACTTTACACCGAAAAAGACATCTTTATTCGGGAGCTGGTTTCTAACGCTGCTGACGCCCTGGAAAAATACCGCCATCAGAGCCTGGTTGAGCAGCCAGAATTTGACGCACATGTCCCCCTTGAAATAACCATCGACTGCGATGACAAAAAACACCTTCTCACCATTAGCGACACCGGAATCGGTATGACCAGGGAAGAGCTGGAGACCAATCTTGGCACCATTGCCCACTCCGGTTCCAGTAAATTTTTCGAGGAGCTGGCCGAAGCAGTAAAAAAGGATATCAATCTCATCGGGCAATTCGGTGTAGGTTTCTATTCGGTATTCATGGCTGCCAAAAACGTACGAGTCCAGACTCGTTCCTGGGATGGCAGTGAAGGCTTTGAATGGGAATCGGACGGCGGCGGGACCTACACTGTTAAGCCCTGCCCGGGCCTGCATCGTGGCACCAAAATAATTATTGAACTAAAAGAAGATGCTGAGACCTATGCCACCAAGTTTACGGTTGAGCATATCATCAAGCAGTATTCCACCTTTGTGCCTTTCCCGGTCAAGGTGGAAGGCAAGACCGTCAATACCGTACAGGCCATCTGGGCCCGCTCAAAAAACGAGATAACCGATGAAGAATACACTGAATTCTACAAATTTGTCGGTAATGCGGCAGATGACCCCATGTATCGCCTTCATTTTTCCGCTGATGCACCTCTTGCTATCAACGCCCTGGTTTATGTCCCTGCAGAGAACTTTGAAGTTGCCGGTATGGGCAGAATGCAGCCAGGTGTTAATCTCTACTGCCAGAAAATCCTTATTGATCAGCACAGTGAGAATATCCTGCCTGAATGGCTTCGCTTTGTCAAAGGTGTAGTGGATTCGGAAGATCTTCCGCTTAATATCTCTCGACAGTCCCTCCAGGATAACGCGCTGGTCTACAAGCTGCGCAAGGTGCTGACCAAACGCTTTATAAAATTCCTGAACGAAGAAGCAAGCAAAGATGCTGAAAAATATCAACAGTTCTGGAAAACCTTTGGTATCTTTATCAAAGAAGGTATTACCTCTGATTTTGAATTTCGTGACGACCTGGGCAAGCTGCTGCGCTTCGAATCCTCTGCCAGTGAACCAGGGGAAATGATCTCGCTTGATAAATATATTGGCCGCATGAAAGACGGCCAGGATTCGATCTATTTCATTAATGGCCCAAGCAGGGGAGCGGTGGAGCATGGCCCCTATGTTGAAATGTTCAGGAAAAGGGGAGTTGAAATTATTTATACCCTTGAACCCATTGATGATTTTGTCCTCAACCACTTACGGGAATATGACGGTAAAAAACTGATTTCCGCCGATGCCGCCGACGTAAAACTTCCCGAGTCAACAGAAGGGGGTAAGGAAAACGAAGAAGCATCCCAACAGGAGGCCTTGCCCAAAGACCAGATCGAAGCCCTCTGTACATGGATAAAAAACAGACTTGGTGACAAGGTCGGAGAAGTGAAGAGTTCTTCCAGGCTGGTTGACAGTCCGGCCATGATCGTCAATGTGGATGGATTCATGACCTCTTCCATGGAGCGTATACTTCAGGCATCTGGCCAGGAGGGTGGGCCAATGATGGCTTCTAAAAAGGATATGGAGATCAACGGTTCCAGCCCGCTTATAAAGCAGCTGGCCAGCACCAGGGAAACCGACGAAGAATTTGCCGGTATCATCGTGGACCAGATCTATGATAACGCTCTTATCCAGGCGGGACTGATCATTGATCCTATGGAGATGGTCAACCGCAACTACCGTATCCTGGAGCGGGCAACATCGGGCAAATAGGTAGCTATAGCCCCTCTATGAGGCCGATCGCGATCGTCCAAAGATGGGTGAGCTGGAAGCAGTGACGAAAAAAAGGGTGTGTTCACAATATATAGTCATACCCTTTTTTCGTCTGGAAAAGGCGATAATAATTGTGTAGAGTATCCATCGTACGTTTTTATGGGTACTCGCTGTTACAGGGAGGAATTGATGCGATATGCACTGGCCATCCTCATGACCGCTATTTTTTTACAAAGCTGTTCGTACAAGCCGACCAGACACCTCGCTTCCGAAGCTACCCTGATCAAGCCGGGCCTTTCTACTGTTGACGATGTTCGATCCTGTCTGGGGGAACCTGAAGACAAGCGAATCATTGCTCCTGGAGTTGTGGAATATATCTACTACGAAGACAGACCTTCCTCATTTGCTTCCGCTCCGATCTTCGGCTCATGGCTGGATAATAAAGGGTCTGAGATGATAATTGTCACACTGCGGGATTCTCTGGTGACAGGCTGCGAATTTCGCACCTTTTATGAGGATGATCAGGAATGGGTCGACGATTATACCTGGGAAGATATTAAGTGACTGAATCATCCTCTTTTACCATCAACCGCGACCGGATGGTGGAGGAACAGCTTATTCCCCGGGGGATACACGACGAAAAAGTTCTAGAAGTAATGCGCCATATTCCGCGCCACCTCTTTGTTGAAGATGCCATGCAGGCCAAGGCATATGGTGATCATCCCTTACCCATCGGCAGTGGCCAGACTATTTCCCAGCCTTTTATCGTCGCCCTCATGACCCAGGCCCTCGACATCAAGGGCCATGAAAAAGGACTGGAGATCGGTACTGGTTCCGGTTACCAGGCAGCGGTACTTTCTCGACTATGTGCACGGGTCTATACGGTGGAGCGTATAGACAACCTCCTTGGCCGCGCTCGCAAGGTGTTTGATCGTCTCCATTACCACAATATCATCTCCCGGATCGACGACGGCACCACCGGCTGGCAGGACGAGGCTCCCTTTGCCTTTATTGTTGTTACTGCAGGGGGTCCCTGTATCCCGCAACCCCTGCTGGATCAACTAGACAATCCTGGGCGTATGATTATCCCGGTTGGAGAACAGGGAGCTCAGGAACTGCAGCTTGTCCGCAAAGAGAATAACAACATTACTATCCAGGTCATAGAACAGGTTCGTTTTGTCAACCTGATAGGAGCCCATGCCTGGAGTGACTGATACACCTGAAAAAAAGATGTCTCTTCTCCAGCAGTTGTACACCCGCTGCATGGAATGGATTCAGACCCCGGCAGGCATTTGGGTTCTCTTTCTGACAGCAGTGGCGGAATCCTCTTTTTTCCCCATCCCTCCCGATGTCTTTCTCCTTGCCCTGTGCATCGCCTCTCCTCAAAAATCTTTAAAATATGCCTTCATCTGCACAGCAGGCTCTGTAATCGGCGGGGCCATTGGCTATGGCCTGGGACTGGGCTTCATGGATACGGTTGGCCAGCCCATCCTTGACATGTACGATCTCCACGAAAAATATGGTACTGTCCAGGCTCTCTATCAACAATATGACGCTCTGGCAATCGGTGCGGCCGCCTTCACCCCTCTTCCCTATAAGCTTTTTACTATCACCTCCGGCGCTTTTCACATCAATTTCCTCACCTTTTTCCTGGTCTCCATTGCAGCCAGAGGTGCTCGTTTTTTTCTGGTTGCAGGGCTCATATACAAATTTGGCGCGTCAGTGCAGTCGTTTATCAACAAATACTTCAATATTCTCTCTGTTGCCTTTTTCCTTCTGCTGATAGGCGGATTTGTCGTGGTTAAACTTGTGCTCTAGGGTTATGTCAACGCTGAAATGTCAGTATATTACGCCGGATTTTTTTGTTCTTATGCAGCCTTGTCCTTGCGCTGCATAGTAGTGCCATGTGACCCAGGGCAAGGCTGCATAAGGGCTGAAAAAGACAAGCAGGATACGACAGGGCAGCGTTGACAGGACACTAGCCCGGCTTTGAACATTTTGTCTACCTTGAGAAAGGGAGAAAGAGGAAAATATTTTAGTAACTACTCACTGGATGGGTAACGCTCTGATTGTACCTGCCTCAAACGTGTAACTGCTCTCAGGTTGACCCTATCTGGACAAGCACGATTGGCAGCTATAGCCCCTCTATGCGGCGGGTCGTGATCGTTCAAAGAGGGGTGAGCTGTGAGGAGTTACATATTTTAAAAAAAACTGGCCTTAAAAATCTCAGTATACTTTTCCACACCCTGCTCTACACAAGATATCTCTATGGACCAACTTATAAGCCAGCTTGAAACCGCCTTGCAGACTTCATTGCTGCTCAGCTCCATCATCGCCTATGCCGGCGGTGTTTTGACCAGCCTGACTCCGTGTGTATACCCTATGATTCCTGTGACAGCAGGTATTGTAGGGCACTCCAACATAGGCGGTTCAAAAAAACGGGGCTTCCTCCTTTCCCTGACCTATGTTTGCGGTATGGCCATCGCTTATGCCGGGCTCGGTGTCTTTGCCGCAGCAACCGGTCATTTTTTTGGCGCCATTAACAGTAACCCGTTAACTTACCTCATTATCGGTAACTGTATGCTCGTTTTTGCGCTGGCCATGCTCGACGTCTTTGCGCTGCCTTCATTTTCGCACCGCTTGACAACAAAAAAAGCAGGGCTTACCGGTGTATTTGTGGCCGGGATTTTATCAGCGTTCATTGCCGGTCCATGCACAGCACCGGTATTAGGTGTCTTGCTCGCTTATGTGGCGACTTCAGGGGCGTTGCTGCTTGGCGGACTCATGCTTTTTCTTTTTTCATTTGGCATGGGAACTATATTGATAGCAGTCGGTACTTTTTCAGGTTTTCTGACTGCTTTGCCCCGATCCGGAAATTGGATGACACGAATCAAGCAGGGCATGGGCTTTTTTATGATTATTCTGGCTGAATATTTCTTTTATAAAGCGGGAACATTTATTATATAGCAATAAGACGCAGACAGTTAAAGCAGGTAATGCCTGCACTTCTTACGGGAAAAAAATGAATCTATTTAGAAACCTTGCTATCCTTACACTCTTCATCTGCCTGGTGCCCATGACTTCTTTTGCTGTGCAGCCTGGCGACCAGCTCCCTTATTTTTCAGCAGAAAACATGGAAGGAAATACTTATGATCTTTCCCGATATATCGGTAAGAAGCCAATAATGCTTGTTTTTTGGGCATCATGGTGTCCGAACTGTATAACTGAAGTTCCTAAAGTGAACAAGCTGGTGGCACAATTTCAAAAAAAGGGAATGGAGTTTATAGCGATTAATATTGGTGTTAATGACTCAAAGAAAAGAGCGGCTTCATTTATCAAAAAAAACAAAATTAACTATCCGGTGATATTTGATACAAAACAGGCGATAACGAATAAGTACAAAGTAATTGGGGTACCTACCATTATTGTTGCCGACAGTAAGGGGGTGGTGCAGTTTGCAGGTCATGGAACACCTGAAATTACGGATTCGGACTTCAAAAAATTACGCAGCAGGTAAAAATTGCCCTGCATAAGGGTAACACCTCGTGTGGCATGTGTCCTCTGGTTTCACTTATTTACGCCTGTAGCCGCCTTCAGCTTGCCCGGATTTCTCATCAACGCAGGCGGTGCCAGGTTCGGTAATTTTTGGTAAGTCAGTAACTGATCACGGGCAAAGATGAAGTGCCCGTGATCAGTTACGTTACTCCTGTCCTGCACTGACAATACCCGACAGATTGCGGCCAGTTACGCTGTCCAGGTTCTGCCTTGCCCTGAAATATCCCACAAGAGCCTGCGCCAGCCTCCCATATGTTGTAGTCAGATCACGTTGCGCTTCATTTAGACGAACAAGTGAGGTCTCGCCTGCTTCATACTCATTTTTTGCCAATTCCCTGTTTTCCTCAACCAGGATGACCGTCTCTCGCTGTAGACGAACCTGATCTTCGAACGCTCTCAGCCGGGCTATCCCCTGACGCACTTCAGACGCTATCTGGTTACGCAGACTGTTTAAAAAATACTGTCCCTCACGCTTTGCCTGTCTTGCCTCAGCAAGAAGTGCCCTGTCTGCCCCACCTGAAAAAATGTTCCAGGCAATATTCAGTGAAATCTGATTACCAAAATCATCATTGGTGAAGGCCGGATCATCTCCCCGCGCAGCGGCAATATACCCCTGAAGCTGTGCGGTGGGATAGAATGAAGCTTTTGCAAGCCCAACCTCTGATTCGGCCTGCCTGGCCTGCTCCCTTGCCTGCTGGAGATCAGGGCGTGATTCCAGGGCTTCATCAATCAAGGCAGCAACGTCTTCCCTAAAGGGATGTATCTCTGTATCCTTATCAAGGACCTGCAAACGCATTTTTTCTGGCAGCCTTGCTTCTGGAACCCCAAGCAGGGCAGCCAAACCATAGCAGGAAGCTTCCAGTTCACGTTTATTGAGGATGAAACTGGTTTCAGCGGAATTAAGCTGAACCTTGATATTAATAACATCACCCCAGGTACCGGCACCTATATCAAACCGACTTTGCGCATCTTCCAGCTGTCTCTTGTAAAATTTTTTATCGGCCAGCGCGATATCAATCTTGGTTTGAGCGAGCTGGGCATTAAAATATGCCTCGGCTACCGCCTGCACCAGCAGGCGTTGGGCGTTGATGAAGGCGAAGCGATACGCCTGTTCGCCACATTCAGCCTGTTGTTTTTGAAAATGCCTGGCAAACCCGTCAAACAAAAGCCAGGTGGCCTGAATACCTGCGCTGAACTGATTGGAATCCTGCTCAGCTTCTCCGCCATACAGTGATGCTAGCAATGAATTATAGGCATGGGTATTGTCTGATACCCTCTCATTTTCTGCGGCTGCAGACAGATCAAGACTTGGCCACCAGGCTGCGATCACCTGTTGTATCCTGGCGCGGGCCTGGGCGATTCTGGTCCGGGCTGCCGCCATATTCGGATTACCTTGCAGGGCATATTGCTGAGCAGTGTGCAGATCAAGTGTTTCAACTGTATCAAGATCCAGCTGACCCTGCTCTCTCTCTTCAGCATATCCCAGGGGTATGCATACAATTAGACTCAACAGCAGTAACGCCACAACTGCTCTCATTTTGTCACCTCAAAAAATATAATGGAAGAGTAACTCCTGTTATGCTGATGCACCGGCTCTCAATAAAGCCCTGCCATCACCTCAAGGCACATATCCGCCTTATTCAAGGTATACAGATGAACACCCGGAGCACCACCTTGCAGCAATTCCTTAATCTGTTGTCGTGCATAGGAAACTCCTGTTGCGTACACAGCTTTGCTTCCCCCCTCTTCGTCTGCCTTGAGGAGAGCATTTATCAACTGTCCTGGAATCCGTGCATTGCAAAGCTGCAGAATAAATCTCAAGGAAGCGAGGTTGCGAACAGGCAGTATTCCAGGAATTATCGGCAACCTGATGCCGCGACACCGAAGCCGCTCGACATAATCAAAGTACACCCTGTTGTCAAAATAAAGCTGGGTTATCACAAATGAGGCACCGCTTTCAACCTTTTCCCGCATGACCTCCAGATCTTTGGCAATGGATGAACACTCTGCATGGCCTTCAGGAAAACCGGCAACGCCAACGGCCATTTCCGGCTGACTGCTATGTACATATGACACCAGATCGGAAGCATGAGGAAAATGGGCAAAAAGCTCTTGGTCATCTCCAGAAAATCCCTGTGGCCTGTCGCCCCGCAGGGCAAGAACGTTATCTACCCCCAGCGCTTTCAGCGTAGCTAAAAACTGATCAATTTTGTCAGTATCTGCGGCAACTCCGGTCAAATGCGGCATTACCTCATAGCTGCAATGATCCATCAGCTGTCTGCAGATCTCCAGGGTCGCATCCTGAGTAGAGCCCCCTGCTCCATAGGTTACCGAGACAAAAGATGGGGCCAAAACTTTCAGCTGCCCTGCTGTTTCAAGAAAATCTGGCCAGTCATCCTGTTTTTTTGGAGGAAAAAATTCAAGCGACAGAGATTGTCCGCCACGGTTTAAAAGTTCGGGGATGCGCATACCTTCTCTCTTTACGGGTAATCACAAGGCAAGTACTACCCTGGTCTCATTTGCTTTATGTCTGTAACTGCTCCTTGTGTCATGTCCACACTGAAATGTCAGTATATTTCGCCGGATTTTCTTGTCCTTACGCAGCCCTGTCCCGCGCTGCACAGTAGTGCCGTGTGACCCGGGGCAGACTGCATAAGGGCTGAAGGCAGGATACGACAGAACAGCGTTGACAGGACACCTGGTCACCTGGTCACCTGGTTGTCTTTTTGCCCCAGACAGGCTCCTCTCCGAACCGGGCCTTCCACCATTCTTCAGGGTCATAAATCTCCAGGGGCTCATTTTCAGGAGGTTCAAGAGGAAAGCGATATTGAGTACAATACTTCATGAGCAGTTCATAGGCCTCGGTCAAGTGATACATCTGCTCGCCTTCCCGGTCACCATCACCTCGGCTCACACGATCTGGATGATACTTCTTGGACAGGGCATGATAAGCTTGCTTGATTTCTGACAATGTAGCATCTTCGCCAAGGCAGAGAATATTTTTAGCTCTTTGCACTTGTTGCCAGTATTTTCTGTTCATCTGTCAATCACGTTTTTTGTTATAGTACTTCTGGTATACCCTAGTGTCCTGTCAACGCTGCTCTGTAACCATTCATACGGTACTCTGGATGTAACCTGATCACGTGTAATTGATCAACGATTACCGCTTTTTCCAGCTTTTCTCTGTTCCACTCAACAACCTTTGTATATTCTGATAATGCTTCATCCAGATCATTGCCACTATAAAAACTGCCAGTCCAATTTTCCAAACAGGTTCCTGCATCACGAGTAAAATGACTATCATGGAGGCGGAACCTGCAAGTGAGCCAAGCGAGACAAAGCCGGAAAAGGCAACCACTGCAACAAATATCGCCAGACATGCTATAACAGCCGGAAGAGAGAGATAGAAAAATACACCCAGTGCCGTTGCCACACCCTTTCCTCCCTTAAAGCCAAGAAACATGGAATACATATGCCCCAGAACAGTGGCACAGCCGCATAAGGCGACAACAACAGGGGCATGTTCACGGACAAGGACAGCACAGACAAAAAGAGGGAAGTACCCTTTGGCTATATCCAGAAAAAGGGTCAACAAACCCCATTTTTTCCCAAGAAGCCTGGCGACATTGGTTGCTCCGATATTTCCACTTCCCCCTGTCCTGATATCGATTCCTGAATGGCGTGTCACCAGGATACCAAAAGGGACAGCCCCCAACGTATATGACATAAGTATACAGAAAAAAGACAACCAAAACATATAGATTTATTCCTTGTTGCGACTAAAAACTATGTCTAATTCACAGGCCGCAGCATAGGCTGCGATTTCACTCTGCAAAAGAGACACATACGGACAATCTATGACAGCAAGCACTGACTGGCGTAAGCGATAGACAGGCTTGTCGGCCAGCCTGCCGGCCACAGGTTCAAGAATATAGGGAAAAATCTGGGGTCTGCGGCAAACGGCTGGCCGGTCAGCATACACTAAACAGCGTCCCGATTCAGGCTCCAGATTCGGGCATGACGCTTTTTTGGGAAGGATCAGGCTCCAGCCGTTATGCCAACAAATACAAACGGGATGTTCTCTGGCGTAAAACGGGAAACCATCACACTCCAGAGCCGGTTCATTCATGGCTGCTGTGCTAACAGACTCAGGCGTACTAATTTTTTCGACTGGAAACAGTTCTGTTTCCTTCTCTGCAAGAGGAATTTCAAAAAAAGCCTGCTTCATCTCCTCATCTGGCCCAACGCAGCAGAGCCTGCAATCGCAAGGGGTACACATTTTACTGTTTATCTGTTCTAATTCAGCAGTAAGCACGTGCTGTCTCATCATGGACAGGCGTGCTGTCCAGCTGTCCAGCTCTTTTCCTTCCGGAGTAATGACAGAGAACGCCGGCTCTGCAACGGGTTTCTCAAACACCTCCTGCAGGTATTCTATATACGGGACAATAAGTTCTGCTGGCATATCATAACAGGTATAATCGGTCTCAATGGGGGCAGGCAGTTCATTAATCACCTGCATCACAGAAGAAAAGTCCCCTGTAAGTAAAAAAAATTCAACCATAGACAGCAACGGGAGCACAGGCTGCTGTAACAGGACTGTCCCCTTTTTTAGCTGTGTTTTCTGTACCTGCTTTGTCACCAGCGTTTTTCCTCAAAATGAGCCATAAGGTGCTCGTAACCCTACACAAAAAAGACAAGGAAGACAAGCCGCTCTGTTGCCATACCTGTATCGCTTACAGCTCCGAGCTTTACAGGTACCAGAAAAAGAATTACATATAAGAAGATACAGACAACGCTGATCAAACTATTTTGCTGCCTGCTCCCAGTTCACTCATCTTCAGGCAAGCACGACTGGTCGCATAAAGGGGTTAAAGCGAGTGTCCTGTCCAGAGACGGGCGGCTTGAAAACAGGTCCAGATTTGAAGAAAGTGAAACCAGGGTGAGGCCTGCTCCGCGCGTAATTCGTGTTGTGTTAAAGTATCGTGTTATTCGCTGGATGCACTCAGACATAGGGTGGAAAAAATACTATTATGGCTCTGCGAGAAATCATTACTTATCCTCATCCGGTATTGCGTAAAGTGTCCCGGAGAGTTACGGCCTTTGATGATGAATTAAAACAACTCGTCCTTGATATGGGCGAAACAATGTTTGCAGCTCCTGGAGTTGGGCTGGCAGCTAATCAGGTTGCCGTAGCCCTTCAGGTGGTTGTTATTAATCAGTCGGAAAACCAGGAAGAAAAAAAATTTATTTCCCTTGTTAACCCTGTTATCTCGGCTGGAGAAGGGGCTATAATTGATGAAGAAGGATGCCTGAGTGTCATTGAGTGTCAGGCAAAGGTTACCCGGTTTAAAAAGATACATGTCCAGGCTCAGGATATTGAGGGCAACCATCTGGAGTTTGATGCCCAGGACCGTTTTGCCCGGATCATTCAACATGAAGTTGATCATCTCAACGGAACCCTGTTTATTGACAGGCTCTCTTCCCTGAAGCGGGGACTCTACAAAAAAAAGCTGAAAAAGATCCTTAAACAGCAAAAGATGCCGGCATGACCAGGCTTTTCGCCCTTATCGCCTGTATGTTCAGGCAGCCCTGAGTTCTGAAGCACCCGTGACCAGTTCACGTCAGAACCAGAGAAGATACTTAAAGTACAGACCCCGTGACTGGTTACGGATTATTTTTTCAAGTTCAAGGAATATCAGAAAAATTACTCCTCTCTTTTGGGGATAAATTTTTGAGTATAACCGAGAGACTTCGGGGAAAAAGCAACTATACAAAATACCCTGCCCATGCCAACAATATCAGCTGCTCTACGGATAGTATTCATGGGAACTCCGGACTTTGCCGTTCCCTCTTTACGCGTCCTGATCAATGGTCCGGACAGGGTCGTTGGCGTTGTCTGTCAACCGGACAGAAAAAGGGGAAGAGGCCGTAAACTGGCCCACCCACCGATAAAAGTACTGGCCCTGGAACATAAGATCTCTGTCCTGCAACCGGAACGTATTACAACATCAGATTTTTTCAACACAGTGCAAACACTGGCTCCTGACCTTATAGTTGTGGTGGCGTATGGCAAAATGCTGCCTGGCTCCCTCCTGAATCTTCCCCGCTACGGGGCAATCAATGTCCACGGCTCTCTGCTGCCGAAATACAGAGGCGCTGCACCTGTACAATGGGCAATCCTCAATGGTGAGCAGGAAACCGGCGTGACTGTTATGCAAATGGACGAGGGCATGGATACCGGAGACATTCTTTATCCTGTCTCCATTGCCATAGAGGAGACTGATACAACCGGCTCACTTTGTCTCAAGCTGGCAGAAGCAGGAGCCACAGCACTTATTGAGGCCGTGGATCTGCTCAAGCAGAGGAAACTTGCTCCTCTCCCGCAGGACAATACCCTGGCCACGTCTGCACCCATGCTCACCAAGGAGCAGGGGCACATTGACTGGTCACAATCAGCACAGTCTATCCACTGCACAATCCGAGGCCTTGATCCCTGGCCTTCTGCATACAGTTTTCTTGATGGCAAACGTTTTCGTTTCTTTCACCCGGAACGGGTTGCAAAGCCAGCTTTAGAGGTGCCTGGTTCTGTCTGCCAGGCTGACGCCAATGGCCTGCTTATAGCCACGGGCACAGAGTATCTTCGAATACTCGAACTGCAGCCAGAAGGTAAAAAACGCATGGACGTGCAGGCCTGCCTGTGCGGTAACCGAATTACACCAGGCAGCATATTTTCATGAAACCTCACCGCCTCTATCCCGTGATCTGACCGCCAGCCATGGATCGTTTGTACATGTTTATTGCCACCGGTGCCTGCAGTGGCTATCTTCCCTGGGCTCCAGGCACCTGGGGCTCAGCCGCAGGTATTCTGATCTGGCTTGTCTTTCTTCAGTGGTTTTCTCTTCCTGTCTACCTGCTTTTTGTGGCTGCGCTCTTTATCCTTGGTATTTTCAGCGCAGGGGCTGCAGAAAAGATAGTTGACAAGGGCGATCCCGGCCTTGTGGTAATTGACGAAATTGTGGGGCAACTTATCGCGTTGTCGTGCATATCTTCCGAACCCCTGCCTGTTCTGCTTGCATTTCTTTTTTTCAGGCTGTTTGATATAAGCAAGCCTTTTCCAGTTGGCTGGTGCGATAAACACCTTCACGGCGGGCTGGGCATAATGCTTGATGACGTTGTTGCCGGTTTTTATGCGCTCCTGACAACGCAGGCGTTTCTATACATCATGTAACCATTCTTTGCGCTTCCGGTGCAAAACAGCCATGACCAGGATACTCGACTTTCATCCCCATGCTCTTCCTGATACTATGGCAAGACCTCTCACAGGTATGCTTGAAAAAACAGACAATATCAAGGTTTATCGCAAAAGGCAGCATTGATGATCTGACTGCATCCAGGGATAAGGCGGGGGTTGAAATAGCTGTGGTTTCCTCGATCGCAACCAGGCCGGAACAATTTCAAGCCATCATGGGCTGGTCCATCTCCATAACGTCTCCAAGGATAGTACACCTTACAGACTACTTTATAAAGAGTCTTTGATTCGTCCCATCGCTTCTATAACCTTATCTCTTGAATTAAAGGCAGAAATACGTATATACCCCTGGCCGCATCGACCAAAGCCTGCACCTGGCGTACAAACAACCCCCGCCTTATTCAGGAGCAGATCAAAAAAATCCCATGAATCCCGATTTCCCCAAACCCAGATATAGGGAGAATTCCCGCCGCCCACAAATTCAAATCCTGACTCTCTCATAGCAGCAGCGATAATTGTGGCATTATCCAGGTACCCGTCTATCATTTTTTTCGTCTGTGCCTTTCCTTCAGGTGTAAAAACCGCTTCAGCCGCTCTTTGCACAGGATAGCTTACTCCGTTAAACTTAGTACAATGCCGCCGGTTCCACAAATCGTGCAGAAAATGCTCTCCTCCATTTCGGTCATAGGCGATACAATCTCGTGGAACAACGGTATAAGCACAGCGGGTCCCGGTGAAGCCCGCTGTTTTTGACAGGCTTCTAAATTCCACGGCTACCTTGCTCGCTCCTTCAATCTCATAGATTGAGTGAGGCAGACTCTCGTCACGGATAAAGGCTTCATAGGCGGCATCAAATAAAAGAAGTGCCCTGTTCTCCACGGCATACTCCACCCACATCTTCAACTGTTTACTGGTGGCAGTTGCACCCGTTGGATTATTAGGGAAACACAGGTAGACTATATCAACCGGTTCTTGCGGCGTATCAGGGATGAAATGATTCTCCCTGGTTGATTCCAGATAGACAACTCCATCGTAACGTCCATTAGAATATTTCCCTGTTCTTCCCGCCATAACATTAGTATCCAGGTAAACAGGGTAGACCGGATCAGGGATAGCGACCCGGGCGGCAGTGGCAAATATTTCCTGGATATTGCCGCAATCGCACTTTGCTCCATCTGAGACAAAAATCTCATCAGCTTTAATATCAGCTCCTCGAGCCTGAAAATCATTTACGGCAATGGCTTCACGCAGAAAATCATACCCTTGTTCCGGTCCGTATCCCCGAAATCCTTTTACCGTACCCATTTCATCTATTGCTGCATGCATCGCTTCAATACAGGCTGGCGGCAACGGATTTGTAACATCACCGATTCCAAGCTTTATTACATCACTGCCAGGGTTCGCCTCCTGAAAGGCAGCAACTCGTCTGGCGATATCTGAAAAAAGATAAGAGGCCTGGAGCTTTAGATAATTCTCATTGATTGTTATCATAGAAAAGTCCCTGTTATTGATACATCTTTCGCAACGACTCGCAGGGCATGTATCACCCTGGTTTCACTTGCTTTTAAGCCTGTAGCTGCTTTCGGGTTACCATCTTTGAATATTTCAACACATCTTACAGGTCAACAATGACCCGATCACTAAAATCATACCCATCAGTGGCAAGATCATAATCCATTCTTCCGCCCCGCAATTGAAAATTTGGACTCTTAAAAAAAACCTGACCCGGGCTTACGACCATTTTGGTTGCATCATAATAATGCAGCAGGTCAGTATACAACACCTCGTTGGCCTGTGGTTTTTCGATAACGACATCTTCAATTAAAACCAGGTGCCGCTTGTCAACATAATACTTGCCCTGTCTGCTTGTAATATTGGTTGGGGGTTTCTCCTGACCTATATATCTGGCAAAAACATTTTCCATTAATATCTCCTGATCGCTTTTGCCTGTATATGCTTTTTCAGCGTTTATCTGCCATTCTTTCTGTCCATCGCTGGTGAGCGTAATTTCTACACTGTCCATCTTGAAGTGCTTGCTGCCCTGCGATTTCTGCATCTTCTGCAGCTGCGCATTTTCCTCAAAATTCCCTCCTGGATCAAGAAATGCTGACAATGCAGGCTTCCACAAAGGGCTGGTCAAGAAAAACGCCAGAGGTATGGCCCAGAGAAGATCACGCGTTTTTTTTATCATCTGTCAAAATGTCGCAGCATTTTCGTATATTGTCCCTGAGCATCCATTATCAATTCACAGACCTCACGAACAGCACCATTTCCTCCCTGTCTGGTCGTGACATAATGGGCTCTCTGTTTCAGCTCGGTTGTGCCGTTACCTGGGGCAACCGCAAACCCGGCTCTATTGAGCAGGGGCAGGTCAATCCAGTCATCCCCCATACAGGCAGTCTGCAGTGGCCTGAGCCCGCTTTTCTTCAGTAATGCCTCGTAGGCAGTCAGCTTGTTCTTACAGCCCTGATACACATGGATCAACCCCAACTCTTCAGCCCTTCTTGCTACCACGGGAGATATCCTGGCAGTGATAAGACCTATTTCAATGCCGCATTGGCGAAGCATACTCATGCCGAGCCCATCCTGGGCATTAAAACTTTTTAACTCATCACCACTGCTGGTAAAGGTCAGTTTGCCGTCTGTGAGTACCCCGTCCACATCGAGTACAAGTATTTTTACCTTTCTGGCATATTGCAGGGCATTCCGCCAGGCTTTACTGCGTTCTACTGAAAGAGTCCTGTTCATGGCGCGTTCCCGCAATGCTTCTGTGAGCCGACAATCCGATGGATATGCTCCATTTTCATCTGAACACATTTCACTGACCATCTGCTTCTCCTGTTGCAGCACGTATAGCCAGTACTCTTTGTAACAGGGGTTCCACCTGTTTCAGTGGCAGCGAATTAGGCCCATCACACCGGGCCTTGTCAGGAGCAGGGTGTACCTCCATAAAGATTCCATCGACCCCGGTGGCCACAGCAGCCCTGGTCAAAGGCGCAATAAACTCACGCTGTCCACCGGAACAGCTGCCACTTCCGCCTGGAAGCTGGACAGAATGGGTAGCGTCAAAAACGACCGGGCAGCCAAACGAACGTAAAACCGGAAGCGAGCGCATATCCACAACAAGATTATTATAACCGAAACTGGCTCCTCGTTCTGTCAGCACAATTCTCTCGCAGCCCGCCCCTCGTAACTTGTTGACAACATTTTTCATATCCCATGGACTAACAAACTGCCCTTTTTTGACATTAACCACCTTACCGGTTTTGGCGGCAGCCAGAAGAAGATCAGTCTGCCTGCAAAGAAAAGCAGGTATCTGGATGACATCCAGGTACTCTGCTGCTGCCTCAGCCTGGGCAGGCTCATGAATATCTGAAATAATGGCAACCCCTATATCTTCCCTGATCCTTCCAAGCTGTCTCAAGCCCTTTTCCAGCCCTGGCCCGCGATATGACTGAAGAGAGGTGCGATTAGCCTTATCAAAGGAAGCCTTGAACACGTAGGAAAAGCCAAGTCTGCTGGCAATCTGTTTCATTTCTCCGGCGATTTCCCGCGATAATTCACCGGATTCAAGTACACAGGGCCCGGCAATCACCACAAGAGGATTCCCCCTTCCCATTGCTATGGGCTGGCCCGATGGCGTTTCAACAGTAACCATGTTCATCTGATCAAGTTCAAACATAAATATGCATACAATGCAGCTACTCGCAGAGCATGTACCAGCTTGGCCTCACTCGATTTACGCCTGTAACGGCTTTCAGGTTGCCCAGAGCTGGGCAGGCGCGATTGCCAGCTATAGTTCCTCTGTGCGGTCAAGCGTGATCGCCCGAAGATGGGTGACCTGGAAGCAGTTACCATGAAATTATCCTTTGTTCCCAAGTGCTGCCTTAATATACTCCCTGAACAGGGGGTGCGGCTTCATGGGTTTGGATTGAAATTCAGGATGAAACTGACAGCCAAGAAACCAGGGATGATCTTTCAACTCTACTATTTCAACCAGTGTATTATCTGGCGAAGCACCGCTGATAACCAGTCCGGCCTCCTCCAGCTGCTGACGGTAATTATTGTTAAACTCATAGCGGTGACGGTGTCGCTCGCTTATCTCTTCCTGTTGATATGCCTCTGAGGCCTTTGTTCCCGGGACAATGACGCAAGGATAAGCACCAAGTCTGAGTGTTCCCCCCATCTCAGAATCTTCATTGCGCGTTTCTATTTTTCCGCTTCGAAAATCAAACCATTCCGTCATCAGGTAAATAACGGGGTGATCGGTTTCTGCGTCAAATTCCACAGAGTGCGCACCGGGTATGCCTGCAACATTTCTTGAAAATTCAACCACGGCAAGTTGAAGCCCCAGACAGATACCGAAAAACGGTACCTTGTTCTCGCGCGCATGCTGTATTGCCCTGATTTTTCCCTCCATGCCCCGACTGCCAAAGCCTCCGGGCACAAGAATGCCGTCACATTCTTTAAGGCAATCCAGGGTCGTCTCAGTTTCCAGGTCATCTGCACTGATGTATTTAAATTCCACCCGGGCATTATTAGCTGTGCCACCATGAACCAAGGCCTCATGCAGGCTTTTATAGGACTCGGTCAGGTCCACATATTTTCCTGTAATACCAATGGTTACAGTGTGCCTGGGATGGTTGATCTTATAAATCAGCTCTTTCCATGGCTGAATATTAGGTGCTCCCGTCCAGATGCCGAGCTTCTCGAGTATCCTGGCGTCAACCCCTTCATCGTGAAATCGTATCGGTACCTCATAAATAGTATCAACATCAACAGCCGAGATGACACAGCCCGGCTCAACATTACAAAACAGTGCTATCTTTTCCTTTAAATCAGCACTTAAATTTGACTCTGTACGGCATATGAGCATATCAGGCTGAATACCCGAAGCCAGTAATTCCTTCACCGAATGTTGGGTTGGCTTGGTTTTTACTTCCCCTGCGGCCTTGATATAGGGTACAAGGGTCAAATGTATAAACAGGGTGAACTCTCTGCCCAGATCTGTGCGAAGCTGCCGAATCGCCTCAATAAAAGGTAACCCTTCTATATCACCAACAGTGCCGCCAATTTCGATAATGGCAATATCGGCCTGGCCGTCAAGCTGAAGAACAGCTTCCTTAATTTCATCGGTTATATGAGGAATAACCTGAACAGTGCCTCCCAGATATTCTCCACGGCGCTCTTTCATTATCACTGAATAGTAGATGCGACCGGAAGTGTAATTATTGCGCTGAGACATGACCGCATGAGTGTAGCGCTCATAGTGCCCCATATCCAAATCTGTTTCAGCACCGTCATTGGTGACATAGACTTCACCATGCTGAAAGGGATTCATGGTACCGGGATCAACATTTATATACGGATCAAGTTTTTGAAAAGTAACGGTCATCCCCCTGGACTCAAGCAGGGAGCCAATGGCGGCCGCAGCCAGTCCTTTTCCCAAAGAGGAGAGGACACCGCCGGTTATAAAAATAAACTTCGTCTTTTTGCTAAGATTTTGCTTCATTCTTGTCACCTGATTACACAGATCGGGGAGAGGTTCGGCAGCCGACGGCTGTCATTTTTTGGCTGGAAGAAAACTATACACGATATGTACCTGAATGACAACATGGGCAGTTGATTACGGGCACGTAACTGCTCGCATGCAGTGTATCACTATGATTTCACATGCTTTTAAGGCTATCGCCGCTTTCGGGTTGCCCAGGTTTGGGCAAGCACGATTGGCAGCGACAGCCCCTCTATGCGGCCTGTCGCGATCGACCGAAGCTGGGTGAGCAGAGAGCAGTTACGAATAAATTGTTGAGAGTGAGGTAATATATGTTTCTTTCAATGTCCTTGTACTAAACACATTATTCCTGTATAAAAATAACTATATAGTAAAATTACTGTAACCACTCACTGGGTGTGTACCTCTCTGATTGTACATACCTCAAACGTGTAACTGCTCTCAGGCTGCCCATCTTTGGACAAGCACGATTGGCAGCTATAGCCCCTCTATGCGGCGGATCGTGATCGTTCAAAGAGGGATGAGCTGTGAGGAGTTACAAATTACTCGTAATTGACTACGGGTTCCTCATCCTTGCGCAAGCACTCTTTTCCACATGCTTTTTGTATAGTGAAAAATCGTGCCTGCACGAATCTCAAGCCTCGCAGCCAACTGTACCTTAGAAGGAGAGAATGACGGGGAGGTACAGGGTAAGAGGGAATAACAGGGAAACACAGACCCCTAGATCGGTTACAATTACTTTTCAAAGGATAATACTATGAATATTTTTAAATTTTTGCTCACAGCTTGTTGTCTGGTATGTATCGTGGCCGGAAATACTTCTGCCGCTCTTAAGCCTACAGAAGAACTTCGTCCTTACATCGACAAGGTAATTGCTATCTTGCAAGAGGGAGATAAGACAGAGTCCAGGATAGACAAGGTTAATCGTATCATGAAAGCGGTCCAGGAAGGGTTTGACTTTTCCCTCATGTCAAAATGGGTACTCCGTGGTCAGTGGAAAAAAATATCAGCTGACGAACAAGACAAGTTTACCAAATTGTTTACAGAATTACTGAAATATACCTATGTATCCCAAATTTCTGACTATGGGAATGAAAGGGTAAAATATGTCAAGGAAACTGTTCGTCATGGGGAGAAAGGAAGCAAAGCAAAGGTGTATACTTTATTATTTAAGAATGAAGAACAACTTGAGGTTATATATTCAATGTATTTAATGGATGAACATTGGCGGGTGTATGATGTCAATGTGCAGGGAATGAGTCTGATAGGCAATTATCAGAAGCAATTCGAGGCCATTCTCCAGAAAAACTCATTTCAGGATTTGACTAACAAGATCCAGGAAAAGATTACTGAGCTGAAACAGTAAAAACAGAAATGGAGACTACTTTAAACCGGGGAACATTCAGGTATAAAAAGTGGTTGAAAGTGACAAATAAGCAGGCAACTGCGCACATTTCATCTAACCTGTCTTTTTCATATGCCTTGCTCCTTCAACTGTTTTCAGGTCGCCCAGATTCAGGCAGGCGTGATTGGTAGCCATGGCCTCTCTGTGCGGGCAATGGTGATCGTGCAAAGATGAAGTGTCCGTGATCAGTTACGGTCAATCGTAACCAGTCACGGGGGGGGGGTGTACTGTAAGTGTTACTCTCTGTTTCTGACGTGTAACTGGTCACGGGTGCTTCAGATTTGGACAAGCACCATTTTCCGCTATACAAGAGTATGCGGGCAATGGTGATCGTGCAAAGATGAAGTGTCCGTGATCAGTTACGGTCAATCGCGATCGTTTTTGTTGCGACAGGAGCTGATAAAGCGGTAACAGCGAGTTGATTGTAACAAACCACCACCCTGTAACGATTTGGCTTGACCCTGTTTGCCAAGGTTAGGTAGAATAGCAGGCAATTATCTAACCAAAGGCAAAGGGGAGAATAAATGGAAAAAATAAAATTGTTCCAAGTGGTTATCTGTACTTTAGGTTTGGCTTTTGTCGCATGTTGTTCCGGGTGCGCGAAAGAGACGACCTATGGTGCTGTTAAATTTGTTACCACTCCGGGCGGTGCTGAGGTAATAAATCTCAAGGATGATACTATACTTGGGACTTCGCCAGCTGTTGTCACCTGGGAATCATTAGATGGAAAGCCAGAATATGTCACCGTGGAAATGAGAAAAACGGGATACAAGGAAAAAATAACCTCCCTGTGGGTGAATATGCGGCATGCGTCCAGAGAAGACGCCGAGGCCGAAGCTCAGGAAGTAAATATTGACATGGAAAAAAGGTGACAATAATGAGGGGAAGAAAAGCCTCATTTTCATGGGGAAAGCTCTGTGTTTCTGCTCTGGCTGTACTGACCATGAGCGGCTGCTCAGCAAAGGTGGTAAGTGTCAATTTCAAAATCAATTCCCAGCCGGAAGGGGCGCATATTGTGTATCAGGCAACCGGTCAGGAACTGCCCGGCGGAGACAGGTGGATTTATCTGGGTACTACACCGCTGGTAGGTGTGCATCAGTTTTCTAAAAAGCAGTTCAAAAAAACAGAAAAAATTACAATGAAAGTAATGCACTACGGTTACCTTGACCAGAAGAGAGAATGGAACGGGGATACTTTTCGGGAAGAAGCAGAAGAGCGAGGCGTTATTTTCTGGACACCAAAACTGATCCCTAATTCAACAAAGTAGCGAAACAGGTGCAGAAGTGGAGGTAAACGGCAGATCGTTTAGGTCCATATGGCTGGCTGACGATGGGGAAAGTGTTGAAATTATAGACCAGACAAGGCTTCCCCATCAATTTGTTACTGCAACAATGCAGACGGTCGATGATGCGGCTGTTGCCATACGCGATATGCTGGTCCGCGGTGCACCGCTCATTGGTGCAACTGCTGCCTATGGTATTTGTCTTGGCCTGCGGGAGAAATGCACTGTCGAGCACCTGCACAAAATTGGCGAAAAGCTCAATAACTGTAGGCCCACCGCAGTGAATCTGCACTGGGCCGTTGAGAGAATGACGGCCATGTTAAGGCTGCATCCCCCCCGGCACTGGCTTGAGCTGGCTTACAGTGAAGCTGCCCGTATCTGCGATGAGGACTGCCGGACCAACGAAGCCATCGGGAACCATGGCTGCTTGCTCATCAAGCGTATTGCGGAAGAAAATGGCGGGAGAAGACCGGTAAACATCCTCACCCATTGCAACGCCGGCTGGCTGGCGACCGTTGACTGGGGGACGGCTCTGGCACCAGTCTATAAAGCCCATGCAGCTGGTGTTCCTCTCCATGTCTGGGTTGATGAAACCAGACCGCGTAACCAGGGCGCGCATCTCACAGCCTGGGAACTGGCATCTGCCGGGATAGATCATCGTCTGATCGTTGATAATGCCGGCGGCCACCTGATGCAGCAGGGAATGGTCGATATCTGCATTGTCGGTACAGATCGAACTGCAGCCAATGGTGATGTCTGCAACAAGATCGGAACCTACCTTAAAGCCCTGGCAGCCGCTGATAACGGGATCCCTTTTTATGTCGCGCTACCTGGTTCAACCATAGACTGGACCATAACAGACGGTTTGCGGGATATTCCCATTGAAGAGCGCAGTCAGGAGGAAGTTCTTCTGGTTCAGGGAAGAAACAAGGCAGGGCAGGTGAGTCTGGTAAGCATTGCCGGGGAGAAGACACAGGCCGCGAATCCTGCTTTTGACGTGACTCCCGCCTCACTGGTCACAGGGCTGATTACCGAGCGGGGTATTACCGAGGCTGACTGTAACGGACTGCAGGCATTATATCCTGAAAGATGCGGCAGCAATGAAGGTGTTTAAGAAAAATAACTTTTTGTAATTGTAACTACTCACTGGGTGTGTAAGGCTCTGATTTTACCTGCCTCAAACGTGTAACTGCTCCAAACGTGTAACTGCTCCAAACGTGTACCTGCTCTCAGGTTGCCCATATCTGGACAAGCACGATGGGCAGCTATAGCCCCTCTATGCGGCGGGTCGTGATCGTTTAAAGAGGGGTGAGCTGTGAGGAGCTACTTGTAATTTAAGTTATTATTTAACTGTTTATACTTGCTTTTCTTCCCTGAAAAACAAGAAAAAGGGCTCAGGGAGGGGGGCGGGTTTTCCACCTTAGCTCGTTTGTTTGTTAAGTTTTGCCCAGCTGTCCCGCAAGGTGACAATACGATTGAATACCATGTGTTCCGGGCTGCTGTCTTTAGCGTCAAGCACAAAATATCCCTGCCGCTCAAACTGAAATCGATCTTCAATTCCCGCATTTACAAGGCTGGGTTCTACCTGGGCGTTACGTAATATCGTCAAGGAATGGGGATTGAGAAATTCCTTGAAACTCTTTTTTTTCTCTGCGTCAGGAAACGCTGTTGTAAATAACCGGTCGTAGAGTCGAACCTCAGCCTGAACTGCATGGGCAACAGAGACCCAGTGAATGGTTCCCTTGACCTTGCGGCCGTCAGGTGCGTTACCGCCTCGGCTTTCCTTGTCGTAGGTGCAGTGAACTTCAATAATTTCACCCTTATCGTCCTTTACGATATCTGTGCAGGTTACCAGATAGGCATAGCGAAGCCGCACCTCTCGTCCTACCGAAAGACGAAAGAATTTTTTTGGTGCATCTTCCATAAAGTCTGCCCGTTCGATATACAGCTCTCTGGAAAAAGGAATTTTTCTGGTGCCGGCACCAGGATCTTTCGGGTGGTTTTTCGCATCCAGTTCTTCTGTCTCATCTTCGGGGTAATTGGTGATAACAACCTTTAAAGGGTCAAGTACACCCAAAACTCTGGGCGCATTGACGTTAAGGTCATCGCGAACGATATCTTCCAGGATGGACATGTCAATCCATGATTCACGTTTACCTATCCCAATGAAATCACAAAAGTTGCGGACGGCAGCAGGTGTATACCCACGACGCCTCATGCCGGAAATGGTCAACATGCGCGGATCATCCCAGCCAGAGACATGATTTTCTTCTACAAGTTGCAGCAGTTTCCTCTTGCTGGTAACAGTGAAATTGATATTGAGCCGGGCAAATTCAATCTGCCTGGGATGGCAGGGTGTCTGTAAAGTGTCGAGAACCCAGTCGTACAAAGTACGATTATTTTCAAACTCCAGGGTGCAGAGAGAGTGGGTAACCTGCTCATGCATATCGGAGAGGCAGTGGGTAAAATCATACATTGGATAGATGCACCACTTGTCTCCAGTGCGGTGGTGGCTGGTTTTTATAATGCGATAGAGGACGGGATCACGCATAATGATATTGGGTGAGGTCATGTCAATTTTTGCCCGGAGCACACATGTTCCTTCTTCCAGTTCGCCGTTTCGCATTTGCTCAAAAAGCTTGAGATTCTCTTCCACGCTCCGCTCCCGGTAAGGGCTTTTCTTCCCCGGTTCGGTCAGGGTGCCCCGGTATTCGCGTATTTCATCCCCGCTGAGATGGCAGACATACGCCTTGCCCATTTTTATAAGCTGCACGGCATGATCATGGAGCTGGTCAAAATAATCAGAGGCATAATAAAGGTGTCCGTTCCAGTCGAATCCAAGCCACCTCACGTCCTTTTTAATGGCTTCAACATACTCGTCGGACTCCTTCTCCGGATTAGTGTCATCAAAGCGGAGGTGGCATACGCCGTTATATTCTTTTGCTGCACCAAAATTAAGACAGATAGATTTGGCATGACCTATATGGAGGAAACCATTTGGTTCCGGCGGAAAGCGGGTAACAATAGCCTGGTGCTTACCTCTGGCCAGATCCTCTGCGATTATCTGACGGATAAAATCAAGGGGCCTGCCTGCTGGTGTTATGTTCTCAGTACTCATAGGAAATGAAATATTCAGCTATTCAGGATGCCTGGTAGAGGCGGGATATATCTTTCAGGCGGGCGACAACCTTCTCCTTGCCAAGGGCTGCGGTAATATCAAACATGGAGGGGCCGGCAGCCTGTCCTGTCAGGACGGTCCGCATTCCGTTGATAAGTATCCCCGGCTTCACTGCAAGCTCGGAGGCAAGATCATGGGCCGTCTGTTCAACCAGTTCAGGTTCAAAGGAATCCAGTGCCTCGTAACGCTTGCCTAACATTGGCAACCATTGCCTCAGGTCAGGATGCTTGAGCACATTTTTTTTGAGCGGCTTTTCCGCAACCGGATACGTATCACTGAAATAGGCCCGCCCCAGAGTGGTGAAATCCTCAATGGTGTGGAAACGGTCTCTGATAAGGTTAAGGGTATCCAGGTACCATTGCTTTTTGTTACCGTTATAGGCTTCATTCCACAGATCTTCAGCTCTGAGCCGTTTTTCAACCATTTTGCCAAGCTCTTCAACAGGCATGGTGCGCAGGTAATGCTCATTCATGGCAATGAGTTTTGGGTCAGTAAAGAATTTCTGGTTTCCAGGTTGATAGTTGAATACTGAATTGACCCTGCTGATATCTTCCAGGGTAAAGATATTGATCAGTTCATCGCGTGAAAAGAATTCCTGGTCAGTGCCAGGGTTCCAGCCAAGCAGACAAAGGAAGTTGCATAAGGCCCAGGGAATAAAACCTTTATCTCGATAAAATTGTACCGTCACCACATCACCGTGGCTGCGTTTGGATATTTTTTTCTTTTTAGTGTCCAGATTAAGAGGAATATGGGCAAATACCGGCACCGGCTTATCAAGTGCCTCATAAAGCAGTACCTGCTTGATGGTGTTCGTCATGTGATCCTGACCACGGATGACATGGGAGATGCGGTCACGGATGTCATCAACAACATTGCATAGCAGGTAGAGGGGGGTGCCGTTGGAGCGAACAATGACAAAATCTTCAATTTCACTGTAGGCTCGTTCAACGGTCCCAAGCACCTTGTCTTCGTAAGTGAGCCTGCCCTCCCGCTGCGGCACCTTAAAGCGGATGACATAGGGCGTTGTCAGCTCTTTTGCCGCTATCTCCTCTTTATTTAAATTCCGGCAGGTGCCGTCATAGCCAACATGGTTCAATTTCCTGGCCTTTGCCTGCTCCCGTTTTGCTTCGAGTTCTTCCTTGGTGCAGAAGCATTTATAGGCTCGACCCTTTGCAAGGAGCAGTTGAGCTGCCCTGGCGTGTTCGTCAGCACATTCAGACTGAAAATAGGGGCCTTCGTCCCAACTGATATCAAGCCAGCGTAAACCATCCAGGATACCATCAATTGACTCCTGGGTGGAACGTTCAGTATCGGTATCCTCAATGCGAAGGATCAGTTTGCCATTATGTTTTTTGGCAAACAGCCAGTTGAGCAGGGCGGTCCTCGCTCCGCCTATATGAAGGTAGCCCGTGGGGCTGGGTGGAAAACGAACTCGAACTTCAGTCATAGCTAATCTCCGGGAAGCAGGTTCTGGCAAGCCTGATGCTGGGTTAAAAATTTCTTCTCCAGGAAATCTTTGTTAACGGATTTTTTCTTTGCAGTAAACTAAAAATACACAGTGCTTGCCTTGAGAATATTCAATCATACGTCAGCTTCATGGTGCTTCTACTGGAAGCACCTAGCCCGCATTGCTCACGAGCACCCTGGTTTATCTGATAAAAAAATAAATAAAAAACAAACATATGTAATGCAAGAGAGAGGGGGTAGTCTCAAGTTTTGCCAAAATGGTAACTACTCACAGGAAACGTATCACCCTGGTTTAACTTAATTTTAATCCTGTAACTGCTTTCAGGTTGTCCAGATTCGGGCAAGCACGACTGGCAGCTATAGCCCCTCTATGCGGCCTGTCGTGATCGCCCGAAGATGGGTGGCCTGAGAGCAGTTACATGTTCACCAAAGGTCAGCTCGGGCGGCACCATCTCCGGCAGCATTTTGGCAACACATATGCGCAAGTATAATGAGTTACCAAAAACTACCGACCCTGACACCGCCTGAGCTGATAAGAAATCCGGGCTAACGAACCCCATCTATCGCCGCCAGGGATTCTTTGCCATGATACCCTGTCACAACCAACAATCATAACCCACTTTTGCAGGAAAATTGCAAGGATTAGTTCAAGTTTAGCTGTCTTTTGTTGCCAGATTACAAAAACACAACATATTGATATATTTTTCTTGATAGGTGCCATATATTGTGATAGATTCAGGTGCTTCTCATAATAATTGATACCATTGGAGAGTTAAATAGACATGACCAAAGATATGCCGCAACGTCAACTTACCAAGACCGCAGAAACCGTCCTTAACAGGCGCTATTATCTCAAGGATCTGCAGGGCAATCCCATTGAAAACTGGGAAATGCTCTGTCATCGCGTAGCAGGTGCTGTTGCCCTGGTTGACCAGGAACAGGAAGATCATGAACAGCTTCGTGACGACTTTTTTCACATGATCTATCACCTTGATTTTTTACCAAACTCTCCGTGTCTTATGAACGCCGGTACTGATCTTGGCCAGTTATCGGCTTGTTTTGTCCTGCCGGTGGAAGACTCCATGGACGGTATTTTTACATCTATCAGAAACGGGGCTCTGGTCCATAAAACTGGTGGTGGAACTGGATATTCATTCTCCCGTCTTCGTCCAAGAAACTCAGCTGTCAAATCAACGCAGGGAGTTGCTTCCGGGCCGCTTAGTTTTGCGGCTGTTTTTGACGCCGCTACTGAAACGATAAAACAGGGGGGGAAAAGAAGAGGAGCCAACATGGGGGTTCTTCGGGTAGATCACCCTGATATTCTAGAGTTTATTGAAGCCAAACAAGACCAGACCAGGTATACCAATTTTAATTTTAGTGTTGCTGTAACTGATCTATTCATGCATGCGGTGAAAAACGAGCTTAATTATGACTTGATTGATCCTGCCACAGGTACTGTTGTTGACTCACTTTACGCTCCAGATGTTTTCGGCAAAATCATTGACTTTGCCTGGCATAACGGCGAACCAGGAGTCCTCTTCATTGATGCTGCCAACCGTGATAACTCAACGCCTCAGCTTGGAGATTTTGAGGCGACCAACCCATGCGGTGAACAGTGGCTGCTTCCCTATGAATCCTGTAATTTGGGTTCCATCAATCTTGGTCAGTTTGTCATGGAAAAAAAGATCGATTATGAGCGGCTTGGCAAGATAGTACACCTTGCAACCCGTTTTCTGGACAATGTCATTGACTGCAACCGTTTTCCAATTCCTGAAATTGAAGAAATGACGTTAAAAACGCGCAAGATAGGGTTGGGGATTATGGGGCTGCATGATATGCTTATCCAGCTGGAGCTGCCTTACTCCTCTGAAGAAGGACGACAGGTATCGGCCGAAGTTATGCAATTCATTCGCAAGAAGGCAGAAGATGCCTCCGTTGCCATTGCTGAGATAAAAGGGCCTTTTCCCGCTTATAATGACAAGATCAACACCTATCCGCCACGACGTAATGCCGCTCTTACTTCTATCCAGCCGACGGGGACAGTCTCAATGATAGCTGATTGCGCTTCTGGTTGTGAACCGTATTTTTCCATTGTCATGGTAAAAAATGTCATGGACAACGATCAGCTGCTCATGGTGAACAAGCATTTTGAAACCATTGCCAGAGCTGAAGGTTTTTATTCCGATGCGCTTATGAAAAAGGTTGCCGAGGACGGAACTGTTTTAGGCCAGGATGAAATACCTCAAAAATGGCAGGATATTTTTTGTACTGCCCAGGATATTTCCCCGGATCAACATATACGTATGCAGGGCATTTTGCAGAAAAACGGTGTTGACGCTTCGATCAGTAAAACAATTAATTTACCCTCCAGTGCCACCCATGATGATGTCCGCACTGCATACCTGCGTGGCTTTGAACTGGGCTGCAAGGGGCTTACCGTTTACCGGGATGGATCACGAGATCACCAGGTGCTCAATGCCAAAGCAAAGGAGGATGATAAAACCGCCCTTGTCTCCTCGTCTGGCCCTGTCACCAAAAAGGTGTTACCTGATGAATTGAGCGCCAAGCGCTACCGTTTAAAAGATGCCAATCAGAACACCATTTACCTGATTGTCTGCTTTGATGATAATGAAAATCCCATGGAAGTCTTTGCCAAGTTCCCCTTTGACAACAGGGTTGATCTCAAGGATAAATCAACCATGTGGACAACAACCTGCCGACTGGTGTCACTTGCTCTGCGCTACCAGATTCCCATGGCTGAAATTATCAAACAACTTGACCGGTCAAGTGGACATATGCTTGATCTTCCTGCCCAATTAGGCAAACTTCTCAAATCATTTATGGCAGCTACCCAGCATGGTTTTGCCTCAACCTGCCCTGAATGCAAGGGCAGACTGGTCTTTGAGGAAGGATGCGAAACCTGTCGTGAATGCGGTTATTCCAAATGCTCCTGATATCCCGTCAACGATGAAATGTCAGGATATTGCGCCGGATTTTTCTTTCCTTATGGAGTCTTGCCCTGAGTTGCATAGTAATGCTGTGTGACCCAGGGCAAGGCTGCATAAAGGCTGAAAGACACGGAAGAGGCGACAAGCGTTGACAGGACACTACGTATTATGCCACGTTTCAAAAGGTAACTCCTCACCGCTCACCCCTCTTTGAACGATCACGACCCGCCGCATAGAGGGGCTATAGCTGCCAATCGTGTTTGTCCAAATATGGGCAGCCTGAGAGCAGTTACACGTTTGAGGTAGGTAAAACCAGAGAGTTACACACCCAGTGAGTAGTTACTCAAAAAGAGTATCAGAGGATAATGTATGGGAACAATTGGTAGAAACGATCCTTGTCCCTGTGGCTCAGGCAAAAAATTCAAACATTGCTGTCTTCATTCGGAAGAATCAAGCTCAGCCTGGCCAAAGGAGCAGGATATCCGACAGAGGCTGGCGGATCTGGTTGAAAGAATCCAGCAGACTGCAGGAAAGAAGGAACAGGTTTTTTTTGAACTTGGTGTGCTCTTGTTTTTCAGCACAAAAGAAGGGGATGCCTGGCTTCTTGAGGTAACAGATGCGGACTGCGTCCAGATTGCCAGGCAAGGGAAGGCAATTGATTGTGTTATCAAGGAAACAAGTGAGAAGAACATTGAAATCAACTGGACCCATACTTTCTCCTTCCGGGAAAAACGGGTGTATGTCACTCCTTACGATGAGCAATCCCTGGCTATGATGCTTGATACCGGGCTGTCAGGGCAAATTCATGCGGCTATACGAAGGATTAAGAAACGAGCCTCATCTGAGCTGCTGGAAAAAGTACATATCTTGTAACATAACCAATCACGGGGTTTGTACCTTAAGTGTTATTCTCTGGTTCTGACGTGTAACTGATCATGGGCACAGCAACATTGTGCAGGCATTCTTTTAAGCGGTAAGCAAGCGAAGTGAGACTTTCGTGCACAAGAAGTATGCGGGAAAGAGTGATCGGGCAAAGATGAAGTATCCCTGATCAGTTACCTTATAACTGCTCTCAGATCACCCCTCTTTGAACGATCACGACCCGCCGCATAGAGGGGCTATAGCTGCCAATCGTGCTTGTCCAAACAGGGGCAGCCTGAGAGCAGTTACACGTTTGAGGCAGGTACAATCAGAGCGTTACACACCCAGTGAGTAGTTACAGAAACAGATAAAAACAGATGGATGTGATGTCCGTAAGCAGTCTCAGATTTCGCCAGAATGTTCACCAGAGGTCAGCCCGGGCGGCACCATCTTCGGCAGTATTCTGGCAACACATTGAGAAATCCGGGCTAAAACTGCCTGTCGCACTTACCTGAAGCCGGGCAACCTGAAAGCAGTGACAGGAGTAAAGTAAACGGGGTGATGCACTCCCTGTAAAGTGTTGCCATGTCTTAAGGGTGTTGAAAAGATCAGCGTAACTCTTTGTAGTTCTGCGCAAACTCGACAAAAAAGGTTTTCTTTGTAAAGCAACACAGTTTCAAAGAGATAGATTGATCGTTTCAACACCCTTATCTTGTAATAAACAGGAGTTTCTCGCAGGTGATGTCGTCAATTCGTGCCTTACTCCCTTCCTTTCTGATCATGGCCGTTATTTTTTTTCTTTCCCATCAACAGGCCCAGGCCTTTCCCGTGCAGGAGATCAAGCACGTCGACAAAGCAGTACATGTCCTGCTGTATACCATACTTGGTCTCAGCTATTGTCATGCGTTGAAGAAGCGGATACATGTTGCAGCACAACCGGTATTGCTTTTGACCGGGATCGTTTTTCTTTGTGTTGTTTGTGGCATAACTGACGAATTCCACCAGCTCTATATTCCCGGTCGATGCTTCTCATGGGCAGATATCATCGCCGATGGAGCAGGGGGGCTGTGTGCTGTCTTTTTATATCGACGGCCACTAGTGTCCCAACGTTTAATCGAATAATTTCAATTGGATAGAGCTGGGTTGCTTGTTGTTTTTGCGGCTTGATCCAGTAACGGCCTGAATTAATAGCGTTTTTTCAAAGATTGTGATGCTTAAAACCTGTAGGATTGTGTAGAGATTTTCCTTAATCCCTAGTGTCATGACATTTCATCGTTGACAGGACACTAGCCCTAAGCGACGCAGTAATGTGCTCGTTATGGACAGAGGGTCTTCAGATGAAGCCATAGTAGGCGTAAAACTGGTAGCCGATGAGGATGCG
>PDWJ01000389.1_pt1 | contig 66385 bp, 60 predicted proteins | sample 1430881 | NCBI WGS metagenome assembly PDWJ01 (sample SAMN01162460, study PRJNA174530) | Oral metagenome, whole genome shotgun sequencing project. | biome: Marine environment; feature: Marine mammal; material: Swab sample of the gingival sulcus; isolation source: swab sample of gingival sulcus... | reverse complement strand
ACCTTTGCGGAAATGCATAAAGTGGCAACTGGCGGATACATTGTCGATACACCTGGAATCCGCGCGTTTGGAATTACCGAGTTAGAAAAAAGTGTGATGTCGCATTATTTCCCTGAAATGCGCGAACGAATGGGTGAGTGTAAGTTCCACAATTGCCAACACATGAACGAACCGAACTGTGCGATTAAAGCGGCAGTAGAATCAGGCGAAATTTTTGAAAGTCGATACATGACGTACGTACAATTGATGGAAGAAGATCAAAATGAGACGTACCGTAAAAATATTTTTGGATGAGAGTATTGATTCAACGGGCAAGCGAAGCTTCCGTTAGGATTGACGGAAATGTACACGGAGAGATCAATCGTGGATTGGTTGTATTACTTGGAATCGAATCGGAGGATACACAGGACGATATCAACTGGTTGGTGCGTAAACTAATTGGCCTGCGCATTTTCAGTGATGAAGAAGGAAAAATGAACCTTTCTGTTGCAGATATTGAAGGTGAATTTTTGGTGATTAGCCAATTTACCTTGCACGCTTCCACGAAAAAAGGAAACCGTCCGAGTTACATCAAAGCCGCTCGACCAGAACTTGCGATTCCGTTATACGAAGAATTTATTCGAATTTTGCGAAAAGAGTCAGGTTTAAACGTGGCAACGGGAAGTTTTGGAGCCGATATGAAAGTGCAATTAATCAACGACGGTCCTGTCACGATTTGGATCGATTCAAAAAATAGAGAATAATGGAAATCAAAGAAGCACAAAAGATCGTCGATGATTGGATCAAGGAATTTGGCGTTCGTTATTTTGATGAATTGACCAACACAGCCATGCTCATGGAAGAAGTAGGAGAGGTGGCGCGGATCATGGCGCGACGCTACGGGGAGCAAAGCGAAAAAGAGAGTGACAAAAACAAAGATCTCGGCGACGAAATGGCAGATGTGATGTTTGTATTGATTTGTCTCGCGAATCAAACCGGAATCGACCTCGAAGCCGCACTTCGAAAAAACTTGGATAAGAAAACGAAGCGCGACTCGACAAGGCATTTGGATAATGAGAAGTTGAAGTGAGGAATCAGAGAAGTTTTGAGCTTTTTCCTGGTTTAAAGCCGTAGGATTTCAATTCCCACGTTCCAGTTCTTGTAAGTTTTTGTAGTGGAATTCCGTATCCCAGTGTAATGAAAGTTCTAGAGGCTTCGTCGTTTACTTTTCCCAGTTCGTAACCCAACCCAATTTGGAAATCGAGTACTTGCAGAGCAATCGTAGGTGCAAAGTGAAGAGAAGATTCCGCTTCATTTAGGTCCGCGGAAAATATAAAGCCTAACTGTAAACCAATCATGTTCACGAATTTTTCATCTAAGTCTTCATTCGAACTTTCACTTTCAGAAATTTCCATTTGCTCACCAAAATTTAGACTTACGCCTGCCCCGATAGAGTTGAAAAGAGAAAGACTCCCGAACGCCTTTTCTTGATAACTTGTTTTGAGGAGGTCAAATCTCATTATAGGTAAAACGAAATTGGTATTTAAAGCAAGGACCCGGTCTTTTTCGACGGTTACTGAGCGTGTGGATTCTTCACGATTTTGGCAGAAACCGAATAAACTGAAATAAAAACAGAAGATCAGTAAAGAAACGTTTTTTTTCATAGCGATGTGATTTGTTTCTACAAACCTACCGCCAAACCTATTTTATATCATCAGGAGAAATCCCGATTGGACCAAGGGAAAATTCCTTAAAGTTCAATTTCCTTTAGCATGGAAACTACATGTTTATCAATCGGGAATGTCACTAAATCTGCTGAAAGATCACTCAGCTTCACCCATCGGAATTTTTCACCTTCTTCGGTTAAAGGAATGTCGTGGTTTGATGCGGGAACCTTGTCTGTATCGACAAATGCTCCGTAGTAAAAACTGATCAACTGCTGTTTGCCGAATGCCGATTTTTGAAAGAAATCATTGACATAAAACAATTCGCCAATTTCAGCTTCCAGATTCAGTTCCTCGCGAAGTTCACGACGCAGCCCATCAGCCAATCCTTCGCCGAATTCTAGTCCTCCACCAGGAAATTTGGTAAAGGAGACATCGTTTCTCCGTTCATCGGAAATAAGCACTTCGTCCTTCCCATTCAAAATGATGGCGTACACGCGAAGGTTGAAACCGTTGATTTCGCTCATTTGTCCAAAATGGATTTAATGTCTGGCTTGAAGTACAAATCCGACTTCAGTATTTTTCCATCTTCACGGTAAATCGGTTTTCCATATTTGTCCAACTTACTCATGTTCGAACGTTGAATCTCTTCGAATACTTCTGCAATTTTGTGTTGCATTCCATGTTTCAAAATCGTTCCACATAGAATGTACAATTGATCACCTAGCGCATCGGCTACTTCGACCAAATCACCATTTTTTGCAGCTTCCAAATACTCGTCGTTTTCCTCTTGCATCAAGCGGTGACGTAATTCGATGTCTTTTGTCGAAATATCGGTAGTTGGAGTATAGTTATTTTCAATTCCGAATGCATCGTGAAAGCTTTCTACGGCTGAAATGGTGTCTTTAAGTGTCATTTGAAGTTGTTTTGATCAAAAGTAGTTGGAATTTTCGTTCGGATTTATGGATTGTGGATGATCGGTGATATTGTTGAAATCTTGTTAGATTTAGCCGATGACAGTAACTAAAATCTACAAAACGCTTTTTCAATTGTCTATTGCGGCAATCATTGTGGGTGCACTTTTTCGGATTCAGCATTGGACGTTTGGGATGGAAATTAGTTTTGTTGGGTTTATCTTTTTCAGTGTGTTTTCCTTCCTTTATTTCTATTCCAAATCGGAGAAATCGGTGTGGGATAAAGCACTGATGTTATTTCTTCCTGCATTTGGCGTCTTGTCGATTTTACGATTTACTCCTGTTTCCATGCAGTTGCAAGCACATCTCAAAACAATCCTCATTTTCTTGGGGTTAGGCTATTTTTTGTGGCAATCGTATCAATGGTTGAGGCAGGATCGGGAAGAAGGAAAGGTGAAATTCAATTTTCAACGCACTGCTTACGTGGTCGGAATCTTTTTATTGGGGATCGGTTTTCTTATCAAGATGTATCATTTTCCATATGCTAGAGTTACCATTGCGACGGGAATTCTCGTGACGTTGGTAGCCGCCTTTTCGGAGAGTTTTACTAAGGGCGAGTGATCAATTACAATTCATGTTGTTACCTTTTGAGAAATCTGCATTCTCAGTTTATGAAAACCTTACCTATCTTATTGCTAGCCGTGCTTTTTAGTTGTGTCAACGCGCAACAAAATGACGAAATTCAACCGAGTCATAACGAAACCGCTTCAAAGGATTCCTCTTTTGTGGTTCCTTCGGAATATGTGGCCGATCAATTCGATTATCCTGTGGGAAAACCTGATGCGAAAGGGTACTTCAACGCGCAAGGATTTGGTGACAACACTCATCTGGGAGATGATTGGAACGGTTTAGGAGGTGGCGATTCCGATCTGGGCGATCCTGTTTACGCAATTGCCGATGGCTACGTCACTTTTGCCCAAGAGCATAATGCATCATGGGGAAATGTCATTCGAATTGTGCATTACCTGCCCGATAGTTCTCAAGTGGAATCGCTGTATGCGCACTGCAATGAAATACTGGTGAAAGAGAATCAATGGGTTTCGGTGGGAGATCAAATTGGAACTATTGGCAACGCAAACGGACGTTACAAAGCACACCTTCACTTGGAATTACGCTATGAGGTAGGAATGCCAATTGGCGGAGGATACGACAGCGACACAAAAGGATACTTCGATCCAACGGGATATATTGAAAGGCATCGCAAGGTTCCGAACAGAGATTAAATAAAAAAGGACAGTTTCGACGAATCAAAACTGTCCCTTTGAAACCAGGTTTTTCAACCCGAAAGGATCTTGCTCTAAACTATTTCTGCTCGATCTCTCTCCCCAAAAACGTTGTGACCACCCTAAAACCAACCGTAGGATTTGGTCCTTTAAATTCTTTAATGCTTTCATTACGGATGTCGTAGCCCGGAGAGTACCAGTCGCCACCAACGGCATAATTGCCATCTGCGATAAGTTCGGAGACATTTCCGTTCATATTGTATAGACCGAAGTCATTTGGGTTGTATGATTTTGCTGAAGCCGTGCACATTGCACCGTCATCTTGCATACTCATTATGTCGTGAGTGATGCGTAGTTGCCCCGTTTGTTCATCACGAGTAATGTTTTCACTTCCAATAGATAAGAAGTTGGCAAGCATGCATCCTTTTGCGTTTCTCAAGTAGGGTCCTCCCCAACTATAGGTGGCTCCTGTCATTCCACCGCTGGCTGCACGAATCCACTCGGATCGATATGGCAATCGAAACTTCAATTTCATTTCTCCATTCGAAAGGCTATCGTATTTTTCCGTCAGCCATTCGCAGAATAGTTCCGCTCCTTCTTTGGAAACATTCACTACTGGATAATTGTGGTATGCAGGATGTTTGTGATAATGAGTGGCCATTGGCTCAAATGACGCGTTCTCCACGAAACTGTTCCATCCGTTTGTATCAACCTTGGCAATCTCGTATTTGTCTTTTTCTCCTTTACGAAGTAAATCGTACAGAAATTCGGCGTACTGAAGATTGGTAATTTCGGTAGCTGACATGTAAAATGCCTGTATAGAACTGGTGTCGCCATCTACATACGAATAGCCACTCGGAACAAATTCACAGAATCCTTCCAGCGTTTTTTGCGCATGTTTCAGTCCCGTTTTCTTTTTAGATGTAAAACTCGCAAGAATTAATCCGATGATACAAATGAGAATGAGTTGACTTCTTTTCATGTTCAATAGCTGTTTGGTTTAGGGGCATAACGAATCCTCAAGAAAAGGTTACGTTTAATCAATCTGGAAAGATAGATGGAATGAAAATTGTACTTTCGACGAAGACGAAAATATGCGAAAGTTCACCTTATTCATTCTATTATTTGCTGTACTGTCCTGTACAGATGATTCTGTGCACATTACAAAAGGCGTGTATTTCTGGGAGAATGATACTCCGTCGCTTACTACTAACAATTTGGCTGCACTCGATTCTCTTCACGCTGAAAAAATATACGTCAAGGTGTTTGAGGTTGATCGTGTTGGTGGAAAGAATAAACCAGTAGCAAAATCTTCTCTAGAATTAACAAGCGAGGCAGTGGAAAATCGAAAGGTAGTTCCTTGTGTATTTGTGCTGAATAAGGTAATGCTGCAATCGTCGAAAGAAGAACTGGATGAATTGGCAGATAATTTGGTGTTTTTGGCGAAGAAGTACATCAATGAGAAGTTGCTACCAGGCGCTGTAGTTGATTGCTCGGAACTTCAAATTGATTGCGACTGGTCAGAAAAATCGCAAGGAAATTATTTCTACTTCCTACGGAAAGTCAAGGAGATCTGGAAAAAGGAGGTGAGCTGTACCTTGCGGCTGTATCCGTACAAATTCAACGAAAAGATGGGCGTTCCTCCTTGCGATCGGGCCATGTTGATGTGCTATAATTTGTTGAATCCGATTAAGAATCCTCGAAAAAACTCCATTCTCGATATCGATGAAATGTCGAAATACCTCGATACAAAAGTAGATTACCCAATTGCCTTGGATGTGGCACTGCCCGTTTATTCGTGGATGCAATGTTATGATCGTGAGCGTTTCAAAGGTGTGGTGCATGGCCCAATTGAACCGTTTGTTGATTTATTGGAGCATGAAGAAGGATTGTGGTATCACGCGAAATCGGACACGGTTCTTGAAAATGTTTTCGTGAGGAAAGGAGATCGGATCAAATGGGAACGGGTTTCGCAAGAGGACTTATCCAAAGCAATAGATATCATCAAAACGGCAAAAGTGCTTAAAAATGAGGCCACTTTGTCGTATTTTCATCTTTCCAGTGAAGAACTTAATTTTTACAGTTATGAAAAACTCAATTCGTATTCTTCTCGTTTATCTGATTAGTACATCAACTTCTCTAGCCTGTGGCTGGTATCCTTTTGGCGAAGATGTCCGTTTTTCGTTAGTGAATCCTGCCTATTTCGATAACGGGGGAATGTCTCCGTACTATTACAATTTTTTGAATTACGGGGAAAGCTATGAATCAACGGAAGCGAATGATCCAAATGTTGAGCTGTGGAACGAATACTGTGGTGGAACATTGGACCCCAACGCTATTTTTGAGGCTGTCTACGGACTGGGAGAAAGCGAATTGGCGTCAGGGAATTCGAAGAATACGATGGTTCAATACCTTCAAAAGAGTGACAAAGAAGCTTTGGAATACTTGATTTTTGCCAAAAGCTGTTCTCATCTAAATGATGCCTATCTGGATTGGGAGCGTGAAAGTAAGGGAGATTACGAGCGAAGTAAGAAGATTTTGGAGGCACTGAAAAATAGCCAGAAGGCAAAGTCGAGACACATCAAACGACGTTATCGTTTCTTGGCCATTCGCTTGGCGTTTTACAATGGAGATCAAGACCAAGTGCGTGGTATTTACAAGAAATCCTTTGGTGGAAATCCTTCGGATGTAATCGATTATTGGGCCTTGTATTTTTATGCAACAACGAAAAGTACATCGGCAGAACGTAATTTTGATATGGCGCGTGTATTTGCCTATGCTCCAGGTAAACGATTTGGTGCATTGAGTCGTTTTTCCAGTAAGATTCCAAAAGAGGAGGTGCTCGCAATGGCTACAACAAATGCCGACAAAGCAACAGTGCATGCAATGTATGCTGTGCGGAATCAAGGGCGTGAAATGGAAACTATAAAAGCAATTCAGGTACTCGACGCGGATCACCCATTACTTGATTTCTTGTTGGTACGTGAAGTAAATAAGTTGGAAGATTGGATGTTAACACCGCGTTATACCAATTTTGATCCAACTTTGGACCCACGTGGATATCGATACGAAGCATCTCAGGAGCTGATTCTCGAACGGCAAAAAGAGGATGAGGAGTATGCCCGAAATTTGGGAGCATGGATTGGAACCTTACCGAATCGCTCTGCGGATTGGAAATTCATTGAAGCGTATTTGAAAGGAATCACTGGAGATGAAAAGTCCGCTCTTTCTATCCTGAGCAAAACAAATTACTCATCCGAAAAAAAGAGTCTATTAGCCAATCGATTGGAGTTGTTGTTCCGTGTGAAGGCGAATGCAAAAAAATCACTGAGTGAAGAAGATCAAAAGTTGCTCATGGAAAATAAGCAGGAAGGCTACAATTTATTCTTATTCGCGGTTGCTCGGGAATATGAATTTCAAGGTCAAATGGATCTTGCTGCTGCGTTGTTTAGTCATGTGAATCAAAGGAATGAATACTACGAGGGTGTATCTTGGCGATCAGGTACAGGAAAACACACACTCTCGGCCGATTATTTCTACGATTGGTTCTTGTATATGGATGCTGAATACAGCGTGGATGAAGTGCAATCAGTGATTGATTTTGCGAAAGCAACATCGAGTAAAAATTCGAAATTTGATGATTGGCTACATATGTATTTGGAGAAGGAGGTGGATCGCTTGTACGATTTATTGGGAACGAAATACGTCCGAAAAAACGACATGAAAACGGCTATTTCTGCATTTGAAAAAGTCGATGATTCTTTGTGGAATGAGTATCCGTACAAGTTCTACCTCAATGCCAATCCTTTTTACGCGAATTTCTATTCGGAGCACGAACCTACAAAGATGGATACGATTCGCTACACAAAGTTGGAATTGGCAAAACAATACCAAACATATCTAGAGAAGGCAGAAAATCCTGAAACGAAAAATCGAGCGTACTATTATTTCTTGGTCGCGAATTGCGAGTTGAACATGAGTCAATATGGAAATTCATGGCTGATGCGTCGTTATTTTTGGACATCATCAATGCGTCCGAACTATCTGGAAGATGATGATGAGTTTTTCCGAGTGAAGCGAGCGCGTGCGATGTACATGAAAGCATATGATCATGCAACTACCAACAAGGAAAAGGCGCTGTGTTTGCGAATGGCAGGTCGATGCGAAAAGCACGATTTGATGTTTGAAGCACCTTACTGGTGGGACTTTGATTACGAAGCTTACGGTGGACAGCAGTCATACTTCTACGCCAAGAATAAAGCGTATCAACGATTGGAGCAGCAATTCCCAAATAGTGCGGAAGAATTGTTGAGCAATTGTTATTCATTCGAACGTTACTTCGCAGAACTGAAGCACTGATGAATGTTTTTGAAATGGAATGGGATGTAATCGCGGAGTGACTACTTTCTCGACCAAATGTTGTATTTCGAGATGCACCACAATGCACGGAAACCATCTTTCCAACCGATTTTTTTACCTTCTTCGTAAGTACGGCCGTAGTAGGAAATTCCTACTTCATAGATGCGAACTCCTTTGATGCGCGATACTTTCGCCGTTACTTCTGGCTCGAAGCCAAATCGTTTTTCCTTCAAATTGACACTCTTAATCAAATCGGAGCGGAACAATTTGTAGCACGTTTCCATGTCTGTCAGGTTCAAATTGGTGAACATGTTGCTCATGCGCGTCAAAAACTTGTTCCCGATGGTATGCCAGAAGAACAATACACGGTGAGGATTTCCTCCCATGAAGCGCGATCCGTAAACAACATCAGCTTGACCATTTAAAATGGGCTTAAGCAGCAAGTTGTATTCCTGTGGATCGTACTCCAAATCGGCATCTTGAATAATGATGTAGTCGCCAGTTGCCTTGTCTATTCCTGTATGCAAGGCAGCTCCCTTTCCTTTATTTACTTCGTGTTTGTGAAGGCTAAGTCCCATGTCTGGGTGCTCCAAGCTATATTTTTCCAAACGCTCCATGGTATTATCAGAAGAGCAATCGTCCACGATGATTACTTCTTTTTTCATGCCACCATCTAATTCTACAGCACGAACAGCATCAAGAATCTCATGAATAGTGCGTTCCTCATTGTACGCAGGTATAACAATTGAAAGGGTTTTGCTCATAACTTAATTTCATTTCGGCGACTTACAACAGTCGATCAATGCGTAAAAATACATTCCAATAACGATCTTTCGTCATTTCTGACCAATGAATTTGCCCATAACGGTATTGATAAGTTTGAATTTGGCACAACGAAACGAGTAAAAAGATCATTGAAACAGCAGTGATTTTTGCCCACTGAGAGCGGATTTGCTGCAATCCAAGACCGAGGATAAGCATGATGATCGGTAAATATTCAACATATACTCTCGACGAGAAACTTCCTCCATAATACCACATCCACCAAGAAGAAAGTACGTAGGTGATCAATAAGAAGAATCCGAGAAAGGTCAAGACTTGAAATTTGCTTTTTCGCCACAAAAGAAAGACAGATAACACAGCAATAAAATAAATGGGCGTGTACAAAAACAATCCCTTTCGGTAGCTAAATAAGATGTCGAAGATGTGTGGATCTAAGAAATAAAAACGATCCGTTCCGTAGGAATAGATGAAAAAGTGCCCGGTTGAGATCTTATACACGATCAATTGCAAAAAGAGAATGCCTCCGCCAATGAGTATTGAGAAAACAAGCGATTTAACATCAGAGAAAATACCGCTTAATGCTTCTCTTAAATTCGATAGGCTTCCAGCTAAGAAGGGAAGTGCAAAAATGATCAATCCATTTACGGGGCGAATCAAAATAATCATCGCTAAGGCAAAGGAAAGAATGAGCAAGGATTTTCGATCATGATAAAGCAGGAATTTCTTGGCGAAATAGAGGAACATCGCAACAAAACCGAAAGAGTAAATGTGCGATAAGCCCGGCTCAACGATGGCATAGTAGAACAAGTTTGTACCGAAGGTAGCAGCAAGTAATACAACCGAAACGGTGCGTTCCGAGACTTCGTAGAGCAGGAGTGTTTTTCTCAAGTAGAGAAGACCAATAAACAGATGAAAAAGAGCGGCCAAAGTGATCGAAATGATGTACGGAAACGAGTAACCGTCGGCATCGTAGCCACTGCTTTTCGCTGTAAGATGTCCCGCGAGATAAAACGGACTCATCGCAACGGCGGAGCCACAGAAATATTTGTTGTACCAACGTCCGTCTTCCGTTTGGAATCGGTAATCGAAAAAGTAATTTGGATCGTAGTATTTCTTCATTTCGAGCTCGTCGTAGAAGCCATAGTTCAAGTCTCCATAAACGAAGGTCGCAGGCAGATAGGCAAAATATCCTTTAGCATCGGATTCAATCACACCTTTCCAATGATCGCGCGTCCAATTCAAGTTGTTGGTTACCATCAGCATTACCAACATCGTTACAAGAAGTGTCCACTTGGATAAAGACCATTTTTTCATCACAAACAAAGCTAGAAAAAACGATCAAAGAATGTAAAATTATTTTCTGTGGCATGTTATTTGAATTTTCATTCCTCACTTCGGATTGAGGGACAATTCGTAACGGTGACAGTCAGTTGCATTATAATTTAAAATCGAGGATTATGGAAGGAGCAAGAAAAACAACAGTGGGAGTACTCATCTTTATTGGTTTAATTGTTTGGTGTTTGGCACCAGTTTTCGGGCAAACCATGACCTTTAAATTTCTTTCCGATGGAACGATGGTTAATGAGCACGATAGCCCTGAAGGATACTCGATTGAACGCTATGATCAGCAAATGCGCTTGTTGGAAACGGCACATTATTTCCCTGGAGGAAAACGCATGCGGATGTTTGATAAATACCGCTACGAAAACAACATGTTGGTGGAGCGAACGGCGTACATCTATACACAAGGATATGAACGTGAAACGCACGCGTTTAATCAGTTTGGTTATGAAACAGAATACCACCATTATGTATCAAAAACGGAAGGGAATTGGAAAGAGGATCAGATGACACAACAGGGGTATGATGAGCGAAACAACGTAAATTACTTTCGCTCGAAAGGAACACGGTTTGGTTATTTGATGAATAAATTGGCTCGAACAAATTATGATTATGCGAACCGAACACGATCTGTGATAGAATATGAGTTCGATGCGAATGATCGGGAGATTTCGTCGAATAGTTTCCGAAGTGGTTTGGCAGATTGGCATTTCGATAATGCAGGAACTTTTGTTTTTGACATCAATAAACATGCACCCAACCTGCGTCCGAATCGCGTGGTGAAGTGGGAAGGAACTGATCGAAATGGGAATTATGTGGAGAAAGTGTTTGTTGATCACGAAGCAGTGAAACGTACGTTTGATCAAAATGGTCGCGTAATTTACATCGGTTTAGGAACGCATAATTTTGATGACAATAATGATAAACCGGTCGAAACATACAAAGAAGCAATTCATTTCGTGTACGATCTTCAAGGTCGCTTAATCCAAACGGAAAGCAAGCATTATTCTGATGCGAAGGAGAAAATCATCTACGAACATGGACGAAATGTAGTAGCGAAGCGTTACCGCATGAATAAGAATGGTGGATGGAAGCTCATTAGCACAAAAAGCTATCAAAACATCGATGAGTTCACACCGCCCGTTCGAGGAAATGTGTCTGGAAATGCAGCAGTAGCGTCGAGTGTCAATCAACATGAACCGAATTGGGAACCAGCGCTCAATACGAACACGCTTCCTTCACAAACAACAAAGCCGATGTCTACACAATCGCTCGTAAATGATTTGAATGCACTAAATATCGAATCGAATGAAGGGGCAACTTTGAACGCTTTTGCGTTGGATGCAGAGAAATTAACACATATTGCCGATGTATTGAGCCATACCACGGGGACAGAAATTTCCGAAGAACAGGTTTTGGCGCTTGCCATGCAATTACTCATTCAAAACTATAACGCGGATTTACGCGAAATGAATACGGAGTATTTGCGCGATAAGGTATCGGTGTTTGATTAAGAGAAAGAAACTGGGTTGTAAAAAAGACACTTAATGCTTTGTGCGTTAAGTGTCTTTTGCGTGTCGTTAATGGTTTAACAAGATCTGTCTTGGTCTTCGCTCCACACTCTCATCCAATGCCGCGTGGGTTGAGCGGAGCCGAAACCCACATAATCCACTCCTTTTCTTGCGAAAATCAACTTCTATCCGTAATCTTGGTGCGCAATGAGCGAAATGAAACGGATAGCATTGGTGGAAATGGGTGGGTCGCACGACGAATGCCTGTATGCGCAAGTTCTCTATTTGAAACGAGCAGGACACCATGTTGAGTTGATTTGCAATGCATCGCTGAAGTCGAATGTCGATTATTTTGATGGATTGGATCGCGTACATTTCATTCAGTTACGAAGTGGATTGAAACAGTGGATTGATCTGCGTATCATTCGGAAGATTCTCACAAAGGGAAATTTTGATCGCATTGTATTCAATACGGCGCAAGGAAACGTATTGAAGAATTTGTTTTTGCTGCCAAAACCGAAGAAGGCAAAACGCTACGGGGTGATTCATAATTTGCGAAAACTGGAAAACAGTCATTCGCAGAAAGTGATTACGCGAAACCTAGAAGCTTATTTTGTTTTGAACGATTATTTGATCGATCAGGTAAAGGATGGGGTGAAGCAGCGCGTAAAGTTATATCCTTTGTACACTGTTTTTTATCCGAATTATCCTTCGCGCCAGCAGAAAAAAAAGGAGGGAGATATCTGGATTTGTATTCCGGGACAAGTTGAGCGGAGTAGGAGAGATTATGATTCACTCTTCGAGTCGATCGAACAATTGGGAATCGAACCACATATTAAATTGCTCTTTTTGGGTCGATGTGAGCACGCAGATGGCGATGGTGCCTACGTCAAACAACGGGTAAAGGAATTGGGAATTGAAGAAAATGTGGTGTTGTGGGATGCATTCATCGAAACGGATGAGTTCTACGGAATGCTGAAGCAATCGGATTATATTTTACCATTGATTCATCCTAAGCACGAATCGTATGCTTTGTATGAATATCAAATTTCAGGATCGTTCAACCTCGCTTTTGGATTTAAGAAGCCTCTGTTGATGGAAAATTCATTTTCGGACTACGAAGATTTTAGAAATACCTCGAAATTTTACGAAAGTTCGAACGTCATGCACGTAATTAATGGATTGAAAACCGATGAAAAAGTGGACTTCTATTCAAATGAAAAATGGGAGTTTGAGCGCTTGCAGCGTTCGTTTTTGAATGCCTTGGAGTTGTAGCTTTTAATGACTCAACTTTTCTTTTAATTCTACTTTCTCTAAATCGGAAAACTTAATCGATTCGTCCACTTGCTGTAAACGACGTTTGAGCCATAAATCCAATTTCTGACTGTCCTTCACGTATCGCCGACACTTCTTACAAATTCCAAGATGCATTTTCATTCCCAATCGATCTTTCACCGAAAGCGCTTGAAATTGACCGCGCTCGAAATCCAGCGTTATTTGCTCACATCTTTTCACAGTTTCCATTTTGTTTGCAGACAATCACGCAACACGAGCTTCGCTCTATGAATGATTACCCAGAGATTAGAAGAGGTTATCTCAAAATCCTTACAAATATCTTCGCTTTCTTTTTCTTCGAGATATTTTGATGCTACAACGCCTTTCCACTTCTCTGGAAGCTTGTCCATGCATTCTGCCAACTCTTGATGTGTTTCTTCTTGCGAAATTTGATCTTCAATCGTTTCCAAGGTTTGATTTCCTCCTTTGGATTCTAACCAATGACCTTTCTTTTCATCCTGACTGAAAAAGGAAGAGACAGGATCGCTATACCGTGTTTCTGCTTTTCGCCAATGATCGATGATTTTACGATTCAGAATACTCGTTAACCAAGTTCGGAGTTTACTTCGCTTTTCGAAGGTGTCTAATTTGGTAATTGCCGTCAACAGCGTGTCTTGCACTAAATCTTTCGATAAATCCAAATCTTTTAGTTTGGACATCGCAAAGGAAAGCAGATAGTCGCTGTGATCATCAACCAGTTTAGAAACGTCTATTTCAGAATTAGCTGTCATGATGAAGTTCTAAATTTTTTAAAGCGTTTCACAAAGGTAAAGAGTAGGAGGAGGGCGGCTACAAAGGCCAGACTTCTTCCTAATACATCACCGTAAGTGGTATAGAAACTGGGTTCAGAGTTGAGGTTTAATGTTGCTTTAATGACGTCCTTGACCCACCAGTCGGTTGGTTGCAAAATATCTCCGCGTTGATTCACGAAACAACTTGTTCCTGTATTGGCCGATCGGGCAATGGATCTGCGGTTTTCAATAGCACGCAAACTGGCAAAGCTACAGTGTTGTTTGTATCCTGGTGTGTCCTTCCACCAACCGTCATTCGTGGAAATTACAATGAGTTCGGCGCCATTTCGACATTGACCGGCTACCCAACCGCCATAAATTGATTCGTAGCACACAACTGGCGCAAGTTTCACATCTCTGTCGTAGAATACCTTCGGGTGTGGCTCAATGCCAAGCGTACCGCTTGTTCCTCCATTTTGAATCGCAACGTCTTCTAAGAACGGGAAGATGTCAGAAAATGGTATGCTTTCCACTCCGGGAACCAGTTTGGATTTGTGTACGAATTGAGGCTCACCGTTTTTACCTAAAAAGATCGAAGTGTTGTAATATTCGATGTACTGTCCGTCGCTCTGCAATCGCGAGGAGCGAGAATGTTTCTTATCGAAAAAACGTACTGTTGATGCGCCAATGCAAATGGAGGCATTGTTGGTTTGATCTTGAATGGATGTCAAGTATGGATAGTACATCAATCGCTTGAAATCTTTCTCGTCGAAAGATCCATAAATGGCTGTTTCTGGAGCAACAATTAAGTCGGTTGTGCTGTCTGCTTTCTGAAGCATAAGTTCACCCATATCCCGAAGTTGTTCCATCGGTGGGCGAAGAAATTTTTCGTTGTACGGATCAATATTAGGTTGGATGGCTACGACTTCGTAGGGATCATTTTTTTCTTCGTAGGTTGCGTAGGTGATCAATGAAATCGTCATCGGAACCACGAAAAAGAATCCAGCCATAATCAGCAGTGGCGTTTGAATTCTCCAGCTTTCTCCTTTAAACCATAGGTTTTGATACACGCGATAAATGAGTAGGTTGATGCACAAAATCCAAAATGAACCTCCGAGTGCTCCTGAATAAGAATACCATTGCACCCAAGACGGATGAATGGAGAAGGTGTTTCCGAGTGTGAGCCACGTCCATGATGCTTCCCAATGGTAGTGCAGGTACTCGAATCCAATCCAATAAATCAAGAGTGAGAGATATCCTTCTTTCGAACCCACGTATTTTTTTGTGAGGTGAAAGAGGTAGAAAACGGTTGACATGAGCAGACTATTTGCTAAGAAGGCCAAAACGGCTCCGCCTGCATCAGCATTCCATACCCACCACGTAGAACCGACATTGTAAATGAAGAAAGTAAGGTACGCGTGTGTGAATACCTTCCGTGAACGGTAACTTTTCGTTGTGATGTAACTCTCCACCAATAAAAGGGGTACGAGGGCTACGAATACAAGCGGTGTTAAGCTTCCCGTATACGGAAAAGATACAACGAGTAAGATACCCGAAAGGATGCTTAGAAGAAAGCGGTGTTTTTTCTGTAGTCTGATCACACCCTAAAATTAGGGAGAAAAAATCAGTTAACTCTTTTTCAGATTCAGTTATTCTGTGATTCCAAAATATCTTTTAGGTTGTTCAGTCCATTTTCGAGGTCGGGGCCTATTTCCTTGTCTACGTTCATAAACAAAGCCAAGATGTTATACGGATACGTACTTTCTCCTTTCATGATCCATGTTACGGTGGATGAATTGTTGGTGTCCCTTTCCACAATAATCGAGGCCTGACAAGTTCCGTTCATAGGTTCTTTGAAACGAATTTCGGTATCAATCCGTTTGTTGTAGACAATGCGCGTAATTTCTTGTTCCCCCTTACCAATATCTTCTTGGGAACTTTCCCAGGCTGAGATATAACCTACGGTTCCATCCGTTCCTTTTGTGGTGATTTTGATATTGGGATCTTTCTTGTGCCACACACCATACTCCTGTTGGTTATTGAGCGAGGAAATGTAGTCAAATACGACTTCCTGCGGCTGATTGATTGTTATAGATCGTTTTACGGAAAACTTCCCATCGATGAAGAGTCCTACTATTAGAACAATCGCAACAAGGGAGAGTAGTAAAAAGAGTAGCTTGAGAAGAAATTTCATTGTCTGATTTTCGGTTCTCCTAAATATAATGAACAAAATGCGGAAAATACCACCCTGTCCGAACTAATTTGTTACGAAAGTGTGCAGGACATCATCAAATTGAGCATTATTCTTTACTGAATACGTGGAAATCGACGCCAAATGGTTTTGCTCAAATAAAAAAGCCGATTCACTCAAGAGCGAATCGGCTTGTATCATTCAATAACGATTGCTTAATCGAAAATGATTTTCATTTCAACACGTCTGTTACGTTGACGTCCTTCTGCTGTTGAGTTGTCAGCAATTGGCTGCGTCTCTCCGAAGTACAATGTGTTAAGACGATCTGCATTGATTCCATTTTCTACCATGAAGTTCTTCACGGCTTCCGCACGTTTCTTAGACAAGATCAAGTTGTTTTGATCGTTACCTTGACTATCCGTGTGACCTGAAATCTGAAGTTTCCATTCTGGCTTTTTAACCAATACTTCAGCCAATTTCGTCAATGAAGGAATCGACGCGGCTTTAATGATGTCTTTACCTGTTTCGAACTCAAGGTTGTCGAAGGCTGTTTGAAGCACTTCTTCTACCTCTTTCTCGATTTTAGGACAACCATTCATTCCTTCTTCAGTTGAAGGTACACCGGCTGTTGCAGGACAATCATCGTCTTTGTCGAGGATACCATCACCATCTGTATCTTGGTATGGACATCCATCATTTGCTAATGGTCCAGCCATATTTGGACACTTGTCATCTTTGTCAAGTAATCCATCTTCATCTGTATCTGGCCAAGGACATCCGTTGTTTTCTTTCGGTCCAAATTCTGTTGGACAGTTGTCGATGAAGTCAAACAACCCGTCAGCATCTGTATCAGGACATCCATTATTTACTAGTGGACCTGCTACATCTGGACACGCATCGTCTTCATCCTTAATTCCATCACCATCTGTATCTGGACATCCTTTGAATGCAGGAAGACCTGGTACGTCTGGACAATCATCTTTAGAATCGATGATGCTATCGTTATCGCGGTCAGGACATCCATCGAAGAATTTGTCCCCTGCTTCTTCTGGACATTTATCATCTTTATCTGGAATTCCATCACCATCTGTGTCTGGACATCCTTGGAATTCAGCAAGACCAGCTGTATTTGGACATAAATCATCCATGTCTTTGATTCCATCGCTGTCTGTATCTGGACATCCTTTGAATTCCCAAACACCTGGAACTACTAAACATTCGTCCACTTTGTCAGAAACAAGGTCACCATCCACATCACTTGGGTGGAAGTACAAAATTGGAACTCTCAATCCAGCGTAGAATTCAGCACCTTTGATTTTCCCTGCAGCAAACAATGTTCTGAAATCTGTTACACCCACGGTAAGCGGTCCAAGGCGTGTACCGAAACCAGTTTTCAATCCAGAGTACTTGTTGTAAGAAATAGGCAAGTGGAAACCAAGCCACGCTTGATCAAAACTTGGAGTAATCGAGAATTGATTGGCTACGCGAACACGGTGTGGGTTCTTGCGGTTGTTGATGCTAAAAATTCCTGTTGCATTCACGTAGAAGTGTTTCCAAATGTGGTAATCAACTTGGAAGCTCGCAGACGCTGGTGTACGCATAAAGAAAGTTGCTTTACTATCTGTTTCCGTCCAATCAGGGTTATACGTTGTTAAGCTGTCGATAATAGAATCGAAACCGGCGAAACCATTCGCTTGATCGAAAACGGCTAAATCAAATAACTGTTCTGTATTTACACTAAAATCAGAAGTGATTTCTCCTTTTTGGAAGCGCATTCCTCCCAAATCCAAGACAGAAGCTCCAACACGAAGTTTGTATTTTTCTTTGTCTCTTCTCCATAGGTTCGATTCACCGTCCATGTCGTATTTGTACTCTTTCCAATCTGGACGCCATTCGTAAACGAATCCGAGGTCAAGTCCTAAACCAAATTTAGAAGATGATTTTGGCAATCCATCTGAAGAACCAATATCATCGATATTGTTCGAGTAACCGTAAGCGAAATCTCCATTCAAGTAGCGTGAAGTATCGGCATTGAAAAGGTTGTATGAAAAGTTATTTGTGTGAACATAGGCTGCTGAATATCCGGAAAGCCATTTCGCTTTACCTCCGGCTTTCATGAAATGTTCTCCGTCATCTTTCAATACTTGAGAATAAATAAAACCGTATTCCATCCAGCTCATGTGGTTCAAGTTCAATAGTGTTTCGTTGAACTGTTGATTCCATAATGAGGCAATTTCAAGATCGTTTTCTGCGAGTACAGCCAACTTTGTGTCTACATCATCAATGTTTGTGATGCTTCGAAACTTAGCGGCAAAACCTACTGCAATTTTTGGATTGATGTGGAACATGAAGTTCAAAACATCTACTTGGATGTTGTTGTAAAAACCAACCGTTTCTCTTCCGAGAGGATCGCCAATACTGTCATAACTTCTGAAAATGTAACGATCAGCAAAGGTAGAATCAGGCAAAATCCAATCATTGTCTGGGTTTGTTCCTCCCGACTCATATCCTGTTACTCCTCCGCCGAAGTCATCTTGCTTGAACGATTTAACCCACCATTTTGGCATATCTCCAGAGTCAAAATAAGCAGCGTTCGTCCAAAGACCGAAGTTAAAACTTGCTAGGTTGAGGTCAAATTTGAATCGGCCATCAACAAAACTTGCAGGTTGAAGGTCGGTAGACATCACTCCACCATAATTACTACTGTGAACTCCGAGATAGTTTTGTCCAAAACTAGAGAAAGAAAGGGACACGACAACAAGGAATGCTAAACGTTTTAAAGTTCTCATTCTTGATTTGTTTTTAGTTTTCAAAATATTGGATGACGTAGTTGTCAACCACTGTAGTTATCATAAGACCGTTGCCAGTTGCGGAAACATTCACCTTAGTTTTACCTTCGAATGAACGGTTGTACAGTTGACTTCCAGCCGTATTGTACAAATATACGTTATTCTCAAGACCATCTATAACGGATATAACTGTTTTTCCCGAATTGAGACTGAAATGCGCCACTTCTTCAATTTCATTGAACGGCATTCTTAGTTTTGATATTTCGATACCTTTCTGATTCACAAAGTGTAAGGTGTTTCTCGATCGAACAATGAGCACTGGATTTTTCGATAACCTGTTGATTGGAAGAAGCTGACCCTCAGCGTAAGATTCAAAATTAGTTTTCGTCCCTTTTTGATTCACCTGATATAATTTACCGTTCGAAACACCATAGTGGAAAAGTTGATTTGGTGTTTTGAGGGACTGACTGTTCTCGGGGATGTCAAACGTACGCAGGGTTTTATTTTTCGCTACTTCGAACATTTCAAACTGTGTTGATGATGCAAACCCGAAAAAGAGTCTGCCTTGACTTGCCCATACGTCGATTTGGCGTTCAGGTCTTACTTTGGAGGCAAAATGCGTCAATTCACGACCTTCTGAATCGAATTGAAGTGTGGTGTTTTCTTCATCCGTTACCAGGAAGTAGCTTTTGTCTTTCCATCGATAGAACTTCACTTCGTTGATGGCTGGTTTCTCTAGTTTTATTGGGAATCCTGAGGCAGCCTGACCTTTGGTGTTCCAAAGATGAATAGCATCCTCCGTATTCACTAACACGTATGTATCGCCTCCACCGTGTAATTCGATCAGTTGAATGCTTCCAAGGGCTTTGCTTTCGAGTTGTTTTGCCCATGTTTTCTTTCCTTTATTGAAGAAAATCACTTCTCCTTTTGATCCAAGAGCAACCAGTTTTCCGGGTTGATCAAAGGTTTGAAAGTCGACTATATTGAAGTCGCACATCATGGCAATGGATTCGTCTTGAGCTTCGATTTCAGCGGCTTGTCCAAATTTTGTTTCGAGCAGATACCCGTTGTAAACCGCTCTTGAAATGCGTAGGTCATCCGCAATGTATCGTTCGGAAACCGACTGTGGAAGCCCTCCGAAGATGCGTTGTTTTGAGGCGTTACTCTGGGCAATGGTGTTTCCAAGTTTGTAGTCGGCAACGAATAAATCACACGCGTCTTCCTTTTCTGAAATCACTACAAGATCATCCAAGTACTTTACGTAGTAAGATTTTCCTGAAGAAGGGAAGGTAGACGTTAGTGGAGTTGTAAAACGAGATGAATCCGTTGTTTGCTGCAAGTCATTTAGTATCAATACAGGATCTTGTCCACCGATGTAATCACAAATTAAAACAGGTGTTCCGTTGTAGTCGACCTTTACAAAACCTGACTGCAACCATTTCGACATTGGGCCGTTGGCAAAAACGATGTCTAGCGTTGCATAGTAATCGCGCTCAAAGAAATGGTAGCTATTCACTTTTCGACTCACATAACTGGCAAAAAGGACTTGATCTCGAATTTGCTTTCCCTGTTCGATGTCTTCATTGCGCGTGATGTAATCTACTTTTCCATCTTCCTTGAAGTAAATGTCTAAAACAGTCGAAACATTATTTTTCGGATCAAACGTGAGTACAGATGCACTGGCTTTTTTATCGTAGATAAATGGGCTGAGCGCCGGATTGTTCTTTTCGAAATCTTTTTGAGAAAGGTACAGACGATCATTTTTGTAGGTTCCTGACCAATCGTTAATTGAAATCGTTTTTTTCTTTTCGTCAACCTGAAGGTTTTCTTCACCAAAAACTCCCTGTAGCTGCTTTGCGTCCCAATTTTGGCTATTCACTAAAATAAATTGTGGGCGTTTCAGACTAAAATAGCCTGTTTTGTAAGCTGGCGTTAACGATTGTGCAATGTCGTAAGTTGGACTTTCCGCAAAGCCATTGATGGCATCGAATGCTACTTCAGATGAACGATTGACAATAATCACCTGTCCATCCGCTTCGTTAAATACGTGGATTTCGGAGTACTCATTCGTCGCCGTAAAAATTCCGTATCCGATGTATCCGACCCAAGCGATGCTGGCAAGAAATATCAGTCCAAGAAGAACACGTTTAAACATGAAGGGTTGTTTCTATCAAAAATAGGCAGAAAGCAAAAGGAGAAGATGTTCCTTGCATTAAAGAATGAACAATTTATTGTTTAACGAACTTCTACGGGAAAAGCGAAAGTTGTTCAGGGGAAAGTAGCGTAAAACTCTTTCGGTGATATTTGCAGTCTCCATGCTCCAAAATTCCAGCGCGATGCTTGACTGTAGGGTAGCCTTTGTTGTTTTTCCAATCGTAATTAGGAAATTCTTCGTGGAGTTTTTTCATGTATTCGTCGCGGTATGTTTTGGCGAGAATAGATGCGGCTGCAATGGATAAATATTTTCCATCTCCTTTGATAATGCAGTCGTGCGGAATATCTGGGTAGGGATTGAATCGATTTCCATCTATGAGCAGCGAAGTTGGACGAAGTTTCAATTGATCCACCGCTCGGTGCATGGCAATAAAGCTGGCATTCAAAATGTTGATTTCATCAATCTCTTTTTCATCTACAAACGATACAGCGTAGGCGAGCGCCTCTTTTTCAATAATCGGTCGAAGTTTTTTTCGCTTCGCTTCGGTGAGTTTTTTTGAGTCGTCGAGAAGCTCATTTTTAAAGTCTGGAGGTAAGATAACAGCTGCTGCAACTACAGGACCTGCAAGGCAACCACGACCGGCTTCATCACATCCTGCTTCGATGGCGTCTTTTATTTTGTATGGTAATAAAGAACTCATTAATTAAAATTGGCAAAAAAATTGTAGATTAGCTTTTACAACAATACAACTTTTAGACGACTTGCTTCGTCTTTTAAAAAAAGAAGCCATGAAAAAATTACTTTATACATTAATGTTTATCGTCGGTTTTGCCGCTGTAGGATTCGGGCAAGAGGCAACTGAAATTGTCAAAACTGAAGGAGCTAAGGAATTAGAGAACAGCAAGACGGATGGAGAATATGTATTCGTTTTTACTGGGAAAACAGCGAAAGACATGAATGATGCTGCAAAGTACTATGAGAATTATTTCACGGTAGTATTTGATGAATCGACGCAAACAGCCAAAATTAATATGGTACAGAACGATGAAAGAGGTCGATCAGTGATCATTCGTTTGTTCAGTGCTTCGGGAGTTCGAAACGTCAACATCGACGGAGAGATTATTTCCCTCAACGACTTTATGACAGGATATCTGCACTAAGCGGATAAAGAAATAGAATGAATCCCAATTGCGAAGCCTTCGTAATTGGGATTTTTTGTGCCGTCAATCCATATTTTCTTCGGATATTTGTATAAAAACTAATTAACATGAAAACATATTTAGTGTTGCTTGCTACAGCATTATTTGCCGCTTCGTGCGGAGACTCAAAAGAAATGTCAGGAAACAGTACTTCTTCCGATTTAGGAAAAAGCTACGGTCCGATTGAAGTATCAACAGAAGAAGCTGTTGCCGTTGATAAGGTGATGGAAGTGAATGAAAAAATGATGGAGCCAACAGAATACACATTCGAAGGTGAAATTGTTGAGGTTTGTTCGAAAGCAGGATGTTGGGTAAACGTGGATGCTGGAAACGGAGAAACATTCATGGTACGTTTCAAAGATCACTTCACAATTCCTACGGATACAAAACCTGGAACACGTGCATATTTCCACGGAACTGCGTTCAACGATACCGTTTCTGTTGAATTGTTGAAGCACTTCGCAGAGGATGCTGGAAAATCACAAGAAGAAATTGATCAAATCACTGAGCCTAAATTCGAATTAGGATTTACAGCAGACGGTGTCACATTGATCAAAAAAGAAGACGAGAAATAATCTAGATTAGATAGATTCCTTTGTCGATCGCATAAAGTACCAAGCCCGCAACGTTCTTCGATTCTGTTTTTAGGAGAAGATTGTTTCGGTGACCGTCAACGGTTCGCGTACTGATAAACAGTTCTTCGGCAATTTCAGAAGTTTTCTTCTGTTCGCAAATAAGGCGAAGAATTTCTTTTTCCCGATCAGACAATGGAGTATCATTGAACTTTGTTTTACGAATAGCTTCGCCACTGGCGAAGCTTTTTTGTAATACCTTCATTATTTTGTGATCGAAATGATAGCCTTTTTCGTGTACTTCAATGATGCAATCGATGATACTCGCTGGAGAAGTGTCTTTGCGTTGGAAGGCTGAAGCTCCAATATGAACCATATTCACGATAAAGATTTTGGTGTAGTGGCTCGTCAATACAACAATTCGAATATCCGGAAACTCTTTTTTAATGATTTTTGTTGCTTGAACACCATCCATTTCAGGCATTTTCAAGTCAAGCAGAATGATGTCTGGAAGCTCTTCGGCTGTACGAAGCGCCTTTACGAGTAGTTCGCCATTTGCTGCTTCACCAATCACATTGATTTGGGGATGCTCCGACACAAGTTGTGCCATTCCTTTTCTGAAAAGTTCTTCGTCGTCTGCAATAATTAGTTTGATAGGATCAATCATAATTCAATCATTAATTTTGTTTGGAACCCTTTTCCAGGTTCACTTTTGAACTCATGGGTGGCAGGTATCATTTCAGCGCGAGCCGCAATGTTTTTCAAACCTAATCCTAGTTGTGCAGTAGTAGTAAAATCCATTCCTTTACCGTTGTCTTGGTACGTCAGAATGAGTTGTTGGCCGTTGTAAAGTGCATTCAGGTGAATGGAAGTTGCTTCAGCGTATTTAATCGTGTTTTGTAGAGATTCCTGAACGATTCGGTAGACGTGAAGTTGTTTATTGGTTGGAATTTCATCCACGTGATCATCTAGTTCAATTTGGATGGAAATATCCGATTTTTCTTCAATTTCTTCAAAGAGTTCGAAGAGTGCTCCTTTTAATCCGAAGCTTTCCAGCGTGGGAGGGAGTAAGTCATAGGAAATCCTACGGGAAATTTGCATCGCTTCTCGAATTGCATTTGAAATCTCTTGCCCGTCTACTTTTTCTTTGGGCTTAGCCGCGAAGAGAAGTACGGTAGCTAATTTGGCATTTACACCATCGTGAAGTTCTCTTGCAATTCGACTTCTTTCCTCTTCTTGTACTTCGATTAATTGCTCTACTAATTCTTTTTGGTGATCGATTTCCAATTGCTTCTTGGCAAGTTCGCTTTTAACAATTTTGTTTTTAGAATAGATAGCGGCGATTACCAGCAGTGTAGCTAGAAAAACAGAGAAGCCGATGCTATAGAGAACTAATTCCATTTTCAGTTTTAAGAATGCGGTAGTAGCGGTAAATAGTGATACAAATAAATAATTGGAAGAGCACCGACAAGGAAGCGTTCAGCGTCCAAATGATGGTGTTCCAATGCTCAAGATCCTCCCAACTGTTCATCGTTAAGAAGATAATTGAACTTCCACCAAGATAGAGAAAAAGCCCCACATTGAATGTGTCCCAGTATTTTTTCTCGGCAATGTGTTCGATGTAATAAAAGAACGCGTAGAACATCAAAATACAGGCGGATATCAAAAAGCCAGCGGCATTGAATTGATCGTACACAATTTTCCCAGCAAGTAGTTGGTAAATAAATACTACGGAGAATAGGGCGACACCAATGGGAACAGCTATCTGAAATTTCTTTAAATGTGTTGAATAAATGAGCGATAATATCAAAAATTGACCAATGGAATAGTAGTGCGTGAGATGTATGTTTGGAATCTGTCTGTTCGCAAAATATTCGAGAAGTAATTCGATAAAAAGCATACCCACCAATAGCGCCAAAAGTAAGCCAATTGGCTTACTCAGGCGCAAGGTTAGTAGAATCACTGCTACTAAGGCAATAATATTAATCAATAGAAAGGATTTACTGATCCAAGCTACTGTGCTCAATATATCCATAGTTACTTAAAGGGACCTGTTTTACTACAAGTAGGAGGACAAGGACGGGTGAAATCATATACGAAGAATCCTTTTTCTGGATCTACCATGTCGTTACCGTCATCATCAACGCCTACTACAAGCAGGTGAAATTCATGATTGTCATCAATCCCTAAATATGTTCGAGCATCAGATGCTCCTGTTTCGCGCATTACTTCATTCAAATCATCTCCTGGGATCAAGAAACCTTTGATGAAAGTTCCGTCGTCGTTAACAAGTGTGTGTTCTGATTCTTTCCAACGATTGACCCATTCTGTTGCTGTTTCAACAGAGATTGTGTTTGTGATAGGCATATCTCTTCTAAATTTTAAGTTTCAGCTAAAGTTAGTTGAAGTTTCTACAACAGCAAATTGAGACGGCGAAAATTCTTGAAATATGCATTCAAAAAGCACAAAAAAATTACATTTTCGACTTTAAATAAAATATGGATGTAAATTGTGGGAAACAAAAAAAAGGAACCCGTAAAAACAAGTTCCTTTCAGTTATTCTTTTGTGACTACTAGAAGCAGTATTCGTTTGCGTCAATCAAACGATTCGCAATTAATTGTCGTGCTTCTTTTGGATTAAACGGTTCTGCTTTCGTGAATCGTTTCAAGCCCATTAACATCATTTTTAATTCATCACCTTCAGCGAACGAATTCAAAGCATCTTTTGCCGCTTTGTTCATTTTGTCAGCAGCGTCGTAGAAGTACAATTTAGCCATTGCAATTTGTGCTTCGCATGCTTCTTCGCCTTTTAATTCGATCATCTGTTGAACACGCAGTAACGTTGACTCAGCCAAGTAAGTGATGATTGACATGTCAGCGATATTCATCAATACTTCTTGTTCTTTCGCCATTGTCTGCATCAACTTTTGAACAGCAGATCCTGCCACCATCAAGATTGTCTTTTTGAATCCTTTCAGGTAAGCTTCTTCGTTTCCGAGAACCCCTTCAGGCTTATCTCCAAACTCAGGAATACTCATCAATTCGTTGGCAACAGCCATTGCTGGTCCCATCAAATCCAATTCTCCTTTCATCGCACGTTTCAATACCATATCTACCGTAAGCATACGGTTGATTTCGTTTGTACCTTCAAAAATTCGGTTGATTCTCGAATCGCGGTAGGCACGCTCAACACTTGATTCTGCAGAGAATCCCATTCCTCCAAAAATCTGAACAGCTTCATCTACTACGTAGTCGATTGCTTCTGATCCTGCAACTTTCAAAATCGCACATTCTGGAGCAAATTGCTCGATTCCTGCAAGCGTCGCTTCGCCTTTTTCCATTCCGTCGGCAACAAAACCTGCGATAGCGTCATCAATGTTTTGTCCTGCACGGTATGTCGCTGACTCTACCGCAAAAACACGTGTAGCTTGCTCTGCTAGTTTGTAGCGAATTGCTCCGTATTTCGAAATAGGACGACCGAATTGCTCGCGCTCGTTTGCGTAGCGAATAGAATCATTAATTGTTTCTTTCGCTCCACCCATTACACCTGCCGCCAATTTAATACGACCAATGTTCAAGATGTTCAAGGCAATTTTAAATCCGTTTTCTCTTGTTGAAAGCATGTTTTCAACGGGAACTTTTACGTTGTTGAAGAACACTTGACGCGTAGATGACCCCTTGATTCCCATTTTCTTTTCTTCTGGGTTCAAAGAGATTCCTTCCGAATCAGCTTCAACTAAGAAAGCTGTCAATTTTTTATCGTCGTCAATTTTGGCAAATACAGTGAAAAGATTCGCGAATCCTCCATTGGTGATCCACATTTTTTGTCCTGTAATCGAATAATGCGTTCCGTCTTCTGAAAGAACCGCCTTCGTTTTACCAGAGTTAGCATCCGATCCCGAACCTGGCTCCGTTAAACAGTAAGCAGCTTTCCATTCTCCCGTTGCTAATTTGGCAACGTATTTTTGTTTTTGCTCTTCATTTCCGTAGTACAACAATGGAAGTGTTCCAATTCCTGTGTGTGCTCCGAAGGCTACTGAGAACGAATATCCTTTTCCAAGTCGTTCTGTTGACAATAGGGATGTTTTGAAATCAACTCCCATTCCTCCAAGTTCTTCTGGAACAGACATTCCCAATAAACCGAGTTCTCCTGCTTTTTCCATGATAGAAGGCATTAAACCTTCTTCCATTGCATCAATGCGGTCCAAATTAGGTTCGATTTCTGTACGAATAAAATCATCGCACATATCTGAAATCATGCGTTGTTCTTCTGTCCAATTCTCTGGAATGAATATCTCTGAAGCTTTCGTATCTCTGATAAGAAACTCGCCTCCTTTTATTGGTTTTTCTGACATGTGTGTAAGCGTATTTTTTGTTGAATGTCAAATATAGCGAAATCTTATTTATTATGCATGCATACGAAGTTGTTTTTTTGAGTGATTACGAAAAATCGTAAATTGCTCCTTGTAATCAGTTAACGTTGAACATGCTTAAAATTGCAGTGTTATCATTATTGGGAATACTTGGAGCGCATGTAAGTCATGGTCAGCAAGAAAAATTGAAAATAAACGGAGTGAACCTTGTTTCAATTAATGGATTGATTGATTCGACTCACGTACAGCCGCTTAAAACACTTGGGGCGAATTGGGCCGCAACGATTCCTTTCGCATTTATGCCGTCACCAACTTCACCCGATCTTTCGTTTGATTTGGAGTGGCAGTGGAAAGGGGAACGAGTAGACGGTGTTCGGAATTACATTCAAGAACTGCATACGAAAGGAATTTCTGTAATGATCAAACCGCAAATTTGGATTGGTCATGGCACGTATACAGGAGAGATCGCGATGTCATCGGAAGCAGATTGGCTCAAACTCGAAGAGAACTACAGAGAGTACCTATTAACATTCACGCGTTTAGCAGTTGAAGAAAAGGTCGAAATGATATGCATGGGTACTGAATTGGGACAATTTGTTGAAAATCGCCCGACCTATTTCAGAAAACTGATTAAAGAAATCCGTTCCATTTATAGGGGACAACTCACGTATGCTGCCAATTGGGATGACTTCGAAGCGGTGACGTTTTGGGACGATCTCGACTATATTGGAGTTGATGCATATTTCCCAATTTCTAACAAGAATAAACCATCGTTCCATAAACTTGTAGATGGATGGGCTCCTCATAAAAAGAATATGGATACGCTTTCGAAGAAGTTTGATCGACCTATCTTATTCACTGAGTATGGTTACCGGAGTGTTGCGGGTTGTGCTGCGAAACCATGGGACTATTCGGACAGCGATAAACAAGACGAAAAAGCACAACAATACGCCTTGAAAGCACTATACCATGTGTTTTGGAATGAAGATAATTATGTCGGTGGCTTTCTGTGGAAATGGTATCCTGATCATTCGAATGCTGGAGGGGCAGACAACAAAATGTTTACGGTTCAAAATAAGCGAGCAGAGCGTTTGGTTAGAGTCGTTTACGGCAATTCGTCAAATGAATGAGTAAAAGTAACCGAGTTTGCAACATTTTAAGGGCTTCCTTTCATATTTACATAAATACTGACTAATTTAACCCAAACTCTAAACACTATTAACACATGAAAAAAAGAACCACTTGGCGCACTATTAAGAGTGCTGTCACGCTTATGGTCTTGCTCACCGTCAGCACTATGACGATGGCTCAGTCAAGAGCGAAACTTACTGACCCGTCTATTTCAAATCCGAATTACGATTCGGAAAAACTCCAAAAACATCACCAAACTCGAGCTCGAAGTAACGGAGCGGATATAGATGTCGTTCAGGAACCAAAAGAAATCAGTTCTAAAATCGAAGACGGTTCCTTGAATAAAGCAACAAGTGCTTGTTTTATTCCGTTGGATAATTCTTACACATCAATTCCACGAAATGACGATGGCAGTTTTGGTCCAATTGCTCTTCCGTTTACATTCGATTTGTACGGATCAAGCTACAACCAGGTATGGATTAACACGAACGGTAACTTAACGTTTAACGGCCCTTACTCGGTGTATTCTGCATCAGGTTTCCCATTTTCACAGCCAATGGTTGCGCCTTTTTGGGGAGATGTTGATACGAGAAACTTAGCCGGAGGACAAATTTACTACAAGCTATCAGCAACAAACCTTATTGTAACATGGGACAACGTAGGGTATTACAACCAACAAGCTGATAAACTAAATGAGTTTCAAGTTGTCATTAGCGACGGTGTCGACCCGATTACAGGGTTGGGACAAAATGTTTGTTTCAACTACGGAGACATGCAATGGACAACAGGATCGGCTTCTAGTGGAGTGAACGGTTTTGGTGGTACACCTGCAACAGTTGGTGTAAACAAAGGAAACAATGTTGACTATTATCAATTGGGTCGATTCAATTTGAATTCAAGTGTGTATGATGGACCAGGAGGAAATCCTGACGGGATCAACTACCTCGATCAGCAATGTTACTGTTCGCAAGTTTCGTCAGCAGTAAATATTGCACCTATTGCCAACAATTTCCCTCAAGATACGATTACGATCGCTTGTGGTGATACCTATAACATCGACTTCTCATTCATTCCGCCAGAAGTAAACCAGACGGTTACGGCTACGGTGAACGTAAACGGAACGTGTGGAACAAATTTCTCGACAACTTCAGGTTCAATTGCAAATGTGAACTTCAGTTTGGTTGGACAACAATGTAATGAAGGAGTAAACGTAATCACGTTCACCGCAACTGATAATGGTACACCTGTTGAAACAACAACTGTTACCTTATATGTGGAAGTAGAAACATGTTGTAATTTATCTGCGACAGCGACTGCGCAAAATGAATCTTGTGCAAATCAAGCAGACGGATCGATTACAGTGGCAACTTCAGGAGGTACGGCGCCAATCAGTTATTCAATTGACGGTGGAGCGACATTCTCTTCAAGTTCAAGCTTCTCAGGATTAGCTACTGGAACTTATATTGTAATTGCTAGGGATGCCAACGGATGCGAGAGCGCACCTCAAACAGTGACCATTTCAGGTCCAATAGCATTGCAAACAGCTTCAAGTGCAACGACAATTGCATGTAATGGCGGTACAGCGACGGTAACCGTAACAGCTTCAGGAGGAACTACTCCTTACACTGGAACGGGAACATATACGGTATCGGCTGGAGCTTATTCGTTCACCGTTACTGATGCGAATGGATGTACATCTACTGTAACAGGTATGGTGAATGAGCCTTCTGCCTTGACAGCGAGTGCAACTGCTACTTCAATTGCATGTAATGGCGGATCATCAGACGTAACGGTAACAGCAACAGGAGGAACTGCTCCATACACTGGAACAGGATCATACTCTGTATCGGCTGGAACGTACACGTACACCGTAACAGACGCAAACGGATGTTCAACAGACGTTACGATCACAGTAGCAGAGCCAACAGCTTTGTCTGCATCGGCAACTTCAACAGCGATTTTGTGTAACGGTGGATCATCAGACGTAACGGTAACAGCAACAGGAGGAACTGCTCCATATACTGGAACGGGATCATACTCTGTATCGGCTGGAACGTATACTTACACAGTAACAGATGCAAACGGATGTTCAACTGACGTTACAATCACAGTGGCAGAGCCAACAGCATTAGCTGCATCGGCAACTTCAACAGCGATTTTGTGTAACGGTGGATCATCAGACGTAACGGTAACAGCAACAGGCGGGACAGCTCCATACACTGGAACGGGAACGTACTCTGTATCGGCTGGAACATATTCTTACACGGTAACAGATGCAAACGGATGTTCAACTGACGTTACGATCACAGTAGCAGAGCCAACAGCTTTGTTTGCATCGGAAACATCAACAGCGATATTGTGTAACGGTGGATCATCAGACGTAACGGTAACAGCAACAGGAGGAACAGCTCCATATACTGGAACGGGAACATACTCTGTATCGGCTGGAACTTACACGTACACAGTGACAGATGCGAACGGATGTTCAACAGACGTTACAATCACAGTAGCAGAGCCAACAGCTTTGTCTGCATCGGCAACATCAACAGCGATTTTGTGTAATGGTGGATCATCAGACATTACGGTAACGGCAACAGGCGGAACTGCTCCATATACCGGAACAGGAACTTACTCTGTATCGGCTGGAACTTACACATATACGGTAACAGACGCAAACGGATGTTCAACGGACGTTACAATCACAGTGGCAGAGCCAACAGCATTAGCTGCATCGGCAACGTCAACAGCGATTTTGTGTAATGGTGGATCATCAGACGCAACGGTAACAGCGACAGGCGGAACAGCTCCATACACTGGAACGGGAACATACTCTGTATCGGCTGGAACGTATACGTACACAGTCACAGACGCAAACGGATGTTCAACTGACGTTACGATCACAGTAGCAGAGCCAACAGCATTGTCTGCATCGGCAACATCAACAGCGATTTTGTGTAACGGAGGATCATCAGACGTAACGGTAACAGCAACAGGCGGAACAGCTCCATATACTGGAACGGGAACTTACTCTGTGTCGGCTGGAACGTATACGTACACAGTCACAGACGCAAACGGATGTTCGACTGATGTAACAATCACGGTAGCGGAGCCAACAGCATTGTCTGCATCGGCAACATCAACAGCGATTTTGTGTAATGGCGGATCATCAGACGTAACGGTAACAGCAACAGGAGGAACTGCTCCATATACTGGAACAGGAACTTACTCTGTATCGGCAGGAACTTATACTTACACAGTAACAGACGCAAACGGATGTTCTGTAGACGTTTCAATTACGGTAGACGAGCCAACGGCAGTAGTTGCTTCGGCATCATCAACGGTGATTCCGTGTTTTGGAGGTACTTCCGATGTTACGGTAACAGCGGTAGGAGGAACGGCTCCATACACTGGAACGGGAACGTACACGGTATCGGCTGGAACGTACACATACACAGTCACAGATGCGAATGGATGTGCTACGGATGTAACAATCGTTGTGGATCAACCAGCGCAAATTGAAGCGAACATTACGCCTCAAAACCATGTGATTGATTGTATTCCAATTCCAGTTACATTGACTGCAAATCCAACAGGAGGAACAGGCGGACCATACACGTACTTGTGGTCAACTGGAGAAACGACTGCTTCCATTGAGGTGAATCCAAATACAACAACGACTTATACAGTTCAAATTACAGATGCAAATGGATGTACTGCGAATGCAGCAACTAACGGGACAACTGTAACAGTATTGAACCGTTGTGGTAACAACAATCAGAAAGTGGTAATCTGTCACGTTCCTCATGGAAACTCAGGAAACCCGCAAACGATCTGTATCAGTCCAAATGCATTGAATCCACACTTGTCAACTCTTTGGGATCTTCACGGAGGAGATTACTGTGGACCATGTCAGGAGTCGAATGCATTGACGCTTGGAAATACAAATGAAGGTGATAACACGTTCATTCGTGCGGGAATCAATACGAACGATGAAACGATCGAACTGTCTTACCGAATTGGTTACGATTCGCCAGTACGTGTTGAGATTTACGACATGACTGGAACATTGATTGATGTGGTTTACTCAGCTCAAGCAAACGAAGGGGAGTTGTATGAGGTGAAAGTAGCTTCAGACAAAGTATCTTCTGGTGTGTATATCTATCAGTTCATCACGAACAATGAAAAGCACATTGATAAACTGCAAATCATTAAATAAGAGGAGTTAACTCTTCTTACGAATGAATAAAATGAACCCGATCATTCCGGTAGCTATCGGAACGATCGGGTTTTTTCTTTGTTGAATTGGAAGTACATTTGATTAAACGCAATAAAATTGTGGTTCGAATGCCCATTATTTGATATCCACACCTAATTAACTAGTGTGTTCTTTTTCTTTTCTTCTGTTTAAAATTCTACTTTCCCTTTTCTCATATTTTCATAGAAGTCTTTATATGCAATTTGTCTAAAAACAGCTTTTCTATTCGAATCTCGATAAAGCGAGTATATATAAATCCACCAATCTTCTTCAAGCCTTTCAGCAACTAAATCTTTCACTAGAGCAAAATATTTCTTCGTATCTAAACCGTTTAATTTCGCGTAGCGATAACAAAGAAGTGTAGGTAGACAATCCCTTTCGTCCATTAAATACTGTGAGTATTTTTCGAAGCTCTTTATCTTTAAGCCATACTTTATCGATAGATGTACTCCCCACAAAGCAACATCAGAACGGGAATAAACCAAATGTTCTTTCATAATTGAGTTAATCTCCCTAGCGATCAATTCAAGATTTTTTTTGGTTGGAGGATTGTTTTCCAAAACAATATCAAAAATGTCAATGAAATATGGTTGTATAAAACACATTCTTGATAGATACATTATGAAAAATGTGTAGATATCGTTTCCTAAAAACTTTTTCTTTGAGAGTATCTTTGCGCAATATTTTAATGATGATTCAGAAGGGTTATTTCTAGAAATATGAATCGCTAAATCCATGAATTCACTTAAGGTATTCAGATCTCCAATGGATAGAATATCATTATCCAAAAAGCGATTTGAAAATGCCTTTAATTCTCTAACCCAATTTTCTTCAATCGGCTTCGGTAGTTCAATGATTTCAGTTTTCTTTGGGTTTAATCTTAAATGAAAGTACTCTAACACTTTGCTCAAATCGCGTATAAAGCTATCCACTTCTTCTTTTGACGAGCAATAACACTTATAGTCATCAATAAATCTGAAGTAGTTGTAATTGGTTAACTTCTTATCAATCTGAGATAATATCAATTCTGATATGACACTTGAGGTATCTGGGCCAATTGGTATTCCAACTGTCTCATTTCTTTGAACTGCCCTGACTGCCTCATCGAGCTTATTGTACCATTTAGTTTTGTCAGTAATGTTGAGTTTTGCTTCTTTTTTACCGACTAATGCCCACGAAACAGAATGTGAATATATGCTAGGATAACAATTGGCAATATCTGCGTGCACAAAGTACTTGGCTTCGTATGACTTATCCAGAACCAAAAATTTTTCATCTTTATTTCTGTCATATGACAGCATAGAAACTAATCGGTGATTTAAATTATTCGGTTTAGGAATGATCATACTTCGCTCTGAGTAATCATCAACCTCACCTATTGATTTCGATATCTCTTGCCAATTCTTTTTTATTTCTGTACACAAACGATAATAGGCTATAGGGTGGGGGATATGAAGAATTCTGGGAGCATTATTGTTTCTGGTAATCCGAAAAGTGACATTTGAAAAAGCACGTCCCTTATATTGATTTATTCCATTTAGTCTAACCCATCTTCCAAATTTTTCACTTGAAAATATTTTTGAAATATTTTCAGGAAAAAAACCGAAATCTAAAAGCTTATGATAAACCTGATCTTCGTTTAATTTAAATACACTCAAATTTTAAGAATTAAAATACACCAATTTAGTGTAAAAAAGTCATTCACATATGAACATAAATAAGACAATAATGTGAATACTTCACAGTGTATTGAAAAGATTTCTCTTCTCTTTTCAGCCTTTTTTACAGTTAGGCAAAAGAAGTTGGGAGCGTGGATTTATTGGGGACAGTTGCCTGTGCGCTATTACTTCTATCTGTTTTCATTTTCGTCATTACGCGATTTACCATTCTTAGAGGTGTTCGAGAATGGACGTGAAATCATATTCTGGGTGCTTGTCGCATTTGAGTTACTCCGAATTGCATATACTGTTAGGTATTTTCATGAATTCTACCCAGTGACAAAGAAACGGAAGTCTTCGGCCGAACTGTTGGATGCTTAATCTCAGTGCTAGGTTTTCGAATTTACTTCGATCGAGCAATCCTCATACGCTTTCCTTTGAGTTTTTCTCCCTTTATTTTCCGTAAAACTTGACCGACTTTATTTCGTTGAATCGCGACGTAGGAAGAATGATCCTTCACCTCAATCAAGCCAATTTCTTTTCCTTTCAGTCCGCCAATTTTGGAAAAGAAACCAACGATGTCAATCTTACCAATTTTCTCTTTCTTTCCTCCGCTGATGTAGATCGTTTCGTATACAGGCGGTTCAATAACTTGTGGTTTAATCGTGTAGAATTCCTGCGGTTCCATGATGTACTCAGGAAGTTGTCTATCTTCCGAGGTGATCAAGTACGAGCACCCTGATGCATCCATACGTGCTGTTCTACCTTTTCGATGGGTAAAAGCTTCGAGACTTGATGGGTATTGAAAATGTACGACATGTTTCACTTCGGGGATGTCTAGTCCACGTGATCCAAGATCTGTACAAACAATCGTGTTGGCACTACCATTCGTGAACTTGATCAATTCTCGTTCTCGCGTCTCTTGATCCAATCCTCCGTGATACACGGCGCAGACGATTCCACATTCTGATAGGAAATCTACAAGGTCGTCACATACTTCGCGGTAATTCACGAAAACCATATTGCGCTCGCGTCCAAATGAAATGATGAGTTGCTCCAATGTTACGTGTAAATCACCTTCTGATTGAACACCAAATTCTTTTAGATTGAGTTCCGTATCGTTTTTAATGCGATCGATGGTGACAGGTTTTCGCAATTGAAGAAAATCGGGATACGATTCGATGCGCGTAGCGGAAGTCAATAAATGTTGTTTCAGGTGAGAACACTCATCGTAGATGGTCCGCATCTCATCCGAAAAACCGAATTCCAGACATTTATCGAATTCATCCACAATGAAGTAGTTAACAGAGGAGAGGTCCACATGTTCCCGACGAATATGATCACTTAATCGCCCTGGTGTGGCAATGATCAATGTGGGTGTTTCGCGAAGGCTATTTTTTTCGGTGCGCATTGGGTGACCTCCATAACACGTTGTTACTTTCAGTCCCGTTTTCAGCGACTTGAAGACTTTCTCAATTTGCAAACACAATTCCCGTGTAGGGGAGAGGATGACCGTTTGAACAGAGTCATTATCAGTTGTGTCGAGCTCATGGAGCATCGAAAGTAAGAAAGCTAAGGTTTTTCCAGAACCCGTTTTCGAGAGCACAATGAGGTCATTTCCTTCACTGAATTGTGTGATGCTTTCCTGTTGGATCTCTAAAAGTTGATCGAATCCTGCCGAGTGCAGAGCGTTTGAAATGATTTTCTTCATGTTTTGTGCAATTTGTAGGCTGAGCGAGGTCGAAGTCTACACAGTCTGGAAATAAAAAATCCTCCCAGTCGAATGGTTTATTAACACAACAATTCGACCGGAAGGACAAAGATAGTAACCTATTCTCAACAAGGTTGAGTTCGGTCTATGATTTACAGCATTTCGATAACACCTGCAGCACCTTGTCCGGTTCCTACACACATGGTTACAATACCGTATTTCTCATTTCTACGTTTCAACTCATTCATCATTTGAACAGACAATTTTGCTCCTGTACATCCGAGTGGGTGTCCAAGTGCAATGGCTCCTCCATTCACGTTCACGATATCAGGATTCAATCCTGCCTCGCGAATAACCGCCAATGATTGTGAAGCAAAGGCTTCATTCAATTCAAATAGGCTGATATCATTCAAGCTCAATCCAGCTTGCTTAATTGCTTTTGGAATAGCATCAACAGGTCCGATTCCCATGATTCTTGGCTCAACACCAACAACAGAGTACGAAGCCAAACGTGCAACAGGCTCGAGATTCAATTCTTTCACCATGTCTTCTGACATCACCAAACAGAAAGCAGCACCGTCAGATGTTTGAGACGCGTTTCCAGCGGTAACTGTACCGTCAGCAGCAAAAACAGGGCGCAAACGAGCCAATCCTTCTACAGTACTCGCACGTGGACCTTCGTCTGTATCGACTACGTAGTTTTTTACTTGACGCTTTTCGTTTTCATCCAAGAAGATGTGTTCTACATTAACTGGAACGATTTCATCTTTGAATCTTCCATTCTTGATAGCGTCGATCGCTTTTGCGTGCGATTTTACCGCGAATTCATCTTGTTCTTCACGAGATACTCCGTATTGGTTGGCTACAGCTTCGGCAGTCAATCCCATTCCCCAGTACCAAGTTGGGTTTTCCTTGGCAACTTTGGCATTTGGAACAATTCTCCATCCTCCCATTGCCATTACAGACATGGATTCAACACCACCTGCGATGATACAATCCGCCATTCCAGCTTCAATTTTCGCTGATGCCATCGCGATTGTCTCCAATCCAGATGAACAATAACGGTTCACAGTTACTCCAGGTACTTTGTCTGTATTCAATCCCATCAAGGAAATCATACGACCTACGTTTAGTCCCTGCTCTGCTTCAGGAGTTGCGTTTCCAACGATTACGTCATCAATGCGCTCCTTGTCCAATTGTGGAACCTGCTCCATGATATGTTTGATCACATCTGCAGCTAAATCATCAGGACGGTAAAATCTAAATCCACCACGTCCGGCTTTTCCCACTGCCGTTCGATATCCTGTTACTATATATGCTCTTTTCATTTTTTTATTTTTTTATTGAAGAAATGAGACTGAAAGATGTTAGACATTAGACTACTTTGGACCATTAATCCTTCAATTTACTTCTAAATCCAACAATCATCCGCTGTATTTCATTTAGTTCTTCGATTGTTTTACTCGTTTGAATTTTAAAAAGATCTTGTGCTAAAATCAACTGTGTTTCAAGTTCATAGCTAGAAGACAAGGCAATGTCTAAAAATCGACTGAAATCTTTACGCGTATTTCTTCCTGATCCTTCCGCTATATTCGAGGGAATAGAGATCGCACATCGATTAATTTGACTTTTCAGACCATACTTTTCATCTTTTGGCAATGCTGCCGACAAATCGTACACGCTTCGTGTGAGATCCATCGATCTTGTCCAAATTGAAAGCTGTCTGAAATTGTGTGTTGCCATTGTCTATCTTAATTCTCTTTTTGAAGAATCTAAAGTCTTACGGTCTAAACGTCTATAGTCTTTTATCTCCTAGTCTTTCGTCTAATTCCTAATTTCTCAATATTTTCCCTTTTTTCACCATACTCTCTAAGCGCTCGAGTGTTTTCTTTTCAGCACACAACTCCAAGAACTTTTTACGCTCTAAATCGAGTAGGTATTGTTCAGAAACAACCGTGTTTTCAGAAAGATCTCCACCGCATAGAACGAATCCTAATTTTTGAGAGATCAAGCTATCGTGCTCAGAAATGTATTTTCCAGAAAGCATTGAGTGTGCTCCAACGTAAACAATTCCCAATCCTTCTTGACCAACAACTGTGATGTCTTTTTCGCGTTTTGGAGCTACGTATCCTGCTTCAGCCATCATGACCGCCGCTTCTTTAGCACGTGTCAACTGATGTTCACGACTCACAACAACTTCATCAATTCCTTCGCGGAGGTATCCGAGGTCGAATGCTTCGTACGCTGATGTTGATACTTGTGCCTGACCGATTGTTAAGAAACGCTCTCTCAAACGGTTAATTTTGATGTCTCCAGAATGCAATTCTTCTGATAATCGTTTTGCGAATTCTTTGGTTCCACCACCACCAGGGATGAGTCCAACTCCGAATTCAACGAGTCCCATGTACAATTCAGCATGAGCAATAACTTTATCAGCGTGCATTGAGATTTCACAACCTCCACCAAGTGCCATGTTGTGTGGCGCGATAACAACAGGAATGTTCGAGTAACGAATTCTCATTGTAGTATCTTGGAAAGCTTTCACGGCAAAATTCAACTCGTCGAAATCTTGCTCGATGGCCATCATGAAGATCATACCAACGTTTGCTCCAGCAGAGAAGTTTTGTCCGTTGTTCGAAATCACCAATCCGCGGTAATCTTTCTCAGCCATGTCGATGGCTTTGTTAATTCCTTCAATTACGCCACCACCAATGGTGTTCATTTTTGTATGGAATTCCAAGTTGAGGATTCCGTCACCAAGATCAACAAGTGTTGTATCTGAGTTGCCCCAAACTTTGTTTTCGTCGCGAAGTGCATCCAACATCACCAAGTCTTCCGTTCCTGGAATTGTTTGGTAAGATTTCGATGCTACGTCGTAGTAACGTTTTGTTCCTTTTTCAACTTGGTAGAAAGAAGTAATTCCAGCATCTTTCATTTCAGAAACCCATGCTGCTACTTCTTTGTTATTGTCGGCAATCAATTTTAATCCTTGATCCAATCCGAGGATGTCCCATGTTTCAAATGGTCCAAGTTCCCAACCAAACCCTGCTTTCAAAGCATCATCAATCTTGTAAAGATCGTCTGTGATTTCGGGGAGTCTGTTGGAAACGTAAGCGAACAATCCTCCGAAAATCTTACGGTAGAATTCTCCTGCTTTGTCCATTCCCATCAACAACATTTTTGTACGTTGTTTCAAGTCGTCGATTGGCTTGGTCATTTCCAAAGTTGGGAAGCTTACTCTTTCTTTTGGAGTATACTCCAAGGTGTTCAAGTCAAGAGATAAGATTTGACTTTTGCCATCCTCATCCTTGATCTTTTTGTAGAAACCTTGTTTCGTTTTCGATCCGAGCCAGTTGTTTTCCACCATCTTCGAGATGTAATCTGGCAATTCGAATAAATGTTTTTCTTCGTCGTCTGGACAATTTGCTTTTAGACCGTTGGCAACGTGCACAAGCGTGTCCAAACCAACAACGTCACAGGTACGGAACGTAGCCGATTTGGGTCGACCCATTACTGGACCAGTCAACTTATCTACTTCGTCCACTGTCAATCCCATTTCATTCACTGCGTGGAAAAGAGACATGATCGAATAAACTCCGACGCGGTTCGCGATAAATGCTGGTGTGTCTTTACACAATACCGTTTTCTTTCCAAGGAAACGTTGACCGTAATCCATTAAGAAATCAACTACTTCAGGAGAAGTTGACGGTGTAGGAATGATCTCCAACAATTGGAGGTAACGCGGTGGGTTGAAGAAGTGCGATCCACAGAAATGCGCTTTGAAATCGTCGCTACGACCTTCCAACATCATGTGAATTGGAATACCAGATGTATTCGTTGTTATCAAAGTTCCAGGCTTGCGGAACTTCTCAACATTTTCAAATACTTGTTGCTTGATGTCCAAACGTTCAATAACAACCTCAATGATCCAATCGCAATCTGCAATTTTCGACATGTCATCGTCGAAGTTTCCAGTTTCAATTCTGGACGCGAAGGACTTTCGATAAATTGGCGACGGATTTGATTTTAATGCAAATTGCAATGCATCGTTCACGATTCGGTTTCTGAAAGTTTTAGAATCTTCAGAAATTCCTTTTTTCTTTTCTACTTCGTTGAGTTCTCTTGGTACGATGTCTAACATCACAACTTCACAGCCGATGTTGGCAAAATGACACGCGATGCGCGAGCCCATAACACCTGACCCAAGGACGGCAACTTTACGGATATGTCTATTCATTTGATATCTTAGATTGTAATTTACTTAATTCTATATCGACAGATTTGTCGAGTTTTTCTGCTACTTCAAAAAAGGTTTTTAGTTTTCCCTTCGGAATGCTTTCTTTCATCGTGTTGTTGAATTCATACACGAAATCACGCGTCATTCTGCGCTGTTCAACACCTTCCTCTGTGAGAAAGATCAATACCTTTCGTTTGTCTATTTTTCCCGCTTCACGACGAATCAGCCCTTTTTCTTCCATGGTTTTGAGTGTACGCGACAAACTCGTCGGCTCCATTCCCATTTTTGGACCTAGTTGCGTACTAGGTGTTCCTTCCTTGTCAATATTTAGCAGAATGAAGCCAATCGACATGGTCATACCATATTCGTTTGCTTTCTGGTTATACATTCTTGAGATTTTGTGCCAAAGGTGGCGAATCGCGAAATCGACTAAATATTTCTTTTCAGTATTCGGCATACACTTAACGTCTTACGATTTATTAGACAGCCAAAAATAAGAAAAAACTTTTATGCGAGCATAATAAATTGCGAGAGATTTTATTCTGCTTTGATTCCACCTAAATGAGTACAATACTTTAGGAATAAACGCGGAAAAATCGAGCGATGGTATTAATTTGGACGCCGAGGGTCTGACCTAATCTGTTTGTAGGGAGTTGTTTCAGTAATCGTTTGCTCGACTTTTTGTTTGCGAGTAGTTAGTGTGGATGTTTACTCCCAACGATTCTCCGAAATGTGAACCGTTCCTTTAAACCGTGAAACCAAAACATCATCTTGATTGAAAACACTGACCCAATAAATACCGATGCTTTTTCCTCGGTAGCTTTCTTCGCATACAACACGAAGTTTGTCGTTTTCTTTGACCGAATAAATATGGGAAATAGACGTCTCGATGCTCACGGCCTTTTTTCCATGCGCATTGGATGCAAATGCAAGCGCTGAGTCTGAAAGGGAATAGGTGATTCCGCCATGGGCAATTTGATGTCCGTTTAACATTTCGGCATTCACTACACAAGATAATTCACAGCTGCCTTTGTCGATCGTGTCAACAGAAATACCAAGCCAGCGACTGAAAGCATCCAGTCGCATCATTTCATCTACAATTTCCCTTGGGGTCATTCTAATTATGCTTTGATGGCTTTGTTCATCAAGGCAATCATCGCAAGCGTAACGATGAATAATTGGGTTGCGGTATCGTCGCTAAGGGAAGAACCGTCTTCATCATCCGTGCTCACTTCAATCATCATGAATCGTGTAAGGTCCGGCTGATCACAAAAATCATTGATTACTTCTTCGTTCTCTGTTTTGAAGTACTCGTCCAACATCGCGAAATAATCTTCTTCAAACGCATCAATGTCAGATTCCGTAATCTCATTCAATAAAACTCCTTCCTGTGTGAAGGCTTCGCTAATCAAACAGTAGTAATAAATAATTAGACCTTCGAGCTGTTCGTTGTCATACTCGATGGCAGCGGACATCACATACCCAAGTAAAACTTGTTGGGCGAGTGCGTAGGTTTCTGCAATACGCTCCAATCCATCTTCGTCGAGATTATCAACTTTTTGAATGGCTTTTTCGATACTTGATAAAGAGATGTGTTTCATTATTCCGTTTTGTTTGCGCAAAAATAGCCCATTTTATTGAGAGCAACTTCAACTGCACTATAATTCCTTTTGGTTGATTATCTTTGAATACCATTAAATCAAAAAAGTATGTTGAATAGAGTCGTCGTTAGTTTTTTATTTCTCGCAGTTGGATCGGTAGCATTTGCACAGTCGGATCAGATTACACTTCAGCCAGAGGTGCCGTTTTCCATCGAACAGGAATCCTCTCGATTTCGAATAGCAAAGCAAGAACTAACCCTGTCGGATGCGGTGATGCAGCAATATCGTCGATTTGCACCGAGTTCTTTAACAATGTTTCAATGGATTCCAGAAACGGATTGTTACACGTTTTTGAGTGAGAATTATCAAACCTTGATGAAAGCATCTGTACGAAATACGGAGGCGAGAGAATGGGTGGATATCCAAACGGTAAATAACAAACTAGGTTCTGAATTTTACTGGTTCTCTGGGTTGACATGGAAGGATCAAAATGCTTTTTGGTTGAATGATGGACAGAAATTCTATGAATACAACACGGTAACGGAAGATGGAAAATTGATTCATGCATTGAGTGATGATTCGGAAAATACCACGTTTCATGAGGGAACACAAAATGTAGCTTTCACAAGAGGAAACAATGTATACGTGAATACGGGAGAAGGCTTCAAAATTATCGTAACGGACAATGCCGATAAGAACATTGTTTCAGGACAAGCGATTGCACGAAGTGAATTTGGGATTACAGGTGGATTATTCTGGTCGAACGATGGAAATTACATCGCTTACTACCAAAAAGATGAATCGAACGTAGCTGATTATCCTTTGTTGGACAATAGTAAAACACCAGGTGAATTGATTTCGATCAAATACCCAATGGCAGGACAAGGTTCAGAGAAAGCGAAAGTGGGAATATTCAACCTGACAACGCGCAAAACGGCATTCATAACCGCTCAGCATGGAAAAGAAAACTACTTAACGAATTTGTCATGGACACCAGACAATGAATTCGTTGTTGTAGCCGAAGTAAACCGTGATCAAAATCACATGTGGTTGCACGTTTTTGATGCAGAGAGCGGTAAGTTGGTTCGTACACTTTTTGAAGAAACAAATGATAAATGGGTAGAGCCTGAACATCCTGCATTTTTCCCACGACAAGCTTCGAATAATTTTGTGTGGATTTCTGAGCGAAATGGATACAACAATTTGTATTACTACGATTTCGATGGGAATTTAATCAAGCAATTGACCGATCATGAGTTTGTTGTGAAAGACATTATAGATTTCAAAAATGGAAAGATCTACTACACGACTACTGGAGAGCGATCTCCGCTAGAAACACAGGTCTATTTTGTGGATCTAAAAGGAAAAACGGGCATTTTAACACGGGTGAATGGAACGCATCAAGTGGAAATCTCAACAGATGGACAGTATTTCTACGATCATTTCTCAAACCATGATAATCCAGGTGAAGATTGGATCATCAACGGAAAAGGGAAAATCGAAGAGAAATTGCACGAAGCGAAAACAGAACTTTCGAACTACCAAATTGGAACAGCGGAAATCGGAACACTAACAGCAAAAGATGGAACAACGTTATACACACGTTTGATTAAACCATCGAATTTCGATCCAAGCAAAAAATACCCTGTTCTGGTGTATGTTTACGGTGGACCTCACGCTCAATTGATCACAGATTCTTGGTTGGACGGAGCTAGCTTGTGGATGTACTGGATGGCCGAGCAAGGATACCTTGTATATACAGTTGATAACCGTGGTTCTGCGGAACGCGGATTTGCATTTGAGTCGCAGATTCACCGTCAATTGGGTACGGTTGAAATGGAAGATCAAATGACTGGGGTGAAGTACTTGAAGAGTTTGCCATATGTTGATGGAGATCGCTTGGCGGTTCATGGATGGTCGTTTGGCGGTTTCATGACAACATCACTAATGCTTCGTAACGCAGGAACATTCAACGTGGGGGTAGCAGGTGGACCTGTAACAGATTGGAAATATTACGAAGTAATGTACGGTGAGCGTTACATGGATCGCCCAGAAGAAAACCCGAAAGGGTACGAGCGAGCATCATTAATGACACATGCTGATAAATTGGAAGGTGATTTATTGCTTATTCACGGAACAATTGATGATGTAGTGGTGATCCAGCACAACTTATCTTTGATTCAACGCTTTGTTGAATTAGGAATTCAAATGGATTTCTTCCCATACCCAATGCACAAGCATAATGTCCGAGGAAAAGACCGTGTTCACTTGATGGATAAGGTATTGAACTACGTGATCGAAAACAACTACAAGAAGAACGAGCAGTAGTCTTGTTTAGGGAAGACGAGATATTAGACAAGCCAGAATTAGACCGACCCAAGAAATTGGGGGGTGTTATTGTTGCACTTATTGTCTTGTTGATTTTTTTGCATCTCAGCTTGTTGATGTCGGTGTTTTTTTGGAGTGCACGTATTGTTCTGGCCGCTTGTTTCGATATTGATTGTAGGTGGAGCTGTTTTCTCGTATTATGCGCTAAATGAGTGGAAATCTCGCGGCAGGTTCATAGGTGGAATTGCCATGTTTAATGCGGCGACGGTATTTTTACTGAAACACTTCTTTGCAGAAATGAGCGATCACTCCTTGTGGGTGTTATTTCATCTGCTTCTTTGGATCATCGTGGTAGGGTATTGTGTCATGTCAATCATTTTTATCACCAAAACGGTTAAGTCTAGGGAAGTGTGAATTTCAGTGTTGATTTTCCTGAATAACGTTGGTTTTCGCCACTTTGATTCATGAAATTTTAGTAAGTTCGATGCCTGAATTTGACTTGAAGAGATCGCTACTATGAAAAACCTATTTCCTATAATTATTCTGCTTTTTTGTGCGTCTGTTTTACCCGTTTCGGCACAGGTATCGTTTACAAAGGGTGAGGTGATTAAGAAGAGTTATGCGAGCGAAACAATGGTGGTGCCTCCAGTGCTAGGGAAGTCCGAAAATGGTTTTGTTATCTTGAGTAGTGCATTGATGTCTACCAAAAAGATTGTACAACTCAACTTGGATACTCAAATGAATCCTGTTGGAGAAGAGGTGGTTGTAAAACTTCCCAAAGGAAAAAAAGTCAGCCAAATTCTCAATATTGATGGAAAAATGATCGCTGTTTTGTGGTCTGGCGACAAGAAAGACCCTTTCGAGTGCTACCATTTTGATACAGAAAAATCAGATTTAGGCGAGTTGCTCATGACTATTCCGATAGATGAGTATCCTGGACGGGAAGATCTGGAAATTTCAATTCTGAATGAAGATTTTCACGATTTCATTGGATTTATTGTGCGTCCGCGTATCGAGTATGCAAACGTATTCAGAAAAGTCGTTGTAACGAATCGAGAACTGAACAAAACGGTTTGGTCACAGGTGATTACCGATCCTTTTGTGCCAGAATCTAAGCAAATGGGTGATTTTCGTTTGATAGATATTTATTTCAACGATGCATATACGTTGGTGACGCGGTTTTCTCGACCTTTCCTGAAAGAAGAAAAAGACGAAGTGCAAACAAACATGTACCATTTCGACGGGAAAAAGATGGAGAATGTGTGGAACGATCAAGTGATTCGCTCCACAGTGAATGAAGAGCTGTTGTCGCTTCCACTTCCATTTATCAGTAAAAATGACAAAGTTGAAGTGTACAAGTTGAGTTGTGACATTCAACGTGGAAGCTTCGAGTTGGTGAAGTTCGATATTCGTGGAGATGAAATGGACCGTTTTCCACTGACATCTGAAATTGATAATTTGGAGAATGTCCGAAGAGTTGGGATTTACGGCTACATCATTCCAGTAAACAACGAATTTGAGAACGGCTCTTTCTGCTTTTTGATTTCGGAACGACTCAAGCAAGTTGAAATGACGTACCAGAACATGCGTACCTCCATGAAACACTATATCGTTTCGTTTAAATTAGACGAACAAGGAGTCCAAGAAGATCATGTGATTGATGCGGGGTACATTGCCGGAATTTGGGGAGATGTCGATGATAAAATCATCCTGTCAAACTCTCTCGATGCTGTGGTGAACGGCCAAATCGTTCATGCAGAACAAAATGAAGTGTTCGACCGTTTCGTGCAAGTAACTAAACGTGTGCAACCAGGACGTACGTATCACTACCTCCTAGATGGTGATCTTTATTCCTTTCATTCTGAATACGCCACTGGAAACATGACATCGCAATTGGTAAAGTGGAACTTTGAGTAGTTGATCGATTTTTCGATTTTCTGACTATCTGACTATCTGACTATCCGATTGTAAAGTTAATAGAATGTCGGACATTGAGCGCAGTCGAAATGTTCGCTTAGCCTTTGTTTTATCAACAAATGAAGAGACTAGAAAGCGCAGCGATCTTGCCGAACTGAACTACCCCAAACGATCCCTCAAATTGGTAATCGGACGCTCGAAATACGTATAAATGAGGTATGAACTTGTGATAACCATTGCCCAATAGGCTGCATACAACATTAATGTTTCTCCTGCTGTTGTTCCCTCGTACCATGAATGTGTTAGGTAGGCAATGGGCAGATGCGAAAGGTAAATACTGTATGAAATCAAACTCAAAAAACGAATGGGTTTGTACGGAATGCGCTCTACCTTCATTTCAAAAAGTAACGGAAAGAAAAATGCAACGCCCATTCCTGTCATGCTGAAAAAGAAAGTGGAATGGAAGAATTGAGATCCGTCAGCAAATAAATTTTCAAGGAAAATGTAAAACAGAATTCCCAAAGGGAAAAGAATGTATCGTGACTTAAAAAAGGCTTTGTAGTGATAGATTTGAGCGTAAGCAGCTAACATACCATATCCTAAAGCATCAAGCCGTGTGAACACTAATTTTCGAAAGTACAAATCCCAATCAAGGGCGGGATCATAGGTTAAAAGTCGGTAGGATAAAGGTAGAACCACCAGACCAATTGCCACAAGCAAAAAACCGCTTTTGGGAGTAATTTTTGATTTAAAGAAATGGTACAAGATGAACATCGTAATCGGGAAAATCGGGTAATACCACTCTTCAATTGTCAGACTCCACGACTCCCAAAACATCAAATCTAACGGGACGACGAAGTTTTGCATGAAAATGAAATAGTAGAAGGTGTTTTCATTCAATCGCCCGGGAATCAACGAAAAGTAAATCAAGACAATGTTCAAGATCAAAAACAGGTAATAGTTCGGGAGCGTTCGGTACCATCTTCGTTTCAGAAATATCAAGACATTCTTCCATGAGAAATCATCCGAAGACTGAAAAGTGTTCAAGAAAATCCGTCCGATTAAAAAACCACTCAGCACAAAAAAAACATCCACTCCATCAGGGAAATGAACGCCATCAGGTAAGTCAAAATGCGGAGCGATGAGGTAATGACTGTGCAAAAACACAATCACGATCGCGGCAGTTGTTCGGATCAAATCAAGACCAAAAATACGTTCCGAGATCATCTATTTTATCATCATTTATGCAACGAATATAGGAATATTTCTAGTGGGATTCTCCGTCGATTACTACTCAAAGTAGCCTAGATTCCGTATATTTGACCCTCAAAAAAAGACGGATTTTACTATGGCATCATCGACTGCTAATACAGAGAAAATGGAAAGTACAACATCGAAGGAAACCTTGTTGGAAGGCTTTAAACTGATGTGCACTGCCAAAACAATGGCGGAGAAGTACGAGGAGAACAAAGAGGTAACGTCTAAATATGTTCACGCAACTTCTCGCGGACACGAAGCGATCCAGTTGGCTGTCGGAATGCAATTGAAACCGCAAGATTGGGTCTCTCCGTATTACCGAGATGATTCTATTTTGTTGGGAATTGGAATGACGCCATACGAGTTGATGTTGCAGGTGTTTGCCAAAAAAGATGATCCGTTTTCAGGTGGAAGAACCTATTATTCGCACCCTTCGTTGAAGCGCGATAACATGCCAAAAATTATTCACCAGTCTTCAGCAACAGGAATGCAAGCCATTCCAACAACAGGTGTTGCGATGGGTGTTCAATACAAAGAAAAGCAAGGGTTGGCTGATGACTTCGGAGGTGAGAATCCAGTTGTGGTTTGTTCGCTCGGAGATGCGAGTTGCACCGAAGGTGAAGTGTCGGAAGCATTCCAAATGGCGGCTTTGAAGCAATACCCAATTGTGTATTTGGTACAGGATAACGGTTGGGATATCTCAGCAAATGCTGCAGAAACACGAGCGCAAGATATCAGTACGTATGCGCAAGGGTTTAATGGTTTGGATGTTCGAACAATCGATGGAAGTAACTTTGATGAGTCATTTCAAACGGTGAAAGAAGTATTCGATATCGTCCGCAAAGAAAGACGTCCGTTTATCATTCACGCGAAAGTTCCTCTGCTCGGTCACCATACATCAGGTGTTCGAAAAGAATGGTACCGCGACGATTTATCAGAGGCAGCACAAGATGATCCATATCCAAAGTTGAAGCAGCGTTTGGAAGATGCAGGTGTCGACTTGGCTGAGGTGATCAACATCGAAGCAGATACGCGAAAGTTGGTGGACGCCGATTACGATAAAGCACTTAATGCAGAAGAACCAAGTTTGGATTCTTTGCAAGATCATATTTTCGCTCCAACTCCGATTACGGAAGAGAAAGGAGAGCGATCGCCAGCAGGAAAGAAGAAGACTGTAATGGTCGATTCGGCATTGTTTGCGGTACGTGAATTGATGGAAAAGCACCCAGAAGCATTGTTGTACGGACAAGATGTTGGTGGACGATTGGGAGGTGTTTTCCGTGAAGCGGCTACGCTGGCACAAAAATTTGGAGATGATCGCGTGTTCAATACACCGATTCAAGAAGCGTTTATTATTGGTTCAACGGTTGGAATGTCGGCTGTTGGATTGAAACCAATCGTGGAAGTTCAGTTTGCCGATTACATTTGGCCAGGACTGAATCAGTTGTTTACGGAAGTAAGCCGTTCTTACTACTTGTCAAATGGAAAATGGCCTGTTGGATGTATTGTGCGTGTCCCAATTGGAGCGTACGGTTCAGGTGGACCATACCACTCGTCAAGTGTGGAATCAGTATTGACGAACATTCGCGGAATTAAAGTGGCATACCCGTCAACGGGAGCAGATTTAAAAGGATTGATGAAATCATCGTTCTATGATCCAAATCCAGTGGTGATTTTGGAGCACAAAGGATTGTACTGGTCGAAAATCAAAGGAACGGAAGGCGCGATGTCGGTAGAGCCAGATGAAGATTATGTCATCCCATTTGGAAAGGCGCGAACAGTGATTGAAGCAAATGCTGAAGCAGTTCAGAATGGTGAAAGCTGTGCCATTATTACCTACGGTAGAGGAGTTTACTGGTCTTTGGAAGCGGCAAAAGCGTTTGAAGGAAAAGTAGAAATTCTCGACTTGAGAACCTTGAATCCATTGGATCACGATGCGATGAATAAAGCGGCTCAAAAGCACAGCAAAGTAATGTTGGTAACTGAAGAGTCTGTTGAAGCATCGTTTACGCTTGGATTAGCAGGACGAATTCAACGAGATAACTTCAAATTCCTTGATGCACCAGTTTCAATTGTTGGGTCTGTTGACACACCAGCAATCCCGCTGAATTCAGAACTCGAAGCAACACTTCTTCCGAATACAGAGAAGATCGAAAAGGCGCTGGAAGAGTTGTTGGGATATTAGTTGAGTTTGATCGCTGAGCGCTGAGCGAAGTCGAAGCGTGAAGCACGAATCACGGACTTCGATCTTTTCAGTCTTCTTCTTAATACGTGGGAATCATCCCGTCAACCGTCCAATGAAATGAATCATTTCGTGCGGGAAGCTCATCCAAATCAATCTCTGTGCATTTCACACTCTGTTCTTCTCCATTATGTTTAATAACGAACAGGGTTGTCGAGTTGTCATGATGAACTGAAATCTGCATGTTTTCATTGGGGGCTATGATCGTTCCTGTGGAATTGATCCAGATAGGAAAGTCGGAAAAGTTCCCGGAAATATCTTCAAGAATCAAATAACCCTTACTATGAATGTGAATACGCTTCACGTTGGAAGTGCCCAGAATCGAAACGTTGTGCTCATTTACTTCATAGCTTCCATGATGCGCAATCTTTTCCATCTCACGCCCATTAAACGATCCAATTTGAAAATAGGAGAGAAGTACTTCTGCAAAAATGAGGAGGATAACCACTGTTTTTACAATCAAGCGTAGCTTGGAAGATAACTTCAATCTAAGTGAGGGTTTTGTGAAACTTCCCGATTCAGAGAGAAAAAAGGTTGTGAGGTTTTTAAGGTGAGGAAGAAGTACGAATACGGCCACAATTACCAAATAACTTGAAAGCAACTTTACGGTGATGTCAAAACCGAAATTGATGGCTAATACATTGATGAGAACTCCGAGCGCGATGAGTCCGCCCAATAAACGAGTTCGATGATGCAGCAAAAGAATACCAGGAATCACTTCAGAAAGTCCCATGAAGGTGTTGTAGCTCGAGCTGCTTCCCATCGAGGACCAAAAGAGAATATCCTTCGATAACATTCCAAGTGGTGTGAAAAGGGTGTTGGGTTCGGGTGTGTAAAACTGAAATTGAAACAGTTTGTCTACACCATATTTCAAGAGGTAAAGTGCCAAAATATAGGCGGCAGAGGTGTGAAGGAATTGTTTGATCTGCTCCGAGGGAAAGCGTTTTTGCTTACCGAGAAGAATCCCAATAAGAATGGAAAAAAGAAATAAGACAAGCGCTTGAACGAATTGTGCGGCAGAATCGGAGGTAGATGGAGAAACGGCGATGTTGATACCGAATACATTTTCGGCAATCCATTCCGATAAACTGGATAGTCCATTTGTTAATTCGATGCCGAAATGCGGAAAGAGGTTATACGTGAACGGTAAGAATAACGCGAAAAGTAGAATCCAAGTCCCTAAAATGATATGTATCGTCAATTTCACGATCGGGAAGAACGGAAACTTGGAAGAAACAAATACCCGAAAAGCAATCCTCCTCCAAGAAGTAAGATGAACAAACTAATCGAAGATTTCTGTTGTTTGCGGTTTTCTTTTTTCAATTCCCGCTTGCTCTTTTTCTCATTTTTTTCGAGTTCATCGAACCCAATAAATTCTGTTTTGTCTGGGTACATTTCTTTTAATCGCTTAATATCAGTTTGTCCTGGACTTAGAAATGGGTGACTGCAGATAGTGTCATATTCGTATTTATCAGGTCCAAAGAAGGATTTATACGTTTCGATGATGCAGTCGTTGCTTAAATATTTGACGGACTGAACCTTTCTCGGAGGGATATATTCCCCAAAATTGTCTGGGTCATTATTGTCGATTAAGGTTGAAGAGGCATGACTTTTTGCAGCAATCACATTGGTTTGAGCAAACGAAAAAGTGGAGATAAATCCAAGTAAGATTAGAAGTGTTTTCATCGTAAATTTTCGTTTCTGTACAGCTCTTTTTCCAGTTCGTTCAAAAAAGGTGTAATCTTTCAACAATTCAAGGCGGATAACATTTTGAGATGCCCGAAAATCAAGCCTTCTTCCTCCTTAACTTAGTAAAGTTAAACTAAGGTCAAATGAAGCTGAACCGGACATATTCGCTTAAGGAAATTGCTGACATCATTGGATGTCGCTTCGTAGGAGATGAAAATCACGTAATCACTGGAATCAACGAGATTCATCAGGTTGAAACGGGAGATTTGGTATTTGTGGATCATCCAAAGTACTATGCTAAATCACTGAACAGTGCTGCAACAACCATTTTGATTGATAAAGAAGTGGACTGCCCTGAAGGAAAAGCACTGATTATTTCGGAGAAGCCATTTGACGATTATAACAAGTTGACGAAACACTTTATGCCGTTCCGTCCGCAGACCCAAAATGTGGGGGAGAATACGCACATCGATCCGTCAGCTAAGATCTACCCGAATGTGTTTATTGGTCACAATTCGTCAATTGGTAAGAATGTGATTTTGTATCCAGGAGCTGTTATTGGTGACAATTGCACGCTTGAAGAAGGCGTGGTTGTTGGTCCAAACGCAGTGATCGGTCATTATGCATTCTACTACAAGAAAAAGGATACTGGTTTCGATCGTATGCACTCATGTGGCGGTGTTCATTTGCACAAAAATGTTGAAATCGGCGCGTTGTCTACAGTAGATGCTGGTGTTTCTGGCATGACGACCATCGGAGAAGGAACAAAGATCGATAATCAAGTGCATATCGGACACGATACCGTTGTTGGAAAGGGTTGTTTGATGGCTGCCAACGTTGGAATCGCGGGGTGTGTAACGATCAAGGATCATGTCACGCTTTGGGGACAAGTTGGAGTTGTGAGTGACGTCGTGATCGGCGAAGGAGTGGTTGTCTACGGTCAGTCGGGAGTTGGAAAAAGCCTCGAGCCTGGAAAATCATATTTGGGAAGTCCGTGCGACGAAGCACGATTGAAATTTAGAGAAATTGCAGCATTGAAGAAGTTACCTGAGATGCTCGAAAATCAATAAGATGCACGAAACATTGGTGAAAAATTTAGAACATCAGATTGAGCTTAAGGACTTTAAGCTTAATTCTCTGTTGGAGATCACCAATGCGATCAATTTGCAACGCAATGTGAGTGAAATCACGCGCCTTTTTGAGTTTATCATTCGTGAACAATTAGGCTTCGATAAGTTTGTATTGTTCAACAAGCAAGAAGATTGGAATTGCTTGTCACGGGTTGGGTACCGCGGAAAAGTGAGAGACCTCGATGTGGAAAAAGTCCTCGGTCGTTTTAAGGAAATTACCGTAATTGAGTCGTCGAAAACAATGATTTTGAACGATTTTGATGTCGTGATTCCCGTTTTTCACGATGGCCGAGCCTTAGCGTACCTCCTTTTGGATAAGGTCGACTTGAAATACGAAGGTCGATACGATCAAACGTTTAGTTACCTCAGTTTTATCCAAACGCTTGTTAATATTATTGTCGTTGCAGTGGAAAATCGTCGAATGGCGCGAGAAACAATTCGGCAAGAACGGTTCAAACGTGAGTTGGAAATTGCGAGCACAATGCAGAAGTTGTTGTTTCCAGAAGATTTACCGTCCAATCAGCGGATGGATATCTCTGCGCGCTATACGCCACGTCACGAAGTAGGCGGCGATTACTACGATTTCATTCCGCTTGGAAACGATGAATACATTATATGTATAGCGGATGTCTCGGGAAAGGGTATTTCAGCAGCGATGTTGATGGCAAACTTTCAAGCGACCATTCGAACCTTGTTCCAGTACAAGCGCTTCGATATGCAAACGCTCATGCAGGAATTGAATAAGAAAGTCATGAGTACGGCGAAGGGAGAAAAGTTTATCACCTTCTTTATTGCACACTACGACGCGAGTAGTCGAAAACTGTCCTACGTAAATGCGGGACACAATCATCCGTTCATCACTAATGGAAGAACGATTGAAAATCTGGATCAAGGCTGTATCGGTTTGGGAATGTTGGATGAATTGCCATTTATCAACGTCGGAGAAAAAGTGCTAAAGCCGAATACAACGATTGTGCTTTATACGGACGGAGTAGTGGAACTCGAAAATGAATCCGAAGAGTTTTTCGGAACCGATCGCTTGGTAAAACTCGTTCACAGCTATTATCCGCTCAAAATGGAAGATATGAATAGCTTGATTTTCTCTAAACTCGATGAATGGAAAGGCCCACTCGACCTCGTTGACGACACCGCGATTTTTAGCTGTAGGTTTTTTTAGTAGAAATCGGACAATCGGACAATCGAACAATCAGTAAGCGAAGCGATCAGATAATCAGATAATCGAACAATCGACCATCGAAACCTACCTAAAATCAATCTCCTTCAACCATTCTTTTACATTTCCAACTTCATCCTTCACGATCAATTTAACCTCCTTTTTTCCTTTCACTTCATCCGGGCGATTAAACGTTACGTAGCTTCCTTTCGATTCGTATTCAATCAAGTACCATTTTCCATCAATGAACAAATCATAATCGGCAATTCCAGTATGCGCATCACCAATACGCCATTGTAACTTTTTTGAAGAAGTATAGCTTGTACTGCTCTTAAAGTTCTTCGTGGAAATAGTTGGTGCAGTAAGGTCTTTTTTGAGTGTGTATCGACCGAAGTATTTCGATTCTACTGTGTACCATCCGTCTGCGTAATCGGCTACCATGGTCCGTTTTCGCCCCTTAGCCGTAATGATTTCAATGTAGTGCTTTCCGTCGGGCTCTTCAGAAGATTTCACACGGATTTTGTACGCTTTGTGCACAGGTTCTGCGGCTTCCCCAATGGTTGTGTTGAGCAATGATTCATTCAGTTTTAAGGGTTCGTAGACTGTTTCGATTCCAAATTGCACTTGGCGTTGCTCGTTTTCCAGTTGGAGCGATTGTCCAGGCTGAAGATAAGTTAAGTCGATTCCGAGACCGTCTTCTGGATTCATTTCTCCTGCGGAAACAGCAATGTCAAAATTCAGCGTAGATCGATTCCCTTTCGGGTCGAATCCAATGTAGTTGACTCTCAAGACATCACCTGGTTGACATTTGATGATGCCATTCTCGCCGTATTCGTAAATAGGTAAGCTGTTTTGTGCGGTTTTGAAACACTTATGATACTTTTTTCTATTTTTTGAGTACTCTTCGTAATCCTTGTGCGAATTCACATAACGCGTCGATTCAAACGGAACGCGATTCGTGCGCTGACCAAAAATGGTGTCGCCATTCACAATCAAAATACTTCCGTACAATCCGCACTGATTCGGAGCGCCATCCAATCGGTCGATCGCATCAACCGCAATTCCAATTCCTCCTGATTTTGTGCAATAATTGGCAGGAATAGTGATTTTGTTTCCAGAAACGTAGTATCCTGAACTTCCTTTTCCGACGGTTCGAACAGTGGATTTATTTGGGAAACGATAGCCATCCTTTGTCAACGAATACACTTTTACTCCACGAATTTCTGGGGCACGTGTGTCAGCAATGTCGAATCCAAATACCAAAGGATTCAATGCGGCTTCCGTTTCGGTGTCGCGGATCTCAAAATGAACATGAGGTGCAGTCGAACTTCCGGTATTTCCTGATAAAGCAAAGATTTCACCCTTCTTTAGTGAGATTTCTCCTTTTTCCGGGAAGATTTCAACGGCAAAATTTTGCTCTTTCTCTTGCGTTGCGCGAACAATTGAATCTACTTTTCCCTTGAATTCACTACAATGCGCATACACACTCGTTACGCCATTCGGATGATCGATGTACACCACTTTTCCATAACCGTAGGGAGAAACTTTGATGCGCGAAACGAATCCTTCATCAATTGAATACAAATTATAACCAATGCGGTTATTCGTCTTAAAGTCGATTCCCATGTGGAAATGGTTCGGACGGAGCTCTCCAAAATTGGAAGATAAAACGAGTGGAATTCCCAAAGGTGGATGATAACCTCCTTCTGGAATGGTTTGTCCAAAGCTTTTTGGTAGCAAAAATGCGAGAATAAAGAGTAAAATAAGGGTTCTGATCATTTTTCAAAAATAGATGTTTGATAAATTTACAACAACAATCGGGCAAAAAATATTGGTGGTGTCTAGATCAATGCTAACTTTGTATAAAGTCGAACTATGTCAGATCGCGTAATTGAACTAATTGGAACTCTCAAGGAGAAAATGATTCTCCTCAAAAATCAATGTGCCAATGAGCGATCTAAAAATGATGAGTTGGTCAAGGAAAATGCGGAGTTAAAAGAGAAATTGACAAACCAGTCAGAGGAAATCTCCAACTTGCAGTCCAAAATCAACTCCTTGAAAGAATTACATGATTCGGCGAAAGAACAGAACGTTCATCCATCTGAGGAAGCTATTTCCGATGAGAAGATTGATGAGCTGGTAAGAGAAATTGAATACTGCATCGGGCAGTTAAAAAGATAGACATGTCGAAGTTGTCAGTGAAAGTTGTTGTTGCCGGTAGAACTTACCCGCTTTCTGTTGAAGAAAACGAAGCGGAAAAGGTAGAGGCTGCAGCAAAAGACATCAATAAAGCAATTAAATTGTTGCAAGACAACTACGCAGTTAAGGATATGCAAGACTTATTAGCCATGACAGCACTGCAATTAGCAGTGAAAGAAGGGAAGAAGTCCAAAGAAGTGATTGAGCCGGATTATAGCGATATTGAAGATCGTTTGTCTGCGCTAATTCAAGACCTTGACGAAGCCTAAATACAATTTTTCCTTTCCAGCTAGTCGCGTTCGAATAGAGTATTAACTGTTAGTAGAACTAATTATGATGAATATCATATATGGAATTATTGGAGCAGTAGTAGGTGCAATTGTCGCCTTTCTGATCCAATCAGTGTTGTTGAAAAAACGCAAAGAGCAAATCATCAAAGACGCTGAAAAAGAAGGAGAAAACCTCAAAACAAACAAGATTCTTCAAGCGAAGGAAAAGTTTTTGAAACTGAAGGAAAATCACGAGAAAACGATCAAGGATAGAGAGCGAAAGCTACAATCGGCCGAAGATCGTGTGAAATCAAAAGAGAAAACACTTTCGAAGAAGATTGAAGAAGCCAACCGCAAAGGAAAGCAACTTGAAAATCAACGTAAAACATTAGAAGCAAAAATCTCTGCAAACGATAGCAAACAAGCGGAGCTAGACAAGATGCATCAAAAGAATGTTGAAGAATTGTCTCGCGTAAGTGGTTTGTCTGTTGAAGATGCGAAAGCAAGTTTGATGGAAACATTGAAAGATGAAGCCAGAACAGGTGCGATGGCTCACATCAACGAGATTGTTGAGGATGCGAAACTCAATGCGAATCGCGAAGCGAAGAAAATTGTGATTCAAACAATTCAACGTGTGGCTTCAGAACAGGCGGTGGAGAATTCAGTTTCTGTATTTAACATTGAGTCGGATGAAGTAAAAGGACGAATCATCGGTCGTGAAGGTCGTAACATTCGTGCCCTCGAAGCAGCAACGGGAGTGGAAATCATTGTGGATGATACGCCAGAAGCGATTATCCTTTCTTGTTTTGATCCAGTTCGACGTGAAATCGCGCGTTTGGCCTTGCACCAATTGGTGTCTGATGGTCGTATTCACCCAGCTCGAATTGAGGAAGTGGTGGCGAAAACGAGAAAGAAACTTGAAGAAGAAATTGCAGAGACGGGACGTAGAACATGTATCGACCTTGGAATTCACGGGTTGCATGCTGAGTTGACGCGTATGGTCGGACGAATGAAATACCGTTCGTCGTACGGACAAAACTTGTTGCAGCACTCACGCGAGGTAGCCAACTTGTGTGCGATCATGGCAGCCGATCTCGGATTGAATGTGAAAGCAGCGAAACGAGCAGGTCTCTTACACGATATTGGTAAAGTGCCGGATGAATCTCCTGAATTGCCTCACGCTGTTCTTGGAATGAAAATGGCGGAAAAATATGGTGAGAAGCCAGACATTTGTAACGCGATTGGAGCTCACCACGACGAAGTAGAAATGACAACATTGATTTCGCCGATTGTTCAGGTTTGTGATGCCATTTCGGGTGCACGACCAGGAGCACGTCGCGAAGTAGTTGAGTCCTACATCAAACGTATCAAAGAATTGGAGTCATTGGCAATGGCCTACGATGGCGTATCAACAGCCTACGCAATTCAAGCAGGGCGTGAGTTGAGAGTTTTGGTAGAAAGTGAAAAAGTAACCGATGCACAAGCGGATGAACTTTCATTCGAAATCTCACAGAAGATTCAAACGGAAATGACATATCCAGGTCAGGTGAAAGTTACCTTGATTCGAGAGAAAAGAGCGGTAAATTACGCGAAGTAAATGGGGCTTGATCAAGCAATAGAGTCGATTAAAAATCAGCATGCCTTGGTAACAGGCGGAGCGGGATTCATTGGCTCTAATATTGTTGCATTTTTGCTAGAGAATGGATTGAAGGTAAGTGTACTTGATAATCTTTCAACAGGAAAACGATCAAACCTGAAGGAGTTCATGGATCATCCAAACTTCCACTTCATTGAGGGAGATATAACGGATTACAACACCTGTCTTAATGCAATTCACAATGTGGATATCATTACGCATCAAGCAGCTATGGGGTCGGTTCCTCGGTCGATTGAATTTCCCCACAATACGCACAACGTAAATGCCACAGGATTTCTGAACATGCTGCATGCAGCGAAGGAATCGGGCGTTAAACGATTTGTATATGCGAGTTCGTCATCGGTTTATGGTGACAATACAGTTTCTCCGAAAGGAATTGGAATGGAGGGAGAGCTGCTTTCTCCTTACGCAGTCACAAAACGACTGAACGAGGAATACGGAAAAGTATATCACAAGTTACACGAAATGGAAACCATCGGGCTGCGTTATTTCAACGTCTTTGGTCCAAAACAAGATCCAAATGGTGTTTATGCCGCTGCGATTCCGAAGTTCATCAATAAAATGATGGAAGGAGAAACCTTAACCATTAATGGAGATGGCGAGCAAACACGCGACTTTACGTATGTGAAAAATGCAGTAAAGGCAAATGTTCTTGCGTTGGCAACCACAAACCAAGAAACCTTTGGAAGTGTTTTTAATGTGGCTTGCGGACAGTATTTCTCGCTCAATCAGGTGGTGAATGCGATTAAGGAATCACTCATTTCCTACGGAAAATACAACGAGGCATGTGAAATTGTTCACGGTCCAGACCGCCCAGGGGATATTCGAGACTCACTTGCTGATATCTCATTGACAACGAAGCAGCTCGGCTACGACAACCTCGATTTATTTGAAGACGGGATTGACGTATATTTGAGAATGCTTTGCACGAATGATTAAGGGAATCAATTTAAAATCGAACTTCTTAAAATCCATCATCGTTCTGATGTCAGGAACCTTGATCGCACAGGTGATCAATCTACTCCTGAACATTATACTTTTCAAGTATTTCTATAACGAGATTGACAACGCAGAATTTGGGCTATTTGCACGAATTGTTGGGGTGATTGCGGCTGTAGCAACGGCAAGATATGAGTTTGCGATGCCCATTGCTAAAGCAGATGTCCATTCTTTTCGCTTATATCGAATCGCCATTCGCATTGCGTTTATTTCGTCGAGTGTTACGGCAGTCGTTGTAATAATTCCAGTCTTACTTCAAGAAAACCTCAGTGACGCCTTGTTTTATGGGTTAATTCCAATCGGAATGTTCATTACGGCATATTACAGCATTGGAACCAACTGGGCCATTCGAAACAAACAGTTCCGAAGCATTAGTCTTTCCAAAGTGACCAATTCAATCGGTGGCGGCGCCATTAAACTGAGTATGGGATGGCTTGGCGCAGGGTACATTGGGTTGATTATGGGAATGGTCGGAGGTATTTTTCTTTCGAATATGTGGTTCTTCCGAAATTACCGTGTAGCGAATAGGCAATACGCAGTAAAATTCCGTTCCGTTCGAACAAAGTTGTTGGCCAAAACATATCAGGATTTCCCGAAAATCAACTTACCGCACACACTCATGGATGCTGGTCGAGAATTGATCATTGCCTTGCTCATTGTGGAGTTGTTCACGAAGTCGGATTTTGGATTTTACAACCTTTCATATAGTATGTTGCGCATGCCGTTAATGTTAGCGGGATTAGCCATCAGTCAAGTGTATTTTCAACGTTGTTCCGATCAGTTCAATCGAGGAGAGGACATCATGCCACTCGTTCTGAAATCAGTGAAAATTCTTACGCTCATTTCCATTATTCCTTTTGGGTTGATTTTCTTCTTTGGCGATGAATTGTTCGTCTTCGTATTTTCTGAAGCGTGGCGAAGTTCAGGGGAATTATCGCAAATTATGTCCTTGTGGTTCATGTTCAATTTCATTGCATCGCCCATTTCATTTTTGCCCCTCATCCTAGGAAAACAAAAAGCATTTTTCAAAATTGCCGCTATCGGAACAGTTGCTCAGATATTGAGTATTCTAATTCCAGCCATGCTATTTCAAGCTGATATCAAAACCACCCTTTGGATTGTAACGACTTCTCAAGTGCTTTACTTTCTTTTGGTTATTTTTAAAACATTCCAGTTTATCAGGAAAGCAAACGCTCAGCGACTGAAGAAGTAGCTAGATTGAATAAAAGAAGACGATTTAAATGAAAGTAGTACTTGTTGGATTGCCGTATTTTACGAAACGACTTCAAAAGGAGTTATCTGCATTCGATCCAGAGAATACCTATACGAACTTGGATACCTACTACAGCCGAAAGGATAAGGTTCGCGCTGTTTTTCAAATTCCACGTGCTGATTGCGTAATGTCTATCAATGGAACGGTCGTGAAGAGCAAGGTGTTCGACATCGCATTTAAGAAAAACGTGTCGCTCATTATCAATTGGGCAGGATCGGATGTAATGAAATCATTGGATGCGTATCGAAAAGGAAATTTTCAGCAACATTATATTGACAAAGCGATTCATTTCTGCGAAGCAGAGTGGATTCAAGAGGAGTTGAAAGAGATGAATATTGATGCTGAAATCGTTTACTTCGCGATTTCCGAAGGAAAGGTAGATTTAAAACCCGTTACTTCTGAGCAGTTCACCATTTTGTCCTATATCCCCGATCGCAGAACAGACTTCTACGGACTCCCCACGTTGATTCGTATGGCGGAACAGTTTCCCGAAATCCGATTTTTAGTGGCAGGTTCAGATGAATCCGTTTTAGAAGAAGGAACGATAATGCCCGAAAACATGGAAATGTTGGGATGGGTCAACAATATGCCCGAAGTGTTTCAGCAAGCCCACGCATGTATGCGATTTACTGAACACGATGGTTTGTCGAACATCATTCGTGAAGCGCTATCGCATGGAAAACAAGTATTGTACAAATATCCATTCAAACATTGCATTCATTGCCCAGATGAATCCGTTCTAGCGGATCAGATTAAAGCGTTGAAAATGCGTTTTGAAAACGGAGAAGATTTAACAAATGCGGAAGGGGCACAATTCATTCATGAAACCTTTCAACGAGATAAAGTATTGTCGAACTTGATCAAAAAAATTAAAGCCGTTGTCGAAAAAAGCTAAACGTTCTATTTGGATCATCGCATTCGCTTTTCCGCCAAATAAGCGTGTTGGAGCCATGCGTGCAGGTTATTGGTCGAAGACCTTTCCAGAGGCCTTGAATGCGGATGTACAAGTAATCACTGGGCAAGAAGACGCTTCAGGTGATAATATCCACGTTGTTCCGAAGTCGGGAAGTTCTATTTGGACGAAGGTGATTGCGGATGATGGAATCATTTGGAAGAAAAACATTCAGGCGTATTTGGAGAGTCATTCGTTCGAAGCACCTGATTTGGTCATAATCACTGGAGGTCCGTTCATGCATTTTGGCTTGACGCCTTGGTTAAAAAAGAAGTACAAGTGCAAGGTGATCTTGGATTATCGAGATCCATTTGCAATCAATCCAGGGTTTAAGAACGGCTGGCTCAAAGTGAAAATCAAGCAGTGGGTAGAGAAACGTTTTAATGGGGCTGCAGATGGACTGATCACGGTCAACGAATACTGTGGAAAAATCATTGAGTTATTCGACCAGAAACCGAGCGTAATCGCGCAAAATGGGTACGATGAAACGGTGAAATGTGAACCTGAGCAAGTGAAACTGGGCGAGTCGCCTTCATTTGCGTATGCGGGAAAATTTTATTTCAATCCTGAACCGATCCAGAAAGCAATTATCGATGAAAAAGTGGAGCTTCACTACATCGGTCCAGATGAAAATCAACTCGAGCTTCAAAATGAATACATTAAATCCAAAGGGTTTGTCGATTATCCTACCGCGCTTGACGTAATTGGAAAATGTGACGTGGGAATTATTCAAACCTTTGGGCACGAATTTCAATCGACCACAAAGATTTTCGATTATGTGCGCTGCGAACGGGCTATTTTGATTGTATCGGATGATAAGCTGCATGAAGGATCAATTCACGATGAGTTAGCGCAGTATCCAAATGTATTTTGGGCGAAAAACGATGCAAAGGCAATTGCCGAGGCGATTCGAAAAATCAAGCAATCTACGTATCAGCAGCCACCCAATGGATTTGCAGACAAATATTCTCGCCACTACCAACTAACAGGAGTTGTAGAACTTATCGAAAAATTACTGAAATGAAATTACTGGAGCGCATCGTATGTTTTTCGGCTTTGCTCTTCGCCGTTTTCGGATTAATGGGAGAATTGTTTTTTCCAGCAAATGTCCGGTTCATTTTTGATGATTTACTGTTTCCCGTAGGAGTAATTTACCTCGCGATCGTGTTTTTTAAACAACCAGAGTGGCGATGGATTATTCTTGCATTTGGTGCAATGGCAGTTTGGGGAGGAATCAGTGATGTACTAGCAAACGGAGGTTTCCGAATTGCACCGGTGGGAATGTTATTGCGTTGGCTTAAATGGCCGATCATACTCATTGCAGTAGCCGAAATGGGCGGAATGCGCCTGCGGAAAGACCAGCTCGAAAACACCATGCGTTTCATCTTTTTGGTACTTGCAGGATTGAACATCTTTATGATTCTCGATCCATACGATTGGGGACAAGCAATCAGCGAGTTGTATTCTCCTAAAACCGATGTGATGCTGTCGAACTACCACGAATTTGGCGCTTTTCGTTTGTCGGGAACAATGCTCAACCCGAACAATAACGCCATACTGTTTGGATTCTTTTTTCTGTATTTCCTACACGTCAATGCACGAAAATACTGGAAGTATATTTTGCTCGCATTCGTGATCATCTTTTTGACGCAGTCGCGAACGGTTTTACTACTCGTCTTGCTAATCTTCGCGTTTTACGTGGTGAGAAATAGCTCACGAAGAACCAATTTAATCCTGATTCCAACTGCGGCGATATCACTTACTGTTGGCTTGTTTTTAGTACGATCCACCAATTTAATGTCGATTTTCAACGGGACAGCATTTCAGTCGAATTCGTTTACACTTCGCATGGAACACTACAACGTGCTTTTTCGGAGTGAGATGAGTGAATTACTCTTTGGACACGGTATCGTACTGAACCCCATCGAAACGGTCGGTTTTTATTTCGATTCAGAATACCTCAGCGTCGCGTATCAGTACGGGTTTGTAGGATTATTCATTTGGCTACTCGCCATTGGGAGTGTCTTTTTCGTCATCTTCAAAACAAATCGAAAATCTACCTACTCATGGTCATTGCTCGTTTTTATTTTTGGAGTGGCTGCAACGAATTTCACCTTTCTCAATACAGAAAGTGCCACACTAATGATGATTATTGTTGGAGCTTGGCTTTTTGGTGAGCGCTACGATAAATTCAACAATCATCCCCAAGAAGAAACCAAATAGGGTCCAATACAGTATCATGCGTTTATCACGCTGCGTTTCCTGATAGCGGATGTTAACAGTATTCACGACGTCTGATTCAATTAAATCAGCACTTAATTTTTCAGCTTTCGGTTTTGAGGGTTGTGGGAGATAGACTTTCAATTCATGCCTACGAATGCCTTGATCAATGAGGGTGTCCGACCGCGAAGAAGTGAAGTTTCTACAGAAGATATTCTTAGATCGAAACACGGTATCCACCTGTTGGAAATCGGCGAGTTCATCAAAATCCTCAGCTTTGTATTCGTATTCAATGCGCCAGATTTCAAGGTTTGTTCCAGCAAAAAAAACGGTCAGTCCTATTACAAACGAAACAAGGAGTAGCGTAACGGAGTATTTATGTCTCTTCAACATCGAAATCATACGCAAGAATACTGCTTTCTCAAGAGAATTCAAACTAGTGCCGATTATACCGAGGGTAGTCATTATCTGAAGATATAGATTCAACTCATATTTTGATTGCGTATATTTGGCGCACGTTTTTGGGTGAATGCGTGAGGGTCATGTTGATACAGGCCTCGTTATACAGATCCAAAAAAGAGTAATGAATGAAAAAAGTAATTTACATACTCCTTGCTTTCTGTCCTTCCTTCTTGCATGTTGCAATGAGAAGGTTGATGGGACAAAAGATTGGGCGTAAAACGAAACTGAAATTCGGTACGTTGATGCTCACGAGTAAGGTCGAAATTGGTCAGAGATCGAAAATTGGACCATTTTCATATGTAAAATCGGATGATCTAAAGATTGGAAACTACTCGATGGTTAAACCATTGGTGATTTTAAAAACACGGAAAATTGCCATCGCCGATTACGTACATATTGCCCCAACATGCATTATTACCTCAGAATTTACTCGGAACTCTACATTATCAATCGGAAATCATAGTAGAATTTTTCCATTTTGCTGGTTGGACACAGGCGAGGGAATCACCATCGGGCAAAATGTTGGAGTAGGTGGACATACGCTTATGTTTACGCACGGAGTTTGGCCAAACTACGTCGACGGGGGACCAATAAGTTTCGGTCCAATTGTGATCGAAGACAACGTTTGGTTGCCATGGCGTGTTTTTATTCTTCCCAACGTCACCATAGGCGAAAATGCGATCATTGGTGGAAACTCGTTAATCAACAAAGATATTCCGGCGAGAACGCTGGCAGCAGGAAGTCCAGCGAAGTCGATAAAAGAAATGGAGTTTGATTCGAGCAAAAAACAGGAGCGTTTGCTTGAAGTGCTCGAAAGTTTCTCCGATTACATCGATTTCAAGAAGAACAGCACATCAAAAGTCGAATCGAATCGTTTGATTCTTGAGAATTACAAAATTGTAATTGATGATCTCACCGAACTGTCTTCAGGAGATTTATTCATTGCGCTAAATACAGATTACCCGAAAGTGAGTAGTCAAATTGAAAAGGGAATTTCAATATTGGATTACGATACATTAACCATCTACAAGAATGGCAATAAGAACAAAGAAATTTCCGTGTTCGTTTCATTTTTGAGAAGGTTTGGTGTGAGGTTGTATTTTGATTAAAAACAAGTGAAATGGCATTAATACTGCGAGTAGATGTAGATAAACCGTATGGAAGAAAATCATTTCCGCAAAAAATAATGAGCAAGGCTCGAGAGGATTTCTGGTTCCCTCAGGTGAATGCTCTTGGATACCTAAAAGCAACTGAAGAGTTTATTTCATATTGTAATGAAAATGGCGTTCAAGGGTGTTTTTATTTCAGAAATTGTACAACGCCAAATAAAAGAATCACAGATCTTCTCAAAAAAGGCGGTCATAAAGTCGGTTTTCACGCTGAAAATACGCGTACTTTGGAATCGTTTAATGAAGAGCTTGATGTATTCAAGAAAGAAACGCAAGGACTATCCATTACCAGTTTCACAAAGCATGGATCGGGTCAAGAAAAACTAGGAAAGCATCATTACGCTCCATACGAGGAAGATAAATACAGAGAATGGGCGACAAGCGCAAACATCAATTTCCCCTTTGGAAATGCCATCTGTTCGTCACGTGAAGATTTTCAAATTAACGACAAATTTTACCCCAAAATGTTTTGGGTGCATAAGGACTACAGGCACCAGGATTTTCCTACTATTGAAAATGCACTAGATGCAGCACAAAGTCTTGATGTTCCAGTGATCATACATCCATCAAATTTCATTGCGGATAGCTTTGTTAGGCAAGAATTTCAAAAATTGGTTACCTTATCAAATGAAAAGTCAATCGCTTGGTTTACGCCAGATAATAGCTGAATTGAGTTTTCTGTATTTTTGTACCAATGAGCGATCCTAAACGCATTTTGTTTTTGGCAGACATTAATTCAACGCACACCGAACGGTGGGTGCTTAGCTTGTTGGATATGGGATACACCATTGCGCTATTTTCGCTAAGCGAGAAACAAAAAACATGGACTTCCGGTTTATCTAATTTTGATTTCAAGTGCTTTGGAATTAGTGAGAATGAAACAAAGTCGAATAGTCGATTTGGTAAATTGAAATACTTCAATGCTAAAACGGAGGTGAAAGGATATTTTGAGTCCTTTCAGCCTGATATCGTTCATGCGCATTACGCTTCTTCCTACGGAACCTTAGCAAGATCTGTTGGATTTGAGAAAACAATTTTGTCTCTCTGGGGATCGGATGTTTACGTTTTTCCTCAGCGAAGCTTCATTCATAAATACCTGTTTAAAAAGGCAGTGAAATTTGCGAAAATTGTGTGCTCTACCTCTGAAGACATGGTGCGAGAGGCAAGCAAATATGTCAAGCGCGATTACATCGTGACTCCGTTTGGAGTGGATACAGATCGTTTTCACATTGCAGAGAAGAGCGGGAAAGAACAATCAGAACCGCTTATTATTGGTACTGCGAAAATGCTCGAAGAGGTCTATGGAATTGATCGATTGATTCATTTATATAGTCGTTTTCGTGAGCAATCGGACAGGCCTTCTAAGCTATTGATTTATGGTAGAGGTAGCCAGAAAGAAGCGCTTGAAAAACTGTCTGAAGAGTTGAACGTTGCGGATTTTGTGTCGTTCGAAGGATTTGTTTCTGGTGAAGATTTGGTTCGAGCATATCAATCGTTTGATGTGTTTGTTTCATTGTCGCGCCGTGAAAGTTTTGGTGTTTCAACACTCGAGGCACAAGCATGTGGAGCCTTAGCGATGGTAACCAATGTTGGTGGTTTGCCCGAGGTAACATGTTCGAAAACAGGACGGATTGTTAATGAAGACGATGAAGAAAATTGGTCGGATGCTCTCCTAG
>PDWJ01000387.1_pt1 | contig 66447 bp, 62 predicted proteins | sample 1430881 | NCBI WGS metagenome assembly PDWJ01 (sample SAMN01162460, study PRJNA174530) | Oral metagenome, whole genome shotgun sequencing project. | biome: Marine environment; feature: Marine mammal; material: Swab sample of the gingival sulcus; isolation source: swab sample of gingival sulcus... | reverse complement strand
CCGCCACTACTCACAGTCATGCCCATGGTACCAGCGATCCCTATGCCGAAGGCCATGGCATTTATTATGATATTTTCGGTGAAATAATAACCGATTATATAACCACTGCCACCACCACCACAACCTATCGCACGACGACGACGACCACTACCACCCGTAAATTATTTGAACAGTTTGAAGCGGGTATGGATGGCTGGGATACAGAGCTAGGCCTTAAAATTCCCATCGGCAGCGGCCCGGAAATACGGCTTTATGGCGGCTGGTACGACTATGATAATCCCTGTGGTGATGATATCTCCGGCGTCAAGGGGCGGCTGGAGATCAAGACCGGAGCATATTTTACCCTTGGTGCCGAGGTTTTTGACGATGACGAGCTGAATGACAGTAACTATTTTGTTGGTTTTCGGCTGCAGATACCGCTGTCCGCTGATCTGAGCTGGCAGAAATTCAGAGAGGGGTTGTTTGGGATGCGTCACCGCAGTCTGGATGAAAGGATGAGAAGCGAGATGGTCATGCGTGATGTCCGCATCCAGACAGAAGAGAGTGACTGGCAGGAAAATCTGGAAAAACGGCAGGTGGATGTGAAAAAATCGGTTGCACAGCGCAGCACCACCTCTACCAGAACAACCAGCAGTACCACCAGTAAGTCAGGAGTGATCAAGCAGGTTCAGGTGGCAGACCATATCACCTTTGTCGACGGTGATACCAGCGGCGCAGAGGACGGTACCAATGAAAATCCGTACAGTACGATTCAGAAAGCGGTCGATAACGCCGGTGACAACAATACCATCTTTGTCTATGAGACAGGTGGCACTGCAACCGGTAAACCCGGGCCTGGCGATGGCGGCGGTTTCTACGATGAACAGGTGGTCCTAAAGGAGGGCCAGACCTTAACCAGCACCGTCTCCTGGACCAGCCATGGTGGCGGCAGCTACCAGACAACGAACCTGCCGATCATCAAACCGACCACTCGACCCGCCTCGGGTTGGAAAACATACCCTTTTGGCGGATGGGGTGCTCCTACTGCTCCGGTGGTAGCAATGGCTGCTGAGACCACAGTACGAAGCATGGCCGTTGATGCCAGTGGTTTTACTGGCTTCGGCACAGATTGGGGTGCTACCTCAGGGCTGTTCGTCAATATCAACGATAGTCAGAACGTAGGTTTGCGGGTCGAGGAGAATCAGATAACCACCAGTCAGTACGGCTCTTTTGGTATTCTCTTTGAAATCAACCGGGCCCAGGGCAGCCTTATAGATCTTCGTGCAAACAGTATCGTAACGAGTGGAGAGCTGGCTGACGCAATCGTTGTTAATGCTTTGAGCTCAAACGATGTGAATCTCAACATATCAGGAGGAGAAGTAACCACCCTGGGACCAGACGTTTATGAAATCACCCTGTATGCCGATAATTCACGTGCTATAACTTTCAACGTATCAGGAGGAGAAATAACCGCCCAGGGTGCTAATGGCTCTCGAGGCATCTATATAGAGCTTGAAAATGCAGAAGCTGCAAACGTTGATATTGTCGGCGGGACAATAACCGGTCAGGGAGATGGTTTTGCGGGAATCTATGTGAGTGCCCTTAACAGTACTGCGGTAAACGATACTATTGCTGGTAACGTCTTCAACGTAGAAGGTGCAAACAGCTGGGGTATTTATGTCAAAGATGACACCGCCAACAGTTTTGATCAGGCCGGCCTGGAGGCGAATAATATCTTTTCGATAACAGACCCGGCAACGTCTGTTGAGGTAGAAGTTAATTAATAATTCCTTTGAACAACACCTGTCCGCCGATCGTCGGCGGACAGCATTTCACCCTCAGAAAGAGGCAACGGCTTCTTCTCTGAGGGTGGCTGGTCTGTTTTTGCAAAAAGACAAACAGCTGCTTATTATAAGACAAGTAGAAATCACTGACGTTTGCCTGTGATACTATCCGGGCTATGTCGTCGCCGATATACGGGCGGGATATTGCTTTAAGAATGAGGATGTATCCGGCTATATGAAGAAGATTACCGATGAGGAATATATTTATCGGACCAGAGAAGATGAAAACAAGAACCAGGTAATGTTTGGTACGGCACGCATCTTTGGCATAACTGTGGTCTATCGTTTCTGATTCATGCTGCCTGTATGGGAATTCTTCCGGTGGCGTTCCTGTAATGGCATGCATACACAGGATTTCCCTGACTTGCTTACCGCTTATTCCACAAAAATTCAGGATGATACTTGCCTGCCAGGCTTCACCCCCCAAAACAGCGACTAAAGCATAAAAAACCTCGCAATAATGGTATAATAGGTTTCCCGAAATCCTGAAATCCCATCAGCATACATTTTGCCCCTTACGGTAATGCTCCATGGAAGCGGAGCAGACTTGAAGATACACGTCAAATCAGGAGAGATCAGGGGCTGTGCAGAAGGAGCAACATACTGTTTTTACGAAATGTTTGGCGAAACAGATCAAAATTATACGAGGTGCTTGTTATGGAAGATGAAATAACAGGGGGGATAAAAAACGAACGAGGCAGTGCGTCCAGAATCTCTCTTTGTACAGTCAGAGGCTGATAATCTACACTTATCCAGGTGCTTGGGAGGAAAAGCGACTCTCTTCCCATGGTTGCGCATAGCAAAAAATGGTGCAATAGCGCATAAGAGAGAAATGAAAAAAAGTCATCGCCGATTTTGAGGATAAGAAAAAACTTGAAAAACAAAAAAATAATCTGCTAATATGAAGGGTTGGTTCGTTTTCTCTTTTGATCATTTCAGCAATTACCTGACCTCTCATTTCCATGAAACTCAAAAATATTACCCGCATGAAATACAAACCTCCATATGGCTGGGTTGTTCGTTTTCATTACAATAAGAAGGCATATCAGAAGTTCTTTAACGATTCGAAATATGGAGGAAAAAACCTTTCCTTACTTGCAGCTGTTTCATGGCTGAAAGATAGAAGAAAAAAAATCGGAATTCCAGACACCCCTCTTCCCGTTGTCGGTACGTCACGAAGCAATACAGGAGTTAGAGGCGTTTCTTTTTCAGAAAAATCGAACCGTTATTTTGCCTCGTGGACTGATGCCCGAGGACGACTTTCCAATGTCAGTTTTTCTGTCAAAAAATATGGGAAAGAAAAGGCCTTCAAACTCGCCTGCGCCAAACGGGAAGAAGGCGAAGCATTGCGACTGAACGGCTATATTGCTCCTGAGAGAAACCAGTATGACATGATGCAGAAAAATCCCAGGAAATATAGTCATGAAGAGCTGATCTCGATCTTACAGGACGCCTATCATACGCTAGGACGTGTGCCTACCAGCCGGGATTTCAAATACATTCATCCAAAGTACAATCGTTATGAAACTGCTTTTGGCAGTTGGAACAATGCCCTGCAAACAGCTGGTATTATTGATTAGCACATATAAAAAAAGGGCTATCGCAGCCAGCAGCACTATTTTCACCGAAGCCCTCAATATCGTTTCGCTTTACCAACCAAAAAAGTAGTAAAAGCTGAGAGATTGACCGCAAATTTGACTCAAACCTGGTCTTGACAAGCTGCAATCACAAAATACCGAGACCGAGAAAAAGCCTGAAAAAGAGCTGAAGAGGAGCTCTTTCCTTCAGCCGGAACATCATTATCTGCTAAAGCTTGTCCAGCTTTCTCCCGATACAGGATAATTATCCGCTTTCATAAAAAAGAGGTACGGTTAACGATATTTTCGCTTTTGGGTCCCTTCCTGATGAAGTTTTGCACATCCTGCAATTCACCACTTGAGTTTTTTGAATTTCTCGATGGCGATCTGTGCGCTCACTGTCTCGCCAAAAAAAAAGAAAAACCGGAAGGATCCCCGTCGGAAACCTCGGACCGTGCACCGGAATCTAATGGTTTGGGAAAAGCAGCAATCGGGGTCGAAAAAGAGAGCATCGTCATCAGGTCCCGGGAAGGATGGATTCTCTGGAGCGGTTCAGCTGCAGACACGCACCAGCTACAGACCATACTGAAAAAAGCCCGACGTATTCAGGACATTCGCACGAAAAGAACGAACCAAAACTAGATCAACAAATGGCAGTCACTCTCTCAGTGGGCTCCGGCAAAGGAGGAGCCGGTAAAAGCATGATCGTCGCCAACCTCTCAGTCCTGCTTGCCAAGGCAGGCAGGCGGGTCTGCGTTGTCGACCTCGATCTTGGCGGTGCCGACACCCATGTCGCTTTCGGAATCTTTGAACCTGAAAAATCAGTGACCGACTTCCTGACCAGAAAAGTCGCCGCCATCTCCGAGACGATCCAGACCCTGGATTCATTGTATAGTCTGGAGTTGATCGCCGGAACCGGCAACACGCTGCGAACAGCCAATATGACTTTTCAGGAGAAACAACGGCTCCTCAGGGCTCTGAAAACCATTGATACCGATGTACTGATTCTTGATGTCGGAGCCGGGACCAATTATCACGTCCTCGATTTTTTCATGTATGCAGATATCCAGCTCTGCGTTACCTGCCCAGATCCGGCGGCGATCGTTGATTTCTACACCTTCCTGCAGCTGGCTACTATCCGTAAGGCGCTGAGCAGCTTTCTATCCGGGGGGGAAGTCAGTAAACTCCTGAAAGAGAAACCATTCGAAACACTCACAGACGTATTTGATCTCGCAGAACAAATCCAGTCCGGTGCACGGGAAAAGGCCCAGCAGGCCCTCATCCATTTCAATCCGCTGCTGACCATTAATCAGGTAGACGACGGAGCAAAGATAAATCTGCTGAAACTGCGGAAGCTGGCAGCGAAGTATCTTGGCATTTACCTCCCTGATATTGGCGAGATACCGGTTGACCCGCATATTCCAAAGGCATTGAAAAACTATCTGCCCGTCTGCGAATATGCACCCGATTCCATTGCCTCAAAGGCATTACAGCACATGGCGGTTAAACTCGGCAGAGTCATTGATCTCTTTATCAGCAAAAAAAAGTGATCACACCATTGGCAGACGGACCGAAAATGCACTTTCATCAAGCTCCTGCAGATATTCAAAATGTTTCTGCTCCTCGGCAATAATCCGGTCGAGCTGTTCCTCGGTCTGTTCATCCCCGACGATACCTTTGAGGAATTCATAAAAAAGGATCGTGTCCTTTTCAAAGCCTTTTGCCAGACCGAGCATCTCCTTCAATGAGCCCGCCCCGACGAGCTCTTTTTCATCAAGAGAAAAGGTCTGACCGGCAACCATTTCCTGGAGCAGCTGCCGTCCCATCTGTTCAAGTTCACGCTGTTCTTCGGTCAGTGGTGCATCAGAAATGATGTTGTTCTCAAACCATTGACCATGCTTTTTCTCTTCTTCGGCCATCCATGAGAGCAACTCCGCGACCTCCGGATCAGCGGCAATACGGCTCGCCAGACGGTAGGTTTTCTCGCCGTTTCGTTCAATCTGGACAGCAATATCTCTAATATCAGCAATGGTAAACATAGCTTCCTGTTCTCATAATATTTCCCGGAACCACGAACTGATATGACCGATCTGTTCGGAGCAGACACCGTGTTCCATCGGATAGGTACGATAATGTGGCTGATACCCATTATCCTTCAAGGTCTCTACCGCGGCTCTACCGAGCCGCTCAGGTACAACCGGATCATGAATACCATGATGAATCTCAATGGGCATTGTCTGATTCACCTTTTCATACTCAATATGATCAGCGGTTGCAAAATAAGTCGACATAGCCAGCAGACCACCGAGAGGGACCGGACACGCAAGTGCCGTCTGATAGCAGACCGCCCCGCCCTGAGAGAAACCGGCCAGAACGATCCGTCTGCTGTCTATTCCCCGGTCAATCTCCCGGTCAATAATCTCGGTAATCGCCCGTGACGATACCAGCAATTGCGCGACATCCACTTTTCGCTCTATTTCCATCTCAAGGATATCGTACCAGGCCGGCATAAGCAGACCATTATTGATCGTCACCGGAATTTTCGGTGCATGCGGAAAAATAAAACGAACACCCAGCTCTTCCGGTAATCGCAGTTCAGGGACGATCGGAGCAAAATCATTACCGTCCGCCCCGAGTCCATGCAACCAGATGATTACACCGTCTGGCTTGTCGTTTGTTTCATATTCAATTGCCGGTAAAAAGGTCATTTTCCCTCCATAAAGACGGGGTGAATCTCGCGCGCCCGGCTTCGCTGGTTCAGACGTTGCGACCCTTGAAACAGCAGCGAAGCTGGCCGCCTTTACATCCCTCTCCGTTCTCTTTTTCTTTTTCCATTCGACAAAGCAGCATATTTCATTATAAGATATATTCCAATACGTTATTGCAAAAGTAAAGCATAAAACGATATTGACGACCGGCAACATGATAATTTTCGTTGTCAGAGGCACCATCCTCTGTTACCTATCATGCATCATGTATAAACGAGGTTCGGGAGCTCCACACGTTTTTTCGTTTCATAAAAAAACAGAGTAATGCAGGAATGATGAGAATAGCGATAAACGGGTACGGACGTATCGGTCGGTGTATTGTCCGAGCCCTGTATGAAACAGAAAGAAACGGTCAGATCACCCTTGCCGGCATTAACGAACGCTTCGATCTTCAGTCAGTAGCCCATCTCACCAGATACGATTCCACCCACGGTACCTTCCATAAAAAGGTTTCGACCGCGGATAACGGTTTACAGATAGAAAACGATCATATCAGGGTGTTCCGGGAAACAGACCCGCTGAAACTGCCATGGAAAGAACTGGGAATTGACGTTGTTCTTGAATGCAGCGGCAGTTACACCGACCGGCTGACAGCAGAAAAACATCTGCGGAGTGGCGCCCGTAAACTTCTTTTTTCATGCCCGGCTCAACCCGATGTTGACGCCACGATCGTTTACGGACTCAACCAACACCTGCTCCAACCAGAGCACACGATTGTCTCCAACGCATCCTGCACCACCAATTGCATCAGCCATGTGATCAAGATTATCAATGACCATTTTACCATTGAAAATGGTGTGATCACAACCGTTCACTCGATGATGAACGATCAGCCGGTAATCGATGCCTACCACAACCCCGATCTTCGTAAAAGCAGAAGCTCCAGTAATTCGATTATCCCGGTCCACACCGCTTTAGCCAAAGGCATTAGCCGGGTTTTCCCACAGCTTGCGGGCAGATTTACGGCAACGGCATTACGGGTTCCGACCCTAAACGTCTCGATCATGCAATTAACGACAACCGTAGAGAAAGCGTGCAGCAGGGAGGAGCTGAACCGGCGCCTTGCCGAAGCGGCGACAGGGCCATTACACGGTATCGTCAACTACACCGAACTACCACTTGTTTCCTGTGATTTCAACCACGACCCGCACTCAGCAACCATCGATGGCAGTCATACCAGCGTGTCGGGTGACACATTGATACAGGTAATGGCCTGGTTTGACAACGAATGGGGTTATGCAAACAGGATGCTGGATACAGCCCGGGCAATGGTCTGTAACAACTGAATCCGCCCTGAAAACAGAAGCGAAACAGATACGGGCGGGTAATAATATGCCTTCCGTCGTCGGAGCCATGTCCCTTCCCGTTATCTCTCACAACCGATTTTTATGACCAGACGAATCATTATCGCAACCCTGATCAAACTGCTTATCAACACCGGGCGGCGTTTTGCCTATCCGTTCGCACCGGCACTGAGCAGGGAGCTTGCGGTTCCATTAACGTCAATCACGACCATCCTGGCGACCGGGCAGGCCGTTTCCTTGCTTGGTCTGTTCAGCGGACCGCTTGCCGACCGGACCGGCTACCGGTTCATGATGCGCTCCGGTCTCGCCATGCTCGCCATCGGCATGCTTGTCTGCGGACTCGTTCCACACTACATACCTGTTTTTACCGGACTGGTTGTTGCAAGCTTTGGCAAGACAATCTTTGATCCGGCAATACAGGCCTTCATCGGCCATACGGTCCCATATTCAAAACGGGGCAGGGTTGTCGGCATCATCGAGATGTCCTGGGCCGGAAGTACCCTGATCGGCATCCCGGCATTGGCCCTGATCATCGATCATGCAGGTTTCCGGACCGCCTTTTTTCTCTTTACCCTGACCGCCGGAATCGGCTGGGCCGCTATGGCCAGTGTCATACCAAAAGAAAACGTGAATACCGGCTGCGGGCCGCAAAAAAATGCGCCTTTTTTCATCATGCTTTGGCAGCTCCTGAAACAGCGGACGACCGCGGGCATGCTCGCTTTTGCCTTCTGGATATCCCTGGCCAATGATTGCCTGTTTGTTACCTACGGTGCCTGGTTTGAAGAGGCGTTTCTGGCATCGATCGTGACCATCGGTTTCAGCACCATCGCCATCGGCAGCGCCGAATTTCTCGGCGAATCACTGACAGCATTATTTGCAGACAGAATCGGCTTGCAGCGGGCATTGATCATCGGCTTGATCCTTTCTTCTTCATCCTATCTGCTGATTCCACTCATCGGCCACAGCCTCATCTGGGCAATGGTCAGTATCTTCTTTGTTTTTCTCACCTTTGAGTTTATGATTGTCACCAGTTTTTCGTTATGTACGGAACTGCTTCCGGAATCACGGGCAACCATGATGGCAGGGTTTTACGCCTCGGCCGGAATTGGCCGGATGATCGGAGTCATGCTTGGCGGCCTGCTCTGGCAGTTCGGCGGCATAAACTGGGTGGCCATCGTCTCGGCCGTTATTACCGGGATTGGGCTGCTCTCTGCACTCTGGGGACTTGCGAGCTGGCAGGCTGAACCAGCGGAAACGAGATCATGACTGCGATGAAGATAACGGCCGGCTCCCGCTGCTGTTTATCCGGAACGACAGGATGACACAAGAAAAAACGAATCTGTTTCCCGTCCGCTATCGCTTTTCCAGCTCCAGATAGAGATCACCACGGCGGCGGCCACCATACCGCCCTTTACCACGAAGCCGCAAACGTTGCCGGTTCCGGCTGCCGGCAGGGATTTTCACCCGCAGCAACTCCCTACCGTCCGGTCCCTGACTGACTACCTGCACGACCGTGCCTTCACGCAGTTCCTCACTGCTGACCGGAGTTATATAAACGATATCGTCATCTCCCGTTTGCGTTACACGATTATCAACCGGCGGCTGGTTGCCAAGCAGCAAACCAAGACGACTGGAAATCTGTTTCAGTATCGATTTCCGTTTTGGCAAAGATTTCCGGGCAGAAGCTATAATTACCGGACCGGCAAGAGTACCAAACAGAAACAGGCCACCAAAAAGCAGGCCGCCGCGGCCACCAAAAAAGCATCTTCTGATAAAAGAGTTGTTTGCTCTGAAACCGGAACGCTGAAATTCATGAAGCAGTCCCCGGAACAGCTGTTGAAACCGTGGATCACGGAAGAGATCCTGCAAAATCTCTTCCTGGCTGTATTGGAAACTGCTCGGGCCATTGCCATCTTCACGCCCGTTTCTTCCTGAAACCCGGCAGGCATCATATTCCCTTTTCTTGACCGGGTCGGTCAGCACTCCATATGCCTCGGCAATATCTTTGAACCGTTCTTCCGCCTCGGGTTGATCCGGATTACGATCCGGATGCCAGGTCATCGCCAGCCTGCGATAGTTTTTCCGGATTTCTTCCTCACTGGAATCAGGAGTTACCTCCAGTATCTGGTAATAATCCTTCATGCTCACCCTGCTGTCCAGACCTGAAAAATCAGGTCGATCACGATAGCATTTGACCTCTTTTTCACACCATTTCCTCTGTTGTTACTATAAAGAGGTTACGGGAAAAAGTCAGCCATTTTCCCTGTAATCGTTCAGACGGTGAACGCCACTGGTCGGCATCTTTTAGCATCTTGCGATCAATCGCCATCTGCCGTACAATAGCGTCATTCCGTCAGCTTTTCTCATTTCTTTTCGGAGGACAAAACTATGGCAACCGGTAAGCAGACCAAGACCAGCCGTTTCGACCTGGACAGCCCCGAATGGTATCTCAACAGAGAGTTGACCTGGCTGGCATTCAACAAACGCGTCCTGCATGAAGGAGACGATGATCGGGTTCCTTTGCTCGAACGCCTCTTTTTTGTTGCCGTTGTCGGCTCGAACCTCGACGAATTTTTTATGAAACGGATTGGAGGCCTGAAACAACAGGTTGGTGCCGGTGTCAGGCGTAAAACGGTAGACGGCATGTTCCCGCAGGAACAGATCGATGCCTGTTATGAACAGGCACGAAAACTACTCCAGGAACAGCGGCGGATAGAAAATGATCTCAGAATTCTGCTGGAGAAACAGGGAATCACTTTCTGCAGTTACAAAGCACTGAGTCCTGCCCAGAAAAAAGAGATGGATCGTTTTTTTCATGCGGAAATCTATCCACTTCTGACACCGCAGGGCATTGACCCTGCCCATCCCTTCCCCTTTATCTCCAATCTGTCGCTGAACCTGCTGGTTACTGCCAGCGAGGGTCCAAACGGCCATGTTTTCATGAACCGCATCAAGGTTCCGCACGGGGTAGGCGTACCACGCTTTCTCAAAGTCGGAAAAAAGAACCTGTTTATCACCTTTGAAGAGCTGATTGCCAACAATCTCGATGCCCTCTTTCCCGGACTGCATATTCACAGTGCCGAATTGTTTCGGGTCACCCGAAACGCGATTACCGACCGTATGGAAGAGCAGGCAAACGATTTATTATCGATGATTGAATCTGCCCTGCGGGACCGGAAATTTGCCGACATTGTCAAACTGCAGGTAAACAGCGAAATGATTCCGCAGCATCGCGGTATGCTTGCAGCGGAACTTGGTATTGACGAAGCAAACGATCTCTTTGAAGCACCTGGTCTCCTGGCCAAAAGGGATTTAATGGAATTGTGTAAAATAGACAAACCCGCCCTCCATTACCCGGCTCACCAGCCGTGTGATCACCCACAGCTGGTAATTGACGAACCGAACATCTTCCATATCATCAGAACCCAGAAATCCATCCTGCTGCAACATCCATATGAATCATTTGAAGCCTCAGTAGAGCGGTTCCTCAGAGAAGCGAGCAGGGATCCAAAAGTTCTGGTCATCAAGATGACCCTGTACCGGACCAGTTCCGATTCGCGAATTATTCAATATCTGATCGACGCCGCCCAGAACGGCAAACAGGTCGCGGTGGTTGTTGAACTGCTCGCCCGATTTGACGAGTCTGCCAATATAAAATGGGCAGAAGCCCTCGAGGAAGTGGGGATCCATGTCACCTTTGGTGTTGTCGGGCTGAAAACCCACTCGAAAGTTATCTTCGTGGTCAGAAGGGATTATAACGGGTTACGGCGATACGCCCATATCGGCACCGGGAATTACCATGCCGGAACGGCACGTCAATACAGTGACCTCGGCCTGCTGACCAACGACCCGGTCATCTGCGAGGATCTGACGGAACTTTTCAACTATTTGACAACTGGTTATGCGCCGGTTCGTAAATACCAGAAAATACTGACCTCACCCAATATGCTGAAAAATGCACTGCTGGCAAAAATCGACCGGGAGATAGCCTCTCACAGCAAGGGAAATCCGGGACTGATCCAGTTTAAAAGCAACGCCCTTGAAGACAAGGAGATCACCAGAGCCCTGTACCGGGCATCCCAGGCAGGCGTGAAGGTCAATCTGATCATCCGCGACACCTGCCGGCTGCGGCCGGGAATAGCCGGTATATCAGAAAACATTTCGGTTATCTCGGTCGTCGGTAGATTCCTCGAACACGCCCGGATCTTCTATTTCCGTAATGGCGGCGAAGAAGAATATTTTATCGGCTCGGCCGACCTGATGAAGCGCAATCTTGAATCCCGGGTAGAGGTCGTCACACCTATTGAGGACAGGAAATTACAGGAACGCCTGAGAGAAGTACTCGATGTCCAGATAAACAACAACCGCAGCGTATGGGATATGCAGCAGGATGGAACCTATATTCAGCGGCTGCCGAAGAGTGGGGAGGACGACCAGACGGTCCATGACATCCTGATTGGCAAGGCCCGGAAACGGCTTGCCGCTTCACCGGGAAAGAAGCGAAAAAAGGTAAAGAAACGGGAGAAAAAATCACATAGAAAAAGAAACTGATTTCAGTCCTCTTTTAACAGCAGGTACAAGAGCGCCATCCGGACATAGAGTCCATTCTGTGCCTGCTGAAAATAACGGGCCTGAGGCTCATTGTCGACATCAGCGGCAATCTCGTCCATCCGGGGAAGCGGGTGCATAATGATTGATTCCGGTTTCATCTGCCGCACCATCGAAGAGGTCAACACGTATTTACCGACAGCCGCCTGATAATCCTCAAAAGAATGAAACCGCTCTTTCTGAATCCGGGTCATATAGACACAATCAACCTCCCTTATGACCGCAGCAAGATCAGTCTCCTCACGCCAGGCAATCTGATATTTATCGAGATAGTCCGTGATATCCTGTTCCATCCTGCAGACCGATGGTGACACAAAAACAAGCTCAACACCCTCATATTTACTGAGCAGATAAGACAGGGAACGGACAGTTCTGCCATAACGGAGGTCACCAACCAGAACGATTTTCAGTCCCGTCATCTCCGGAAAGGTATCAGCAATGGTATAGATATCAAGCAATGCCTGGGTCGGGTGCTGACCGGCACCATCGCCTGCATTAATCAGCGGAATATCCGAGATTTCAGCTGCCCGGGATGCACTGCCGGCCTCATAGTGCCTCATAACGATTATATCGGCATAGCCGTTCATGATCCTGGTCGAATCGGCAAGACTTTCACCTTTGGCAGCACTGGAAAACTCGCGGGCATTCTCGGTAGTCAGCACCGAGCCGCCCAACCGTCTCATCGCACTCTCAAAGGAAAAACGGGTCCGTGTCGACGGCTCATAGAACAGGGAGGCCATGATCTTGCCATCAAGAAACCGGGCAAACCGGCGTTCACCATACAAATCATCTCTGAGCATCGAGGCCGTTTTGAAGACTTCATCAAGCAGCTGACGATCAAATTGCTGTGATTCTACAATATGCTTGAGGGCAAATGATGACATAAAAATGTTCCCTTACGTTATGGTTGAGCTGACCGGCAAAGCTCATGTCTTACCAAACAATTTCAGTAAAATTGCATTTTGGATATGCATTCTGTTTTCCGCCTGATCAAAAATGATCGAGGATCTGGAATCTACCACTGAGTCGGTTGCCTCGATATTACGCTCTACCGGCAGACAATGCATAAAAAGGCTGCTCTTGCCGGTAGCAGCCATCAACTCAGCATTCACCTGGAACCCCTGGAACCGCTCCCGCCGTTCCGCAGCCTCTTCCTTTTGTCCCATCGACGCCCAGACATCGGTATAGACAATATCAGCCCCCGCAACTGCCTGCCTTGGATCATGGCTGATCTCAATCTCCGACAAGCCGCCACTTTTGGCTGCAGCAATGGTTTCCGCATCCGGCAGGTATTGTTCCGGACAGGCACAGACAAAATGAAATGGCAGCCGCCGGGCAAGACGCAGCCAGGAGTTAACGATATTATTGCCATCACCGACATAAACGACTTTCAACTCATCAAGGCTGCCCCGCTGCTCAAGGATGGTAAACATATCGGTCATGATCTGGCAGGGATGATTATAGTCAGTCAATCCATTTATCACCGGAACCGGTGCATATTCAGCCAGTTCGAGCAGATGTTCATGCTGGAACAGACGTGCCATAATCACATCGTTATACCGGCCGATCACCCGTGCAATATCTTTGACCGCTTCCCGTTTACCAATTGAAATATCATCGGGACTCAAATAGATAGCATGGCCACCCATCCGGTGAAAACCGGTCTCAAAAGAGATTCTGGTTCGGGCAGAAGGCTTGGTGAAAATCATCGCCATGGTCTGATTTTTAAACGGATGATAGTCCTCTCTTCTCTTGAATCGTGCCTTGACCTCTTTACCCAGAGCGAACACCTCATGAATCTCATCGGAGCTCAAATCAGTTATATGCAGAAAGTCACGTTTCACAGAAATCATCCTCCATCATTGTAAGACAACAGTTTATCCGCTCATAGGACGAACCGGTTAACTTAAAAAAACTCCCGCCACTCAACACGGAGCATAGCCCGGCGTCCGCGGAAATGGAATGACCTCGCGGATATTCGGCATACCGGTTACATATTGCACAAGCCGTTCAAAACCAAGGCCAAAACCGGAATGAGGCACCGAACCGTATTTCCGTAAATCAAGATACCACTGGTACTCATCGACATCGATACCGGTCTCAACCATTCTCCGGAACAAAACATCATACCGCTCTTCACGCTGCGAACCACCGATAATCTCGCCAATCCCCGGTACCAGAACATCCATAGCCGCCACCGTCCGTTCATCGTCATTGACGCGCATATAAAAGGGCTTGATCGCCACCGGATAACCGGTTACCACCAACGGTTTCCTGAACACCTGCTCCGTCAGGTACCGCTCATGCTCTGCCTGCATATCCATGCCCCAGGAAACAGGGAACTCAAAAGACTGACCGGATTTCAACAGGATATCAATCGCCTCCGAATAGGTAACTCTGCCAAAGGAGCTGCTGGCAACCGATTCGAGAATATCGATAACCCCTTTGGAGATAAACTGATTGAACAAGGCCATATCTTCGCCGCAATGGTTCAGGAGATCGGTGAGCAGATATCTGAGTAATTCCTCGGCAATCTCGATATTACCGTCCAGATCACAAAAGGCCATCTCCGGTTCCAGCATCCAGAACTCTGCCAGATGTCTGCTGGTATTGGAGTTCTCCGCCCGAAATGTCGGACCAAAGGCGTAGACGTCACCAATGGCCAGCGCATATACTTCTGCCTGAAGCTGGCCGCTGACGGTGAGACCGGCCGGTTTTCCAAAAAAGTCATTGCCTGTGACACCGACCGCTTCTGCTCCCGCCGATAGTGAGAACATCTCACCGGCCCCTTCACAGTCACTTGTGGTGATCACCGGCGTATGCACCTGGACAAAACCACGGTCCTGGAAAAAACTATGGATACGGTACGCAAGACGGGACCGTATCCGGGCAACGGCACCAAGGGCATTGGTCCTCGGTCTCAGGTGACTGATACCGCGAAGATACTCAAATGAATGTCGTTTCTTCTGCAGCGGATAGTGCTCAGGATCCGCCCAACCAAGAACCGTTACCGCTGTGGCGTGCAACTCAACCCGCTGCCCCTTTGCCGGAGACTCTTCAAGCGTCCCACTGATGCGTACCGCACAACCGGTAGTCAGTTTCTTCACCTCCCCGGTGTAATTCGCCAGCCCGCTATCGGCAATGACCTGCAGATTCGTCAGACATGAACCATCATTGACCTCGATAAAAGAAAAAGACCCGGTATCCCTTCTCGTTCGAACCCACCCATGTACCTCGACATTCTGTCCAGTTTCAGCACGTTCCAGCAGCTTCTTGATTCGTTCTTTCATTTTTTCCGTTTTTCCCGCAAAGAAAACTCAACAGGCCAAGGATTTGTCGTATTATTTATCATCGAGCCGATGTTCCCGGTTTACCGGTTCCTTGTTTCTGGGGCACACAGGAATCTGCTTCGATCACAACCTCCTCTTACTTCATCAGGACTTAACAATCAAAATATAAAATTATCAACATGTTTTCAAAAACAATCTCGGTATCATCCTCCTTCAAACGACAAGAGGATAGTCATAAACTGCATATGCAGGTTTCAAAACAAGGAAAACAGAACACTTTTAATTTGTCGGTAAAAAAAGACTTTTAGTCAGTTTTTTTACCGACAAAATAAAAAGAGCGCATTTGCTGTCTTGACAATTGTCTCTTTTTATCGTACTGGAAATCCATCAGGTGCCGTTAAAGGCCTTAGAGGGAATCCTGTGAAATTCAGGAGCGGTCCCGCCGCTGTAATCGGGGACAAAATCCGCTAGAAATGCCACTGTCCCATATTTGATGGGGATGGGAAGGCGCGGAGAGTAGATTGATCCGAGAGCCAGAAGACCTGCCGGATACATGCGCTTCACCTGTGCGGTAAACACAGAGAAGCAATCACATAATCACATTTCAGGGTCAAGAAAACTGGGTGCAGCCCTTTTGGCACAATTGACGGTCAAAAGGGTTTTTTTATTTACATTTGATGGTTGTGTAAAAAATCACCATTCACCAAAACAAGCTTCGATGATCTCGGCAGATTGCAAAATAAAACGTATGACAATCTGATTTTTTACACGACTGTCACCTTCAAAAAGGAGAATTCGGGTCATGAAATCTGTATGTATCTTTTTGTTTGCCGCCCTGGCGTTTCTTTCAATGACGAATCTTTGCGCCGCCCATTTCCAGATGCTCTACACCCCGGAATCAGCTCTGTCAAAAAGTGGTGCAATCCCGTTAAAAATTGTTTTTTCCCACCCCTTTGAAGGCAACCCCACCATGAAAATGGAACAACCCCAACAATTTTTTTCCATTCACAAAAAAAAGAAAAAAGACCTGCTCAATACACTCAAGCCAATCCAGTGGCACGGCTTAGGGAACACCGAAGCTGCTTTTTCAACCAGCTATCGTATTCGTGGTCTGGGTGACTGGATTTTTGCACTTGTTCCAACTCCGTATCTTGAAGCTACCGAAGATGTCTACATTCAGCAAGTCACCAAGATGGTCGTCAATGCCGGTGGACTACCGACAGACTGGGATACCGAGTTGGGATTGCCCGCCGAAATCGTACCGCTTGACAAGCCGTATGCGATCTGGGAAGGCGGTATCTTTCGGGGTATTGTCAAAAGTGAAGGGAAACCGGTACCCTTTGCCGAAATAGAAGTTGAATATCTTAACCATACAGTTGATCTTGAAAAAAACAGCTTTGGTAAGGAAGAGATCCTGACCCCACCGCAGGATTCCTTCATTACTCTGGGACTGAAAGCAGATGCCCAGGGTGAATTTGCGGTGGCCGTACCCAAAGCAGGCTGGTGGGGGATCTGTGCTCTGGGAGTCGGCCCCAAAAAAGAGTTGAACGGGAAGGACTTTTCCCAGGATGCCGTTATCTGGGTACAGGCAAAGCCCATGCCATGATTTTCCTGCTCCGATCACCACCAGGAACCAAAAAAACGGTGTGCGGCGGCGCAGACCGTTTGAGATCAAAACAGAGATTGAGGTTGATATGCATATTTCCGAAGGCGTTCTTTCCGCTCCTGTCCTGCTGACCGGAGGGGTGTTGACTGCCGCTGGTACGGCCATTGGCCTGAAAAAAATTGACTATGATCGTATTGCCCAGGTGGGACTGCTTTCAGCGACATTTTTTGTAGCCTCGTTGATTCATGTGCCCATCGGCCCCTCAAGTGTGCATCTTCTGATGAACGGTATTGTCGGGCTTTTACTGGGCTGGGCAGCCTTTCCGGCTGTTCTGGTAGGGCTTCTGCTTCAGGCCGTCTTCTTTCAGTTTGGAGGGATTACCGTTCTGGGTATCAACACCCTGAATGTGGCAGGACCGGCCCTGATCTGCTCATTTCTTTTCAGCCCGTTGATTGCAAAAAAGAACAAGGTGGCCATTCCGGCAGCCTTTTGTTGCGGTTTTTTTGCGGTGGCCCTGACTGCCGTTATGGTCGCGCTTTCCCTTTGGTTTACCGAGGAAAGCTTTACCGAGGCGGCATATATGGTACTGGCAGCCCATGTGCCGGTCATGATTATTGAAGGATTTATCACCGCCTTTTGTGTACTGTTTCTGAAACGGGTGCAGCCGGATTCCCTGCTCGCCTTTACCGGAAATTTTAAACCCATTACCCGTAAGGATGAAATGGATATGGAGCAAAAATAATGCGATACTTGAATATGCTGATTTCCCTGTCAATCACAGGTTTTCTGATTCTGGCCGCTCTGGTACCCACTGCCTTTGCTCATAAAATCCTTGTTTCCGCCTGGACAGAAGGACCCACTGCCATGGTCGAAGGTGCCTTTGGTGACGGCTCTATCGCCAAGAACAGTTCAGTCACGGTTTATGACAAGAACGGTGCCGTTCTGATTGAAGGCAAGACCGATGAAGAAGGCTTTTTCTCCTTCCCGGTTCCGGTCAAGACCGATTTAAAGATCGTTCTTGACGCCGGTATGGGCCATGTTGCAGAAACAATCATTCCAGCCGATGATATCAGCTCGGTGGCAGGTACCGAACCAACACCACGACCTGCTGAAACAACAACCGCATCCGCACCGGTTATCGATACACCGTCACAGACGGGTGCAGCCGCGCCGGTTCAGGCCGTTGGCCCGCACCTGAGCAAACAGGATGTGCAGCTGATTGTGGATAAGAGCCTGAAAAAGCAGTTACGCCCCGTTATGGAACAGCTTTCGACCCGAAAATTTACCGATATTCTGGCCGGAATTGGCTATATACTGGGACTGGTCGGAATCGGCAGTTATTTCAACTACCGCCGTAAAAGCCGGAACCTGAAATGATTGAAGAGACCTTTGCCGTCGGCGATTCTCTGCTGCATCGCCTTGATCCGCGCCTGAAGGTACTCTTTGCCCTGCTCTTTTCCTTTTTTATTGCATTATCAAACAACCTGCTTGTCTTGGGCGCAGGTTTGGTCTGTTCGGTTTTTCTGACCGTTCTGGGACGGCTGCCCGTTATCGTGGTACTGAAGCGATTGAGCATCATTAATATATTCAATCTTCTGTTATGGCTCCTGTTGCCGATAACCTCTGAAGGAGAAGTTTTTTATGCTATCGGGAAAATAGGGCTGACGTGGTCCGGTATCTTGATGGCCTTGAGCATTACCCTTAAGTCAAATACGATTTTACTGGCATTTATTGCGCTGATCGCAACGGATCATCTTGTGAACGTTGCCCATGCTCTGGAAACATTGCGCGTACCGGATAAACTCATTTATCTGCTGATGCTTTCCTATCGCTATGTCTTTGTACTGGAGCAAGAGTACCACCGTCTCGTAAACGCGGCAAAAATGCGCTGCTTTTACCCTGAAACCAATCTACATACTTACAAGACCTATGCCTATATGCTGGGAATGCTTCTGATCAGGGCTTCTGCACGGGCCGAACGAGTTTATCAGGCCATGCTCTGCCGCGGTTTTCATGGTAAATTTTACTGCCTGTGCGAGTTTCGGTATACCCGTCTTGATCGACAGGCTGCCATTGTAATGGCCCTGGTATTATTGACGTTGTGTTGCTTTCAATGGCTGGGCCGGGGAACAATATGAGCGGACACGACCCGATACTGCAATTAAAGGGATTGACCTTTGGTTATCCGGGAAAAGACGACCCGGTACTCAACAGGCTGGACTTTTCACTGTGCCGCAACGACAAGGTAGGCCTGGTGGGACCAAACGGCAGCGGCAAATCAACGCTGCTGCACCTGGTAATGGGACTTTTACCCCGTGCCGGTGGAGAAATATATCTTTTTAAAAAAAGGATTGAAACCGAAGCGGATTTCAGGGAAGCAAGAAAGAAAATAGGATTTCTTTTTCAAAATGCAGACGATCAGCTTTTTTCTCCCACTGTTCTGGACGATGTTGCCTTTGGACCGCTTAACCTCGGTAAAAGCAGAAAAGAGGCCAGAGAACGGTCTCTTGCCATGCTTGATTCCATTGGTCTGAAAACCTTTGCCGACCGGATAACCTACAAGCTTTCCGGTGGAGAAAAAAAACTGGTTTCACTGGCAACCGTTCTGGTTATGGAACCGCAGCTGCTGATTCTTGATGAACCGACAACCGGACTCGATCCGAGGACCATGGACCATATTGTCGATATTCTCAACCATCTTGACATCAGCTTTCTGGTTGTCTCTCATCAATACGGTTTTTTATCACGGATAACCAGTGATATTTATTGTATGCAGCAAGGAACCGTGGTATATGAAGGTGATGCTGCCTCTTTGCATCATCACACCTGATTGACGTCTTGAGCCAAGGTAAGCAGAGGAGAAAAAACAATGCACGACGTTTCCCGTGACGCTCTGTATCGGAAACAATGGGAGCAAAAAAAGCATACTCCTTCCGATATCCCTCACCCGCATGTAAACGATCATGATCAGGGACAGCCACACGATCATCATCACCACAACACAAAGCAGGCCGATGAAGGGCATGACCACCACCATTTGCATGATGATCACGGTCACTCCTGCAACGAATCTGATCATGTGCATGATAGTGACCATAATCACTTCCACCATCAGCATGTGCATAAGCACGTTTACTACCACACCCATGCACACAGGCATGACCGGGTGCGCAGGACACTGATGCACCGGGTATTCAGAGATCCGATACGGGATTGGTTCGGACTGGGCCTGATCCTGTTGTTCATTGTTATCGGTTTTTTCCGTATCTTTCCTGATAAGGCCAGTCAGGGCCTGTTTCTTTCAGCAGCACTGATCGGTCTCTTTCCTGCAATGAAGAATGCAATACGAGCTTCGCTGCTTCAAAAAAAAACAACTCTGGAACTGCCGGTAGTGGCACTGTTGCTGATTCTGCTGTTCAGCGGACATTTTTTCGAGACCGCTCTTGCCAGTCTGTTTCTGCTGGCAGGCAGTTTTCTTCATCTTGATTTTTCCTGGCACAAAGACTGATGCACGCCCTTGGTCATGATACCGGTTATCAGACCGTTGCTGCTGAGCATGGCCTGGTAGATCGATACAGTGAGTTTATCACCCCACTGATTGCCGTCTTTTTACTGATTGCAGCATGGATTGTCGGAGAACAGAGCCTTCAGGGTTTTTATCTGACGATTTCAGCATTGGTCATTTGCGGATATCCGATCGTGCGTCATGCCCTTTATGCCACTATTACCAACCGCAAGCTGAATGTCGAAGTACTGGTCGTCATTGCCCTTGGAGCTTCCATCGGAATTGGCGAAACTATTGCCGGCGCGATGGTTGCCCTGATGATGAACATCGGCCAGTTACTGGAAGACCTTACCATTGCCAAAACCGGGCAGGCCATCCGTTCTCTGATGGAGCTGGCTCCTGAAAAAGCCCGGGTGCTGCGCAGCGGTATTGAACAGATTGTGGCACTTGAAGCGGTTACCATCGGGGATACGGTTGTTGTTCTTCCTGGAGAACGTATTCCGGTTGACGGTCTTGTGGAAAAAGGAAACAGTGAGATCGATCAGGCAGCAATTACCGGAGAATCGATGCCGGTCGCCAAGCATCATGGTGATACCGTTTACGGCGGAACCATGAACCAGCTTGGCTCCTTGCAGATCAAGGTGACACGGGTGGGTAATGATACGACGCTGGCACGGATTATCGCCCTGGTCCATGCTGCCCAGGCGGAAAAACCGCCGATAGAACGTATTGCCGATCGTTTTGCCGCGTGGTTTACCCCGGTCATGCTGACTCTGGCCCTGATGGTATGGGGCATCACCGGTGAGTTAATCCGTGCTGTAACCGTACTGGTGGTGGCCTGTCCATGCGCTATGGTGATTGCCACACCAACGGCAGTGGTTGCCGGAATCGGTAATGCCGCCCGCAAGGGAATCCTTATCAAGGGTGGCCTTGTCCTCGAACGAATCGGCCAGCTTACGGCCATTGTTTTTGACAAGACCGGCACCTTGACCGAAGGACGGCCACAAGTAGAGCATATCGTTGGTTTTGACGGACAAACCACAGATACCGTTCTGGCCCATGCTGCCTGCGCAGAAAAACACTCAGGCCATCCGCTTGCAGAAGCCATTCTGACACGCGCGCGCGAACAACGACTGGAAATTGTTGCCCCGACATCAACGCAGGTAATCTCCGGCAGAGGAGTTCAGGCACAGGTGAAGGACCGGCAGATACGTGTCGGTAACAAAGATTTTTTTGTCGAACAGGGCCTGCCGCTTGATCCCGCAGCTGAAACATTTATTCAGGAAAGTGGGAGAAACGGAGCCACTGCCGTGCTGGTAAGCAGCGCAGACAAGATCATTGGCGGTATCGCCATTGCCGATGCCTTACGACCAGAAGCCACGCAGGCGATCCGACAATTGCGGCAACTCAAAATAGACCGTTTTATCATGCTCAGCGGTGATTCACGGCCGGTGGCTCGCAACCTTGCAGACAAGATCGGCATGGATGCTGTCTTCGCTGAGTTGTTGCCAGAACAAAAACTGGAACATATCCGCAAGTTACGACGGGACGGTGCCACGGTAGCGATGGTCGGGGATGGCATCAATGATGCCCCGTCTTTAGCAGAAGCCGATATCGGCATTGCCATGGGGGTCATGGGGACCGATGCGGCGATTGAGGCAGCGGATATAGCCCTGACCACCGACAAGCTTGATCGAATTGCCGAGGCTATTGCCCTTTCCCGGCAGACCATCATCAATATCAAACAGAGCTTCGTTTTGTCTCTCTTCATCAATATTGCCGCCTTACTGCTGGCCTCAACCGGTGGTATTGGTCCGATTGCCGGTGCCTTTATCCACAACATCGGCTCTGTCCTTGTCGTCGGCAATGCGTCCCGCCTTATCGGCTATTCCCATTCGATAAAAAAGAATCAGGGATCGGTATAAGGTACAAAGGTGGCACATAACCGGTACCCTTTTTCCTTGTTCCAGTCCTTGACAATCGCCTGATTTCTGCTATAAAAAGAGGAAGATATATTGAATCTACTGTTTAAGGTTATGTCAGGTTTCTTCCAAAGCCATCCCGAGCTTTTGGCGGGGTGGCTTTTTTCTCCCCCCCAATTGAACAATTGTTGCACGTACCGCCCATACATCGCGGCTTTTCCTCTCATTGTCCTGACCATTTCTCCCCCCGGAGATCATCACGACGACGGTGAGGCCGGCGATCATGCTGCCGGGCTTCTTATTAACCTGCTGCTGAAAGAAATCGATGAAGAACAAAATGATTATTAAATTTTCAATAGTAACTGAAAAAACCAGTATCCTGATCCTCTCTTTTTTTGCTCTTCTCGTATAGCGAGAAGAGTCGTTTATATGGTATGATATTCATTGGGAAAGTTGATTGCCTTATCTCTCTCCCCGGTCTTTTTCTCAGCTCGGGAAGAAATACGACCGTCCCCTTCTACACTCCCGTTTTACTGGCGATACCTTTACCTTTTAATGAAAGGAAACAAAAATCGAAGAGATGAACACCGATAAATGAAAACGTTACAACATACGTTCAAAACGGAAGATCAATTTCTCAAAGCGCTTGATGATTCACAGATAATTCGGGATCATCCTCATATTCTGGTCCAGCTATTTGCTGGAAATCAAAATAACAAACAACTTCAACAGCTGCTTGACTTCATAACAGACATCATGCCGCGCTGTATTGTTACCGGAGCGACTACTGACGGCGAAATTCTGAACGATCAGGTATTGGAGGAACGTATTTTGATTTCTGTACATTACTTTGACAGAACACGCCTGCAGATAGAAAAAACAGATAATCAATCAGCCAATTTCCTTGAAGAAGGAGTACATCTGGGCCGGAAACTGCGAAAAAAAGATCTCAAGGCCGCACTTCTGTTTGCTGAAGGTCTATCCGTAAACGGGGAAGATCTGCTGACAGGTTTTGAAAGCCAAGTCGGAGATATTGTTATTGCCGGAGGCCTTGCAGCAGACAATAATTGCTTTGAACAGACCTATGTCCTGTATCAGAATAAAATTCTGGATACAGGTGCGGTGGCTGTCGGTTTATACTCCGATACCCTGAGGATAAAAACCAAATTAGCCTTTGATTGCGATATCATGAGCCGGGAATTTGTCATAACGGAATCAACAGGTAATATTGTTCAAAAAATAGACAATATGACGCCTGAGGCCCTGTACACACAATATCTCAATCTTCAGAAGAACAGTCAACTCATTGAAATATGTGCACAAATCCCCATGATCGTAAAACGGGAAGGCAGAATGCTCGCCAGGGCACCAGTGAACCGTTATCCTGACGGTTTTTTCAGCTTTGGCGGAAATCTTATTGCAGGAGAAAAAGTCCGATTCGGCATCGTGAGTGAGGAGAAAATGCTGGACAATGCCGTTGCAATTTTTAACGAAATAAAGAGCCAATGGGATGCAATCCATATTTATTCCTGCTCTGGCAGAAAAAGAATCCTTGGAGACAGGTTGGCTCAGGATATACAACATTTTTCGAAAATCGCTCCAGTAAACGGCTTCTTTTCCTATGGAGAATTCGTCAAAGAGAAAGGGAAGAAAGCCTTGTTCTGCAATGAGACCATGGTGCTCCTTTTTTTGAGTGAATCCGAAAAATGTCCCCTCGCAAGAACGGTACGGATATCAAGAAAAAATATCGAGTCTGTAAAAAAAGCAGCAGAGGAGAACCACCATAAAAACGAAATAGCAAAAGAACCAGGCAATCTGTTGCTGAGAGAGCATTTCATCCTGGTAGAACATAAAAACAAAATCAAAGAACAGCTTTTACTGGCAAAGCATAAAAACAAAATCATGAAAGAAATGCTCTACCAGGATGCTCTTACGGGGCTGAAAAACAGAAACGCGCTGTTACAGAAAATTGAAAACAAAAAAAACAGAGGGGTTATGCTCATTGATATCCGCAATTTCCACGCCATCAATGACCTCTATGGCGAGGAGGTAGGGAATATCATTCTGAAATCCTTTGCTGACTTTTTGAAAAAACAGTTTGAACCTGACAATATATACCGCCTTTCGGGAAATACCTTTGCCATTTTAAACATATACAATCATTCGCAAAAACAATGCCAGGCCATCGCCCAGAAAATTAGCAGAGATGTTCAGCGCGAAAATTTTTCTTTCAAGAAAGAGGAAACGATGCTTGAATGTGCCCTTTCTGTAACCATTGGCGTATCAAACAAAAAGGAGAAGGGAAACCATCTGGAACATGCTGACATGGCGTTGAATTATGCAAAAAAATATCACAAGAGTATTGTCATCTATAACGATTCTCTTAACATAAAACAGCGATACGAACAGGATATTTCCATTATAAAGATGGTTAAAAAGGCCCTGGACGATGACCGGATTGTGCCTTATTTTCAACCGGTATTTAAAGGAACATCTGTATCCTATTATGAAGCCCTTATCCGAATTATTGGTGAAGATGGCAGTGTTTTTTCCCCGATTCACTTTCTTGATGTCATCAAGCACACCACCTATTATCCTCGCCTTACCAGAAGAATGATAAGAAAGTCTTTTGAGCTTTTTGATCAGCAAGAAGAGAACATGCTTGCCATCAACCTGTCATTCCTCGATTTTTCTCATACCGAAACCATGGAATACCTCTTCGAAATGATCAGGCGATATGATATGGGCAAAAAACTGATTTTAGAAATTCTGGAAAGCGAAGTCTTTCAGGACTACGAAACAACGATTGAGCAGATCAGGCACTTGAGATCTCTGGGCGCGAAAATCGCCATTGACGATTTTGGCAGCGGTTATTCCAATTTTTTACATTTAACCTTGATTGATCCGGATTATATCAAAATTGATGGCGCTTTGATAAGAAATATAGACACGGACGCCAAAAGCCGGGCCGTTTGCAAAGCCATTATCAGCTTTGCCAAGGATCTTAATATAAAGACCATTGCCGAATTTATTGACTCAAAAGAAATATTAGCGATTACCACCCGCCTCAAGATAGACAAACACCAGGGATTTTACCTGGGTAAGCCCAGAAAAGCCGAAGATTTGTTTATAACCTAGCCTTTCAGCCTCCTGTCTTAAAATCCGGCCAGCTGACACATTACAGTATTGAACGCGAGATCAACGGGCAGAAAACCTATCAATTTTTCCTGACTGCCCCGATATTGACAATCTCAACCCTTCGATTTTCTGCCGCAAAAGGTTGTTCACGGTTGATCAGTTCAAACTCGCCTTTACCGATCGGAATCAATCGATCCTCATTGATACGATCTCCGTTTTGTAGATAGTTCTTTACCGCAAAGGCTCTTTTTGTAGACAGGATCTGGTTATAATATACAGTCCCTTTACCGTCGGTATGCCCGACAATTTCAAACCGGTCCGCCAGCAATTCTTCACTGCCAAGAGCTTCCGCCAGTATTTCCAGCGACTTCTGTGCCTGTGGCGTCAATTTTGCGGAATTGAACTCAAAAGGAATACTCAATAACACTTTGTTTGTCTGAGCCTTATCCCTGGCCACCGTTATACTGCGAAACGTATATTTTGGTGGTGGTGGCGAACGCAACGCTTCTATCAGCTGCTTGACAGTCGGTTCACTTCCTCTGAAATCAACAACCTTCCCGCCGTACTCTTCAGCCTGAACCGCAACCACATACATGCAGAGCATCAGTACCAGAAAAAAAGTACGCGTCATATCCTACCTCCTTTATCTCTATTCACTTGCATCACCAACAACAACAAAGGGCGCCCAGAACAATGGATGAGCATAATCTGTCTCTATCTCATTTTCGATCAATGCGATCTTTGTCTGTCTTAACGCCTCAGCTTTATCTATCTCGGGCTGTCTTTTCAGGTTTCTGAACAAGCTGGTCGTCATCTTCATCGCCACATTCGATTCAACCGGCCAATGTGAAACCAGCAAAGATCGTGCCCCTGCATAGAAAAACGCCTTGGCCAGGCCGCTGAACCCTTCACCACCAGGGCTTCCATCCGAGGCCGCAGTATTACAGGCAGAAAGGACAACCCATTCCGCATTCAGATTCAACATACTGATCTCTCCTGCAGTCAGCAGACCGTCATCTTCTTCAGTCACCCGATCTGGAGGCGTCAGAACAAGAGCAGGTTCACCGAGAAATTCAAAATCCCCGCTGATCAGACCATGAGTTGCAAAGGCGATAACATCCGCAACAGAAAGATCCATTTGTTTCAGTCGTATTTCACGGGCAGCCCCTCTCAGGTTGACAGCTTCGGCAGGGGCACCGAGTATCTGTGCCATTTGTCTGAGCTCTTCAGCTGTCTCAGGAAGTGCTGCCAGCCGCCTGATACCTCTCAGGTTGGCACGTCCTGAACCTTTCTTATCATAAACGGTATCCACCCGTAATTCTCCGTTCTGGTTACCAAGAACAGGATCACCAAAACCAACAAATGGTACAATACCTCGTTTTTTTGCCCCAAGCTCTCGCAAGGCTTTAAAGGAAGATACAGATGGAAGATAGGAAAAGGCATATTCCTTGCCCAGCCAGTTTGCCTCCCGATAGGATTGATGTGCATGCGTCTTGTCATTTTCTTTCACCATGATACTGAATGGAATTGACAACAGAGCGCCATCTGTTACGATAAAGAGATGTTCAGCGCCATCAAGACTGGCCACCGACGGCTCGATTAACAACCGATAGAGCCTTGCGGCCTCTTCTGTATCAAAATCCGGAAGCCCCTTAGCAGTGATCGCTTCCGGATCAAGTCCTGCTCTGAGTTTTTTCACCACTTTTTCCAATTCCAGCTCGGACAGATCAAGAACGTTCCACACAGCCCTGTCTCGACGCACGACCCAAGTAAACGTTTTCTCATCCTCAGCGACAACCAGCACCAATGCTTCATCCTTCTGTAACAACGCCTTTATGTCTGCCAGAGAAACGGGTTTGGGATTGGTCAGTTCCACATATTCTGGAAATTCATTTTTTAATTGCATTGCTACAGATTTCCGTTTGTCCCGACACTCATGCAAAGTCTGACCAAGAATTTCTGATTTTCTTTCGTCTTCATCGTAAATCGCCTTCATCAACTGTTTTCCGAGAGCCTTTTCCTCTTTTTCCAAGCCCAGCTCGGCAGCTGCCAGTTTTCCCAGATGTCCATGCCCATCGGCAATGCGAGCTGTCATTTTTGAGATGGCCCTGGCAACCGAATTATTCTGCATTTTCTGGGCTATAACAAACGATTCAGCCATTGATGCAGCGGGAGAGAGCATCTGATTATGCTCAGCTTTTGACAGGATATAAAGATGTGTGGCCAAGACATGCCGTGCCCTGAAGCCATCGTTTTTTCTCTTCAGAATATCGCTGCTTTCAACCTCTATCCTCATTTTCTCCTCCAGAGACGATACCGCCTGTCTGCTGTAAAAGAGCGCTTTCTCAAGCTCCTGCGGCTTATTACGTTTGGTCAGGACACGTGCATAATCAGTAAGAGATCGCACCGCCATTGGATGCAAAACGGGTACTGTTTCTTCAAAGACAGTCACTGCCCCTGCCAGGAAATATGCTGCCCGTTCCAGATCTCCCTTTCTTTCGGCTATTCCGGCATTCAGTCTATACAGGAAGGCGGTCTCAGGGTGATCAGCCCCAAGCTTTTTTTCTTTGATTTTCAAGCTGTTCCAATACAGGCTGCCTGCTTCTTCAAACCGTCCCTGCTGTTCATACAACGAGCCAAGGTTGGCCAAAGTGGTAGCTGTGAACAATGAGTCGTCTCCATGCAGAGCCCTGCTGATTTTTATTGCTTGCCGATACGCCTCCTCAGCCCTTTGCATCCTCCCCTGGTATTGCTGAAGAATGCCATAATTATTATAAGAATCGGCAAGTAACTGATTTTTTTCCCCAAGCCTTTCCCGGAAACTATCAATCGCCTTTTTCAGGGCATCCGCTGCCTCATCATACCGTCCCTGCATCACGTATACATTACCCAGATTTCCCCAGATCCCCCCCAGCAAGGATGAAAAATCCTCAACCCGTTTCACACCGATCTGCAACGCTTTTTTCAGGATACGTTCGGCTTTTCCATGATACCCCTGCAGCAGATAGACTTGTCCGAGGTTGTTCAGTGTTGCCACGGTAGCCGGATGGGCAGGCCCCAGATTTTTTTCATTTTTGGAAAGTGCACTATCAAGGATAGTTAATGCCTTATCGTATTTTCCCTGCTCGACATAAACATTGCTCAGCCGGGCCATAATCACTCCAACAGCAAAAAAGTCATTCCCGTAATTCCTGGTAACAATATCAATGGCTTTTTTGAAACAGTTTTCAGCATCTGGGTATTTACCCTGTATCAAGTAAACCATTCCCAGGCTGTTACTGCTTTCGCCAACAGCAGGATGGTGAACACCAAAAAGCGTTTTTCTTATTGCCAGAGATTTCTTCAGAACCTGCTCTGACTTCTGATACGCCCCTGTTTGAGCGTACACCTCGCCAAGACTGTCCAAGATCGAGGCAACAAGAGGATGATTTTCTCCCACTTCCGCCGTCAACATCTCAACGGAGCTGGTAAGTACCTTCTCAGCCTCCGAAAAACGGTCCTGACTCACATAGACCTTCCCCAGATTATGGAGGCTATAGGCAATTGTCCGTTGACTGGCCTTGACTCTTCGTTTCAATTCAAGTGCCTTTTTATGGGCATTCTCGGCTTTACTCAGTCGAGCCTGATTCAAATAGACAAGGCCCAAGTAATCCCAGGTGACGGCAACAGCGATTCCTGAATCATTTCGGGCACGATGAATCGCAAGTGCCTTATTCAGCTCCCGTTCCGCCTCGGCAAGTTTTCCCATGTCGTTATACAACAGCCCCAGGTTATGATGATTGCCAATAGCAATCGCTGCTGTTTCTCCAAGTTCCTGTTGTACGATCTGTAAGGATTTCAAATAAACACGTTCAGCTTCTGGATAATTCCCCAGCTGCCATAAAACACGGCCTTTTAAAAACAGAACATTCGCCACTTCAAGCGATTCCGCACCATACTTTGATGAATAGTGGGGCAGTACCGAATCACAAATTTCACCTGCCTGATGATACTGACCTTTGCTCAAATACTCCTTTGCAGGAAGCAGCTCCGGTGTAAGCGCAAACTGGTCGTAGGAAGAGCCGGGGGGAGGCAACCTGGAGCTCTCTGCTATCGGCACGCAACCATTAAGCAGAAAGAGCAGAACAACGAGAAAAGAGTAACGGGAAACAGGAAAAACGAGAGACGCAGGGCAGGATTTCAGGAACATGAGTATCACCAGGTATCTGTAATAAAAGTGGGCGGAGCAATACTGTCCAGGACCAGATCGTTGCCGGGCAAAATCTCAAATTTTCAGCAACAAATACAGATTATAACAGCCAAAGGGTAAAAAAGAATGACAAATATATCGTGATACCGGAAAAAACCGAAACCAGGTCACTGTATGGTAAACCATTCAGCTTTCCTTCAAACGATTGACAATCAATCCAAAAAACGACCTGTTTTCACCGCTGAAATACCAGCCAATATGCTCAAGACAGGTGATACAGACACCGAGCTGCCAGCAATAGCCCTTAAACCAGCAGAATTCACTCGAGGCCGGTCCCTGAACAAGACAACCGGGGGCCTTATGAAAACAACCGATTTCATAAATGATTCCGGCAGGGTTGAAAAAGGTATGGAGATGTCTGCCTTCCTGCGAAAATCGTTGGTTCTGACGGGTAATCAAGGTAGCGCAATAACCACAGAAGAGCCCCTCATCTCGTTTTTGTTCATACGCATCCCGATTCGATGGTGCGTCTTTTTTTCCATCGACCGTTTTGTTTATCGCCTCTCGCAGAAAAAACGGGTCATTGCGTAACCGTTCCTGCAACAAAAAGAGCATTTCCCCTCTCCGCCTTATCCCTGATAATAGGCGACAATGGCACGCACCATTTCCGGAATCGTATATGTCTCCGGCTGGACATCGACATCAAGCCCACTGTCGGATACGGTTTTGGCAGTGATCGGGCCAATCGCGGCGACCTTGACCCCGGCCATCAATTCAAGCAGTTCTTCCTGATCATTGGCACCGACCATGGTCAGAAAATGTTTGACCGTTGACGAGCTGGTGAAGGTTACCATATCGATCTGACCACTTTCAAGTTCGGCTCGCAGCTCATCCTTGCGTCCCTGCGGCTGCTCGTTTTGATATACCGGCGCCACGGTCACCTGGGCTCCGGCCCCGCGCAGGGTCTCAGGCAGGATCTCCCGGGCAGCCTTCGCCCTCGGGATCAGAATATTCCGTCCTTCAACGCCCTGATCCAGCAAGCTTTCCGCCAGCCCTCCTCCGGTGAACCGCGGTGGAATCAGGTCGGCATTGACGCCATATTTAAGCAGCAGATCAGCGGTACTGGTGCCGACAGCACCGATGCTCGGTCCTTTCAGATCACGGGCATCAAGCCCTTTTGCATAGAGCCGCTCAAAAAAGTATTTCACGCCGTTCAGTGAAGTAAAAAGAATCCAGTGAAATTCATTGAGCCGCTCAAATTCACCGTCAAGAATCTCATAGGAATCAACCGGTTTGATATTGATCGTCGAACACTCATAGCAACCGGCCCCTGCCTCTTCAAGCCCGGCTACCAGCTCACTTGCCTGTTCTCTGGTTCTGGTCACAATGATCCGTTTGCCAAACAACGGTCGTTTTTCATACCAGTCAATGGTATTTTTCAGATTGACAACTTCACCAATGACAATAAGCGCAGGCGGTTTAATGCCTGCTTCCTGGACAATCTCAACAATGGTTTCCAGGGTGCCAACAACCGAGCGCTGTTCTGGAGTGGACGCCCAGCGGACAACAGCCACCGGTGTCTTCGGGTCGCGACCGTTATCAACCATGCGACGGACGATGACCGGCAGGTTTTTGATGCCCATATAGACAATAACCGTTCCGGCACCCGTGGCTATCTTTTTCCAGTCTATATTCGATGTTGATTTGGCCGGGTCTTCATGACCGGTCAGGAAGGCGACCGTGGCCGTATATTCCCGATGGGTAATCGGTATCCCTGCATAGGTGGCCGCCGCCGTCGCCGAGGTAACACCGGGTACGACCTCAAACGGAATACCATGTTCAGCAAGTTTCTCAAGCTCCTCACCACCCCGTCCGAAGATAAAAGGATCGCCGCCCTTCAACCGAACGACAATTTTTCCGGCCCGGGCATGATCAACCAGCATCTGGTTGATCTCATCCTGGCTGTGGGTATGTTTCATCCCGCCCCGTTTTCCGGCATAAATAAAGGTGGCCTCCCGGGGAACAAATTTCAGCAGTTTGGCACTGGCAAGATAGTCATAGACAACAACTTCAGCCTTTTCCAGCAGGTACCGGCCACGAACCGTAATCAGGCCGGGGTCTCCCGGTCCGGCACCAACCAGATATACCTTGCCGACCCTGGTTCCCGTCTTCTGTTCTTCCATAAATAAAAAGGGCCTGCCCGGAATTCCGGTTCGGCCTCACCCTGTGTAATGATGTTTCGTTTAAAAGCAGAATGCTGCTCTATACCATTTCAGAAGAAATGTATCAAGAATCGATATCCACCGATAATGAACATAAGAAGCAATTTTTGATAATTCATAAAAAACGAAAACAGGGAAACTGCCCAAAAGGCAATCCCCCTGTTTCCCGCATTTCATTATGAAAACGAAATCGTCGCGTCTACAGCTCCGCCATGATTGCAGCAGTTACGTCCTGGATCGATTTGGAACCGTCAACGGAAATCACCTTCGGACCGCCTGCCTGTTTAAAATAATTCACTGCAGCCATGGTACCGGTCACCTCGTCATAGTAGATATTATGCCGCTTGTCGATCGCGTCCTCATCCTGATCATCAGCCCTGGTTTTCAATGAACCGCCACAGACACGACACACCAGCGTACCATCTTTTTCCACCGGCTTGATCGCATCAAAAGCAATATGGTTGGGATGATTGTTGTCATTGACACAGAGACGACGTCCCATGATCCGCTCCTTGGCAATCTGACGGTCAAGAACAATCTCGATCACATAGTCAAGCTCAATGCCGGCTTCCTTGAGATTCTCCGCCAGAGTGACCGCCTGCTCCCTGGAACGGGGAAACCCGTCGAGCAGCCAGCCGTTTTTACAGTCGTCCTTCCGAAGACGTTCAATCATCATCGGGATGGTGATATCATCAGGAACAAGATCACCGCGCTCAATATATTCCTTCGCCTTTTTTCCAAGCTCGGTGCCGCCACCAATATGCTCTCTGAAAATAGCACCGGACTCAATATGGGGGATATCATATTTTTCCTTGACGATTGCCCCCTGAGTTCCCTTACCGCTCCCGTTCGGTCCGAATGCCAGAATATTCATGCCCATGCCGTTCTCCTTGTTTGTTAACTGTTTAATAAAAGATATGCAAAGGCCCGCCCCTGTAACAGACGGGCACTCTTTACCCTGAATCACGAGCAAACAGTGATTATAGCCGAATTGCTATTGCGGAGCCAGAAAAATATCACCGCTATTATTTTGACTTTCACCCTGAAAGTGTGTACTTTTGCCGGATCATACCGGTACCCTGCCCTGCTGGGCACAAGAGGGTGGCGTACAATCATCAACCTGGAAAAAAGAAAAAACACTATGAAAGAGATACATGTTGGCCTGATAGGCTTTGGAACAGTGGGAAGCGGTCTGGCCCAGACACTATACAACCAGAAAGAGCAACTGAAGGATAAGGTGGGCACCTCGATCACCCTGACCCAGGTAGCAGATATCAACATCGCTTCCCTGCCGGAACCGTTCCGGGAGGTACAACTGACAAAAAGCGCCGAAGATATTTTCAACAATCCGGAGATAGATATTGTTGTTGAACTGATCGGCGGAATGGAACCCGCACGGACCTTTCTGCTTGAGGCAATAAAAAAGGGGAAACATGTAATCACCGCCAACAAGGCCCTGCTTTCTATACACGGCAGGGAGATTTTCGAGGCAGCAGTCGCCAACAATGTTGAAGTTGGGTTCGAGGCCAGTGTCGGAGGCGGCATCCCGGTTATCAAGGCGTTGAAGGAGGGGCTTGTTGCCAACCGGATAAACAGTATCCGGGGAATCCTGAATGGTACGGCTAACTATATCCTGACCGCAATGACCGAACATGGTACGCCTTTTGCGGAAGTACTGAGGGAGGCCCAGGAAAAAGGGTACGCCGAAGCAGATCCGACCTATGACGTTGAAGGTATCGACACGGCCCACAAACTCGCAATTCTGATGTCAATCGCCTACGGTCAGTATGTCCATCTGGACGATATCAGCGTTGAAGGCATCAGCAAGATTAAACCGATTGATATCGATTTTGCCAGAGAGTTCGGCTATCGCATCAAATTACTGGCCATCAGCAAAAATCACGGAGAACACGTCGAAGCCCGGGTTCACCCGACGATGGTCCCGGAATCGCACATGCTGGCCACGATCAACGGTACCTTCAATGCCGTTTCCTTCAATGGAGATACGGTTGACGACGTTCTGCTGTACGGACATGGAGCAGGCATGATGCCGACCGGAAGTGCGGTTGCCGCAGATGTTGTCGATATCAGCAGAAACATCCTTGCACATTCAATCAACCGGGTGCCGGCACTCTCTTTTCTGCCGGAGAAATTCACGATGCCGAAAATCACCCCGTTAAACGAATTGACCTGCCCCTACTATCTGAGAATGACCGTTCTCGACCAGCCAGGTGTCCTGGCGACGATATCCGGCATCCTTGGAAAATACGGAATATCAATCAAATCAGTTATCCAGAAAGGAGATCAAAGCGACGAACCGGTCCATGTCGTCTTCAGGGTTCACCGTTCTGCAGAAGGGGATATACAAAAAGCGATCACCGAGATTGATGCCCTTGAGTACTGCACCGAACCGACCGTGAAGATCCGCATAATGATTGATGAACCTCATTGATACAAACCATTGATGCCATGAAATATCTGATTCTTGTCGGCGATGGTATGGGTGATTATCCGATTGCCGAACTCGGAAACAGGACCCCGCTTGAAGCCGCCCAAACCCCGGCCATCGATGAACTCTGTGCCCGGGGAACCGTGATCGCCGCAGCGACCGTACCCCCCGGATATCCACCGGGGAGCGATGTTGCCAATATGTCCCTGCTCGGTTATGATCCCGCCCGCTATTATACAGGGCGCGCCCCGATTGAAGCGGCAAGCATGGGAATACCGCTGGCCGCAGACGAAACCGCCTACCGCTGCAATCTCGTCACGCTCGACTACCGGCGGGACCGTTCGGTCACGATGGTTGATTTTTCAGGCGGCCACATCAGTTCACCGGAAGCGGCCGCATTGATCGCGGCACTCGAAAAAGCGTGTGGTAACGAAATCTACAGTTTCCACGCCGGTATCAGCTATCGTCATCTGCTGGTCGTCAAAGATCCTGTTCCGGAAATGACAACGGTTCCACCACACGATTATATCGGTAAGGAGGTAACCGCCCACTACCAGGCCTATCTCGACCAACCCGGCTGGAACGAGCTGGTCACCAGGGCCCGGGAAGTATTGGCTGATCACCCCATCAACCAAAAGCGGATCAGGCAGGGCCAAAAGCCGGTAACCGCTATCTGGCCATGGGGAGAAGGTAAACTGCCGTCAATGCCCAGCCTGCCGGATCGTTTCGGTATCAGCGGCACGATGATATCGGCAGTCGATCTCCTGAAAGGGCTCGGTATCTGCTCCGCCCTGTCAGTCGCCCAGGTCGAAGGGGCAACCGGCTATATTGACACCAACTACGAAGGCAAGGCCCAGGCAGCGATTGATGCACTGCGAAACCAGGACTTTGTCTTCGTACATCTCGAAGGCCCGGACGAGGCAGGACACCAGGGTCGGCTCGATCACAAGATTCAGGCCATTGAGGACTTCGACTCCAGAATCGTCGCCCCGATCATTGCAGCACTCCGCAATACAAACCAGGACTTTCGTGCCGCTGTGACCATGGATCATTTCACGCCGCTGGCAATTCAGACCCACACCTCGGACCCGGTACCGGTTCTGCTCTATGACTCGACCAGAACCTTACCCGGAAACAACAGAAGATTAAACGAACGAACACTCTCCAAAGACAGCGATTCTAACACCATCGAGGGATACAAACTGATGAATCTCTTGCTCGAAAAAGAGGGCTGACAGCATGACGGCAGTAAACAGAATACACCATACAACCATCCGGGTTCTTTATGGCGATACCGATGCAGCCGGAGTTGTCTACAACGCCAATTATCTGAGATATTTTGAATATGCCAGGAATGAGTTGATGCGCGACTGGGTCTGTACATACAAAGAGATAGAGGCACGCGGACTGATCCTGCCGGTAACGGAATGTTTCACCCGCTACAAAAGCCCGGCCTTTTACGACGACCTGCTGACCATCGAAACGGCAATTGCTGAATTACGCAAATTCTCCTGCAAATTCACCTATAAAATCATCAGGGAAAGCCCTGACCATCCGAAACCGACTTTGCTGGTAAAAGGGTACACAATCCACGCAGCAATAACCGGAGAAGGGAAACTGACACGACTGCCGGAAGACATCCACCGGAAACTGCAGCAATTCGTTTAATCGAAAAACGCGGTTCCACCCGCTTCTTCACTTCCCCGAATCGGTCAACGTTTTTACCATGACCTTGAGGAAAACACCATAGACCGGCAGAAAAAGCAGCAGGCTGACGAAGATCTTGAATCCGTAATCAACACAGGCGATCTCCGGCCAGTGAGCGGCCATAAAGTTATCAGAACTGTTTACGAACGCAAGCAGATAAAAAAGAATGGTATCAACCATATTACCAAAAATCGTTGATGCGGCAGGAGCAACCCACCAACGCTGGTTTCTTCTCAGATAAGAAAAAATGACAATATCAAGAAACTGACCGAAAACATAGGCGGTAAAGCTGGCAAGGGCAATCCTGAAGACGAACAGGTTAAAACTGCCCAGACCGGAAAAGCCCTGAAAGCCTCCATCGTGAAACAAAATCGAAATCAGATATGAAACGGCCAATGCCGGCACCATGCTCAACAAGATAATAATCCGGGCCTTTCGTGAACCAAAAATCCGGACTGTCAGATCCGTGGCCAGATAAACAAACGGGAAGCTGAAGGTACCCCAGGTCGTCAGCAGACCAAAAAAACTGACCGGTACCTGAACCAGATAATTGCTGATGGCAATGATGAAAATATGAAAACTACTGAGCAGGAAGAGAGCAGATTGATGTCTACCCCGGGATGGTACGAACATGAAGATCACCTTTTTCTTTACCGGGGTGAGGGAACCCGAAGCCAAACAGGCTGAGCACCTAGCTATAACCAATATCCCGACTACTGCGTCCATCCACATATACCAGCACTGTCGGGTTGCCAAACACAAAAAGAACAACACCGGTCTATACACGTTTTTTCCTGTTCAGACAATTATTTTTTTCAGTTTCGTTTTTCAATGACCGTTGCTCTTTTTCAACAAAACGGGTCAGCCTGTCGGTTTCAGCCCAGATATGCCACCAGCAGCTTATTGGAAGGAAACGGTTGATACGAAATAATTCTTGCCTGTCAGTGATTGTGTACTATTGTTCCAATTGGCTCTTTCGCAAGTGAACACCGTTTAAACACGATTCTTATACAGGGCCATGATTTCACGACAACCGTCACTATGGAGAACACAAAAGGAGTCCCGAATGTTAAGCAAAAAAATGAACGATGCGTTAAATGATCAGGTCAACAAGGAGTTGTTTTCTTCCTATCTTTATCTCTCGATGTCTGCCTGGCTAGCCCAAAATGGTTTCCCCGGTTTTGCCGCATGGATGCGCGCCCAGGCGGAAGAAGAGTATGAACATGCGATGCGCTTTTTTGATTATATCCATGAACGTGGCGGATCGGTTACATTGACCGCTATTGCTGCTCCAGGAACCGAGTGGCACCATGTAGGAGAGATCGCAGAAGAAACGTTTAACCATGAAGTGATGGTTACAGGCCTGATCAACAATCTGATGGATACCGCTCTGGCCGAAAAGGATCACGCGGCAACAATCTTTTTACAATGGTTTGTTGAAGAACAGGTCGAAGAAGAAGCAAGTGTCGGAGAGATTCTGGACAAGGTAAAGATGATTGGTAAGGACACGGGGGCACTCTACCATCTTGACCATGAGCTTGCCAAACGGGGAATTGTTACCAACGAATCTAAATAACTATTTAAAATTATTGACAAAAGAATCAACCTGCACCTGCCGCCAAGATAAGGAAGCACCCTTCCGGATCTTGACGGCAGTCATGATGATACTGATAAAAAAAACAGGCCGGGGCCATCAGTATCATTCCTTCACGTTATCCATAACAATCTGTTCAAGCTTTCTGCCGCCGTCAGCGATTTGAACAAAGATTGTTTCTATCATTATTGTTCACAAAAACCTTAAAACAGGGTATCATTCGCTGTTGGCGACAGGATTGATAGCAGAAATCAAGAATAGATCAGGGAAAGAGGCCGGATTTGCTCAGAGCTGGACACAAGAAAATCATCATCCCCTATCGACCGGTCATCAAATGGCTGGTCAGACTGAGGCGCTCTCCTCGAGCCATTGCCGGCGGCTTTGCCCTTGGAACCTTTGTCGCCTTGACACCGACAATCGGTATTCAGTTTTTTATCGTCATTTTCCTGGCAACCTTTCTGAACCTGAACAGACCGGCGGCCTTTCTCACCATCTGGATAACGAATGTCGCCACAATGGCCCCGATCTATACATTCAACTACTGGATTGGCAGTTTCTTCTGGGAAGGACCGACTGTCGGTGAGGTCTACCGGGTCCTGCTCGATCTTACCGCAAAGGTAATGAAAATGAATGTCTGGGACCTCGTTGATCAGTTCCGGATTGTTGCAGTACTCAGTCGTGACGTCATTATCCCGCTCATTATTGGCAGCGTGATTGTCGGCCTGATCGCGGCAGCGCTGGTCTATATCAGTTCGATGGCATTACTCCGCTACCTGCTCACCAAAAAACATAAAAAACGTATCCTCAACTGATATGAAACAGAGTCCGGGAAAAGATGCAGGAAAGCCGCCTTGGCCGGGTGGTATGGAAGACTGGTACACACTTGTTGCCGAAAAAGGTTTGTGCGGTCAGACCTGCCAACAATTCAAATCCTCTGTTCTCACCTATTATCAGCAAAAAGCGCGGCCGTTCACCTGGCGGCAGACGATTAGTCCATACCGGGTTTTTGTCTCAGAAATTATGCTCCAACAGACTCAGACGGGCAGGGTCGCGGAAAAATTTACCCCATTCATCACAGCATTTCCTGATTTTGCCACCCTGGCATCCGCCCCTTTTACCGATGTGATAAGACTCTGGAAAGGACTGGGCTACAACAGACGGGCCAAATATCTTCAGGAAGCAGCCACGATAATCATGGAAACCTGTGACGGCGTGCTGCCGGATACCCCTGACCAGCTGCTGCCGCTTCCGGGAATCGGGCCGGCAACGGCAGCTTCAATCTGTGTCTTTGCCTTCAACAAGCCGTACGCCTTTATAGAAACCAATATCAGGACGGTTTTTATCTACTTCTTTTATCCTGAGGTTTCAAAAATCGACGACCGACATCTTCTCGAACTGGTCAGCAAAACCATCGATCAGAACAACCCCCGTGAATGGTACTATGCCCTGATGGACTACGGGGTGATGTTGAAAAAAACAATTGGCAACCTGAACCGCCGCTCACGACACTATCAGAAACAATCCCGTTTTGCCGGTTCTGACCGTCAGATCCGGGGCGAATTGTTGCGGCTGCTGCTGGATAATACAAGTGTTCCTGAAACGAAGATTGGCAGTATGCTCAACAGGCAGCAACAACGATGCATTCGACTTATCGAGAATCTCTGCCGGGAAGGACTTGTCGAACGAAAGGAAGGCCGTGTTCAGCTGGCACCATAACACCCCCGGAATGTCAGGACATGTGCAGCGAAACGGTCTCAGTTTCCTCAAAAAAGAAGTGAAGGAACAGGCAAAATGACACGGAGGCGGCCAGGGCAAATCCCAGATGACCCTTGCCCAACGGTGCCAGAACGGCGATTACCACCCAGTGCATCAAAATAACCCGCCAGGAGTTGAGCTTGAGCGGAAAATCATTCCAGCGGATCAGGATTAACAGGCCGCTTAACCCCCAGCCATAGAGCGCGAGATAGGCATGACCGGAAAGAAGCAGTTTTCCCCATGCCGCATAGGTATCCGGATAGGCGGCCAGGAAGATATACTGGATACCCGTTATTCCGGTAAAAAGCAGAAAGACCATCCCGGACAGGAGAAACAATTTCTGCTGAACCTTGATCCCCCAGAGCAAAAAGAAGGTAAAGAGTGCGGCAACGGTCAGAAACAGAAGTGAGGCAATGATGATTTCCGCAATTTTCATTTCGTTGATAATAAAAAGAAAGAAAATGATAACCCCAAGATTAACCAGCCAGAAGAAAAGCTGTTTGAGCAGCTTCGGACCAAACCCAATATCCTGCCTGACAAAGGAAAACATTACCGACATCGTTATCAATGATACCGGAAAGGAGTATCCGAGGAAAAAGACATCAAGTGTTAAGTTACTATTGTGAATCCAGTGAAGGACGGTACCGTTGAGCAGAACAAAGGTGGCAATAAAGAGAGACATGGACAGACAGAGTATCGATGCGTGATGAAATTTATCCACCACCGAAACACGGAGAGCAAAAATATCGGCGGGAAACAGCTGAAAGCAACGGATACGTATAGATTCCACGAGCAGTCCAAGGGTGAAGGACAGCAGAGCAGCCGGGACATACCAGTGAAAAAAGGCAGTTACCGCATATAAAAGACTCAGGAACAGAAAGAGGTAATTTGCTGTTGACGGTTTATCGCTGTTTTCAGTGTGATAGACAATTACAAACCCGCCCGCGCAGAGATTGAACAGGAAAATATGGAGCCGTTCAAAATTTTTATCCCAGATCTGATCGGCAAAACCAAAAAGGAAGGCAATAACCATCAGGCCGAGAATAGTGATACGCAGCTTCTGACTGGTAAAAAAGTGTTTATCTATCGGTTCATTTGAACGCATGCAAATACCATATCGGGTTGAATTATTGTCTTCAGACTGCGCCAGTCCTTCATCTTTACCAGTCGAAGCCGGATCTTGCTGGCGATCAGATCTGTTCCTATGCTTCTGGAAGAACTCTTGCCCGTTTCCGCTTTAACGACACGTAAGATAAAAAATATACCGAAAAAAGATGTCTTTTGAGAACAGGTTATAACTCAGCTATATTGGGCAGGCAACCACCTGCTCCTGACATAGAGAGCGTCGTTTTTTCGTCTTTAAGAGAATAATGGTAAAAAAAAGGTTTTCAAGCGGCAGTTTTAAAAAGGCCTAAAATGTTTACCATCAGCCAGCAATCAGGAAAAAGTGATTGGTCACATTAAAATGCGTGTACAGTTTACCAGACAAAGGGAATCCAAAAATCTTGAACACGGCGAAGAACGCAATATAATTCGTTACCTTTCCAGAAGGTATGGAGGATAGACAATGACGATACCACGAATTCTTCCGAGGCTCTCCATTGTTCTCTTTCTCGTTATTTCGACAACCCGGCATGGGGGATGCGCTGAACCAGCCGCCGTTGTCGACCGGCATGTTTTACTGCAAAAAGCCCAAACCTGGATGTACCAGATCCAGGATCTTGACACCGACGAAGCGATCAAGACCCTGGCCGGCACAAAATATCCCCTGCTCGTTATAGAGCCTGGCCACAACCATAAGGATACCCCGTTTGACAGTCAGCGTATGCTGAAGATGTTACAGACCATGCCGGATGGTAGACGGCGTCTTGTTCTGGCATACATCGACATTGGTCAAGCGGAAGATTGGCGGACATACTGGAAGAAAGACTGGATTGCTCCAACCTCCAAAACGCATGGGTTTCCCGATTTTCTGATCACTGTTGATCCGGATGGCTGGGAAGGATGTTATCCTGTGGCCTATTGGGATAAACAGTGGAAGGATATCTGGTTGAAACCTGGAGGTATTATCACTGAATTGGCAAGGATGGGTTTTGATGGGGTTTTTCTGGACTGGATCGAAGCTTATGATGATGATCAAATTCGCAACAGCGCGGAAGAAGCGCAGGTTCATCCCGAACGGGAAATGATCAGGTTTGTAGAGGAGATCCGTGCAGTCGGTAAAAAGATTATCCCCGATTTTCTCATCATTCCCCAGAACGCACCTTTTCTCATCGATGAGGCCCCCGAACGCTATGCAAAGACAATCGACGCCCTGGCCGTTGAGGACACCTGGTTTCATGGAAAAGGTGATGTCGATTGGGATGATTCAGAAGCTGGTGATCTTCAAAACCGGCACGATGGCGACTGGACAACAGAAAACAGGCTTCTCCAGTACAAAAAATATCTGCAACGCGGCCTTCCGGTCTTTTCTGTCGATTATTGCATCAAAAAAAAGAATGTGGAAAAAGTCTATAAAGAAGCAAGAAAGGCAGGCTTGCGAGCGTTGGTTACCCGGGTATCATTGTCACGTATCAGCGAGACGCCACCTCAATCCTTTGATGTAGACGCCATGAGAGGAGTCTATGAGTAACTTCTGTGTCTGACAGACAGCATAAAACAGACCGGCAGGATCAGGAAGCACCCTTGCGGATCTTGACGGTGGTCATGGTAATACCGATAAAAATCAGGCCGATACCCTTGAAATGGTAGCCTTCCAGGCTCTCGCCAAGGAAGATAACGGCGAGGATGGTGCTGAATACCGGCATCAGATGGATAAAGGGACCGGCCCTGTTGGCACCAATATGCCGGACCGCTTTATTCCAGAAGATAAAGGCAAGTACCGAGGCAAACAGGGCGACATAAAAGATGGTCGCCACTGTTGACACGGTAACGCTCATCCCCTTTCCAAGAGAGATTTCCCCTATATAGAACGGCAAGATAAACAGCAGACCGGTGATGACAATTCCGGTCTGATAGGTAAACGGATGGAGTTCTTTCGGGTATTTTTTCAGATTGGTCGAATAGAGTGCCCAGACCAGGGCCGCGACCAGTACCAGAATATCTCCAGGATTAAAGCTCACTTCACGCAGGGTCTCAAAATCACCGCGGGCGATGATCAGCAAGACGCCGGCTAATGAAATCAGAACACCGAGGTATTGCCGGACAGACATGGTTTCCCGGTACAACACCAGTGAACAGAGGACAATGAGTACCGGGATGCAAGAGTTGATCAGGACCGCGTTGATTGCCGTTGTCGATTGAACCGCCAGATAGATAAGGGTGTTGAACGCGGCAACTCCGAGCAGCCCCTGGATGGTGATAAAGGCGATATGTTTTTTGACCAGTGTTCGCTGCTGAAAAAAGCGACGGCCCGCAAAAAGGCAGAGGATAACCAGGGCCGCCAGCCAGCGCCAGAGAGAAAGGGACAGGGGCGGAATATCAGCATGCATCCCCCGGCTGATAACAAAATTGCCGGACCAGAAGAGTGTTGCCAGAATAAGAAAAAGGTATGACATAACAAAGAATCTTTACAGCCTTTTTCCCGGTTCCGCAAGGGATCATCAGTGATTTTGGTCAATTCCTCTTTTTATCCGGCAGCCGGCGACCGGATAAAACTATTTATCGATATCTGCAATTATCTGCTGACGAGACCGAAGGAATGGTGTAAACAGACTGCTGTTGTTTCTTGAATTATCGTTTGGTATCGCCGTTCAACAGGACTCTTTTTTCATGGAACATACGGTACCGGAACAGCGTGGGATCTTTCAGAAAGGAAAGGTTTTCCTGATATCATTCAGTCATTTTATCCATGATATCTATTCGAGCTTTCTGGCCCCGCTGCTCCCGTTTATCATAGAAAAATTCTCCCTGACGTTGACCCAGGCCGGATTTCTGTCTACCGTCATGCAGATTCCGGCATTGTTCAATCCCCTTATCGGCAAGCTTGCCGACCGGATCAGTGTCCGCTACTTCATCATTCTCGCGCCGCTGTTGACGGCGGTTCCGATGTCACTGCTGTCGGTTGCCCCCAGCTATGGGGTATTACTGCTTCTGCTTTTTTCTGCCGGAATCAGTGTATCCCTGTTTCATGTGCCGGCACCGGTTATGATATACAAGGTTTCAGGCGGGCGGACCGGACGGGCAATGAGCTTTTATATGACCGGCGGCGAACTGGCCAGAGCCGTCGGGCCACTGGTGATCATCAGTGCGGTTTCCCTGCTGGGATTCGAAAACTATTTCCCGATCATGATCTTCGGTATTCTCGCGACCGGTTTCATGTATCTGAGTTTCAAGGATATTCCGATTACCGTTGACTCCGGCCGACCGCCGACCGTAAGACGTGCCTTCGGTGAATTGAAGTCCGTACTGGTGCCGCTCTCCTTTATCGTTACATTCAGGGGCTTTATGCACGCATCACTGACCGCGTTTCTGCCGCTGTTCATCATCCAGCAGACCGACAATGTCTGGCTTGCCGGTATCTCTTTAGCGGTGTTCGAAGGTGCCGGCGTTGTCGGTATTCTGACACTCGGGAACCTGAGTGACCGGTTTGGCCACCGGAATATGCTCTTTTTTTCCCTGACAGTCGCCCCGCTTTTTCTGTTTCTTTTTGTTTTCAGCCCGTCCTGGCTGCAATTACCGGTTCTGGTCATTACCGGATTTTCACTCTTGTCAACGACACCGGTGATGCTGGCCATGATTCAGGAGGCATCCAAAAGCGGCTCGTCAGCTGCAAACGGCCTCTTCATGATGATCAGTTTTCTGGCACGATCGGCGGTGGTTGTTGTCGTTGGTTTTGTTGCCGATCATCTCGGATTAAAACATACCTATATCATCAGTGCGGTTATCGGGCTGTCCGGTATTCCCTTTATCGTGATGATACCGAAACAGAAAAAGAGAAAACCAGAGCTTGAACAGGACGCGGAAAAGATTCAGAAATAAAAGAATGGGCAGGAAAAAAAGAAAAGACAGGAGACGGATATGGCCAGAAAAGTTATAATCGTTGGTGCGGTAGCGCTCGGACCCAAGGTGGCAAGCAGGTTAAAACGACTCGACCCGGAAGCAGAGGTAGTGATGATCGACCGTGATGATAAAATATCATACGGTGGCTGCGGCATACCATATTACATCGGAGGGGATGTCAATGATGTCGAAGATCTTTGCTCGACAACTGCACACCTGGTCAGAAACGAGGCCTTTTTCAGAGACTACAAAGGCGTAACAGTGATGACGGGGGTTGAGGCGACCGAGATTGACCGGCGCGGCCATCGCCTGAAAATTCGCCACCTTGATTCCGGAGAAGAACGCTATCTGGATTACGACAAGCTGGTGCTGGCAACCGGGGCCCGTGCCTTCAGGCCGCCGGTACCGGGAGCCGATCTCGAACGGGTGTTTACCGTTTCCAACCTGCACGATGCAGAACAGATAAAGACCCTGATGGCCCGGGGCAAGGTTGGCAAGGCGGTCGTTATCGGCGGCGGCGCGATCGGTCTTGAGATCGCGGAGGCCTTTACCGAGTTATGGGGCATAGAGACGACGTTGATCGAGATGATGGACCAGGTCCTGCCGACCCTGTTGACAACGGCCATCGCCCGGGTGGTCGAAACGGAACTTCGGCAGAAAGGCGTGCGCCTGCTCTTGTCTGAACGGGTGGAGCAGATCAGCAGGGATGAGGACTCATCAGGACTCACGGTAAAGACGGGCACCGGCCTTTTTGAAGCAGACGTCGTTGTTCTGGCTGCCGGTGTCCGGCCAAACAGCCAATGTGCCCGCGAGGCCGGACTCGCTGTTGGCAGCAGCGGCGGTATTCTGGTTGACCGGCGGCTCTGTACCAGTGATCCCGACATCTATGCCGGTGGTGATTGTGTTGAAATCAGAAATCTGGTCAGTGGCGGGAATATGCCGATGCCACTGGGTTCACTGGCAAACCGGCAGGGGCGGATTATTGCTACCAATATTACCGGGGGCAGCAGGCATTTCAAAGGCGGTGTCGGTTCATTCTGTGTCAAGATCTTTGATTATGGGGTCGCAAAAGCCGGTTTAACTCTAAAACAGGCAAAGGCAAGCGGTTATGATCCGGTTTATGCGATCGTGTCGCAGCATGACCGGGCCCATTTCTATCCAACATCCGAATTTATGTATATGATGCTGATTGCCGATCGTGAAAGCAGAAAGATCCTCGGTGTTGAAGCGATCGGCAAGCAGATGGACGCAGTCAAGTCCCGGGTTGACAGTGTGGCCGTACTGCTTGGTCATGAAGTCGATGTTGACGAAATCTGCAGTCTTGAAGTTGCCTACGCGCCGCCGCTGGCCTCAGCTATGGATATTGTCAATAACGCGGGTAACGCGCTCGACAATGTTCTTGGTGGCAGAAACAGGGGAATTGATCCCATTGATTTCATTGATGAAATGAAGAATGGAACCACTCGTATCCTCGATATCAGAGGAGAGAAAGAAGCCGCTGCACTGGTCGAAAAATGGGGCGATCGCTGGCTGAATATTCCGCTCAATCAACTCCGGCAACGACGTAACGAAATCGGACAGGATGAACCTCTGATCGTTATCTGCGATACCGGTGCCCGTTCGTATGAGGCTCTGATTATCCTTGATTCACTGGATATCACCAATAATCGTCAGGTTCAGGGCGGCAAGGCGCTGGTATCGGCGACCGATCCCTCTTTCTTTTAAAACCGATATGAACGCTATTGAACCAATTGGTACGATTCATACACCGTTCAGAGAACTGGCAAACATGCCGATTCAGCCCAAGGGAGCGGCAGAGGTCATCGGAACGGTCCGGCTTGAAAAACAATATGCAGCGGGCTTGGCCGATCTGGATGGATTCAGCCATCTCTATCTGCTGTACCTGTTTCATCAGTCAAAGCGAGTGGCGCTGGAAGTTGTCCCGTTTATGGATACGGTCAAGCGCGGGGTGTTTGCCACCCGGTCTCCGCTTCGACCAAACCATATCGGCCTGTCGATCGTCACCCTGGTCGGTGTCAAAGAACCTGAACTGACGGTGAAAGGAATCGACGTGCTCGATGGAACCCCGCTCCTTGATGTCAAACCATATATCGAGCGGTTTGACCGGGTCGCTGACAGCCGATCAGGATGGATGCAGGCTGGTGAGCAGGAGATTGCCGCAAAACGTTCGGATAACCGGTTTATCTCGTAGACGAGCTGCAGGAATAACCGGAACAACCCGGACGAACACGGGGATTATTCCCGGACGTACCAAAACAGACAGTATCATTCCTGACCAGGGAACCGGTGCTGATTTTGTTGACAGGGACCGGTTTGCCGGTTAGTTTTTTTGTTGCAAACCGGCTGTCATTACACCGCAAAAACACGCTACAGAAAAGAGATGAACCATGAGCGAAAAGCTGAAGGAACTTGATGATTTCATTGATCAATGGCCCGATTCCATGAAGGAATGCCGACAGATCTTTCTTTCGTTGAAAGAACTGCTCCAGCACTTGCCACAGGTCAGTATGGAGTTTATTGCCCGCCCCGGTGTCAGCTATTCCCTGAGAGGAGTCCATCAGGAGCAGCAGGACAAACCGCTCTTTGTGATGGTGGATGTCATCGACGACGATCCACGCTGGCTGTCTGTCTGTTTTTATGGCGAGATGGTGACCGATCCCGATGAATGTGGTGATTTCGTACCGGGAGGACTGCTGGGCGCGGATGCTGTCTGTTTCGATATCGAATCGGACAATGCGACCATGCTCACCTATGTAAAGGAACGGATTCGGGAAGCACATGCCGCCAGCTAAGTAAGGAGTATCGATGTCTTTGGTTCAATTTGCTGTTTTATTCCTTTTTCTGGTCGGCTTTGTTTCCGTCTGGTACCTGTTCAACTATTTTTTTGGCCCCCGCATGGATGATCCCGACGGCTATGCCAGAGTTGCCGGGAATTGCGGCGATACGATGGAGATTGGTTTCAAGGTGGAACAGGGGCGCATCACCCGGACCCATCACTGGACGGACGGTTGTTCGGTAAGCGGACAATGTGTTGAATCCGCAGCCCGGCTGGCAATGGACAAAAAGCCGGAAGAACTTGAAAAGATAACGATGATATCAATCATGGATCAGGTCGGACAACTGCCCGATACCCATCTCCATTGTGCCCAGCTGGCGGAAACCACGCTGCACAAGGCACTTGCTGATTACCGGAAGAAAGAAACGCTTTCGATAAAATAAGGCGGGCAGCAAAAAAACGATGAACAGGAAACAAATGGATTTGACAATTCTGGTTGACGACAAGGCGCGGGAAGGACTCGTCGCCGAGCACGGTTTCGCCCTCTGGATTGAAAATGATGAACGGATCATCCTTTTTGATACCGGCCATACCACGGCACTAAGCGAAAATGCTGCCCGGTTATCCAAGGATCTCAGTAAAGTAACCGACCTGGTAATCAGCCATGGCCATTATGATCATACCGGAGGGATTGAGACCGTGGTGACCCGGGCCAAGAAGACCCGGGTCTTTTTGCATCAGGGCGCCTTTTTGCCGCGATATGTCAAGGAACCGGACGGGCCGCGAGCAGTCCGTATGCCGGAACAATCACTCAAAGCGCTGGACCGGCTCACCGATGATCGTATGTACTGGGCGACCAGGCCGTTACAGCTAAGCCCATCCATTGGCGTTTCCGGGCCGATTCCACGAAACAATGATAGTGAGGACGTCGGCGACCTTTTCTTTCTCAATATAGAGTGCTCTCGTCCCGATCTGATTGAAGATGATCTGGCATTGTGGATCAAGACCCAAGCCGGGCTGGTCGTCTGTGTTGGCTGCAGTCATGCCGGAATTATCAACACGCTGGAAGCCGTTCGCTCAATAACAGGAGAGCAGAAAATTCACACGGTGATCGGTGGCCTGCACCTGAGAAACGCCTCTTCCCGACGGCTGGCGTTTACCGTCTCGGAACTGAATCGTCTCGGCGTGAAACGGCTGATCCCCTGTCATTGTACCGGTGACGCGGCCACACGGTTTCTGGAGGAAACGGTTACAGCGGAGTTGATCCGGGGCTACGCCGGACTCTCTGTTTCAATCTGAGTACCAGTCTGTCCGGTTTCAGCGGATAATCAGGTTATGCAGTTCGTCCTTGTCGTCCGTTTCGATCGGAAAATGCTCTTTTAAAATCGTACCGATCTCGCTAATGGCCTCACATATCGCCTCACAGGACCGGTTTTTCCTGATGCCGGTCGTAACCTGATCAACGATTCCCTGCCATCTATTGGTATCAATCTTTTCGTTGATACCTGAATCCGCAAGTATCCAGACCCGGCGTTCAAGCACGGAAATATAGAGAAGGATACCGTTTGCAGCCTTGGTCTGATACAGCTTCTCGGTAAAGAAGGCGGAGACCGCTGCCTCCCTGACCTCGCTTGCCGCGCGGTCTGGCAGCAGAAAGTGACGCTTCAGAGCCAGGGATCGTTTGATAGCTTGATAGGCTGCGGTAAAAAGAACAACGAAAAGGCTGAGAAACAGCCACATATTATCAGGCCCGATCCAGAAGGCATCACCCAGCAACCGGGTAAGCACCAGGCTGAACGGCAGCGCGAACAGGGTACCACCGGTTATCGGTGCCAGTGGATAGCTGTGACTGGCCGAAACGATCATCGGCACGATCTCACCGGAGGTTATTTTTTCCTGCTCCTGTACGCAGGAACTGATCTGCTCCTGCTCTTCTTTTGTTAAAAATGATTCCGCCAATGTCTTCATATTGTTACCATCCCCCCGAGGCACCGCCTCCACCAAAACTGCCACCACCACCGCTGAACCCGCCGAAGCCACTGGAGGACCCGCCAAAACCGCCGCTTGAATAAAAACCGCCGCTTGAAGAAGTACCAGAAGCAGAATGGGAAAAGAACAGACTGAAAAGCAAAGGAAAGATCATGCCCAGAAGTATGAAACCGCCCAGCATGAGGATATTGAAACCAAAACAGAACAGACCGATCAGCGGCAGGCCAATGGCGCCGATAATCACGCTTGCCACTTTCCTGTTTTTGAACATGGTTCCCAGATAGGTGAACAGACTCGCAGTAATAAGAAGGAAACCGCCAAGTTCGGGAGCGTCATCACTGCCGGTTGACGCCGGTGCGGTAAATTCACCCCTTGTTACCTGGATCATCGCGGTAACACCGTTGGTGACCCCCTGATCGAAATTTGATTTTTTAAACTCGGGAACAATGATGTTTCGGATAATCTGCCCGGAAATCATATCGGTCAGCGTCCCTTCAATACCATAGCCAACTTCAATACGGATTTTTCTATCATCACGGGAGATCAGGAGCAACGCACCGTTGTCAGCGTTTTTCTGCCCCAGTTTCCAGGTCTCGACAACCCGCAACGAAAACTGTTCGAGATTGTCTCCCTTAAGGGACGGTATGGTCAATACCGCGATCTGGGTAGAATCTGTCTGCTCCAATGTGGCAAGCATAGTCTCAAGCTGGCTGACGGTTAATTTCGACAGGATGCCCGCATAATCATTCACCCGTGCCTTCAGCGGTGGAACCTTTAGCCCCAACACTGACGAAGGCAGCAACAGGAACAGCAGGAAAATAAGTACCAGATGGTATGATGAACGATATACTGTTTTCATAAGCCTGCCTCTATTGGAAATTGACGGTCGGAACCGCTTGCGCGCCCTTCTCGGCCTTGAAATATTCCTTCCTTTCCAGATGCAGCAAAAAGTTGTTGGTCAGATTTTGTGGAAATTTACGAATAGATCCATTGAATATTTGAACGGCGGCGTTATAGCGCTGTCTGGCAACATTGATTCTGTTTTCCGTTCCTTCCAGCTGGTTCTGAAGATCAAGAAAGTTCTGATTTGCCTTCAGGTCAGGGTATCGCTCAACGATCAACATCAGCTTGCCAAGTGCCGTGGTCAATCCTCCCTGGGCGGCTGAAAGCTGCTGCATCATCGACGAGTCAGACAGATCAGATGGTGAAACCTGAATGGAGGTAGCCTTGGCCCGTGCATCGATAACCGCTTGCAGGGTTTCCTTTTCGTGGGCCGCATACCCTTTGACGGTTGAGACCAGGTTTGGAATCAAATCCGCCCTTCTCTGCAGGGTTGCTTCGACATCCGCCCAGGCCTTAAAGACGTTTTCTTCCTTCATTTGAAGGGAATTGTAACCGCAGCTGGTGAGCAAAAAGGCAAAAAACAACAGAATAAACGTTTTTAATACACTTTTCATGGAATCTCCTGATCTTTGGTATTCATCTTGTTATCGTGAACAAGCAGGCCATAGCGGCAGTTTTGTTCACATCTGTCTTTCAAACAGACGGTCGCACCACGATCATCAATAACCGTCCAGTCCTGCTGATACTTCTCCCTCTGCTGTTAACGGTTCCAGTAGTAACGGGCCTCTTTACCCAGTTCAGCCTCGATCTCAAGCAGCCGGTTGTATTTTGCTATCCGGTCACTTCTGGACGCCGAACCTGTTTTGATCTGGCCGCCATCCATTGCCACGGCAAAATCGGCAATAAAGGTATCTTCGGTTTCACCCGATCGATGAGAGATAACATAGGTCCAGCCGGCGTCACGGCAGCGTCTGATCGCCTCCATGGTTTCGGTAACCGTGCCAATCTGGTTCAGCTTGATCAGAACCGAATTTGCCGATTTTTCCTCTATTCCCCGGGCAATATAACGGGTGTTGGTGACAAACAGATCGTCGCCGACAATCTGCACCCGGTCGCCAACCGCCTCGGTCAGGCTGGCAAAACCGCTCCAGTCAAATTCGGCAAGCGGGTCTTCCCAGGAGACAATCGGGTAATGATCTACCCATTTCTTAGCCAGTGCCACCATCTCCGCACTGGACAGGGTGCCGCCGCCCGACCATTTCAGATCGTAGATTGAGGTACGGTTCGGAGAGAAGGATGAGGCGGCGCTGTCAAGGGCAAACGCAATGTCCGTTCCCGGTTGATAACCGGCCTTTGTGATTGCCTCGATAATGACATCCATCGCCTCTTCGTTGCTGGCGAGATCAGGCGCAAAACCGCCTTCATCACCAACACCGGTAGTACAATTTTTTGCGTTAAGAATCTTTTTCAATGCATGAAAGATTTCGGCAACTGCCCTCAGTCCGTCACTGAAACGGCCAAAACCGATTGGCATGACCATAAACTCCTGAAAATCAACACTATTATCCGCGTGTTCACCACCGTTAAGGATATTCATCATCGGCACCGGCAACCGGCATGACCCGCTGCCGCCGAGGTAACGATAGAGTGGCACACCGACCGATCGGGCGGCAGCACGGGCAACGGCCATGGAAACACCGAGAATTGCGTTGGCACCAAGGTTCGCCTTGTTACCGGTCCCATCAAGCTCGATCATGATCCGATCGATCGCTGCCTGATTACCGGCCGGGATACCGATCAGTTCCGGAGCAATACGGTTTGTCACATTGTCAACAGCGGTCTGAACACCCTTACCGTTGTAACGTTCCGGATTGTTGTCCCGTAACTCTATGGCCTCGTTTTCACCGGTACTGGCCCCTGATGGTACCGATGAGGCAGCGATGGTACCGTCTTCAAGTTCAACAAAGACCCGTACCGTCGGGTTGCCCCGTGAATCTAGTATTTCCAGGGCCTTGATTCCAGAGATGGGAGCTGTCATGATGTTCCTCCTATAATGAATAAAAGAGTGGTCGCTGTTCGTAACGGTGGTTACCAGATAGCTTATAGAGGCAAAAATGATACATGACGGCCAAGAGGTCAAGAACAATCGCTATTCTTTTTTCCCGATGTTCCAGACTTCCACAAAAACAGCCCAACCTCACCACTTCCCGCTGAAGCGGTTTCACCTACTTCTGACATCTGTCACAGTAAAAGGAGGACCGGCCACCGATCTTTATCGTCCTGATCATACCCGAACAAACGGGACAGGCCAGCCCGGTTCTCCCATAAACCTTGAAATGCATCTGAAAATAACCGGGGCTGCCGCCCGCGTTCAGGAAATCGCTGATGGTTGAGCCGCCGCATTCAACAGCCCAGGCCAGCACCCTTCTGATCTCGGTGGCCAGTCGTTCCCATCTCTGTCGGCCTATGGTGTTCACCGGTCGGATCGGATTGAGAGCTGCGGCAAAAAGGCTTTCGTTAGCGTAGATGTTGCCGATACCGGCGACAATGCAATTATCCATGATAAAACTTTTGACCGGCCTGCTCCTCCCCTGCGCTTTTTGTTGCAGATAACTGCCGGTAAAGCGTTGATCGAATGGCTCCGGACCGGTATTCTTTATCACATCCTTTTCCAGCCGGGAAACCGCTGCTGCTGCAAGTATATGGATGGAACCAAATCGTCTGACATCATTAAATCTGAGTTCCCTGTCGTTATCGAACCGCCAGCGGACATGATCGTGTTGCTGCGGCTCTGATGACGACAAGAACAGCCCAAGTCTGCCAGTCATGCCGAGATGGATCACCAAGAGACTGTTGTCGTCGAGTTCAATGAGCAGATATTTTGCCCGACGATTGACAGCCGTTATCCTGCGACCGGGAAGCACCGCTTCCATTTCCTTCAACGGTACCGGAGTTCTCAGTTTTTTGCCGTCTGAAAGGACCGTTTGGATCGTTCGATTAACCACCAGGGGTTCAAGTCCCCTGCGGATCACCTCTACTTCCGGAAGTTCAGGCATGGTTCATATTTCCAGGAATAACACAGGCCGCCAGCGCGTACTTCAGCTTCATGGTTGCGACCACTCTGATGGCGGAACTCTTGAGCGCTGGCAGATCAGGACCCTGCAGCTGAAAGTCGAGAAAAAAACCGGTTTCGACCTTCTCACCGCTGAGCAGGTTCAGTTGACGAAACCCCATAAGCCGATGTGCGCTCAAACATTTACGGATCGCTTCCTTGGCCGTCCAGAGCAGACCGAGCCGCGTCAGCCGGTCGGCAGCGATAGACTTGAGCATCTGTAATTCCTGGACAGTACAGAACCGGTCTCTAACCGTCAAGAGGGTATCGTTCAACAACTGGATATCGATGCCACACCATGCATCTGAGGCCATACCGACAACCTGGTTGCGGGAATGGGATATCGATATTTCATAGTGAGAACAGGTAGAACCTGTAAAACCAAGGAATGGTCGGCCGTTTTTGTCACTTTCTATCGAAATGTCAGTTCGACAGGGCTCAGCGATACCGCTTTTTTTCAACAACCTGATAACCGCCTCCTTGACACAAAGACGTCCGGCCAGCCATTCGCGTCGTCTCCTGGGCAAGGTATAGCCATCAAGAATCAAACGTTCTTTGGGCGACAACCATTTCTCTGCCGCTGTCAGCAGGTTGTCTTCTGCCAGGTGAGTTATCTGCATCCAGCTGAACGCACAGGGATGACCGGCACCGATCAGGTCAAAAGGATGGTTCGCTGCTTCGCTCAACAGAACCGGATGGACGTCAAAAGAATCTGATGATACCATGCCAAAAGAAAAAAAATATTGCAATTTCAGGCCGCCCTGCTAACTAGAAGAGAGGTCTGTCCAATCAGTCGATACAGTATGACTCCTGAGCCCGTTGCGCAAGAGGATTTTATGGAAACCGTACAACTAACCACTTACGACTTCGTTGTTCTTGGTATATTTCTGCTTTTTGTCGGCAGAGGCATGTGGCGGGGGCTGCTTGACCAAATTGTCCCGCTGCTGGCCCTCTTTTTCGGCTATTTTGCCGCCAGTCGGTATCATGAGCAGCTTTTTCCGTTTCTCACCGATATCTCAACCAATCCCAAGGTTATCTTTATCAGCGCCTGTGTGATCCTTTTTGTTGCCGTTTATATTGGTGCAGCAATACTCGGCAAGGGGTTGGCGCATGTCATCCAGATTACGATTACACCCTGGTTTGACCGGCTGCTCGGTGGTGTTTTCGGAGCGACCAAAGGAGCATTGATCGTTATCCTGCTCCAGATGATTCTGGGAACAGTGATGGCCCCTGAAAACCGGATGCTGAAGGATTGTCAGGTCTGCCCGGTATTGAATGAACTGGCCGATGCAACCCGGGAAATAATCAGGGATGAACGGGTGAAAGAGGCCTTACGGCAACAGGAACCGGCCATAACCCTTGAGGCTGTTCAGCAGGTACTCCAGCAGGATACAGATGAAAACAGCGAGGCTGACCCGGAACCAACAGAATCAGCCTTTCAATAATTGTTTTACCTCCGCCAGAAGTGGCTCGCGGAACTGGGCAACAAAACGTTCCACATCTTCCTGCCAGCAGGGGAAAACGGATATCCCGTGCTCCTCCAATACCCCGTTTTTCAGGATAGAATTTGCCGGACGATGAGCCGGTGTCGGATATTCCTCGCTCGTACAAGGGACAAAGGCATGGGGAACGTCCATCTTTTCGAGGAAATAGCAGGCCGCTTCAAACCATGACGAATAACCGGTTGAGGTTGTATGTATAATACCGCTGAGCCCGGTTTCAATCAGTTTCTCGATCTGTTTTGCCAGAGAATATGACCAGGTCAATGAACCGTACTGGTCGTTGACCACGGAAAACGGACGATCCGGATCGGACAGGGCCAGCCGCAGCATGGTTTTCAAAAAGTTTCCGCCATAGCCCGAATAAAGCCATGCGGTACGGAGAATAACGCAGTCGGCCATGACCGCTGCCACATTCTTCTCTCCCTGAAGTTTTGAGCGGCCATATTCGGACAACGGGTTGACCTGATCACCTTCACAGTATTGCTCCGGTACCGGCTTTTTTCCATCGAAAACATAATCGGTGGATATATGAATCAGCCGGCAGTGACTGGCTTCTGCCGATTCGGCGATAAAGCGGGGACCGTCCGCGTTGATTTTCCAGGCGGTGTCGCGCTCTGTTTCACACAGATCAACAGCCGTATAAGCCGCGCAGTTTATCGCGATATCGGGCGTTGCCGAGTTGAAGACAGCGGCCACACTCCTGCTGTCGGCGATATCAATACCGGGATAGTCAACACCTATCACATCATGTTTTGTATCGAGCAATTTCATGCAGTCGGTACCAAGCTGACCGCCGCTGCCAATGACAAGTATTTTCATAGCATATCGTTGGTTGATGATGAGTCGTCTTGATTGATAAGAGCCATGATATAGTGCCCGTACTGGTTCTTCATGGTCTCCTGTGCCAGCTCGGCGAGCTGATCGATGCTGATATAACCGAGCTGATAAGCGATTTCCTCAATGCAGGCGACCTTGAGCCCCTGACGCTCCTGGACCGCCTGAACATAGCTTGATGCCTGCTGCAGAGACTCGTGCGTACCGGTGTCGAGCCAGCAGAAACCGCGGCCCAATGGCTGGACTTTCAATTTTCCCTGATCCAGATAGGCACGATTGATATCGGTAATCTCCAGTTCTCCACGGGCAGACGGCTGCACCTGCCCGGCAATATCGATGACGTTGTTATCATAAAAATAGAGCCCGGGAACCGCATATTTCGATTTCGGTTTTTCCGGTTTCTCTTCAATCCCGATTACCTGGTTCTCGGCGTTAAACTCAACCACACCGTACCGCTTCGGGTCCTTGACCAGGTAGCCGAATATCAGTCCTCCGGTCTCCAGCTCCGCACAGCGCCTGAGTATCGATGTAAAGCCGGGACCAAAGAAGATGTTATCCCCGAGGATCAGACAAACCGAATCGCTGCCGATAAATGATTTTCCGATCAGAAAAGCCTGGGCGAGCCCGTCGGGGGACGGTTGAATTTCATAACTGATTTCGAGACCAAGATGGGAACCGTCTCCAAACAGCTGGCGAAACAGCGGCAGGTCATGCGGGGTCGAAATAATCAGTATTTCACGGATTCCGGCAAGCATCAGAACCGATAACGGATAATAGATCATCGGTTTGTCATAGACGGGAATCAACTGCTTGCTGAGTACCTTGGTTAACGGATAAAGTCTGGTGCCTGAACCACCGGCAAGAATAATTCCTTTCATATTGTATTGGCGATAGCAGCTACCGCTTTTTACTTTCGGGGTTGAATGATAAACGCTTCACCTGAAACAACCTGCACCGGAATATAACAGTCTTTGAGAAAAAGGAAATGAAAAACGGCATCAATAATCCCGGTCTGTTTCAGGAGGAAGTGATCACTTGCCGGCGATCCGAATCAACGCCATTTCGGCGGGGATGATATTTTTCGTTAGATGATACCTTTGGAGACAACAATGACAGGGGCCAGCCAGAACTGTCGACCCAACGCGGTGAACGGTTTATCCGTCCTGGTTCAGTCCACGCTCCCGTTCTTTGAAGGCCTCGATATAACGGCGAAAAATCCTTCTTCCTTCTGTTGACATTTTGATAAATTCAAGACCGTAAATATAACAATTACCGATTTCCCCTGTATAGGTGATACGGGCAAGCAGGTCTACCAGGTCTTCTTCAACACCGACCGTTATCTCCAGGGTATCGCTACGTTTCAGGGAATAGGAAGTCTCAAGCTTGAGACCGTTGACGCTGACATCAAGCGTTCTGCCCATTGAATATCGGCCTTTCTTCCCATTGGCATCAATGACCAGATAATCAAGTAAATGCAGAGAATCAAGCCTGATAAATTTGCGTTTTTCGCCGTGCATCATGCAAGCCTCCTTTGTCATCCATGATAAAGAGATCAGTATTCAGGGAACAGGGAATGAATTGACATTCTGTCTGCTTTGACAACTCCTCTTTCCGTGATTAACGCGGTCACCAGCCGGGCCGGTGTGATATCAAAACTGTAGTTTGCTGTTTGAGTATGTTCTGCTGCCAGCCTGACCGTCTCCATTTTACCCGTTTCAGTTGGACCGGTTATTGATGTGATTTCATACCCTGGCCTTGACTCTATCGGAATGTCAGCCCCTTTGTCAAGGTTCCAGTCAAAGGTAGATGACGGCAACGTAACAAAAAAGGGGATATTGTTGTCCCGGGCGGCCAGCGCCTTCAAGTAAGTTCCGGTCTTGTTGGCCACATCACCGGTATGAGTGGTTCGATCGGAACCGACAATAACCATATCCACCTCCTTTTTCTGCATTAGATGACCGCCGGCATTGTCGGTGATCAGCGTGTTGGCAATCCCTTCCTGAGTCAATTCCCAGGCGGTCAGCCGGGAGCCCTGATTCCAGGGACGGGTCTCATCCACCCAGACATGGAGATCAATCCCATCGTCCCGGGCGGCATAGATCGGTGCGGTAGCACTGCCGTAATCAACAAATGCAAGCCATCCTGCATTGCAATGGGTGAGGATATTAACCGGTCGTTTTTTACCGTTTTTTTCCCATATCTTCCGGATCAATTCCAGGCCGTGTCTACCAATCTGCCGGCAACAGGAAATATCCTCGTCTGCGATGGCACGAGCTTCATCAAAACACCGTTCCTGCAATTCACGAAGCGAACTGCATTGAGCGGTTCTGGCAACGATTCGCTCGGTTGCCCAGCCCAGGTTTCGGGCGGTCGGACGTGCCGAAGTGAGGAACCTGGCCGCCTGTTTCATATCCTTACCAAAAGACCTGGTCCCTGCCTGCAGGCTGGCCAGATACATGCCATATCCGGCGGCAGTACCAATCAAACCGGCACCACGCACAATCATATCTCTGATTGCCGCATGGGCATCTTCCAGGGTGGCCAGTCTCTTGATACAGAGTTCGTGCGGAAGTTTCCTCTGGTCGATAACCTCAACCACCTTGTCATTATCGGCAGCCGGCCAGATGGTTCGGTAATGGGTGCCTGCTATGTTCATACGGTATTCGTGGTCCTGTATAATGAAACGTCTCTGGAAGCTTGGCTGTTTTGTAATCAAGATCATCCTCTTATGCAAACAATGATCTTGCAGAAGTGATGAATAGTCGAAAATAAATCAGTCTACGATATTATTGACCTCTTTTTCAAGAGAAAAGAGATAGAACAATATACCTTTTCTCGTCCTGTCTTCTGAGAACATCCAGCGATGGGAACAGAACCTCATGGTCAGGTCATTGCAGTCGGATTACCAGCCAAAATCTGTGGAACTGCTGAATCAACAATCACCAAGTAAAAAATAATACAGGTATTTTATGCCTTGCGGCTTTTGTGACTGATTGGTAAATGATTCCTTGATGGTTGAAGTCATCAGACAAATCGGAAAAAACGCAGAAGGAGATCTGAAACATGACCAGAGACGAGATAATGAAAATTATCAAGGAAGAGAATATCCATTTTTTCCGCCTTCAGTTTGTCGATATCTTCGGCTTTATGAAAAACGTCGCAATCCCTCGCAGCCAGATAGAAAAGGCACTCGACGGCAAGATGATGTTTGATGGATCCTCGATTGACGGTTTTGTCCGTATCAATGAATCCGACATGAATTTGAAACCGGATTATGACAGCTTTGTCGTTCTGCCGTGGAGAAACAAGGAGGGTGTCGCTGCTGCCCGTATCATTTGTGACGTCTATATGGCCGACAGGAAAACGCCATTTGTCGGGTGTCCACGGGGCAATCTTAAACGGGTGCTTGCCGAAGCTAAAAAACTCGGATACACGATGAAGGTCGGCACCGAGGCCGAATTTTTCCTGTTTGAGGTAGATGAAGCAGGCCTTCCAACGACTGAAACCAGTGATGTCGCCGGATATTTTTCTCTTGACCCTGAAGATACGGCCAACGATTGCCGCCGTGAGATCATCGAAACCCTGGAGAAAATGGGTTTTGAAATCGAAGCGTCGCACCATGAGGTCGCCGAGGGCCAGCATGAAATTAACTTCAAATATGCGGATGCACTGACCTGTGCGGATAATACCATCACTTTCAAATGGGTAGTCAAGTCAGTTGCTGCACGATACGGTCTTTATGCGACCTTTATGCCAAAACCGATCTTTGGCATAAACGGGTCCGGGATGCACACCAACCAGTCACTGTTTCACCTTGACGGAAGCAATGCCTTCTATGACGAATCAACAGAACTGCAACTTTCGGAAACAGCACTCAAATATATCGCCGGTATCCTGAAGAACGCACCAGGCTTCGTCGCAGTAACCAACCCGCTGGTAAACTCCTATAAACGGCTGGTACCGGGCTATGAAGCACCTGTTTATGCGGCCTGGTCCGCATCCAATCGTTCGGTTCTTGTCCGTATTCCGGCTGCCCGCGGCATGTCGACCAGAACGGAGGTCCGCTGCCCGGATCCAAGTACCAACCCGTATCTTGCCCTTGCGATGATGCTGAACAGTGGGCTTGACGGGATCAGGAACGACCTGCCGGTTCCGGCTCCGATTGATAAGGATATTTACGAGATGGACGATAAGCAGATGGCGGCTGAAGGCGTTACTGTCCTGCCGGGAAGCCTGAAAGAGGCCATTGATGTGTTCAAAAAAAGTCCGCTTGCCAAAGAGACGCTCGGCGAACATATTTTCAGGAAATATGTCAAGGCAAAAGAAGCTGAATGGAATTCTTATCGCTGCGCTGTTACCGAATGGGAGCTTGATAATTACCTGGCTATTTACTAAGGTCTTCACTACCGTTTCAGACCGCAGGATATTATTTTTTTCATATGCGCCCAGGCAACGGAACGGGTACCTGCATGAGTAGATACAGAAAAAAAAGGCCGACCGATCTTACCACCACCCTTCCCACGATGCTCAAGGACAAGGGATGGCAGCGAAAATATGATCAGCATCGGGTTTTCCTGAATTGGGAAAAAATTGTCGACAAGACGACGGCGGCACACGCCCGCCCGGTCAAGGTGGTCAAAGATGTGCTCTGGGTTGCAGTAGAAAACTCTTCGTGGATGCAACAGCTGCAATATCAGAAAATCGTTCTGCTTGAATCACTGAATGCATACCTTGACCTCTCTTTTTTTTCAGATCTGCGGTTTACCATTGAGGAACGGCAACGACCGGTTGAAAAGAAGAAAAAAGTCAGGGCCCGACTGGTACCACCGCCTGCCGAACTGATTGAACAGTTTGAAAATCAGATCAGCTGTATAGAAGACAAAAAGGTCCGGGACGCGCTGATGCGCTACTGGTATCTGTCTCATGCCTGCCATTTCGACTGATCGGTCCATTTCTTCAGCGTACTCCTGGAAAAATACCTTGACCACTGCCAAAAAGGGGGTAATGTCTGAATCTGTCATGTCTTCAAGACAATAGACGATGTATAAACGGTCAACGGAATAGGTGATGATTTACAATACGATACTTGATTCCATCGGCAACACACCATTGGTGAGAATCAACCGGCTCAACCAGAATGAACGGGTAACGATTCTCGGCAAACTTGAATCCCGCAATCCGGGTGGATCGATCAAGGAACGGATTTCGTTGTCAATGATTGAGGCTGGAGAACAATCTGGAGAACTGACCAAAAACAAGATTGTTCTGGAGGCCACCAGCGGTAACACCGGTATCGGGCTGGCAATGGTCTGCGCGGCTAAAAACTATCGCTGTCTGCTGGTAATGCCGGAGTCTGCTTCCAGCGAGCGACGAAAAATCATGCAGGCCTATGGCGCAGAAATCCTGTTGACCCCAGCCGATCGAGCCACCGACGGCGCTATCGAGAAATCGTACGCCTTGATCCGCGAATTTCCCGACCGTTACTTTCTGACCGATCAGTATAACAACGACGCCAACTGGAAGGCCCACTACAACCAGACCGGACCCGAGATCTGGGAGCAGACGGAGGGCCGGGTCACCCATCTGGTGGCAACACTTGGCACCTCCGGAACGGTGATGGGCCTTTGTTCATGGTTCAGAACCTTTCAGCCCCATGTCAAGGTAATCGCCGTTGAGCCCCGTCTGGGACATAAGATTCAGGGGCTGAAGAATATGAAAGAATCGTATCGCCCCGGGATTTTCGATAAATCAATCCCCGATAAAATCGTCAAAATTGATGACGACAACGCCTTTGATACCGCCAGAAAGCTGGCCCGTGAAGAGGGGATGCTGGTTGGAATGAGCAGCGGTGCTGCAATGTATGCGGCACTCGAATATGCCGCCGATCTTGAGGAGGGGATGATTGTTGTCCTGCTCCCCGATGGCGGTGAACGATATCTCAGCACACCGCTTTTCACGAACGGTAATACCGACAGCGAGGAGAAGAAATCAAAAATCAGATTCTTCAACACGGTCTCAAAGAAAAAGGAGGTCTTTCGCCCACAGAAAGAAGGAGCGGTCAGCTTTTATTCCTGTGGGCCAACCGCCTACGAACCGGCCAGCCTCTCCCTGTGTCGCCGCTTTGTTGTATCCGACCTTATTGTCCGCCATCTCGAGGCCCGCGGCTTCACGGTCTCTTCCTATATGAACATTACCGACCTCGATGATAACACGATCAACGGTGCCGAAAAGGCGGGGATGGAGCTGAAGGCCTTTACCGAACAGTATATAGACAGTTTCTTGTCTGATATAGACACCCTCGGTGTGCGCAGGGCGACCGGTTATCCGAAAGCATCCGAGAACGTACAGGAAATGATCGATATCAGCCACAAACTGATACATAAGGGGTTTGCCTACGAAAAACATGGCTCGATCTACTTTGATATCTCCAAATTTCCCCGATACGGCAGACTCTCGGGAATTGACCTTTCAAAGATCCAGCTTGGCAAAACGGTAGACCTGGACGACTATGAGAAGGACAATCCACGGGATTTCACCCTGCTCAAGCGGTCCACCCTGTCAGAGTTGAAAAAAGGAATCTTCTTCGAAACAGATTGGGGAAATGTTCGGCCAGGCTGGCATATCGAGTGTTCCGCGATGTCGACCTCGTTTCTCGGGGAGACCCTGGATATCCACACTTCGAGCCGGGATTTGATCTTCCCCCATCATGAAAACGAAATTGCCATCGCTGAGGCGCTTACCGGCAAGCCGCTTGCCCGTTACTGGCTGCATTCAGAACTGCTGCTGGTCGATGGCAAAAAGATGTCAAGTGAAAATAACAATGTCGTCACCCTGAAAGATCTGCTGGCAAAGGGCTTTACCGGCAGGGAAATTCGTTTCCTGCTGCTGTCGGTTCATTACCGGAAACCGATCAATTTCTCGATGAGGAGACTGCAGAGCGCGCGAACCGCCCTGAAGCGGCTCGACGAGTTTACCTGCAAACTGCTCTGTCTTCCTTCGGGAAAACCACATCCGGAGGTAACAACCTATGTCTCGGCCATGGAAGAACAATTCTTCCAGGCGATGGACGACGATCTGAACGTATCACAGGCACTGGCTGCGATCTACAATTTTATCAAGAAGACCAACCCGATCCTGCAGATCAACCATCTCGACAAGGACCAGAAAGAGTATATCCTTGAAAAACTGAAACAGCTGAATCATGTCCTCAAGATATTCAAACTGGAAGGTTGTCCGCTTGAACCGGAGATCGACGCGCTGATCCAGCTACGGGAAAAGGCTCGGGTCGAGAAAGACTGGAAGACCGCAGATAAGGCCCGGACCAGCCTCGCCGCCCGCGGTATTTCTGTACTGGACACCGCAAACGGTCCCGTCTGGCAGCGACTGAAGGAACAGGAAGAGGACTGAGCAGACATCAGCAGATAATCCGGTTGCTTTTTCAAAATCTTTTTGTACAATAACCACGTCTTTCAGGCCGTTGTCCAAAAACATGACCGGATATATCCTGAAAACCCAGACCGAAAAAGCGCCCGTAGCTCAGCTGGATAGAGCAACGGACTTCTAATCCGTAGGTCGCAGGTTCGAATCCTGCCGGGCGTGCCAGCACAGAACCACCGGCAAAGCCGGTGGTGTACCTGACAACAATCATCATTCCCTGCTCTCTCTTTTCTTATAGATCTGTAATCTTGATAACTCACCTTTCGACTTTAACAATTGCTCGTTATCACCCTGCTCTTTGACAAATTGACGTGCTTTAATTGTATCGAAAAATGCCACCGCAGTTTTTTCACAAAACGTACCGATCTGCCGCAGTTGTTCTACGGCCAAAGTCATTATTCTGTGAAGGGCTTCAACGAAGTCAATGTCATCAAGTTCCTGGCAGCACGTATAGAACAAATCACCAATGCTACGGCGGTCACGGACAAAAACGATCCTGGCGGGTTTACCATTTCCAGGTTTTACAATAGTCGATGCCATGATTTTTGCTTTACCCCGACGTTTTGTAAGACGTCGATAGATCTCCATTACGTTTCCTGCCATCATGTTCATAGAAAACCGTGGGTGTTTTCTTAATCATACCAATCACCTCCACATGTTTTCTCAGAGAACGGACATTCTTTGGCATGTCAAACCAACTGTCCATAAGGACATGACGAGCATTGATACCACTATTGAGGATGCGTTTGACCATGGGTTCCAGCAGAGCAGTAGCTTTTGTCGTGGCCTCGTTGCACCGCTTGAATGCACAGCACCGCTTGTCCATAGTTTTCTGGCTTTCATGAAAGCGGTTTGACTCTTTGGCTGATGACAGCAGGGCAAAATCCAAAGGGAGACAGCTGACGCCTCAGACCGGCAGACTGTAAGCAACCGAAAGCCTCTTATGCAGATTCTCCTCAAAAACAAATAACCATTTGATAACAATAGAATAATTGTCAAAAATATGGTGTGATGTACAAGTACAAATGACCAAATCCCACAAAAAGGTTTGCACATGATCACCGGTAAAAGCAGTCGCCAGCTCACCTTGGACGGCTTTCATATGCCATTCGGCGAGAAGCTGAATCCAGAGAATTGGAGGATTTTGTTTATCAATTCCTTCTGGCAATTTGCTTGCCAGGAATATCCCTTAGAAGGGCGTTATGATTTTCTGAGGGAACTCTATTTGAATCAAGGTTGTAACATATTGTAATTATTTTATAATTCTGATTATGGAAGAAATCAAACTGTAAATCTTGAGACCATTTCAGTAAGTTCCTCTGCCAGCTTATCAAGTTTTACAGAACTTTCATGCACCTGAGAACAATCTTTTGCAATTGTAGTTCCCGCACGACTCACCATGGCAATATCTTCCGCAATGGAAGAAGACACCTCCGCACTTTGAGCGATACTGCCATTCATTTCTGAAATTCCCATGGTGGCTTGTTGCACATTGCTGCTGATTTCTTCTGTTGTCAGGGATTGTTTTTCCACCGCTGCTGCGATGCTGTTCACAATATCAGTGAACTTGGAAATGACATTCGTAACCTTGCCGATTTCCTTGACAGTTTCACTGGTAGCGGCCTGAATCCCGGATATTCTTACCCTGATTTCCTGAGTAGCATCACTTGTTTGGCCAGCCAGCTCCTTTATCTCGTTGGCAACAATGGCAAATCCTTTTCCCGCCTCGCCAGCCCTTGCCGCCTCAATTGTTGCATTCAAAGCCAAAAGGTTGGTCTGTTCAGAAATGGCTGTAATGACTTCCGTCACATCACTGATTTTATCAGCGGCATTTCCCAGATCCTGTAACTGCCTGGAGGCTGTTACTGATTTGGAAACAGCCTCATTGACAACATCTTTTGCCTTACCGGACTTCACCACAATTTCTTGTTCTACAAGATTAAGCTGCTCTGTGCCCGAGGCAATGACCTGCATATTGGCAGCACTTTCTTCACTTGTAGCAGCGATGGAACTCATATTGGCACTCATCTCTTCAGATGCTGCTGCCACCGTATTCGACAATATCATCGTGTTATCCATGGCCTTTTCCATTCCCGCAGAAATTGTATACAATTGTCCGGAGGATGTTTTTAATGTTTGCACCCCGGATACGATAATTCCCACCATGTCGGCCAGATTTTTTACCATGGCTTGCAGTGCATCCGCCAACTGCCCGATTTCTCCTCCGCCGGGAACCTTGACTCTTCCGGTCAGATTGCCCTTGCCAATTTCTGTTACACCTTCTGCCAACAGCCCCACTGAACAAATAACCTGTTTATAAATTACCCAGCCTGCAAAAACCAGACATATAAAAAGGATAATGAGGTTTACGATAAATATATTCATATAGGAATGAGCCTTGTCCTGTAAACTGTAGGTTGCTTTTTTGGTACGTTCGTCTATACGGGAGAAGAACCGGTTCACCGGCTTCATAATCTCGCTGATATGATCATGATATTGCTGGTTGAACATAAGTTCTCTTGCCCATTCCATATTCGGGGTACCCTTTTTGGTATAATGCCCGCCGCCATCATCGAACAACCCTTTTACCGCATTCATCGCCTTGACTTCTGTTGCTACCAATCCGTTGGATTTGCTAACAGCCTCGTCCAGTAGTGAAAATTCCTCGGCGGTAAAGCCAAGATTTTTCATAATTTGCCCAAGAGAGATGCTTCTTCCATCAGGTCTGGGCTTATTGCCGTCCCGCACGGCAACTATATCATTATACATGGTTTCATACTTTGAATCGCCCGTTACAACATAGGTTCTTGCCAGACGGGTAAGGTCTTGGGAACTTTGACGGAATTCATTAGCAACCAAGTACGACTGGTAGCGTTTATCCTGTTCGTTTTGAAGTTTATTCTGATTATTCAGCAATAAAATAACCAGAATCCCCTGACAGACAAATAAAATGCTGAATACTACAAAAATAGAAGAAAATAGTTTTTTTAGCGTCATAGTCGTTTCCTAACCCATAACGGTAAAATCAATTGTTGTTGTTTTCAGTTTACTTTTATGTGTTCAATCTTGAGCATTCTAAAGAGATCGAACGAGCCCCATTATTTCAAAAAAAGAGAGGCGAAGCCCTATAAAATCCTTTATAATTCAATTGGTTAAAACAGAAAAAAGGAAGGTTTAATCATGACAAAATGTACCACACCTCAAATCATTTTTGCAAGCTGTAAACGTCGTCATATTCAAGCTGATTTTACCGGCGGAGATATAACCAGTGACGGCGGAGTACTTCTGCTCAGATACAGGGATCGTCGTTTGGGTTTGACTAAGGTTATATCAAACCGGTTTTCCGATACAAGAAAAAGAAATCGAATACGACACGATTATCTCAGCTTACTCCGACAACGGGTTTATGTGATTTGTCTGGGATATGAAGACCTCAATGACCACCAGAGCTTACGTGAGGATATACTCTTGCAGA